>Ga0187863_10000194_pt1 | contig 52924 bp, 53 predicted proteins | sample June2016WEW_11_1_FD_132975 | JGI IMG/M metagenome (GOLD analysis project Ga0187863, IMG submission 132975) | Peatland microbial communities from SPRUCE experiment site at the Marcell Experimental Forest, Minnesota, USA - June2016WEW_11_10 | ecosystem: Environmental > Terrestrial > Soil >...
ACTGATCTGATCGCCCGTATTGAGCTTCGTTTTCAGTCCGTCGAGAAACCGAACGTCCTCTTCGCCCACGTAAATGTTGATGAAGCGTCGAACTCCACGTTCGTCGAGCAACCGTTCACGTATGCCGGGATGCCGGCGCTCCAGATCTTCGATCAGCTCGCCGACGGTACCGCCCGAAGCCGTTACCTCGTCGGCCCCGCCGGTCAGCGTCCGCAGCGGTGTTGGAATGCGCACGATGGTCTCCATTCGCAATCTCCTCTCTGTCAGCCTACACACGGGCGCGGATCATAAGCGGCCGGATCGATCCGTCGAATGCGCGGAGCCGCGCCGCAAAGGGCGCAGTCGATGCGGGGCTTGATCCTGCGACGCCGCAACACGTCGGTCCGCCCATCGAAGGTCACCAACTGCCCGGAGATCGCGTCGCCGTCGAGCCATGAAAGAGCCCAATCGACCTGCGCAGCGGCAATGACGCCCAGCACGGGCCCCATGACCCCGGCTTCGGCGCAGTTGGCCGCACCGTCGGTGGGAAGGTCCTCGAAAAGACAGCGATAGCAGGGTCTGCCGCGCGGTCCAACGCCAAGAACCGTGCCGATCCATCGGACCGCCGAAGCGTGCACGATGCCCACGCCGGCGAACATGCACGCGTCCGCCGCGAGAAACTTTGTCGCGAAGTTGTCGCTGCCCTCCACGACCACGTCGTACTGTCGCACGATCTCCATGGCGTTGGCGGGCAGCAGGCGCGTCGGGTGCGCCCGGACGTTCACGTCTGGAGCCCGCCGACGGAGCTCCCGGACGGCCGCGTCCACCTTGGGCGCGCCGACGTCACCGTCTCCGAAGAGGATTTGGCGGTGCAGGTTGGTCGCCTCGACGACATCGTCGTCGCAGATGCCCAAGACTTCGATGCCGGTCCGCGCCAGTGCGAGGGCGGCGGGGCAACCGAGGCCCCCGACTCCGAGGATGAGAACGCGCGCGCGCGCGCGACTCACCGACCGGCCTCCGGAAAGTACTCCTCCAGGCTGAAGTATCGCTCGCCCGTGTCAGGCAGCACGGTCACGACGTTTTTGCCTTCTCCGAGCTCGCGCGCAACGTCGAGCGCAGCGTGAACCGCCGCGCCGGCGCTGATGCCGACGAGTAGCCCTTCACGGCGTGCGAGTTCGACCTTCATGCGCCACGCGTTCGAGTCGCTGACCGTGCGCACCTCATCGACGACTTCGGGATGATAATTCTTCGGAACGAAGCCTGCGCCAAGTCCCTGAATCTTGGTGGGGCCGCGCGTGTCGCGCGAAATGGTTGCGCACGACTCAGGCTCGACCGCCACGATCCGGGGTCGCGGCGACAGCCGGTGACGCAATGCTTTGCCCACACCGCTGATCGTTCCGCCCGTGCCCACGCCCGCCACGAACGCGTCGATGTGCAATCCATCCATCGCTCGGATGATCTCCTGCGCCGTGGCGTGCTCATGAATGTACGGGTTGGCCCCGTTCGCGAACTGATCCGGGAGGAATGCCCCCGGGATCCTGTCTGCGAGGGCTCGCGCCGCAGAGACTGCCCCGGCCAGCTGTTCGCTCTCCGGCGTGAGCACAACCTCGGCTCCGAACGCCTCAAGCAATTGGCGGCGCTCGAGGCTCATGCTCTCCGGCATCGCCAGAATGCACCGGTACCCACGAACTGCGCAGACCAAGGCCAAGCCAACTCCAGTGTTTCCGCTGGTGGGCTCCACCACGACACCGCCCGGCTTCAATTTTCCCGTGCGTTCGGCGTCGTCGATCATGGAAAGAGCAATGCGGTCCTTGACCGACCCGCCCGGATTGGCCTGCTCCATCTTGGCCCAGACGGCCGCCCTGCGACCGGGGCGTCCGGGCGTGCGGATGGCGAGGAGCGGCGTCTCGCCGACCAGGTCGAGCACGCTTTCAGCTCGTAGGAGCGGGGGCGCCAAGGAGCGCTCAGGCATCGTCATGCGGGTTCGTTTTCTAGCACGACGCCCTCAGCGGGCCGATCGGGGGCTGATTGCGTTATAGAAGCCCATGCGCGGCTCCGACCACGCTCAATCCTTGCACGCCCTGCATCCTCCAATCGACCTGCACGCCGACACACTCATGTGGTCGCGGTGGCTCGGCTACGATGTTCACAAGAGGCACCACGCTCCCCTTTGGCGTTCGGCACTCGGCGGACACGTGGATGTCCCACGGATGCGAGACGGAGGCATCGGGGCGCAGTTTTTCAGCCTCGTATCGCTTCCTGTCTTGCCCTACGCAGGCGGGCTGACGCGCGCAGTGAACGAGCAAATCGACCTTCTTGGTGAGTTCGTCCTGCGCGGTCCGCAGGACATCCGTCTCGCCCGCACTGCGGCCGACGTCGAGCGGTGCCGCCGCGATGGCGTGATCGCTGCGCTGCTGGGCATCGAAGGCGCGCACGCCTTAGAGGGCGATCTCGACAAGATCCATGCCTTCGCACGTCGAGGCGTCCGTTACTTGGGCCTTCTGCACTTCAGCGCGAACGACGCTGGCTACCCTGCGTACGGATCGGGCCGGCGCGATCACGAAGGGCTGACCCCCTGGGGGTTCGAGCTCATTCGCCGTTGCGAGGCCGAGAATGTTCTGGTCGACCTTTCGCACATCAACCGTCGAGGCTTTCTCGACGCCTGCCGGGTCGCCTCCAGGCCGCCCATCGTCAGTCATACGGGCGTCATTGGCGCTCACCCGCATTGGCGCAACATCGACGACGAGCAATTGCGGGCGGTGGCCGACAAAGGCGGGGTCGTCGGCGTCATTTTCTATCCGCGTTACCTCGGCGGTGAGGGACTGGAGCACGTCGTAAAGCACTTCCTGCACATTCTGAACGTTGTCGGAGAGGACGCCCCAGCGCTCGGAAGCGACTGGGACGGCTTCATCGTGCCCACGCGACAGCTCTCCAACCCGGGCGGCTTGCCGCTGCTCACGGACGCTCTGCTCCGCGCAGGCGTCACAGAGCGGGCCCTCAGCAAGATCTTGCGCGGCAACGTCATGAGAATCTTGTCCTAGGCCGCCGGCCGGCACGGTCGAGCTGGGGGGTTACCTAGACCCATCGAAGGCGATACGCTAGCGTCGGATTTGTAGGTGACTGCCGCCATCGAACTCGTCGCGACCGCTGCGGCGACCGCCATCGGGTCGCTGTTCGCGGCGAGCGACGCCGCGCTGAGCGAGATTCCCGAGGGACGAATGCAGGCGCTGAGCGCCGATCCCGGCGCGGCGGGAGCATCTTTTCGGCGATTCACGGACGACCCCCAGCGCTTGCTTTCGCGTTGGTTGGTGGGGCGCGTCGTGGCCTTGAGCGTCGCGAGCGTACTGTTGAGCGACGCGGCCAGGCTGATGGGGCTCGATCGCTTTGCCCTTCCCGTGGCTGTCCTCGGCGCGGTCCTGACGTACGGCACGTTCACGGAGATATTCGGTACCCTAGCGCGGCGACGTCCCGAACGCGTCGGGGCACTGGGACTTGCCTTCCTGCGCCCGCTCGAGTGGCTCGTCGCTCCTCTCGCGGATCCCCTCGCCGTCCTCGGCCGGGCGGTGCGACGGCGCGTTCCGAAGTCGCGTCCGACCGACGCGCGCATTGCCGAGAGCGAAGTCGAGTGGGTCGTCAGCGAGGGGGAGAAGGCTGGAGCCATCGCAAACGAGCCGGCGGAGATGATCCGCAAGGTCCTCGATTTCAAGGACCTCACCGCCGAGGAAGTGATGGTCCCCAGACGTCTCATTCGTGGCGTGGAAGTCGGTACGGCACTCGTGGACGTCGTGGCCCTCGTCGCCGCCGAGAAACACTCGCGTTACCCGGTCTTTCGAGAGAATCTCGATAACGTCGTGGCGCTTCTCTACGCCAAGGATCTGTTCGCCGTGATGCGCGACGGGCGCCTCGGCACCGCGAAGCTTTCAGAAATTGCGCGCACGCCCGTGCCTTTCGTGAGCCAGAACGAGCCGGCCGCCAAGGTCCTTCAGGACATGCGATCGCGTCGGCTGCACGTCGCCATCGTGAGCGATGAATTCGGAGGTACATCGGGACTGGTCACGCTCGAGGACATTCTTCAGGAAATCGTCGGTGACATCCGAGCCGAGCACGACGTCGACGGTCTGATCCATGCGATCGGAGACGGTCGCGTCGTCGCAGACGCATCCGTCCATCTCGATGAGCTTTCTCGCGCGCTTGGCAAGCCGCTGCCCAACGACGGAGAGTTCGAGTCCCTCGGAGGCCTCATCGTGAGCCGCGCGGGCCACGTACCGCAGGTCGGTGCAACGCTCCAGGTGGGCGGGCTCAAGCTCATCGTCCGCGAAGCCGACGCGACTCGTGTCGTGAAGGTGGAGATCGTGCCTGACCGGGCGCTGCAGCCTGTGTCCACGGTATCGTGAAGACGCCGCGGCCCGACGCGATTCGGCTCTACACGTGCGTTCGGGGCGTGAAGGCGCCGAGCCCACCGTTTGGGCTCGCCCACTGGAGTGACGACGCGACGGCGCTGGCGGTATGGCTCGAAGCCGGCCAGGCCGAGGACCTCGCGGCGATGGCTGCCCAGATCCCGCAGGCAGACACGCTGGCCGCGAACGTGCCCGTCGCGATCCTCGGGACGGCCGTCCGTCGGCGCGGCGTCTGGAGTCGGGTCTTCGGCCTTGGTACGGTGATCGTTTCCACCGACGTGCGCTGCACGGCCCTGCTGGTGCGGGGCTACGTCGACATCCGCGCGGAGCCCACGATGCAGCGCGGTTCGTGCGTAGTTTGGGGACGCTCGCCCGAGGGTGATCGCGCTGGATAGCCCACGCACGCGCGGGAGCCCATGCGAAAACGGGCTCCGTCCCTCGCCACAGCCGTCAGTTCACCTTGTTCAATTGATCGGCCAGCTTGGCCGCCGTGTCGGCCAGCCCCGGCTTCGGCTCCGAGATGGCTTCGCCTTCGGCTCGTTGGCCCTGAATGTCGTCGACGAGCGAGTTCATCGAGCTGATGAGCTGTGCGATTTGACCCCGCGTCGCGCTCGGACAGACCTTCTCGAAGGTGTTGGGGACGATGGTGATCGCGGCGCCTTCTTTGGGGACTTTGTCCGTCGAGAGACGCGGAAGCTTGACGTTGCCGCCGCCACGCGGATTCGCAAACGTCAGTTCGCTGGGGACGCCGTTCTTGTCGTCCGGTGCGATGGGAGTTGCCAGCGAAGCGAGGAATGCGCCGGAGGACGGCGTGTCCTTGTCGACGACGACGACGTACGAGACGGGCAGCTGGCCAGGCGGGCGGCTCAACTCCTCGGTGATCGGCTTTTGCAATTTGCTCAGCAGCGAGACGATGAGGTCCTTTTTGTCGTTGAGAGTCTGCACTCGCGTAATGAACTCAAACAGAAGCCGCGTCGTATCTGCGGGGACGCCGCTAAAGCGGCGGCCAAAGAGTTTGTCGCCACCGAAATCGACGTTCAGCCCCGAAAGCTGCTGACCGAGATCGGCCGGGAACTTGCGATCGGCGATCAACGTCTTACCGCCGTCTTGAAGTTTTTGCCTAAGCTCTTCGAGCGAGGTCTTGGCCTTCACGACGTCCGCCGCCAGGTCATGCGCATCATGCACGCCCTGCATGCGTGCGGCCCCCTGGGAAGTCGCGCTGCCGCCGACGTACCCGAGAACGCCGAACACCCCCGCGACGACTATCCCGGCCATGAGTCCGCGCTTGAAGCCTCCGCTGCGAGCCTGCCGAACCACTCCCTCATCGAGCTCGATGAGCTGCGGCTGCATCGGGGAAGCGGCCCCGGCTTGGGCGAACGGTTGGGCAACGGCCGCCAGCTGGCCGGCAACGTCGAGGCCCGGAGGACGACCCGAGAGCGATCGCTGGGGCGTTCCTGGAGGCATGGATCCGGGCGGCAGCGAGGGACCTCTTAGCCCCGCGACTCCCACGGCGGGAGGCGCACTCCCACTTGGAGGCGGCGGCGTCGGCCCCGGGGGGGCACCCATCTTTTGCAGACGGGACTTCAGATCGATCTTCGGCTTTCTGTCTTCCGCCATCGTGAGTTCGCGACCTTACGTGCCCGCCTACTCGAATGTCAACGTGACCGGCGACCGGCGCCCGGGGCTTTCTTTCGTCTGCCGTTCGCGCCAGAAACGTCCGTTGTGCGCCACTGCGCGCGCGGCCTCTCTGCCGGGCGTCGGCCGTGTCGTAGCCGTGTCGTACAAGTGCACCCATTGGACCAGGTTTCGAGGACCCGCCAGCAAGCTTGGGCGGACTTGCTTTCGAGATCCGAGCAGCCAGACCCGACGGTGGCGGAAGGGGCGCGTCGTTTGCTCCCCTGACCTGTTGCGGCTGCCCCACCCTCCACCTCGCGGAGCGGCCACCTCGGCGGAGCGGGCGTCGAGCGCAGCGAAGCGCTCAGGCTGGCGCGGGTTTCTTGCTAGGCTCGGACCTGACCGAAGCGAAATGAGCCTCCGCGTCTTGGTGATCGACAACTACGACTCGTTCACGTTCAACCTCGTGCAATACCTCGGAGAGCTAGGTGCGAACGTCGAGGTGTACAAGAATGATGCCATCGACGTCGCGGGAGTTCGTGCAGCGGACCCGGATGCCATCGTCATCTCTCCGGGCCCATGCACTCCGAATGAGGCCGGTGTTTCGCTCGATCTAATCCGGCAACTGGACGGTTCCTCTCCGATTTTGGGCGTCTGCCTCGGCCATCAGGCGATCGGACAGGCTTACGGAGGGCGGGTCGTCCGCGCGGAGCGCCTCATGCACGGAAAGACGTCTCCGATTTTGCATGACGGCCGTGAGCTCTTCGAGGGCATCGCATCGCCGTTTGACGCTACGCGGTATCATTCGCTCCTGGTCGAGCGCGAATCGCTTCCCGCATGCTTGGAGGTGAGCGCGTGGACCGAAGATGGCGAGATCATGGGCCTGAGGCACCGCGAGCACCCGGTGCAGGGGGTGCAATTCCACCCTGAAAGCATCCTGACCCTTCAGGGCAAGCAACTGGTGGCCAACTGGCTTCAGCGCATCGCCAGCTTGCGGCGTTCGACTCGCGATCGCGGTGGGGCCCCATGACGGGCCGTTTCCCGGAGGTGCTCGCTCGACTCCTGTCGCCCGGACCGATTGCCAAAGGAGAGGTTCGGAGCGCGTTCGACGAGATCCTCGCCGGCCGCTGGACGGCCGTGCAAGTCGGAGCGTTTGCGGTGGCGTTGCGCATGAAAGGCGAGTCCGCCGAAGCCATCGTGGCCGGAGCCGAGGCTCTGCGCGCAACGATGGCGGTCGTGGAACACGACTTTCCGATCGTCGTCGACACCTGCGGCACCGGAGGGGATGGGGCGCAAACGCTCAACCTTTCGAGCGGCGCGGCGCTGGTCGTCGCCGCGTGCGACCTGCCGGTCGCCAAGCACGGCAATCGGTCCGCCTCGAGCCGTTGCGGGAGCGCCGACGTGTTCGAGGCGATGGGCATCCCCATTGACTTACCCCCGGGCCGCCAGGCGGATGTCTTTCGCGAAGCGGGCATTGCGTTCCTCTTTGCCCAGGCACACCACCCGGCGCTTCGACACGCTGCGCAAGCGCGGAGCGAGCTCGGGACGCGAACGATTTTCAACGCACTGGGGCCGCTCGCGAACCCTGCTCGTCCCACCCACCAACTCGTCGGCGTTTACCAAGACTCGCTCAGGCCGATCGCCGCGCGCGCCCTCGGTCTTTTGGGTGTACGGCATGCTTGGGTCGTGCGGGGCGAGGACGGCCTCGACGAGGTAAGCCCTTGCGCGCCCACGCGCGTGAGCGAATGGAAGATCGCCGAAGGCGATGTTCGCGAACGCATCGTGACTCCGGAAGACTTCGGGTTGCAGCGACTCGACCGCGACGCCGTCCTGGGAGGCGAGGTCGAGGAGAACGCGCGCGCGCTCGACGCCATCATCCGCGGCGAGAGCCACCCCGCCCGCGATGCGGTCCTGCTCAACGCAGCCGCGGCGCTTGCCGTCGCTACGGGCGACGAGTTGCGAGCGTGCACGGAGCGCGCCCGACGCGCCGTCGACAGCGGCGCGGCGCGAGAGACCCTCGAACGATGGAGACGCGTGGCCCATCGCGCGCGGATGGCGTGAGTTGGCTCGCCGCCATTGTCGAATCCAAGGTTCGCGAAGTCCAGGCGCTTCGTGGAACCGCTCGCACTCGGTCGCGCCGGGATCCACTGGGGATCGGGCAAGCGCTTCACCGCGGTCCGGGAGGCGAACTTCGCCTCATCGCTGAAGTCAAACTGAGGAGTCCAAGCGCGGGGCCGCTTTCGCGTGCGCTCGATCCCGCTACGCGCGCAGCGGCCTACGCCGAAGCGGGCGCGGCGATGGTGAGCGTACTCTGCGATGGACCGTTCTTCGACGGGTCATGGCAGCACCTCTCGGCGGTGCGCGAGCGTCTCGACGCGGCAGGCTCCAGGACTCCCCTGCTCGCCAAGGAGTTCGTCATCGACTTGCGACAGATTCAGGAGGCACGCGACCGGGGTGCCGACGCCGTGCTGCTCATTGCCCGTATCGTGGACGCGGCGACGCTGATGACACTCGCTCGCGTCGCACGAGATGAAGGCATCGAGCCTTTCATCGAGGTCGTCGACGCCCATGAGCTCGAAGCCGCCCTTTCCGCGGACGCGCGCATCGTGGGGGTCAACGCGCGCGACCTCGACACCCTTGCCATGGACGCCGCTCGCGCAGAGAGCGTCCTCGCCTCGATTCCCCGAGACGTCGTTGCGGTGCACCTGTCCGGCTTGCGTGAGACACGTGACGTTGCCGGCATCGCTCGTGGTCGCGCCGATGCGGCCCTGGTCGGCGAAGCGTTAATGCGGGACGACGACCCCCGGCCACGCCTGCGGATGCTCGTCGCCGCGGGCCGACCGCCGTTTGTTTCGCCGCACGACTGATTGTCGCCTACGATCCGCCGTAGCTTGGAACTGCACGGTTGGATTGACGCGTACCTCAACCACCTGCGCGTCGAGCGAGTTCTGGCGCGCAACACGCTCGATGCCTATGCAAACGATTTGAATGCGCTAGTTCGTCACGTCGGGGCCGAAGTCGATCCGGCTCGGGTCGGGGCCGAAGTGATCGCATCGCTGATGCTCGAAAATGTGGAGCGGCGCGGATTAAGTGCACGATCGAGCGCGCGCCGGCTATCGGCCATTCGCGGACTGTTTCGATTTCTCGTCCGCGAGCGCGCCATTGCCGAGGACCCCACTCGGCTCCTCGATCGCCCGCGCGTCACTCAGAAACTTCCGCGGATTCTCTCGTTCGATCAGGTCGATCGCTTGCTCGGGGCGCCCGACTGCACCACCGACAGAGGCTGCCTGCACGCTGCGATGCTGCATCTCATGTACGCGTCCGGCCTACGGGTGAGCGAGCTCTGCGCCTTGTCCGTCGCCGATCTGGATCGACAGCGCGGCGTCGTCCGGGCTCGCGGAAAGGGTGGCAAACGGCGCCTCGTTCCGGTGGGCGAGGTCGCGTTGGCGCATGTCGGCCATTACCTCGACGTCGTCCGTCCCAAAGCAGGTGTAGAGACGCCATCGGTTCTGTTCCTGTCCCCCCGCGGAGGCCGATTCACTCGGGAAGGCTTCTGGAAGCTCGTGCGCCGGTACGCCGTAGGGGCTGGCATATTGCCCCTGCCCTCTCCGCACAAGCTGCGGCACTCGTTCGCGACTCATTTGTTGCGCGGCGGTGCCGATCTACGCGCCGTGCAAGCCATGCTTGGACATGCCGACTTGGGTACGACCGAGATCTATACACACGTTAGCCCCGATCACCTGCGGGAAGCGCACGCCAAAGCCCATCCTCGTGGCATGAGACGCTAGAGCACCGAACATGTTGGCTCCCGTCGGCTTTCTAAAGCTTTCCCGCCTCTCGCGGCGTGCTGCCTTTCACCCTGCTGCAGCAGGGATCGCCGTCGCGCTGTGCGAAAGGCCAAAAGCCTTCCGATCCTCGCTCCGCCAACCTGTTCGGCGCTCTCGTGCGCCGTGCTAGTTTCTGCTGCGGCCATGCGCGCTCCGTTTGAGCGAATCGATCCCGTGGCGCCCGAGACACCCGTCGTCGTCGAGGTGCCGCACGCCGGACTCGAGATGCCCGCCCCGTTTCTGGAACCGCTAGCCGCTCCGGCGCGCTCGATCGCGCGAGACGCTGATTTGTACGTGGACGGGCTTTACGAAGACGCCCCGGCGGAGGGCGCAACCCTGCTCGTTGCCCGAGCGTCACGTTATGTCATCGACTTGAATCGTGCTGAGGGCGATGTGGACGCCGAGGTCGTCGAGGGTGGACGGGCCGACAGCCGGATGCAGCACGGGCTCGTGTGGCGCACGACGAGCGATGGCGAACGGGCGCTCGTTCGACGTCTGACGTCTGCCGAGCTCACGGAGCGGCTCGATCTCGTCTGGCGCCCTTATCATCGCGAGCTGAGCGCGATCGTCGAGCGCAAACGAGTCCGCTTCGGGTTCGCCATTTTGCTCGCCGCGCATTCGATGCCAAGCGTCGAGCGGGGACCGCGAGGCTCACCGGGCCGCGAAACCGGCTCAAGCGGCCGAAGAGCCGACGTGGTACCCGGATCACGCGGTCGCAAGAGTGCGGGGGCACCGTTCATCGCTGCGATTGAGGACCACGCCATCGCCCATGGATGGAGCGTGCGGCATGACGACCCCTATGCGGGTGGCTTTACAACGCAGTACTACGGCCGGCCGGCTCAACATGTTCACGCCGTTCAGCTCGAGCTCTCACGCCGCCTGTATCTGGACGAGATGTCCCTTCGGCCGCTCGCGAGCTTCGGCGCCGTCCGGAACTGGTGCCGCGGTCTGGTTGCACGGCTCGGTCGAATGGCGGCCGCATAGAGCACCGAACATGGCGCGAATCGAGCGGCCCACCCTGCAACTAGCTCGCTCGCAACTAAACCCCCCGCAACTAAACCATAGGGGCCCCTTGACAGTGAAGCAATCGCCCGTAATGTGGGCGGCGCTATCATGGCCAAGAGCGATATCACAGGCAAGCGCAGGCTCAAGGCGCACAACGTCTCGCATTCGAACATCAAGACCAACCGCTGGCAGCACGTGAACGTGCAGCGGCGCCGAGTTTGGGTGCCGGAACTGAAGCGTTTTGTTTCTCTGAACTTGACCACGCGTGACATTCGTACGATCGACAAGCTCGGCGTTACGGAGTACGCGCGTCGGTACGGCGTTGATCTCAAGCGGCTGTGATCGGATCGATTCCACGCCCCCTCGCCGATCCGGATGTTGCCGGCTTCTCGCGTCCGCGCCCCAGAGCCTAGCCGTCACGCGGACGCGACGACGTGGACGTGGCCGGTCGCTCGCGACAATGCAACGGGCCGTCCTCCGGTGACCGTAGCCCACGCTTCGGTGATCGTCGCAGTTCGAGCGAGCTGCGCGACAACGATGCCCAGCAGGCGCTGCGCCTCAGGCAACTCGGCGAGACCGATGGCGAGATCGACCGACCCGCCACGAGCCCGCAAGGCCATCGGTGCCGAAGCGACCAGCGGGACCCCCGGCGCGACCCTCGCTTGGCCGCGCATGACCGGCTGGGCGGCTTTGGGCGCCACGACGCCGAGCGCGGGGATCGCTAGCCCGTCGTGCGGCGCTTCGTAACACGCGACGGCGACCAATCCGCGCGCGTCGGCGGCCGCGACCACTTGCGTGGCCGAGGCATCCAGGTGCTCGTCCAGCCAAGGCACCATCAGGATTCCGTTCGAGTCGGGGCCCGGCTCGTCGCAGCGAACGAGCTCCGGCCGGATCGACGCCAGATCGTGCGCCGTGAGGAGTCCACGCGAGGCGCGGCCCGCTGCAGCGAGCAGCTCGGTTGCGATGTAGCCTGACGAAAGCGCCGGGGCACCCCGACGAGCAAATGCTTCGAGCGTGCTCGCTCGTTCGCCCGATCTGCCCTTCGCTCGGGCCACAGCATCACCGCATGCGCGCAGCAGCGACCACGTTCCGGCCGTCGCGATCACTGCAGCCAGCGTTGCAGGAAGCGTGGGAACGGCGATGCGCGCCGCGTCTGGGACGGCCTCCTCCGCAAGGAACCCGCGAGGCCGGGGCGCACCTCGACCGGGCTGACGGAGCCTCCCGTCGAACGCGAGCAGCCCCGATCCCGCCCCACCCACGATCAGCTGAGCCGGTCCTAGCAACACGGAGGGGACCTCGGCGGCGGCTGCGAGGACCCCAGCGACTACGGCGTCGACCGCGTTGCCGCCCGCGAGCGCATCGCGAGCGGCGTCCGCCGCATGCGCGTCGGATGCGGCGGCGGCGGACTTAGCCACGGCGCGAAGCGCTCGGACCGCGCACGTTCATTCGAGCCGGCAGGGCCTGGCCCCTCTCCCAGGACGACTCGCCCTCATTCCTGCTCGTCGTCGCGCACGACGATACCGCCGCCCCGAGGGCGAACGAGCCTTGTTTGCCCGCCGGGCGCTCCAGCCGGAGCGCTCTGCGCGAGCTCACGCAAACGCTTCGCCTCGAGAAGTGCGGAGTCCGTCTCGATGATCGCGAAGACCTCGCGAGCTGCCCCCACGGCTCTGAAAATGCGCTCCAACGCGACCGGGCCAAACGAACGCGTCTCGCCAAGAGCGCGGAGCCGAAGGTACGCCACGGACCCGCTCGGGACGGGCTCGCGCGCGGGATCGACGGCCAGAACGACGTCCCAGGCGCGGGCTTGCGCGGCCGCGTCGTCGGTCTCCCAGACTCCGCTCGGTTCCCAAACGAAATGGGTGACGTCGCGTGGAAACCGAGCGACAAGCTTCGCGATCCGTTCGCGCCACAGGGGACTCGGGGTTACTTCCGGGGGAGTTCGCAACACAAAGCATCGTGCCTGCAGCGCATCGATGGCCGCACGGGCTGCCTCGAGCTCACGCTCCGCGTTCTCACCGGGTCGAACCCGTGACAGCTGCGGACCGGCGACGACCGCGAAATGGAAGGGAGGGGGAACGGACTTTCGCCAGCGGCGCAGCGTCGCCGGGGAAGGCGTCACTGCCGGGTCCGCGCGGCGCTCTTCGGTCGCGATGGCAACGCGCACTTCGAGCAGGTCGAATCGCTTGGAGTACGAAGCGATGGCGCCACGAAGCTGCTTCGCGCCGATGTGCCAGCGAGTGCTCATGTCGGGAGTGATGAGATGTAGTTTAATTTCGTCGGCTGCGTCACGGAAACAGTCTGCCCGGGGAGGCGTGCCACGCGATGATCGACTACGCGACGAAGTGAAACCATTGCGTCGGGTGTTCTCGAACGAAATCCTGCACGGCATTGGCCATTTGCTGAGCCGCGGCGTCGAGATCGACGTCGCTGGCGGACCGGGCGATCACGATCGGGGGATCCGCGACCACCTTATATCTGCGATGACCGGTTCGTGCGGCGAAGATCGGAACGATCGGCGCTCCCGTCAGGGCAGCGAGTCGCAGCGGTCCCTCGGGGACCTTCGTGGTCTCACCGAACATCGTCACACGCCGCCCGCGCTGTCCTGGAGGAGAACGGTCCACCTGGAGAGCGACGATCCCTCCGCCGCGCAAGTGCCTCACGAGCGGTAGCGCCGACAGTGGATCGCCTCCGACATGGGCGACGGCTACCCCGTGACCGCGGCGAACCTCGTCCTGAATCGCACGGACGGATGCGTCTCGCTCCGGCGCCTCGGCCACCATGACCCGCAAACCCTTGTCCCGTGCCACGACCCTGCCGACCATGTCCCAGCCGGCCGTATGCGCAGTGGCGAAGATGGCTCCGCGACCGCGCGACAGCGCCTGCTCGACATGACGTTCGCCCCAGCAGCTTGCGCGGACGCGTCGTCCAGGGGTCGGGTCGTCTCCGAGCACTTCCGAAAGGCAGGATGCATACGTCGCGAACGTGCGCGCGACGTCGGCAGCATCGCCTAACCAGCCCCGGGATCCGCGCACTCGACGCAGGTTACGCGTAACGATTCGTCGGTGCTCGGATGCCAGAGCACAAATCACGACACCGATCACCGGCGGCGAGTACCGCGCGAACCACTCCGGCCCACGCGCGCCGAAGCGCGCTGCACGTCGCCAAAACGCACCGTCGAGCGATAGCGGCCCCATCGCCTCACGCGCTCCCGCCGATCATTTAGACCCGGATGACCTTGGGCGACGCACTGAGAAGCTCATCCAACCAGACAGCGCCCAGCTTCTCCTGCATCGAGTTGGCTCGAAGTCGATCGCGCAGATTACGGAAATCAACGTCGTCGAGATTCTGGTCTTGGTTGAAGCACGTGAAGACCACTCGTTCCTTTCCGGTGACCGGGTCGCGCAACTTCTGAAGGCATTGCGCGCAGACCTCCTTCATCATGCATTGCATCGGTGAATTGATGCTTCCGATCGCCCGGTGCCGAGGATTGAGAAACGGTGCCAGAACTCCGTGACGCGCCTCACGCACGGCGTTCATCATTGCGTCGCTGCCGATGGCGATGATTCGAGCGACCTCATGGAGTGCGATGGCGGGTGGCCCGTCCATTGACCCGCTCGCGTACGCGTGCAGGGCCTGAACGATGTTTCCACGGAAGTGCCTGTCTTGAGGGCGGTGCGGCTCGATGGCCGCCCCCCCATCGGTGCACCAGATCACCTGGTCGGTCCAGCGTTCGATGTCTTCGCGTTTGAACAGGTCTTCGCCGCGCCGATAGCCAGCGAAATAGAGCACCGTGCCGCCGAGAGCCTTGAACGCGCGGGCGATGGAGAACAGAACCGCGTTGCCCAGACCGCCGCCACAGAGCAGCACGGTTTCTCGTTTCGCCAGCTCGGTCGGTTGGCCCGTGGGTCCCATGAGAACGATGGGCTCTCCTGGGACAAGCGCCGCGCAGAGACGCGAGCTTCCGCCCATTTCAAGCACGATCGTGCCCAATAGGCCGCTTTCGACGTCAACCCATGCACCCGTGAGTGCTAGCCCCTCCATCGCCAGTCGGACGTGAGCGGCCTCTTCGCCGTCGCCGGGCCGGTCGACATCCACGACGGGGGCGAACGTCTCGAAATTCTGAAGTCGGTAGAATTGACCGGGTTGAAACTTGCGAGCCGCCATCGGGGCGTGGACCACGATTTCGACGATGGTGGGAGTCAATCGGTTGACGGCGTGGACTCTCGGGACGAGCTCTTCGTCGAGCCGGTCGAAGAGCGCGCGCAACTCGGCGTCCTGCGTCGGTCGGGCGTCGCACGATGCATCGTCGGGGAAGAGGGACACGACGTGGGCATAACCGTCCTTGGCGCTCGCCATCGCCTTGACGACGCTGCCCGCGTAGTGCGGATGATTGTCTCCGTAAAACGATACCGTGTGACCGTCCTTCAGATAACTCGTAAAAAAGCCGTCGCGAGCCCGAGTGGCCCTCTCGAGAGTGGTCCGCCGGCTTGCGTCGACTCTCGCGACGTAGGGCCGGAAATACTGATGCCGATCATCGAGCTCGAAGGTGCCCGGATATTCTTTCTCGTAAATGACGTTCGGGCTGGTCCCGGCCGCTACGCACACGGTACGTGCCGGCAGATCGATCGTGCTGCCATCCGCTCGTTTGAACCGGACCGCCTCGACGGAACGGCGCGTGTCGAGCACGGCCTCGACCGGCGACATGTGCTCGACGTACCGCACGCCTTCCTCGAGGCTTTTCGCCACCTCTTCATGATTGAGCCGATACGCAGGCGAATCCCGCAGGGCCTTTCGATACACGACGGTGACGCCTCCCCAGCTTTCCAGAAGCTTCTGCACCTGCGGTTCGCGCGACTCGGCAACGGCCCGTCTCTTCTCGGCGCGCAACTCGCGTGCATGTGTCAGGTGACGTTGCAACGCCTCCCACTCGTCATCGTCGAACCGCGCCCGCAAATCGGCCTCCGAGTGGCCGTGCCGCAGCAGGAGTTCGTAGCGCGTCAGCTCCTTGTCGATCTGCACCTGATAGTAGGCGAGCAGTTCGGTCGCGGTATCGATCGCCGTGAGTCCGCCGCCTATGACGATCGCGGGCAAGCTCACTTGCAAATTGGCGATGCTCGTCCGTTTGTATGCGCCCGTAAGTTGCAAGCCCATCAGAAAGTCGCTGGCCTTACGAATGCCTCGCGACAAGTTGTTCTTCATGTCGATGATCGTCGGGCGCCCGGCACCTGCCGAGATCGCCACATGGTCGAAGCCGAGCGCCCACGCGTCGTCGAGGGTGATCGTGCCGCCAAAGCGAACACCCCCATACATCCTGATGTGCGGATGGCGCGCGAGCGTAAGCTGGATCAACCTGAGAAAGTTTTTGTCCCAACGGACCGTGATCCCGTATTCGCTCACTCCGCCGAAGCCGAGCAGCTTGCGATCGTCCAGTTCCGCATAGAGCGAAGCGACGTCTCGAATCGGCATCGGCGGGCGGTCCGGGGATCCACTCAGCGCGCCGTCGACCGGCTCGATTTTCAATCCGTCGACCGCGACTACGCCAAACCCCTCGCATGCGAGGTGATGCGCCAACGTGTATCCCGCGGGCCCTAAACCCACGACGAGAACGTTCCTGCCCCGGTAGGGCCGCATGACCGGTCGGCTCACATTGAGCGGGTTCCAGCGCGTCAAGAATTGATAGATTTCCAACCCCCACGGTAGCGCCAAGGTCTCGGTCAACACCCGCGTCTCGACCTGGGGGATGTCGACGGGTTGCTGCTTCTGGAAGATGCACGACTTCATGCAGTCATTGCAGATGCGATGGCCAGTCCCCGGGCACATGGGGTTGTCAATCGCGATGAGCGCCATGGCCGCGAGTAGCTCGCCTATTTTTCGCATGGCGTGCGTCTCGCTGATCTTTTCTTCGAGAGGGCAGCCCTCGAGCGAGACGCCCAGCGGATTCTTCTTCGTGCCGCCCGTCTTCGCATCCACGAGGCCCTTGCTGCACGAGTCCTTTTCGCGGTCGTGGCACAAGAGGCAGTAGTCGATCTCTTGTTCGACCTCGCGCTGGCTCATTCGCCGGTCGGTGAGCTGAAAACCGAGACGCTGCCGCCGGTCGTGCCTCGGTCCGACGAGCAGCTCGGGAACTGCCGCATCCGGTCGCTCGAGCGCGACCAAACGCGAGTAGTCGAGAGCTTTCGCAACGTGCATCGTCGGCCAACGTGAACAAGGGTCGTGCTCGTCGGCGTGCCGCGCCGAAAGCCACGCCTCGAGCGCATCGAGGGCAAACGCCACGACGCGGCCGAGCGCCGCATCGTCTTCTGCTGCGCACGCATCGGACCCAAATGGTTCGAGCGCAACACAAACCTTGCGCGCGCGAGCGCGCAAGGCATCGGTCCACTCGGCGCCTCCGGCTTTGGCGGCCTTGCGCGCGATGTCATCGAGCTCGAGAAGCGGAAGCGCCGCGTACGCGACCGTCGCTTCCTCGTCGGTGGTGCCTCCGATCGGAGCCGCCGTCATCGACTGCAACGCGGCCTTGGCGACATCGGCGGCGACCTGCGCCCCTCGGGTCCACGCCTTGCCCGCTTGCGGGCGCAGTACGCGTTTCTTCACAAACTCCTTGCGGAACTGCCAAAGCGGATCCCGCCGCCGGACGTCTTCGCGAAATGCGTCGAGTTCGCGCTCGATGTCGAAGAGCTTGCCGACAAAGCGCCCCACAAATGGGGCCGCGGCGAGCAGCGCTTCGCTCCTAGCCAAGCCCGACATTCCATGGCCCCGGCAGCTTCGGTACGCGTCGAACAGCGCATGGCGGTCCGGCGACTCCCGCTCGAACCATGCGTTGAATGCCGCGTAGAGCCTGTCGAGCTTGAACGGATCGTAGAGATCGGCGTAGACGAATTCCTCGAGGCCGAGGCGCAGCGTCGAGGGGATGTTCGCGTCAGGCGGATGGGCCTTTATGGGGTCGGCCGTCGAAGCGGGCCCCGCTCCGTTCGGAGTCACGTGCATCGGCGATGTACCCGGCGCTCTCCAGGCCGTAACCAGGCGCTTCTCGCGCGAGTTTCCGGGGCCGGCACGGACCCAACCGCTCTACGTAGAATCATGGCGCGCAACGTAGCCTCATGACTTCATTTTCTCGATTCGGACTCCGCACTCGGGGTCCAAGCCGTCTGCGCGAGCTCGCCCTCCTCGAATCCGAAGTAGATGGCGCACTGCTTGAGCATGAAGCTCTGTCCCTCGGGCGTTACCAGGTCGACACGGTACGTATTGATGAACCGCACGGAATCCTTGAGCCACAGTTGCCAGGCTTCCTTCGAGACTTGTTCGAAAAGGCGCTTTCCGAGGTCGTTTCTGAACGGCGCGCGATCCAATCCCGGCAAATCCTTCTTGAGCAAACGGCAGTGGACGATGCGATCGGGCATGGCGCGGGACAAATAGCCGCGCGCGGCCATGTGCGCCAGCCGCGGGCGGCGCACGAGGCCGGGACAGCAGGGGGCGCCTGCCCCACCGGGTGCACAGCGGGGAACGCCCCGGTGACCGGACCGGTCAAAAGCCGAACGCGAGCTGATCCGCCTGCGCTCCTCTGCAAGCCGACGCCGTGTCGAATCGACCAGGCACCCCGTGCGCCAGCGCCTCGACGGGAAGACGTCGCAGGCGCGAGCCCACGACATCGAGCGCTCGTTCGGGTGTGTTGTTCGCCCTCGATAGATGAAGCAAGACCAAACGCGCGACCCGTGTGCTCTCGAGAGACGCCGCCACGTCCGCCGCTTGTTCGTTCGCCAAGTGTCCAAGCGGTCCGCCCACTCGACTCCTCAAGCGGGGCGGATACGGACCCGCCGCGAGCATATGCGGACAGTAGTTCGACTCGAGCAAGGCCAGATCGCAGCCCGAGAGAAAATGACGCAAGTCGCGCGGAGCGTGGCCAAGGTCCGTAGCGATGCCCACGCGATGCCCGTTGGCCGAGACTCGGATGGCGGCATGAGGCGCATCGTGGGGGATGCTCAGCGATTCGACGATGAAGGGGCCCAGCACAAGCGACCTGCCCGGAACGTAAGGGCGCACCTCGACACGTCGCCGCACGCGGTCGATCGCCACCCCGTCGTGCGCGAAAATCGGAGTCCGCAGAGCGCGTGCAAGCGGGTGAGCGTACGCGGCATGGTCGCCATGCTCATGGGTGACGACGAGGCCGACCGGCGGGCGGGACGTCACCAAGTCGGCTCCGAGCGTCCGCATGCGCTCGATCGCGCGGGTGGGTCCAAGTCCAGCGTCGACAAGCAGCCGTTCGCCTTCCGCCTCGACGACGAGGCAGTTGCCGCTCGACCCACTCCCCAGGATGAACACGCGCAACGCGCTTTTTTACCATGCCCTTGCCGGCTGGCCGAGCCGAATGCCGGCTGGCCGAGCCGAAGAGAAACGCGGCACGGAAACGGCGCTCGCGTATATGATGCAACCCGCGGCCGGACGCTGGCGTGACGAACGGCGTGACGATGGCGAAGAATGGCACCCATGAGCGAGCGCCGATGCGTGCACTGCGGCCAACCGTTGGCCGAAGGAGCCAACTTCTGCGCTGAGTGCGGGGCTCCCAGCGGGCCGACTCGCCCTTCTTCCACGACGACCTCGCCCACTGCAAACGTGCCGTCGAGCGCCCCTACGCCGAGGCCGGCCGGCGTTTTGGCCACGCCGACAGCGTCGAAGACCCTGCTCCACTTCGGGACACTGGCCGGGCCGGTAGCCGACGCGGAATCGCCCGCGACGCGTTCCAACCCTGCCTTGAGCCGGACCATGATCGGCATGGCCAGCCCACCCACCGGTGCCCCGCGGGGTCCCGCTCCGCAGCCAGCCGTCCAGAACCCGGCGAGGCAAACGATGCTCGGGGTCGCTGTTCCCGGAATCGCGCCGCTTCGTGCGGGTGAGACCCCTTCGCCGGCCTACCCTCGTGCCCGCGACGACGCGCCTGCGAGCGTTGCGGCGCCTTCGGGGTCCGCGCGCACCCTTTCACCCGCAAGCGCCGCTGGGCCGCCCGATCCCCTCGGCGATATACCGACCCCGATCCCGCCGCGACTCGCCAGAAAGCGCGGCGTGCCGATCACGGCGGTAGCGCTCTTGACCGCCTCTTTCGTTTTGGTCGGCGGGCTCACCACGGCGTGGTTGTGGCGCGGATCGCCACCCATTGCCGCGGAGGCGCGATCTTCACCCGACGGACGCGACATCATCTCTCTGCACTGCGACCCCAGCAGCTGTCGAGACGGCACCACGGTCGAGGCCGGTGGTACCAAGGGAACGTTCGCTGCGGGTGAAGTGGAACTCGTGCTTGCCGATTCCCTTCACGTCGGTACCAATCGGCTCTCTCTCCGCGTCGATCGGCCCGGGTTGGGCCGTGACGAAGTGTTGTCGCTCCTCGTTCCTGTGGCGTATCGCGTGCGCGCCGACGTCTCCGCGATGAACGGCCCGCGTCCGTCTATCGTCATCCACGTCGACGCCGCGCCCGGTAGCGAGGTGACCCTGGACGGAAAGAATCTCACGCTCGACCCGTCCGGTGCGGGCGCCTACGCAGTCGACGAATCGTCTGCGACCGAAGGGCCTGCGGACGAATCGCGCGTCGTCGCTGTGGACGTCGGTTACCGCGTCACCGCTTCGGGGCGCGAGGCAGGCCGCGGGACGGTCGGCGCCCGCGTGGCGGTCGCTCCTCTTCACGTCGACGTGCCGGGCTCCCACGCCGTCGTGAGCCGTGACGTTATCGTGATTGCCGGACGCGCGGCGAAGGGCGCATCGGTCAGCGTGGATGGCAACGCGGTCGATGTCAACGCCGACGGTCTCTTCGAGACCAGCGTGACCATCCATTCGCTCGGCGAGCGGATCCTTGAGGTGCGGACCCTGACCCCGGTCCTCGTCGCACGGACGGTGCATGTAGCGGTCAAGCGGGTGGCCAACCTTGCGTCCGAGGCGAGAGACTTCGAACGCCAGAACCTCATCGGATACGACTTGGCCGTCACGAACTCGGCTGATAGCGTCGGCCGACCCGTGGTCGTGGAGGGCGATGTCATCGAGTCGCGAACATTCGGACATCGCACAGTCGCACTCGTCGACGATCGGCGCGGGTGCGCACGGGGGCCCTGTCTAGCGCGCGTCGTGATCCGCCAGGACGTTGCGATCGTGCCGGGCAAGACGGTTCGTGCGTACGGTCACTTCGCCCACCCGTATACGACGTCTCCGGGGCAAACCGTGCCCGAGGTCGAAGCCGACTTCATCAGTTCCGGGAAATGACGGCCCGAGCCAAGGTTGCGTGTGCGGGCATCGCTTTCGCGGCCGCGTCCACCCTGGTGCATCGGGCGGTTCGGGGACAGGGGGTGGACGTCGAACGACCGAGGACGATCGTAGTCGGACATGCCGCCTGCGGCGCGCCGATGGATCGAGTCGACACCGCGCGCACGGGCCTCGCCCGCACATTTTTGCCATCGACGGCGCTGCACAGCCCATGGCGGATCTCCTTGGCAATGCCCGTGGACCACGCCCCGCTCATCGACGCGCGCGGCCAGATTTACGTGGTCGGAAATCGAGGCGAACTCGTGACGGTGTCGCCCGGTGGCGACGAGCGATGGCGTGTGTCGACCGGCGGAGTCCAGGCGGGGCCGGCCGCCCTTCTTTCCGACGACACGGTCGTCTTCGTCGACGCGGCCGGAGAGGCGCTCGGAGTGCGCGAAGGGAGCCTGCGCTTTCGCACCAAGATCGGATCGCCGAATGCCGCCCGCGCGGCGCCGCTTCCCTTGGACGACGGCGGCGTCGTGGTCGCAGCTGGCCGCGCGTTTGCCGCACTTGATTCGCAGGGCCGTGAAAGGGCCCGCATCGAACTCCCTGAAGCGTCTGCGAACCCGATCGTTGCCGCCATGGGGAAAGTGGTCATCGTGACGACGAGCGGCGCCGTTTGGATCTGGGCTCCTGGGGCCGCGGAGGCTATCCAGGTCGGCACTTTCGGCACCCCCATCGATGGCGGAGCCGGCCTGGCCGACGACCATACTCTCATTGCCGTCACCGCGACTCATGCGCATTTGTGCGCAGTCGACCTCGTCGGGGGCACAACGACGGTTCGCGCGAGCTCCCCAGGCGACCTCTGGTTGGGTCCGCCTGCGATGTTTGGCTCTACCGCGAATCTGACCGCTCTTTCGGCGGCCGGCGAGCGGAGGATCTCCGTGGATGCGGCTGGGGTAGAGACTCTCTATTCAGTCGTCGCCCACAAGGGCTCGGCCCCCGATGGGGGCCTGGACTCGTGGTTGCCGCTCGCGCGCACACCGCCCCTCATCGATGCGTCAGACCGTATGGCGTTCGCGACGTTGGACGGGAGCGTGGCGGTCGACGAGGGATCGACCGCCATGAGCCGTGTCGAGGTCGAGCGCCTTGCGCACGTTTGCTCTCCGGAGCCGGCCGGCACGGCGAAAAGCGATTGCCCAATCGCAGGATTGGCTCCGCTGCGACCCCATACGTTCGTGGCCGTCTGCCGGTGCGGAACAGTGGTCGCCGTCGAAGGCGACGTCCGAGGCGAAGCGGCCACCTCTGTGAGCGGTCAGGCCGACTCGCGTACTGGCGAGCGTTGCCAAGGGCACTTATAGTAGAAACCGTCGACCCGGTTCCAACGAGGGCAGCGTTACGAGGCATTGACGCGAGGTACCTCACGAAGCGTAAGGTAAGCCATGATTACGATCACAGAGAAAGCGGCGCTCAAGGTCAAGGAAATCGCCGAGGCCGAAAATCTTCTCGGCCAAGGTTTGCGCCTGCGCGTCATGGGAGGCGGTTGCGCCGGCTTCAGTTACGATTTGTACTTCGAAGACAAGTTGGGTGAGACGGATGAGCAGTTCGAGTCGAACGGCGTCAAGCTCTTCGTCGATCCGATGAGCTACCAGTACCTCGAAAACGTCGAAATTGACTATGTCGAGGGTCTGCACGGCGCAGGCTTCAAGTTCAATAACCCGAACTCGAAGGGGTCCTGCGGCTGCGGCTCGTCATTTTCGGCCTAAGAGAAAACAGACACCCTGGAGCGCCGCGATGCGCAGTGCGACTGGGGCGGCGCTTTCGCCCAACCGGGAGCGCGAGAGGTTTCGGCCCCCCGAGCTGAGCTGGTCGACGCAGGACTCGAACGAGCGTAAAGTGACCGTGTCGACGCCGCTCAGGCAATCGCTCGCTGCGCGTCCGGCAGCGGGAGGAAAGTCCGAGCTCCATAGAGCACGATGCCGGATAACGTCCGGTGGCGGAAACGCCGAGGAGAGTGCCACAGAAAAGCAGACCACCGCCGCAATTGCTTCGGCGATCCGGCGGCAAGGGTGAAAAGGCGGGGTAAGAGCCCACCGCGCTCACGGTGACGTGATCGGCACGGCAAACCCCATCGGGAGCAAGGCCGCATAGGCAGGCGCCTCGACGCGTCCGGCGACGGAGTCGTCGAGTCGAAGGGCGGCTCGTCCGAGCCTGCGGGTAGGCCGCTTGAGGCGTCGGGCAACCGGCGTCCTAGAGGAATGATTGCCTCCGCGGACGGGATGACTCGCCCGCGAGACAGAACTCGGCTTACAGAGCGACATCGACCCGTTCGCTCGAGCTCATCCGCTCGGGCGAATGGCTTTTAACCACGGCTCGAGCGGGTCTCGACGGCCGGTGCGGCGAACGCCAACGCGCCCACGAACGGTGCGACAACAAGGCCGTAACGTCCGGAGCCAAAAAATGCTGCGTGGGTTGCCACTGTCGCTAGAATGACTGCGGCCGTCGTCGGCAAGACCAAGGGTGCGCGGGTCAGTGACCGCCAACCCACCAAGACCAAGCAGGTTAGTACTCCAACGTAACCGAGCCATCCGTGCACGGTCAGGGTGGCTGCGGCGCCAGCGAATGCGACGCCTTTACGCGCCCTCATCCGCGCACCGTCTGCGCGCGCCGAGGCCACCAGCGCACCAAGCAAGAAGAGCCGGCAGACGATCGTCTCGAAACTCAGCAGGACGATTCGGGCGTCGTCATCGAAGGCCCCGGCGTTGCTTGCGTGCAGGTACCACGGCGCCGCCCCAAAGTAATCGAGAGTCATCGCGACCTTCGCGGGTGCGCGGGCCAACCACGCCTCCGGAGCGTGCGCGATCTCGCTCAACGCCGAGCGTTGAAAGCACGAGTCTTTGGCCGCCTCGTCCCAGACCGTCGAGCAGGCGGCCGGAACGGTCACCGGCGCCCAGCCACCCGAAGGCGTCGTCGCTCCGATGAGCAAATTCCAGCCTCCGTTAACGCTGACGAGAGCGCATCGGTGCATCCTCCAGCAGTTTCGCGCCGTCCAGGGGGCGATGCATGCGAGCGCGATGGCGGTCACGGCGGCGGCGCGAGCGAGCCGCTGCGCACGGGCAGCGGCGGCTTTGGCGCCAAATACCCCGAACATAGGGGCGAGGATCAAGGACTGGGGACGGACCAGCGTGGCAGCGGCCATGACGATCCCCAGCGCAACGAGCCACGGCGCGGCACGTTCGGACGCGCTCGCGCGCGCGGCGAACGCGGCAGCCACGAGCAGCAAGGACGCCGTGACTCCTTCGGTCATAATCGCCACGGTATACGGCACCAACGCGGGATGGAGGGCCACTGCCAGCGCCGCTGCGAGCGGCCGCCAACGCGCAACCCCGGGGCCATCCACCAGACTGTGGGTCGCGTATGCCCCCGCAGCCCCGAGGCCCGCTTGGATGAGCATGGCGACTGTCGTCGAAGCGCCGAAGATCGCGTATCCCGCGGCCAGGATAGCGGGGTAGCCCACGGGGTAATGGGCCGCGTACGTGATCATGCCGTCCGGCCAGAGCCACGTGTAGCCTGCGCCGCTGGCGAGACGACGGGCTAGAATGTCGTAATAGTGCCCATCCTCGACCGCGGGGAATCGGCCGTGCGCCCATGCAACGACGGCCAGTCGCACGACGAGCGCCACAGCCAGCGAGAACCACGCGTCGGCCCGTCGCGGTGTCACGGAGCCTCGAGCCAACCAAGCGCGCGGAGCGCCGTGAAGACCTCGCAAAGCGGCAACCCGACCACGTTCGTGTAGCTCCCGTCGATTCGCCGGATAAACGTGGCCGCCGATCCCTGGATGGCGTAGCCGCCCGCCTTGTCCCTTCCCTCGCCGTTGACGGCGTAGGCCCTCGCCTCGTCAGGTTCGATCTCGCGAAACGTCACGCGAGTCGTGATCGTCTCGGCACACGCGGGGCTCGCATCCGATGGATTCTCGCCAAGAACGAAGCGCGTGCTCACCTCGTGTGTCGCCCCGGCGAGCCTCACGATCATCGCCTGAGCCTCGTTTACGTCTCGGGGCTTTCCGAGCAAGGCGCCGTCCGGCGCCACTACAATCGTGTCGGCGACAAGGCATGCGCCCGAGGGCGAGAGATCGAGCCGTCTCACGGCGTCGAGCTTGGCGCGCGCGACGCGCACCAGGTAGCTTTCTGCGGATTCCGCCGGTCGCGCGTTTTCATCGATGTCCACCGAGCGCACCACGAAAGGGATCCCCGTCAGGCGCAGCAGCTCGAACCGACGTGGCGACGCGCTTCCGAGAACGAGCGGCGATGCCCGCGAGATTCGCACGCGCGCTGATTACCACAACGGTGATAAGGTCTGGCGCCGATGCGCCTACGCATCGCGCTTGTCGCGTTTTCTTGCGCCGCGTCGCTGACGCTCCCTGTCCACAATTCTGGGGCGACGGACTGCTTCGGCATTTACAGCCCATGTGTCAATGACGATACGTTGTGGCCGCACGCCGGGTACGCACGCTTCGAAAGCGTCGGATCCACGCAGACCCTTGCTCCGCAGCAACTCGGTTTCGGTCTGGTCGCCAGCTACTTGTCGCGCCCGGTGGTTTTTCGGTTTCGCATGCCCAGCGCATCGAGCGATCCATACGCCGTCGACAACCAGGGCGACGCAACGCTCTTGTGGTCCTACGGCGTCGCCCGCCGGTTGGAGCTCGACCTCGCGCTGCCGCTCACGCTCGGCCAGAACGGATCGGGGCTGAGTGCCGTGACCGGTGGGGGCCCCCTGAAGGACACCGCCGTTCGCGACATGCGGTTCGGTTTGATGTACACGATCGTGGCTCACCGAGTGTCCACGGTGCAAGGCGGTCATGGGGGGGTCGCCGCCCGCTTCGAGGTCAGTGCCCCGACCGGCGACCGCGACGAGTTCGCGGGCGAGCGAGCGGGGGTGTTTTCGCCGAGCGTCGTCGCCGACTTTCGCGACGGCCCGTGGTTGTTCGGAACCGAAGTGGGTTTGAGGCTGCGGCCGACCACCGAAGTCGCGGGGGCCCGGATCGGGTCCCAAGTGTTCACTTCGCTTGGCGTCGCGGTCGAGATTCTGCCGAGGGAGCTCTTCACGGCGGCCATCGAGGCGTGGGCGCTGCCGACGCTCGTGGGACAGGACACCCTGCTGTTTCAAGACGACGCGGTCGTCAACCAGCCAAGCGGAAAGTGGCTGGTGCCCGCCGAGTGGCAGCTCACGGCGAGGACGGCACCGACGACCCAGGGCGACGTGTCGGTTCAGCTCGGCGGGGGCGGCGCGCTGCCCTTGACTGGCGAAATTCCAGTCACGACACCCCGTTTTCGCTTCACTTTGGGAATCCGCTGGGCGCCTACTCGCGCGCCGTAGTTCACGCAATCATCCCAACGACGGTTTCGACAAACCTGGTACCAAAGCGGCACGTGACCTTCCGAGTTCATCGCAGCCAAAAATCCCGCCGCGTGGTCCTTCGCGCGTCGGGCGGCGAGTCTTTGCCTGATGCGCTCCTTGCGTGCTTACGCCAGGAGCAGGTTTCGTGCGGCTGGCTGCGCGCAAGTGGCGTACTCGTCGAAGTCGAGCTTCGCGTCTTCGACGCGGCACTGAGCACCTTAGGCCGCACTCGACGTTTCGCCGGCCCCGTTCAAGTCCTGATGCTCGAGGGCGGGGTGGGGCTGTCGGGCGGCGAACCGTCGGTGTCGCTTCGTGGGCTCCTCGCTCACGAGACCGACGCTCGGCTGGAGACCGTGGCGGGAGAGATCGCGAGCGCGCGCATCGTGGCCCTCGAAGGGATGGTCGACGTGTTCGACGATCTGCAGCTCGAGCGGTCGCTCGACGAATCGGCGGGGATCTGGCTTTTCCGTAGCGAGGCGGACGGGATGCCGCAGCGACCGACGACTGCGACGCGGCCCGCTATCGGGCCGGGGTGGACGACGGCACTCGAGGCGAGCGCCGAGACCGATCGCGAACCGGGCGCTCATCCGCGCTCCGGGGAGGGGGGCGCCATGCCGGCCCCGATCCGATATCAGCGGCAGGCTCGCCCCGGCGCAGACCTGGACGCCCCCGTCCCCGAGCCGGGCGACATCGTCGAGCACTTCGCGTTCGGCCTATGCGACGTTGTCAAGAGCGACGGCGATCGTTTGCATCTGCGTGTGCACAAGGACGGCCGCATCCGAGAGATCGCGCTCGAAATGCTTCGCGTCGCGCGTCTCGACGATGCAACGGCGGGAACGCGGCGCTTTCGGCTCGAGCGAAGAATATGATGCGTGCTCGTGGCGACGAAGCGATAGGCGGCGTGACGGTTCGCTTGACGCTGGCTCTTGGGAACGATTAAGCCACGATCAGGCTCTTTTTCGACAGATTGGAGGAATGGATGATGAGTCCGCATGGTCGCCGTCTGGCCCGGGTCGCTCTCGCGCTCGCGGTCTCTTCGCTTTTGGCTTGCGGCGAAGAGCCTCCCCCGAAGACGGCTCAGGCCGTGGCGCCCCAGCCCTCGGCGACGCCACCTGCCAATCGCCTTCCACCGCAACCGCCCGACTCACCGACCGCGAGTGCCGTCCGCATCTCGGACGAAATCGTGAAGGCCTGCGGGATCAGCGAGCCGGACGCTTACTTTGCGTTCGACTCGGCTCACCTGCGGCCGGACGACACTCGGGTGTTGGACCAGGTTACCGCATGTTTCTCTACCGGGCCGCTCAAGGGACGCACGCTGAAGCTCGTCGGTCATGCCGACCCCCGGGGAGGCAGCGACTACAACATGACCTTGGGCCAATCCCGAGCCGACTCGGTTGCAGGGTACATGCTCGGGCATGGAATGGATCGGTCGAAGACGGAGTCGACCTCCCGTGGCGCCATCGATGCCACGGGCACCGACGAGCCCACGTGGGCTCGCGATCGGCGCGTCGACCTGATGGTTGGGCAGTGACCGTTCGAGCCGACCGATGATTCACCTTCAGGCCACGCCCGGGGCGGCCCTTCCGGCTGAGACGCCCACGATGCGCCTCGATCTGGTCGCGCTCTTTACCCATGCCGCGTGGCCGATCAAGATGACGATCGGGTTGCTCATCGGATGCTCGCTCCTCGTCTGGGTCATTTCGGTGCTCAAGTTCTTGCAGCTCGCGCGCCTGTACGTCACGCAGTCCGACTTTGATCGCAGGGCGCGGCACGCCGGGTCGATCGCGGAGCTCTACGAACTGGCGCAGTCGCACCGATCGCCCGGCGCCCGGGTGATTGGCCAGCTGTACGCTCGAGGCGCTGGAGCGCAAATGGCGCGGCTCCGGGCGCTCGCCGATCGGGCGATTGTCACGGAGGTCCAAGGCGCACGGGAGCTCATGTGGTTGCTGGCCTTCATTGCCGCGGGAAGCCCGTTCATCGGCCTCTTCGGTACGGTCTACGGAATCATGGATGCGTTCATTCGCATCGGAGCCGCCAAGACGGCGAGTCTGCCCGTCGTCGCGCCGGCGATCGGCGAGGCTCTCATCACGACGGCGATAGGCCTCGCGGCGGCGATTCCGGCGGTTTTCTTCTACAACTGGATCGATAAGCGAATTGGCGACTTCGTCGTCGAGCTCGAGGCGGCGACCGCCGAGTGGGTGGCGCTGATGGCCGAGCACGCACCCACTGCCGACAGCGCGATTCCGCTCGTCGCCAACGCTCGCCCCGGCGGCTACCGGTCGCGGTAGTCGGAGAAGCACGCGATGGCGCTCTCGATGGGCAATCGCGGAGGCGGCGGTTTCCGCGAGATCAACGTCACGCCGCTCGTCGACGTGATGCTCGTCCTGCTCATCGTGTTCATGGTAACGGCGCCACTGCTGACGACCGGCCTGCACATTGATCTGCCCGAGGTCCAGGCGACCAACACCCCGATCAAAGACGCGAAGCTCGTCGTCTCGATCACCAAAGAGGAGCGCATCCTGTTTGGCGAGGTCGACGTCACAAGCGACGTGGAGAGGGTATTACTCGACAATTCTCGCGTCCAGAAAGAACATGAGCTCTACATCCGGGCGGACAAAGACGCCCGCTACGGGGTCGTTGCTCGTGCGGTCGCCGCCTCGCGAGCCGCGGGAGTCACTTCGCTCAACCTTCTCGTCGACCCGGAGGAGCTCAAGCCGTGACGAGCGGCGCGGCACGAACATTCGACGCACACGACCTCACCATCGCGGTTGCCGTCGCGTTGCTGGCGCAGCTCGGCTTCGTAGCGGCGTTCTCGCTGCCCACCCCGGCGCTCGTGCAAGCTGAAATCTCGAACGACAACGCGCAGCCCATCGCCGTCGCCATCACACCTGTGCTCAAGCTCGGCAGCAAGGCGCCCACGAAGGCCGCCTCGATGTGGGAGCGCAGGCACCCGGTCGCCTCGAAGGCAAAGCCCCAGGCCGCGTTGCCCTCGACCCAAGCCGAAAAAACGCCCGAGGCGATCCCGAGCGTCGCGGTTCCCGACGCGTCGGTGGCACCCCGCTCCCTGCCGGACGCCGGGCGCGCGGAGCCGAATCTCACCGCACCGGAGGACGCGGGTGGAGCCACGACCGCGTCCTCGATTCAGGGCTCTGAACAGGGTGCCGTCAACGGGACCGAGACGGATCCGCTCAAGGCCCGCGCCGTCGATATGTATCGCGCCCAGCTGCAGGCATGGTTTGCCGCGCGATTCGCCGTCCGCGGCAAAATTCCATTCGAAACACTGAAGACCTTGCATGCCGCGGCCCAAGTCCGCGTCAACGCGGATCGCAAGGTGACAAGCTTCTCCATCACCCACAGGAGCGGCGATTCGACCTTCGACGGTGCCGTCGAATCGATGCTGGCACAAATTGAGTCGAGCGGCGTCGAGTTACCCGCGCCTCCTCCGATGTATCCGGATACTCTGGGCAGCAATCTCCCAGTGGCATTTCAGTGCAACGTGCAGCGAGATTGCGAATGAACGTCTCGGGTCGTCTGTGGATCTTGGCCGCAACCGGCGCGCTGGTCGGTGCCCGTGGCCCGACGGCGTATGGCGGGGATCCGCCGCCACCCGGATCCTCATCCGCGAGCAGCGCCCCCGACGAAAGCCTGCTGGGCACGGTCGAGGTCAACGGCGCCGCAGGGCTTGCCCCGCTGCCGAAATTGGCGGTCGTGCCCATCGTCACGACCGGCAGCGCCGACAGCATTGCGAACCTCGTCGTTCGCCGGGACATGGAGCTCAGCGGGCAATTCGACGTGATGGACGAGAGCGCGTCACCCGCGGGCCCGTTCACCCATGCGAGCCCGGTCGATCTCGGCGCCTGGCGCGGCAAGGGCGCGGAGTACGTTCTTCGGATCCTCGCCGAGCCGGCGCCCAACGACTCGATCCGCACCCAGCTCGTCGGCGAGGCGTACGTGACGCCCGCGCGCGCCGCGAGCGATCCGGCCTCGGATCCCAAACCGGCCTTCCGAACCGTCGTGCTGACCTCCACCTTGGAGGTGCGGGCCGCTTCGCACCGGCTCGTCGATCAGCTGCTCGGAGCCTTGACGGGACGGCCGGGTGGGTTCGCGAGTCAGATGGCGTACGCCGAGACGGTTGGACGCTGGCGGAGAGTCTTCGCCATCGACGCGGATGGATTCGACCTGCGATCGATCGGACCGACGGACGCCATCGCGCTTTCGCCGGCGTTCGGCCCGAACGATCAGATATTTTACGCCCTTTCGCGCGACGACTCACCGTTTCGCCTCGTCTTCGGCCCGAACGCCATTGCGGTCCCTCTTTCGGTTCCGGGGTCGGTTCTCGGCGTCGGGTTCAGCGCCGACCACTCGCGCATCGCACTCAGTGTCATGGACGAGGGACGGAGCGAGCTTTGGACCGGTGACCGAGGCAACGTGAAGCGCACCGATGCGCCGGCGTTCGCCAACCACCCGGTCTTTGGGCCCCTCCGTCGAATGGCCTATGTCGCCGGATCACCCGTGCAGCGCGTATACGTCGATGGCAAGGCCGTTTCGCCGCCGGGCTTCATGGCGAGCGCGCCCGTCTTTTGCGATACGCCCCAAGGCTTGCTCATCCTCTACACGGTCGGGGTGGGCAGCGGCGCGGATATCGTGGCATCCGATAGCGGCGGAGGGGGCGTGCGACGGCTCACGCAACACGAAGGGGCCAACACCTACGCCGCGTGCAGCCCGGACGGGCGGCTCGTCTCCTTCTTTTCGACCGGCAAGGTGAAGCGAATCGGAGCGGCTCAGGACGAGGGCGCGGGGCTATTCGTCATGCCCATCGCGCGTCCCTGGCTCGCAAAAAAGATCTCGAGCGAAGTGGGCGAATCGCTCCGCTGGGAGCCCCTACCGCCGGTGGGCGCCCGGTAACGGCGTCTGGAGCGCGCGGATTAAGGACCCCCTTCGCGGACAGCACTCTGACCCGTCGGTGCAGGCGGCGTCGAGTCTTCGGACGGCAACAGGGCAAACTCGATCCGCCGGTTCAGCGCGCGATTCTCGGGGCGCTCGTTTTCGATCCACGGATCGAACGAACCCGCGGCAGCCACGATGAGCGACGTTTCCGGCACTCCGACCGACACAAGGAACTCGACGACGGAAACGGATCGAGCCGCGGTGAGCGTCCACGATGACGGGGACGCTTTTGTACGATGGGAAGGCCTCTGCAGCTCCTTGTCCTCCACGCCGTCGCTGTCGGCCGTCACGAGAAAACGCCGATGGCTCGACCGAGGGGATGTCGTTTCAATCGCGCGTGCGATTTCCATCAACGCTCCCTTGCCAGCGCTACGCAGTTCCGAACGGCCCTGGTCGAACAGGAGATCGCCTTGGACGTTCATGACGAGCTCGCCGCGTCGCGAATCGATGCGGATCTGTCCGGCGTCAATCAGCGGTTTGAACCGCTGCTGGAAGTCGCGGAAAATCTGCGCACGTCCTTCGGCGACGGCCTGCGCCTTCCGAAGCTCTTGCAGCCGGAACTTCGCGTCGTCCAAAGCCTTGGCCAACGTGCCTCGCTCCGCCAACATCTTGTCCACGTCGGTGCCCAGCCGTTGCAGTTCGCCACGCAACTGCTGATTGATTGCGGTGGCCTCGTCGAGCTGGGCTTGCACGTTATGCGACGCGGTCGACAGATCGACCAACTTGGCGTCGCGCTCTTGCACAGCCGCCTGGACATAAGACAGTTGCTGCGCAAGGCCCTGCAGGCGCGCAGCGTCGTCTCTCTGCCTGGCAACGGCGTCGGCCCGAACTCTCGCGTCATCGGCGATGCACTCGTCGTAGTGCGACTTCGAAACACAGCCGGCCGAAGCCGCCACCCATAACAGTGCTGGAACGAGCCGCATCGGTCGCGCCCTGTCCCCATACCGTCAAGTCGGTGGGTCGACCACTCGACCGCGCACGCCCCCGACCGAAACCATGCGACCGACCTCCGCAAACGCCCGCTTCAGCATCGCCAGAGCCAGAGGATGCCCGTAGGTCGGCGATGCCACGGCGCTCGTGACTTCGCCTGCAGGGGACTTGTCATCCGCCGTGACGCTCGCCCCTGCGGGAGGCGCGTCGCCTCCTTCGAGCTCAAGCACGACGAGCTTTCGCTTTACGTGGCCGCGCATCTCGAGCATGCAAACTACCTCTTGGCCGAGGTAGCAGCCTTTGTCGAAGCTCACCGCGACCCTCTCAAGCGCGGCCTCCTGCGGATATGTCGCGTCGCCGAAATCAACGCCGAATTCGGGAATTCCACGCTCGAGCCGGAGCGCCTGCCAGCCGTCGGAAGTTCCGGTGACGCCACCGAGGGCACGCGCCGCCGCGTCGATCGCCCCACACGCCTGGGCGTCCCTCTCCTCGGGAATCACAACGATGGCTCCGCCAAGACCCGTGCGATCGACGATCGAACCGATCGCCCCGGCATCGCAAGCGGCCGCAAGAACATCTCCGGATCGGGGCCCGTGCAGAGAAACGACGGAAAACGCATCTGTGCGCGCCGCCACATGCGCGTCCTCCATCACCAGGTAGTGGTCGAGGTGCCGCCTGAGGGCGTCTACGGCCGACGACGGCACCGACACGAATACCTTTTCGCCGCCGTCCGCGATGAGCGCGTCCGCTAGGATTCGCCCGCTGCGCGCGACGAACAATCCGTACGTCGCATGCCCCTCACGCCGCTTGAGCAAATCGCATGTGACCAACCCGTTGAGCCACGAAACGCGGTCGCCGCCGGTGACGACGAACGTCGCTCGGTCGCGCTCCGGTAGCGCGAGCACACCGTGCCGCGCGGCTGCCACTTGGTCTTTGACATCCATCCACGCCATCGATTGGCACATCTGCGCGCAATCGCAAGGGCCATGCGACACGCCGACAAAGAGATGGCCAGGCGCCGCGAAGGGCCCTTCGCCGCTCGCCATCCCGATTGACGGCGACGGATCCGGCAGACGATACCGATGTCCGCCATGTCCGGCATCGGCGTTGTCGTCAATCCGAAGAGCAGACGGAACCTGGGCGACCCCGGCGCGGCCGCTCGCTTGTCGCGCCACCTGGGAGACTCCGGCATCGTGCGCGAAGCTCGATCCATCGACGAGCTTCATCGCGTCGCAGAGGACTTCCAGCGCGCCGACATCGACGTACTCGCCATCAGCGGAGGCGACGGAACGAACAGCGTGACGCTTACCGGCTTTGTCGCCGCTTACGGGTCGACCCCTCTTCCACAAATCGCCTTGTTGCGCGGTGGCACGATGAACACCGTCGCACGTTCGGTCGGCGTAACGCGCGGTCGACCCGAGCAACTGCTCGATCGGCTCGTTCATCGCTACGCCCGTCGCCGGACGGAGCCGCTCGCCGTCGTGGAGCGCGACGTCATGCACGTGGTGTCGGAGACCGACCGCACAAGCCGCTGCGCATTCCTCTTCGGAACGGGGATCATGCATCGGTTTCTGGCCGAGTACTACGCGGGCGGGGCTTCGTCGCCGCTCGTAGCGGCGAAGGTTCTGGCGCGCGGTATCGGCAGCGCGATGGTCGGAGGGCCCATGATTCAACGGCTCGCCGAGCCGTTTCGGGGCTCGGTCATGGTCGATGACGGGGTCGAATGGCCCGAGCGCGACTACCTCGCCGTCGCCGCGGGGACGGTTTCGCACATCGGTTTGGACTTCAAGCCGTTCTACCGATTCGCCGAGCGCGCTGGAGCGTTTCACTGCCTAGGAATCGTTGCCTCGCCCGCGGCTTTCGTCGCGGAGCTGCATCGCATTCATCAAGCGCGTCCGATGCGGGCGGGCAAAGCGTACGATGCCGTCTCGAGCCGAATGGTCGTTCAAAGCGCCGCGCAGCCCCTGCGGTACATGATCGACGGGGATCTGCACGAGACAAGGGGCCGGCTGGAGGTGACGGTAGGCGCCCGCGTTCGCCTGATCGTCGAACCTTGAGAACACCAAAGACCGGTTCGTGGTCGCCCCGCTTGCGCCCAGGAAGGTCACTTCTTAATGTTCTAACCGCCGTGCGGCCCATTGCTCTCGCCCTCGCGGCTTGGTTCGGTGTGCTTTTGGCCGCGTGGGGAGCTCGGGCCGATGGCCTGACCCCTGCCGAGGCCGATCGGCTGGCCCGAGCGGAGACCGTCGTACGAACCGAGTCGATCGAGCGCAATGGGCGACGCTACGTCGGCGGCGTGGCCTACGCGATACTTGATACTTCGCCTGCGGACCTCGAAGCGCTTCTCGTGAACGACGAAGCGTGGCGGCGCATCATGCCCAAGGCGCGGTCCGCCTGCAGGGTGGGAACCGAGGGGGGCGACGCGCTCGTGGAAATGACCCACGGGACGCCGCTCTTGCAGGCGACCTATACGATTCGCGTCCGGCGCGAGGCTCACAACGTTCGTTTCTGGCTGGATCCGCGGCGTCCACACGACATCGAGGATGCATGGGGCTTTCTTCGTGCCGTTCCCCGGCCCGACGGCCGAACGCTGGTGACGTACGGAGTGCTCATCGACATGGGCCCGGGGCTTCTTCGCGATCTGTTCGAGGAGCGCGTGCGTGCCGTGGCGCTCACGGTGCCCGATCGCGTTCGCGATCTGCTTCTCGAACGAAGTGCCACGAGTGTGAGGGCTTCGAGGTGACGGTTCGCGCACCTCTGGCGGCCCTTACACGGGTCTCGATCATCGCGCTCAGCACGTACCGCGAAGCCGTTCGCGCTCGCGTTCTGCTTTCGGTGTTCGGGCTCGGGCTGATGACGTGCGCGTATTCGCTCGTGGTGGCGTCGCTGTCGCTGCACAACGAAGAGCGTGTCGTCGCCGATCTTGGGGGCGCCTCTCTCTCGTTTTATGGGGTCGTCATTGCGATCGTGCTCGGCTCAACGTCGCTGTACCGAGAAGTTGAGTATAAGACCGTATTTCCCATATTGTCCCGCCCCATTCGCCGATGGGAGTATCTCGTCGGCAAGTACGTCGGCACTGTGCTGACGGTCGTCGTTTTCGTCGGCATCGAGTCCGCGGCGGTGCTGCTCGTCCTGGCGCTCGAAGCCGGGGCACCCGGGCTCCGAATCGGCGCGGTCACTGCTGGCGTCGTCCTGATTCTGGCCGGATGCATCGCACGCTTCCGACACGCGGGAGTTTTCGTCGCGATCCCCTGGTCGATCGCGGTAGCGGCCATCGCCTGGACGCAAGCGTCCTTTTCGTTCGGTGAGCGACAGCTCGTCACGGTCTCGGCGGTACTGGCCGTGCTCGAGGTGAGCATCGTGGCCGCCGTGGCGACGTTGTTCGCCTCGTTCTCGTCGCCGTTTCTAACGGCCACCTTTACGTTCATGGTGTTTCTCATCGGGCGCTCCGCGGACAGCCTCGCTCACCTGCCCACCAAGACGTTCGGGGCCCAAATTGCCCGAGCAGGCCGAATGCTCGCGCACGTTTTCCCGAACCTGCACGCTTACGTTCCCGCGCGGTCCCTGCTTCTCGGGCAAGTCGCCGACGATCGAGTGTGGTCTTATGTAGGGCGCGCCGGAGCCTACGCCCTCGCCTACGCCATCGTACTTCTGGTCGTCGGAGCGCTCGCGTTCGGTAGGCGGGACTTCTCATGATCCGAACAGCGTGGGGCGGAGCGCCGTTCGGGCGCGCCGCCCTCTTCGCGTCGTTCGTTGCCGCAACGGCACTAAGCGTGTTGGCTGCGCGCGAAGTCGTCATCGGTCGCGATGAGGTGAGCGAGTCGGACGCCGCGTCGGCCCTCGGCAACTGGCTCGACGCGATCCGTCATGCACGCAGCGCAGCTCAGGCGAGCTCGCCGGGCAGCCCTTGGCCGTCGCGAGCGCGCCGCCGGCTCGAAGCGATCGGGTTGGACGCCGAGCGGCGGGGCGACGACGACACCGCGCTCCTTGCGTACGGCTCACTTCGGTCGGCAGCCCTGGCGACGCGAGGGATCGGCTCGAACAGCGCCCGGTGGCGAGTCGCCGCCGAAGATGGGCTGTCGCGCGTCGCAGGGCGGCGGTCAGACGTTCCGCACCCAAGGGACGCACGGACGAGCATGCTCGCAGCCCTGCAGCACGAGGAGGCTCCGCCGACGGCAACTCTCGCGCTGCTCATGGTTTCGGCCCTGGCGCTCACGGCTGGGCTCGGCCACCTCGCGTGGGTCGACTCGCAGAGGGCCGGCGTTCGACTGGGACAGTCTCTCGTTGCCGGAGGCATACTCACATTCGCTGCTGCGCTCTTGATGAATTGAATCCGGGTGTGGCAAATCTCGTCGATGGCTACGGTTCCGATGGATGCCGGCAAGGTCATGCGCTGCCGCGACATCGCCGAGCGCATCGCGGCCGACGTGCAGCGCTACATCGACATGCACACGACAGTCGGAGTCGAGCGCACGATCCTGCGCGCCTATGGCGCCGAGGTCGTCGACCCGGAGGGTGTGCCTCTCGTCAACACGGCGATCGATCGCTACGCGCAGGCGGGGTTGCTCGGACGGGGCATCGCTTTCTTTTTGGGTCGGGCGCTTCTTAGGGGGGCAAAGACCGCGCAGAGCGCGGCCGAGCACCTGGCATTTTCGGCGGAACTCGACGCAGGCGACAGCGAGCCGGGTCCCGATGCCGTGCGCCGCGTCCTCGTGGACCCCACCGAAGCCGCTCTCGCCCGCATCGACACCGCACGCGACGAGCGAGAGGAACTGAAGCGTCGCGTCCCAACCGGGCCCACGCCGCTGAAGTACGTGATCGTCGCTACGGGCAATATCTTCGACGACGCCGTGCAAGCGAAGGCCGCGGCCCACGCCGGTGCCGACGTCGTGGCCGTGATTCGGGCCACGGCACAGTCTCTTCTCGATTACGTCCCGCACGGGCCCACGACCGAGGGCTACGGCGGAACGTTCGCGACCCAGGAGAACTTCCAGATCATCCGACGCGCTTTGAATGAGTTCAGCCAGGCCAGTGGCCGCTACGTGCTCCAAGCGAACTATTCGTCGGGCCTATGTATGGCCGAGATCGCCTGGATGGCCGCCGTCGAGAGGCTCGACGTGCTTCTCAACGACGCAATGTACGGGATTCTGTTTCGCGACATCAATATGTGCAGGACATTTGTCGATCAATACGTGTCGCGTCGGTTCATTGCGCGCGCCGGCATCATGATCAATACCGGGGAGGACAACTACCTAACGACCGCCAATGCGGTCGAAAAAGCGCACACCGTTCTCGCGAGCCAGTTCATCAACGAGGCGTTCGCACTTCGCGCTGGCCTGCGGGCTGCCCAGATGGGGCTGGGCCACGCGTACGAGATCGATCCGTGGCTCGAGGATTCGTTCTTGTTGGAAATTGCGCAGGCGCAGCTCATCCGACAGATTTTCGACTGCCATCCGATCAAGTGGATGCCGCCGACCAAACACAAGACGGGAGACATCTTCTTTGCTCATGTGCACGATGCTCTATTCGATCTCGTCGGGGTCACGACGAAGCAGACCGTCGAGCTCTTGGGCATGTTCAGCGAGGCGATTCACAACCCCCTGCTGATGGACCGCTACCTCGCCCTGAAGGCAACCCGCTATGTCTATAACGCTTGCAAGCACCTCGGCGACGAGATTGAGTTCAGGACCGACGGCATCGTGGCGCGCCGCGCCGTGCAGGTGCTCGACGAAGCCCTCGAGTTGCTCGTCGCGGTCGAGCGTGACTCGATCTGGGATGCGATCGGCGCGGGCGCATTCGCCGATGTCAAGCGAACACGCACCGGCGGCAAGGGTTACGGCGGCGTCATCCGGCGCGATAGGGATTATGTCAACCCGCTGCTCGATGCGTTGGAGGAGAGCTCGACGGCCAAGGCCCGAACCCTCGCGTAAGCATCGTTCCCGGCTCGCAGCGAACCCTGTCGAGTGACTCCCCCCTTGTCCGACGGCAAGGTGGTTTGAGGGTCCCATCGACGCCGGGGACGGGACAGGGCGGGGCGCAACCGCCGTCCGACTCGCGTGCCATTCATTTGCAGGAATGCGCTCCGCGGTGCACGCTACCCATACCGTCGCATGCAAAACGCCGGCCCTCCCAGGCAACTGCGCGCATACGGCGACCGCGAGGGCGACGGCATGGTGCAAATGTCGTTCGTTCTTCAGATGTCTCCGAGCCCACGCGGTCGTGAGGCGGCCAAGCGATTCGCCGAAATGCATGGCCTAGCCGACCCTCTCATCGCCACGATGGAGGCCTGCGCGGAGGGCTGCTCGTTTTTTGTGGTCTACGGCCACTCGCGGCACGCAGTCGATGAGTCGACGGTCAACGTGTCCGAAATCCGGACGGAACGGCTGGAGCGAGAGGAAATCGAGCAGCGCATCCGGACGCGGCTTGGACGCAGGATCATCGTGGTCGGTGCCTGCACGGGTAGCGACGCGCACACCGTCGGCATCGACGCAATCCTCAATTACAAGGGATATGCGGGCAATAAGGGGCTCGAGAGCTACAAGGGATTCGAAGTCTTCAACCTCGGCGCACAAGTCGAAAATGAGCAATTGGTCGCTCGGGCTCTGGCGCTGCACGCCGATGCGATTCTGGTGAGCCAGGTCATCACACAACGCAACTGTCACAAGGAAAACGGGCGCGCGCTCGTGGATCTGCTGAAGCGGACGGGAATGCGTGACGCCTTCATTTTGCTTTTTGGGGGTCCGCGAGTGGACCACCCGCTCGCCTTGGAGCTTGGATTCGATGCGGGATTCGGTCCGGGCACGAGCCCCACCGACGTCGCTTCGTATCTCATCGAGCGCTTGTGCGGCGACGACTCGGGAACGTAGCGCCGCCGTTTTGGCATGCGATAGGGGGGACCCGGGGCGCTTAGTGCGCGGGTGCGATCGGCAAATCGACCGATATCCATGCGTCGACGCCCGCCCGGCCGACCCGATGGGCGCCCGTCGCTCGAAGGATCACGCAGTTGCAGGGGTCATGGAACTCGAGCGCCGCGACGGCGGCGACGAGCTCACCTCGGTCGAGCTTCACGTCGGCCCCGGCGCGTGCCGTGATCGGAGCCGCAATCGGAACGGATGCGCGTGCCCCTCCGGTCCAACCGGGGGATGCGAGAAAGCCGCTCGACGGTTCGATGGTTGGGTCGGCGAGAGCCCGAGCGACAAGCGGGTCCAAGCCTTCCCGTCCCGCCACGTTCATGGCCAGATGCATCCCCGACCCTGCACCGATGCGCATGCCGGCGACGACAGCGGTCCCGACACCCGCGGACGGTGCGAACGCTTGTCCGGCATCGGCTCGGAAAGCAAACCACGGCCCTCCAATTGTCGCGCGAGCACGAACCGCAGCCGTGGCCTGCCCATCGTGTCCGACCGCGCCTGCGGCGAAGTCGACGTCGGCCGCAGCGCGAGACCCCCACCGACCGAGGGTATTCGACCACCCCAAATCGCCGACCCATGCGGTCCCGCTCGGCACCGCCATTCCCCGGCCGGCAGGCCCCACGAAAACGTCGCTCGCGTGGGTGGCGATTGCCGCTATTTCCAGTCGCGGCTCGGTACGGTGCACCCACGGATCAGCGGCTTCGGCGGAAGCGTAGGTGCGTGCGAGCGGTACGCCTATGGCGATTCTGGCTTGCGCAGCGCCGTTTACTCCGGCCAGCGTCCCGTTGTCGGCCGCCTCGCCGAACGCGCGAAGTGCGAGCGTAGCGGCCGTTGGGCCCATGGCGGTCGCCAGGAGCGTCCCTCCCTGCCCGCGCGCGAAGCTTGTCGCGTTGTGCACTGTCGCCGCGAGAGCCGCAGCCGGTGCGGCGGAGGCCCCCGCGACTTGTCCGCCTTCGAGCGTCACGTCGTAAGCCCCCACCCACCCCAGGGCATCGGCGCGATGGATGGCGACCAGTGGACCGCTCGCAAAGTCGAGTCCGCCAGCGCCACGTAGCCCGACCGCTCGAATACCGGATGCCATCATCCACCCACTCTGGCGCCACTCGGCCTGGGCCTGCGCTCGATCGAAGGGTCGCGCCGCCGTGTCGACGTCCGTGACCGCCTGAACTGCGCGCGCCCCGCGCAGCGCCTCGATCTCCCAAGCGGCTGACGGACCGCGTCCGTCGGGCTCGACTGGTTCTGCGCCGCTGGCTCGAACCGCAACTCCATCTTCGCCGTGAAGCCGATCCCAGTGGACCTGCGTGGCGGTCATGGTCGTGCGGACCGCTACGTCCGCTGCGACGCCTCCCTCGACGTATCCACCCGCGCGCGCGTCGAGACCGTTAAGCGGTTCGCCCTCTACCCATGGAACGTGGACACCGCCGCCCCCAAAAAAGCCATCGGCTCCGCGCCACGCAAGGTCGGGTGGCAGCAACCCCATTCGTCCTGGAGATCGGAGCCAGGCGACGGGCAGCCACGCCACGGGTATGCCGAAAACCTGCAAGACGGGATTGCGGAGAATGACGTCGTGCGGGGGCGCCAGAGTGGCTCCCGAGAAGCGCACGGCAAGCGGGGTCCCGAGGCACGGGCAAAACGCGAGTACCCCCTGCCCCTCGAGCACCACGCCCATCGGGACCCGTCGAAGGCGCAGCTCGTGGCTCGTGACATGAAAAGGCGGCTCGTCGACGCGTACGTGCCCCGACGCGTCGACGGATTGCGATTGCGCATCGAATTTGATTTCGTCAGCACCAAACGCAACGGGAACGGCTTCCGGAGAAGCCGTGGGTTGGGCCAAGAGCCATCGCCCCGTTCCGAGAACAACCGCCGCCGCAGCGGACGCGATCCAGCGATGCGTGAGGTGCTCCCTTCCGCCCCTCGTGCGCAAACCGAATCAGCGACCCGACCGGGTCTCGTCGCCGGGCGACGCGCGCTCGTTGGGCGATGACCCGGCCGTACCGGTGGAATCCGAATCCACGCCCGAGGCGATCGGAACGTAGTCCCCCTTTGGAAATTCGATGCGCATCATGGAGCCCCCGTCCTTGCCTGGATCGAAGGTCACGACGGGCGTCACGGAGGCACGCAGGGCGATGACGAACCAAAGGTCGTGTCCGTGAAGGGCGAGCCGGGCGCTCGTCACCGGGGTGTTGAAGTGCACGGTCACGAGTGGATTGTAGTCGTTGCGCCGACCCACACGGGCCCCCTTGAGAACGTAGGTGATCGTTGCGCGCTCGATTTTCGTTTCGTACGTGATCGGCTGGGAAAGCTCGACGAACAGCCTCGTGGATCCATCGGCGAGCGTCTCGAAGCCAGACAGCATCGCGTTTGCTGGCGCCGGGCGTTGGCGTCCGGACCGAACCGGAGCGCGTCGTCCCGACGGTGCGCGAGACGGACCCGCATTCGGGGTCGACGCGCTCGCTCCCGGTACGGCCGAGACGGAGTCTTGGGCAAAGCCCAACGCCATCGGACTCAGCGCCAGCGGGGCCACGAGAGCGATGCAGGCTGCGCGCGCCGAGTACCGCATGGCCAAAAATTAGAGCACGACGGCGCCGTCACTTGCGAACTTTGGTGGGCTCGGCCCACCCGTCGCCTTGGGTGCACACGAACTCGCTCGCGACGTCGATCCGCTCGGCCGCCGCGCGCCCGCTGGCGAAGTTGCCCGGAAAGCCCGCCGCCTGGTACGCCCAGACCATGGAACAGCAGCTCCCGGCCGCGGAAATTACCGCCTTGCTCGGGCGGGGGACCGAATTCGAAGGAAAACTCCATTTCGAAGGGCGCGTGCGCATCGACGGCCTTTTCAAGGGCGAGATCGGCAGCGAAGATACCCTCGTCATCGGAGAGGGAGCCGACGTCCATGCCGAGATTGACGTGGCCACCGTCATCGTGCGAGGGGGCGTGGTTCATGGCAACATCCGCGCAAAGACCGCCATTGAAATCCATGCCCCCGGAAAAGTCGTCGGGAACCTGCACTCCCCTTCGCTCTTCATCGACCGTGGAGTCGAGTTTCAGGGAAGCTGCCGCATGGATCCGTTCGAGGCGGCCGCGACCGAGCCGCGGAACCCATCGCTCGCCGCGAAGTCTCGCGTCTGAAGCGTAGGGCGAAGGATCCCGTATGGTCGAGCCCTGCCGTACGCCCATGCGTGCGATGCCGCGGTGGCCCCCGCTCACCCCAACGACGGCGGCCTTCCGATGGATTTCTTGGTCGGCTTCGAGACGTGCGTACTGTTCGCCTCAAAGAACCGCCACGGCTCGTCCGCCCAAGCGCCCGCGTATGCGACTCCAACCCGTGCCGTGGTCGCTAGACGCACGCGCTTCGCGCGACGAGAGCAAACGTAAAGGGTGGATCCGGTGAGGTCGGTGTCATCGAGCGCTCGGGTAATCTCCATCGCGTGCGCGAAGCGACCCGGGCCATCGAGGCGCTCTGAGGGCTCGATACCCCACACCGCCGCGCCCGCCCGCACGAGGACCGCGTGGCCGTGGCCTGCTCCTCGACAGGTCACGTTGAAGCAATGATGCATGCCGTACACGAGGAACACGTAGGCATGACCCTCTTCACCCAGCAGCGATCGCGTTCGTTTCGTGAGGCCGGCGCGTGCGTGGCAGGCCAAGTCCCGGGGACCCCGATAGGCCTCGGTCTCGACGATTCGAGCGACCCGCGGCGTCCGTGCGTCGCCTCGCTCATGCACCAGCAAGCACCCGATGAGAGCGCGGGCGACGACGAGCGCGTCCCGCTTGTACCATGTGCGGGGGACACGCTCGGCGCGCAGCGACTCGAGATCGGGATGCCCGCTTGCTTGACAGCCTCGGGTGTCGACCCAAGAGTATCGCTTCGCGAGCTTCGTCGTGCCAGTCGGCCCCCCGATTCTCGTAAGCCGACCGGCGCGTTTTGCCGTTTCGAGCATCCTAGCAAGGGGTCACATAGCCGCCGCGGTGGCCCATTGTCCACACGGTGCCACCTCTCTTGGGCGGTCGCATCGCTTGACGACCGACTCTGCTCTGGAAGTGCGTGCGAGCAGGCGCTATGGCCTGTATCGGTGCAATGCACCGAAGTCGGCCTGGCACAGTCGCGCATCGCGGAGCGCGAAGCACTGGAGACCCATGTTCGAGGAGTTCGGGATTAACGCAGGTTACGTCGAAGAGATCCATGCGCGTTGGGTGCAGAGTCCGCAATCGGTCGAAGACGGGTGGCGCCGCTTCTTCGAGGGGACGACCCCGGCATCGCCGGGGACGCCGAAGGGCAATGGGTGGGCCGCCCACGCCAACGGCAATGGGGGCAATGGCAATGGCAATGGCGCAGCCGCTCCGACGCCATCGCGCACGGCAACGTCCTCGGCAGCGTCTTACCGAGAGTCCGTCCGCGATACGGTCATTGCTGCAACGGAGCTGCAGAGTCGCGTAGCACACTTGGTCAACGAATACCGCGTTCGGGGTCATCTGTCCGCGCATCTCGACCCGCTCAGCAGTCGACCGCCCATCGCGCCGGAGCTCGAACTGTCGAACTTCGGACTGACCGAGGCGGACGTCGACAAGACGTTTTCGACGGCCGGTATGAGCGGCTTCCCGGAGCGGGCGACGCTGCGCGAAATCGTCGCCCACCTTCGTGAAACGTACTGCTCGTCGATTGGCGTCGAGTTCACGCACGTCGGAGAGCCCGAGCAGCGTCTCTGGCTGCAGCAGCAGATGGAGTCGACGGGCAACCACGCATCTCTCGACCGCACGGAGCTCGTTCGAATCCTCACCAAGCTGACCGAGGCCGAGATCTTCGAGCAATTCATCCATAAGAATTACGGCGGCGGGGCACGACGATTCTCGCTGGAAGGCGCCGAGAGTGTCATTCCGATGATCGATCTGTTGATCGAATCGGCAGGGCAGCACGGCATCGAGGAGCTCGTGATCGGCATGGCCCACCGGGGTCGGCTCAACGTGCTTGTCAACGTGATGGGCAAGAACGTGCGCGAGATTTTTGCAGCCTTCGATGACAAGAAGCCCGAGCGGTTCCTTGGAGCCGGCGACGTCAAATACCATCTCGGATACTCGAGCGAAGTCGTCACGCAGTCCGGACGGCCGATTCACCTCTCGATGGCCTTCAATCCGAGTCATCTCGAGTTCGTGAATCCGGTGGTCGAGGGGCGCGTGCGCGCCAAAATCGATCGAAGAAAACGGAAGAGCACGATGCCCTTGCTCATCCACGGGGATGCGGCATTCATGGGTCAGGGTGTCGTCGCCGAAACGCTGAATTTGGCACAACTCGAAGGCTACACGACAGGCGGAACCATCCACCTCGTCGTCAACAACCAAATCGGATTCACTACGCTGCCGGTCGATTCACGATCCACCCGGTATTGCACCGACGTCGCGCGCATGCTCCGCGTCCCCGTGTTCCACGTGAATGGCGAGGACCCCGAGGCGGTCATTCAGGTCACGCGCCTCGCGATCGAATTCCGACAAAGGTTCAAGCAGGACGTGGTCATCGACATGTACTGCTACAGGAAGTACGGCCACAACGAGGGTGACGAGCCGCGCTTCACGCAACCGCGGATGTACGCGCTCATCGACAAAAAGCCTACGGTCCGCGAAGTCTACGTCGCCCGGTTGGTGAAGGCGGGCCATGTCTCGCGCGAAGAAGCGGACGTTATCGCCCAAGAGCGCAGGGCCACGTTGGAGCGCGCGCTCGAGGAAGCGCGTCAGGGGGATTTTCACCAGATGCCGGAGGCGATGGGCGGTGTGTGGGCGCCCTATCGGGGCGGCCTCGACGCGAACGTCCCCGAGGTGTCCACCGCGTTTTCAAAGGAGACGCTCTGCCAGGCGCTCGACAAGCTCGCCACCATGCCGCCCGGATTTCACGCGAACCCGAAAGCGCTCAAGATTCTCGAGCAGCGCAGACTGCGGGGATTGGATGGTCAGCCGCTCGATTGGGGGACGGCGGAGCATCTGGCTTTCGCGTCCATCCTGCTCGAGGGCCACGGGATTCGCATCAGCGGGCAAGACTCGAGGCGCGGAACGTTCTCCCATCGCCATGCGGTCCTCTTCGACACAGAGACGGGAGAGCCGTATACGCCGCTCGCGCACTTGGGCGACGGAACGACCGGTGTCGGGCGGTTCGAGATCTACGATTCGCCGCTCAGCGAGGCCGGGGTGCTGGGCTTCGAGTACGGGTACTCGCTCGATCGGCCCGACAAACTGGTCGTTTGGGAGGCTCAGTTCGGCGACTTCGTGAACGCCGCACAAGTGATCGTCGACCAGTTCATCGTGTCGGCGGAAGACAAGTGGTCGCGCCTGTCGGGACTCGTGCTGCTGCTGCCCCACGCGTTCGAGGGCCAAGGCCCGGAGCACTCCAGTGCACGCATCGAGCGGTTCCTGCAGCTCTCGGCGGAAGACAATATCCAGGTCTGCAACCTGACGACGCCCGCGCAGTTCTTCCACGTGCTGAGGCGTCAAGTGAACCGTCCGCTGCGCAAGCCGCTCGTCGTCTTCACTCCGAAGTGGCTCTTACGACATCCCGAGGCCACCAGCTCGCTCGACGAGCTCGCGTTCGGATCGTTCCAGCGCGTCATTCCCGATGACGTCGTGGACCCGGCAAAGACACGCCGCATCGTCCTCTGCAGCGGCAAGGTCTACTACAATCTCGCCGAGGAGCGGCGACGTCGCGCGCGCGACGACGTGGCGATTGTTCGGCTCGAGCAATACTATCCCCTGAGCGGCGCTCTCATGGATGCGCTCCGTCGATACCCCGAGGGAACGCCGCTCGTTTGGGTTCAGGAGGAGCCGCGCAACATGGGCGCATGGTATTTCATCAACGCGCGCAAGCACGAGATGTTCGCGGGTCGTCATCCGATCGCGCTGGTCTCGCGCGCGGAGAGCGCTAGCCCGGCAACGGGAAGCAAGGCCGCACACGATTTGGAGCAGAAGATCCTGATGAACGAAGCGTTTACCCTCTGACCTGGGGGACTGCGCCCACGTCGAGCGTGCCCGCTGCGAAGCGACGCTACCGCCGCGCGGGTTTGTCCGAGCTCACCCACACGGCGACGACCCAGGCTACGAGCCCGACGATGACACCAGCCATCACGGCGTAGAGGATATTGGGGTTCAGCATCGTCTTCCATCGTACGCGAACTCGACCCCATTGACGACGAGAAGCCGGCTGACGTCGACGCGGAGTGGGCGGCGGCCGGCCGCGGGCACGGCCACGATCGACGGCAACGAATCAATCGATGCCCACGAGCTCCACTTCGAACTTGAGCCCGGCGTTCGGCGGGATCGCTGGAGGACTTCCACTCTCGCCGTAACCGAGGTCCGCAGGAATCGTAAGATTTCGTTTGCCGCCGACTTTCATGCCGACGACTCCGCGATCCCAGCCCTTGATGACTTCGCCTCTGCCCAGCGTGAACGTGAACGGCTCGCTCCCGTGATCGTACGAACTGTCAAACTTCTGGCCATTCATGAGCGTCCCCGTGTACTGCACGTGAATCGTATCCCCGGTCTTCGCTTCTCGGCCCGTGCCGACGACTTGGTCATCCATCTCGAGCTTCGTGGGCCCCTCGGGCACGGTTTGCGGGGCAGCCGGCGTGAAATCGCTCTTGGGCTCGGCGACCGGCTTCGAGCACGACGCCGCGAAAGAGACGAGGACAAGCCATGAAAACCGGCGCATGACGGACGCGAAGCTAGCGGAGCCGGGGCGGCGCGCCAAGCCGGTCGGACGGCGTGGTCGCCGGACGGGCCTCGCCGGGCTGCACGCCCAACACGTCTCCTACGAGCGCGGCGAGTGTGGCGATCTGATCGCGGGTGACGGTCAGGTGGACCTTCAAAGACGAGCCTTCGGACGAAGTCTCGACGTGGTCGAGGAGGCCGTGTGTGACGAGCGATGTGAGCGTGTCGTTGTGACGCCGGACGAATCGTGCGACCTGCGCGGCAGCCGCGGCTGCTGCCACCGCATCGTCCGTATCACCGTCGACGTACACGTCGGCTCCTTCGTCGGCGCCGGGCACGACGCGCAACCTCAATTCGTGGATGGAATCAGGCAGATCGGCAATGGCGCGGTGAGGGCTGACGAAACGCATATACACCGCGTCACCCTCCCGAATGGGAGGCATCACGCGGGCTCCGACGAGCTGGCGAGCCACCCTTGACGCGGCGCTCGGAGGCACTATGGCGAGCACTCGGGATTGCGGGCGGAGAATGACGCGATCGGCGCGATCGGCGTGGGCGAGCGTTGCCTTGACCCCACGAACTCCCGCGTCGATGAAGCCGCCGCCCCTGGTTCTGCGGCCGATCGCCGCAACCGCACGATCCATCGTCGCGTCCGGCGCCGAATAATGGATGAGCACCACGTCGCGCTCCGTATTGACGAGCGAAGGACCGCTGATGACGATCCAATCGATATCCCGCACGGGATCGAGAGTCGTGCCCGCCATGAATTGGTCCCATTGAGGCAGGGCTCGAAGAATGTAGCCGAGGGTCGCGCCGACGGGGTTCTTGCGAATCACTTCCGCGCTGATGACGAGCATGACGAGAACTCGATCCGTCTGCAGGGCGCCGATCAGTGCTTCGGCATCGGGTGCGGGCCCCGCATCGAAGCGCGCGATCGCTGCGTCGCCCACCTCGCTCGCCTCGAGCGAGAAAGCGTCTGCGCTTGTCGCTGCCGCGTCGCGAACCCCTGTTCGCCCGACGCCGGCATCGTGTCTGCGCCCCTGCTCGCCGTCATCAACCGCAGGCGGCTCGGCCGGCGAACCCTCGGACCGAAGCGTCTGCTCGGGCGGAGACACGTCGACTGCGGAGAGAACGTCGATGGCGATCGACGCCTCCCCCTCCACATCGGTGATTTCGAGAGGGTTCAGCTCGAGTGGAAAAAGCAGGGCATGCAGGCCGGCGGAGACAGCCAGAGCCACCACCGACGCGATGCGCACGGGCCGGCGCGACCAGAAGCGCTCGGGCCCGCTGCGAGCCATTTTCCCGACGCGTAGGGTCGCGTGCGGCGTGGTCGGCGCAGCACGCGCGGTTTCTTCGGCGAGGGCCCTCCTCGTCCCCTCCTCAGTCACGTAAGCTCCTTCACGCGCGGATTCACCCTCGCAGTAAGCCGGTCTTCATGTCCTCGAATCGGGAGGCCAGGCGGAGGCCGTGGTGCAGGGCCGAGAAGTGGTATGACCCGCCACGAACGCGTTATGAGAGAGCTGCGTTAGCATCCTCATGGTTTGCCGTCGCCCTGCGTCGTTCGCCATCGTCGTGTCGATGTTCGCCTCCATGACCATCGCTTGCAGGCAGCCGCGCACGTTATCCAGGGGCGTCGAACCGCCTTCCCCGTCCTCGGCGGGCCCGGTCCTGGCGGACGCGGGTCTCGCGCCGAGCGCGGGAGCCGTCGCCGACGCAGGATCCTACGACGGTCCATGGATCGGCGCGATCGTGTTGCAGGCGCCCATCTGGAGCGAAATGGAGACCCCGAACGATCGGAGAGGCGAGCATGACAGCAAGTCCGTGCGCCTGGGCTATTTGAGATATGGCGAACGAGCGCCTGTGATTCCAGAGGTTCACAAGAAGTCCAATTGTGCCGAAGGTTGGTACGAGCTCGTGTCGGGTGGGTTCATTTGCGGCAAGCTCGCAACGATGGACCTCGATCACCCCAAGTTCAAGCTGGCGAAGGCACCGAACCTCGACGGGTCTCTACCGTACCTCTATGGCGTCAATCTCTGGAATGGAACGCCGCTGTATCGCTCGGTGCCCTCGCGCGAACAGCGCAAGAAGTTCGAACCATGGCTCTTCAAACCAAAAAAACCGAAGATTGTCGACGACGACCGCACGTATGCCCCCGCGAGCCTCGCGACCAGCATTGCGGACTCAGGCGTCTCCGACCCGGGGGCCTTGGAAGACGCCGACATTCCATGGTGGGAAAAAGAGATTCCTGACGGGGGTCCACCGCAGATCACACTGGAGGATCTGCAAGAGAGCGGTGGCCCGATCGCACGCCGGATGGTCAAAGGGTTCTATCTGTCGCTCGACCACGAGATCGACGTCGGAGGGACCCAGTGGTGGAAGACGATCGCCGGTCTCTCCGCTCCAGCCGACCGAATTCTCGTTTCGAAGCCGGTCACCGAATTTCACGGCGTTTGGCTCGGCAAGGACGCCGCTACGTTCGCGACCAAGAACGTCGCGTCGCGCCGGATCGACAAGCTTCCCGTCGGCTTCATCCTGAACTACTTCGCCAAGCGCTGGATGCTCGACGACGCAAGGAAGCACGCGTCCGTGGCTCCCGGTGCTCTCGACCGGTTCGACGCAGTCGGACTCACCGGAGACAAGGCGCGCGCAAACGGTTACGAGTTCTGGGAGACCGACGAAGGCTGGTGGCTGCGCGCGATCGACGCCACCAAGACGGAGCCGGGTCCCCCGCCGGACAAGCTCGGCGAGCGCGAGAAATGGATCGATGTCAATCTCAAGCGACAGACCCTCGTGGCCTTCGAAGGCGCGGCGCCCGTCTTCGTCACGGTCGTTTCGAGCGGACGAAACGAACACGAGACCCCTCCGGGCAGTTTCCGCATCCGCGAGAAGCACATCTCGGCGACCATGGATGGCGATTCGGACACCGCAACGGACGGGCCGTACTCCATCGAGGACGTCCCCTACATCGAGTATTTCAACGCCGGATATGCATTGCATGGCGCATTTTGGCACGGGGCATTCGGTTCGGTGAAAAGCCATGGCTGCGTCAACCTTGCCCCTTGGGATGCCAAGGCGGTCTTCGGATGGACGGATCCGGCGCTGCCGGACGGCTGGCATGCCGTTTTCGCGAACAAGGACACCCCTGGAACGCGGGTCGTCGTGCACGAAAAGGGGCCTGGCACCTGCGAGGGACCGAAGGCGGAGCCGCCGCAGTGCCCGGACAATTGACGCACGGTCCTACGAGCCCATCGGCCTACAGCTCACCCGTACGCCGCGCTTCAACCCGGCAGCTTGACGTGAGGCGTGGCGTCCGGCAGACAAATGCGCTCGTCCGCACCCATGGAAGACCAATTCACCGCACACCTGGACCGCGGGTGGGATCTCGCCCAGAAGGGAGACGCCGCGGGCGCAATCGCCTGTGCCCGGCGCGCACTGGAACTCGACCCGCAGTCGCCTGAAGTGCACAATCTGATGGGGTTCGCGTCGGCACTGGACGGCGAAGCGGAAGAGGCACTCGAACACTATCGGCTCGCGATTGCCCTCGACGAAACCTACTTCGAGGCCATGCTCAACGCGGCGGAGGTGATGATTGCTCCGCTCGGCGAGTACGATAGCGCGATCGCACAAATCGAGGAGGCGCTCGACTACGCTGAAACAGACGAAGAGGTCGCCGACTGCGTTCTGCTCAAAGTGGATGCATTGATGGCGAAGGGCGACTACGAGGAAGCGAAGCGGGCGATGAAGATGCTCCCAGACGGACCGGTCGGCGGGCCAACTTATCTGTTTCTGATCGGCCGGGCCTGGTACGAGCTCGGCCAGATCGACAAGGCGGCGCCGCTCATCGAGCAGGCGGTCAGGGCCGACCCGCAAAGCGCGGACGCCCATTACTATCTCGGCTTGGTACGCGACGAGCAGGGCGACGCTCGCGGAGCGACGGAGGCGCTCCTGCGATCCCGGGCACTCGACGGCGCGCGCGGGCCGGCCGTTTGGGCGCCCAGTCCGGAGACGTTCACGACCCTGGTCGGAACGGCGATCGAAAAGCTCGACGCAGTCCTGGCGCGGTACGTACGGGGCTCCGAAGTGTACGTCGTCGACCTGCCCGGCGCCGAGTTGGTTGTCGACGGAGTCGATCCGCGCGCCCTGCTCGTGATCGACACGCCGCCCACGGAAGAGGGGGCGCCCGCTCGAGTTCGCCTCTTCGTTTACCAGCGAAACGTGGAACGAGCGGCCGGCTCGCTCGAGGCGATGGATGCCGAACTGGCGTCCGCGCTCGAGCGCGAAGTGGCGGCTGTCTTCTTGGAAGGTCAGAAGCCCGACAAGAACCAGCTCAACTGAGGCCGCCACGACGATGAGCGTGCGAGAGTACCGGATCCGCCTCGACGGCGTTCGGTTCCGAAGTAAGCACGGAGCCTCGGCATCCGAGCGACGCCTGCCGCAAGACTTCGTCGCTCATGTGGAGCTGTCTTTGCCGCCGTCCAAGCTGCCGCGCGGGGACGACCGTGCGGAGGTCGTCGACTACGACCGAATCGCCTCGGTCGTCGTCGAGGAGGGCACTGGCCGCAGCTACCGTCTCCTCGAGACGCTTGCCCGTCGCATCGTCGAGAGATTGTTTGCGGAGTGCCCTGCAATCAGCATCCGAATCCGCATCACGAAGGCAAGGCCGCCGACGTCAAGCAGCGTCGAGGCGGCGTCCGTCGAGTTGACCGTATCGCGCGAAAACTGACGTATGGCCGCACGCGCGGAGATCCGGCAGAAACGGTGTCCTATGGGCAAACCAATGAGCCCCTCCGCTTCGGCGTCCACGGTCGAGCCGAGCGCGTCGTGTCCGGCCGCGACGATGACGCTACCCGGCGCGCGAAGCGAGGTCGTGGGCGATGGCTCCCAGCAGATCTCGGGCAACACCCGGCGGCACGGCGTCGAGCGACGCTAGGGCGCGCGCCGTCTCGTCGCGGGCGAGCACGCGGACTGAATCGCAGACGCCCGAGGCGCGGACGGCATCGGCGACTTGCAACGCCGCACGTGAGTCTCCAGCGCGGGCCGCGTCCACGTCGGAGACGAGCGCAGGGCGAGCGGCGATCGCGCGAATGAGCGGAAGCGTCAGCTTACCTTCCGCCAGATCGGCCAGAGACATCTTGCCGGTGGCCCCCGGGTCACCCACGTAATCGAGCACGTCGTCGACCAATTGAAACGCGACGCCAAGACGCGCACCAAACTCGGCCAAGGCCGCAGCCGCACCCGCGGGGGCGCCTGCGACGACGGCGCCGGAGCGAGCCGCCCACGCGAAGAGCGACGCCGTCTTGTCATGAACGATGCGAAAATAAACGTCCTCGCTCGCATCGAGAAACATCCGTCCGCGAAGTTGGATGACTTCACCATCGACCAATCGCCGAAGGGTCACGAACAGATCGATGAGCACGGCCTGCGGGGCCGCGAGAGCCGCGCGCTCAAGCGCGTGCGTCAGAAGCAAGTCACCGGCAAGCACACTGACGGCGTTCCCCCAGACCCGCCGTGGGGTCGGCCGGCCGCGACGCTCATCGCCGTCGTCGATGACGTCGTCGTGCAGCAGCGTGGCGAGATGAACGAGCTCCGCCACGACCGCCAGCTCACGTGCGGTGCGAGACGGCGTACCGAAGCAAGCGGCTGACAGAAGGACGGTCAGTGGGCGAACCCGCTTGCCTCCGGCTTCGAGCAGATGCGTTGCCGAATCGGTCGCCGGAGAGACCCCGTCGCGGGTCAATCGCGCGAGCGCCCGATCGACGGCGTCCATGTCCTCGCCGAGCAGCGCCCGCACCTGCGCCAGACGCTCTGCCGCGCGGCCGCCGGCGCGCTCGGCGGCATCACGAAGAAGCGCGGCAGACACGGTGGCGTTGGTCGGAGCGTTCAAAATGATTTGAAGGACGTATGGAGGCAACGTCGCCCGGGGTCAAGCCTTCCCGGCGGAGCGCCCTACCCGGCGAACGGCGTGGCTCCTCCGCACACCGAGAGGGCTTGACCGGTGATCGCAGCCGCTGCGGGG
>Ga0187863_10000195_pt1 | contig 52913 bp, 44 predicted proteins | sample June2016WEW_11_1_FD_132975 | JGI IMG/M metagenome (GOLD analysis project Ga0187863, IMG submission 132975) | Peatland microbial communities from SPRUCE experiment site at the Marcell Experimental Forest, Minnesota, USA - June2016WEW_11_10 | ecosystem: Environmental > Terrestrial > Soil >...
ACCCCGACCGCGACCCCGACCTCGACCCCGACCTCGACCCCCTTTTACGAGGGTGCGTCTCCGCGGGCGTGGGTCATACGTGCGGCGATTTCGTCCGTCGCGGTGCCCAGTTCGAGCAGGGCCGCCTCTTTGTGACCGTGAAGGTAGGCGCGGACGCCTTCGACGAGCGTGATGGCAAGGCTCACGTTCACGCCGGTTTCGGCAAGATCGGCACCGACCGCGGGGTTTTTGAGCAACAGGTTCAGCTGGTCGAGGAGTTCGTCGAACTCGCGGGACGTGGTCATGGAATCCTCTCAGGCGACGGCGACCACCGGACCCGCCGAAGTCCTCGTTTTCGCCAAGAGATCTTCCGCCCGCTTCGCGAGCTGGGCCGCCTCGGCGGCGACTTCTGGATTGGTCCCATGCTCCGGCGTCTGCCGCAAGACTTCGGCGTACGCCCGGCAGCTTCGTGCGAGCTCGACTTCGTTGCCGATGGTCTCGAAGATCGCGATCGACCGCTTCAAGAGACCCGCGGCGTCCTGAGAACCGGGAATACGCATCGCAATCTTGACTTCAGCCAGAGTACGCAAGGCCATACCGAGCTCGATGGGACTCTCGACTTCGGTGAAGAGATCGACGGCACGCTGGGTGAACGCTCGCGCCTTTTCGTACTCCCGCCTTACGAAATAGGCCTTGCCGAGTGAGTGCAGCGCCTCCCCCAAGCCGCGTCGATCGCCCAGTTCGTCGGTGAGATCTTCGGCTTGCTTGAGAAACTGTCGAGCCCTGGACGCGTCTCCCGCGCGGTCGTGCATGGCCCCGAGATGGGTCAGAATCGAGGCGATCCGATTCCGATCGCCCATCTCCTTGCCGGCTTCGTAGGCCTCCTGAAAAAGGGCAAGCGCCTTCTTGTGCTCTCGCGTGTCGCGCGCAACCGCGGCCAGACCGCTGAGCGTGATGCTGACGCCGACGAGGTCTCCGATCTCGCGCCGAATGCGCAGGGCCTGGTCGAACGCTTCCGCGGCGGCTGCGAAATTGCCCGCCTCGTGATGCACGAAGCCAAGATGGTTCAAGCTAAGGGCTTCACTGGGCCGATCGCCGATTTTTCGCCGCATCGCGAGAGACCGAAGCGCGTACTCGAGCGCCAGCGCGTAGTCCGCTTTGAGCCAGTGCAGCTTGCCGATGTCGTCGAGGGCCGCGGCAATCCCGCGATCGTCCTGGGCTTGGCCGAACAGCGACAGGGCCGCCGTCAGGTGACGGCTCGCTTGATCCATGCGGCCCGTCTCGCGGTGCAAGCGTCCGATGCGCGAGTGAGCCGTGCCCCCGACGCTGCGCAAGTCGAGCCGCCAGGCGCGAGCCAGCACTTGAGTGAACGCGCGGTGCGCGGCGTCGTTTCGACCGAGCGCCTGCAGCACGTCGCCGTAGTGATGCACGGCGCGCAGGCGCAGGTCCTCGTCGGCATGATCGCAGTCGTCGAGCAGATCGATTCCCTTGGCGAAGAGCTCTGCCGCTTTGGCGTTCGCGCAACGCGAGCGAGCCACCTCGCCCGCGCGCACGTACGACGAGGCCGCGAGCGACAGCGCGCCCGCCTTCTCGCGATGGCGCGCGAGCATCTCGAGATACTCCTCGCTCGCGGCGACGTTGCCGCGGAAGCTCAACCACTCCGCGATGGCGCGGTGATATCGCCGAGCCGATGCGGGCGGCGTGAGCCGTTCGAGCGCCTCGCGCTCGAGATTGTGTTTGAACACGTATTCTTCGTCGCCCCCGAACGTGCTGTCCGGCAAACGCAAGACGTAGTCGCGATCGACGAGCTCACCCAAGCGCCGTCGCAGTCCAAGAACGTCGTCGGCTTCGCCACCCTCCCACACCTCGGGGGCCGACTCGCCTTGACGATGAATCGCGACCAGGCCGCCGAGCCAGAACACTCCGCCCATCGCCGCGGCACGCTCGAGCAGCTGCCTGTCGTCCCGCGCGAGCGCGGCAATTCGCGCCTGCACCGCGTCCTCGACGGTGAGCGGCAACCGGACGCCCGCGAGCTTGTCCGCGCGGATGATCCAGCGCTCGTCCTCGAAATCGTCGGTCGCCTCGAGCACGCCGGCGTCGTGGTAGATGCGTACGATTTGTTCGAGGAGCGCAGGATTGCCGCCCGCCAAGGTGACGGCCGTATCCACCAGCTCTTCGATCGCGGGTGCATCGCCGCACGGCGTGAGCAGATCGCGCACGAACGTGGCGGCGTCCGATTCATCGAGAGGCCCCAGTTCGGTCACGACGTGGCGATCGCCGCCGTAGCGCCGCCACCCATCGTGCCGGGTCAGGATCTCGGGGCGCGACGCACACAAAAGCAATATCGGCCCACGCAGATTCTCGACCAGATAGGCGAGCAGCTCGAGCGAGTCGTCGTGAGCCCACTGCAGGTCGTCGAACACCAGAACGAGCGGGTCGGTCGCCTTGCTCGCGTCGGTCTCGAGGAAATTCTTGATGACAGCACGACGCATCGACCGCATCGGCTGCGGATCGCCGACGACCGCGCGAACGAGCGGAGAGTCCTGAAACCCGAGTTCGAGCAGTTGGCCCAGGAAATAAGCGACGTCGCCGACCTTCCGATCCTCGAGCACGGCGGCGAGCTGCGTTCGCACTTGCGCCTTGGCCGCCTCCTCGTCCATGCCTTCGACGATTCCGAAACGACCGCGCAGGATCCGTGCGAACACCTCGTACGCGGGGCCTCCCTCGCGAGCGGACCCGCGAAAGACGCGTGGCGTTCCACCGAGCTCGCGGGCGCGGACCAAAAACTCGCGCACCAGGCGAGTCTTGCCGATGCCCGTCGCGCCCAATACGGTCACGGTCCGCGCCTGGACCAGATCGCGCGCAAAGGCGTAAGCGCGCTTGAGTTCAGCCATCTCGGATTCTCGCCCCACCAAAACGGTGCGGCGCTCGGTAGCTGAGAAGCGAAGGGCCGGGAATAAGCTGTCGGGCGACACGGATCCCTGAGAATAGCCTAGGCGCATCATCCGGACCGTAACGTTACGCGCAAAGAGCGACGTCGCGGCAGAGGTTCCCGCGCAGGGTCGGCAAAACTTGGCCGTCCGAGACCGGGCATGCTCTCCCTCGACGTCGGGCCGACCGGCCGCAGATGCGCCCCGCGCCGTAGTGGTCCATTCGACTCCGATGCACCCCAAAACGATTGCCTTATCCGCCCTCGCGGCGATTCTCACCGCCGCCACTGGGGCCCTGCCGGGGGCGACAGCGCGGCAAGCGACCGCGACGCGGATGAGTCTCGGACCGGCCGCCCTTCGCTTCGGACGCAGCCTGGGGTCGCCGACCGAGGGTCGTCTGGTAGGGGGGACACACCTCGACGAAACCGTTTACATCCGCGTCATGCCGGCCGATGCGGCCGGAGACGTGCGGTGGGGACTCGAGCCGCTCGTCGAGATGATCGATCGTGCCGCCCGCACCGTGCGCAGGCAATTTCCAGGTCTCGTGACCTCGGTGGGTCACCTTTCGCGCGAAGGCGGGGGCGACGTGGAACGCCACCGTTCGCACGAAAGCGGGCGAGACGCCGACGTCGGCTTCTTCGTTCGTTCCGAAAACGGCCGGCAGCTGCTGCCGACCCATTTCGTGCCGTTCCGGTCGGACGCCACCGCGACCGGATGGCCGGGAGCGTACTTCGACGATGCCGCAAACTGGGCGTTCGTCGCCGCACTCGTGACCGATCCCGAGGCGCACGTGACGCACGTGTTCGTCGCCTCGCCGCTGCGGGCGCGCTTGCTTGCGTACGCGGAGCGAAGCGGTGTCGCAGCGGCCCTCCGCGTCCGCGCCGCCGAGGTCATGCAACAGCCGCGGGGCGCACTTCCCCACGACGACCACTTTCACGTGCGCATTGCGTGCCCCGCGCACATGAGCGGGTGCGTGGAGAACCCGCTCAAGCGCAACGTCGCGTCCACGCGAAAAAGCAAGACGACGCGCCGGCCGGGCGCGACCCCGCCGACGCCTGCATCGAGTTCGACGCCGCCGTCGTCTCCGGTCGACCCGCGACGCGAGGAGTCGGGCGTCTTGCCGGCGTCGATGCCCGCCGCGGTCGACGACGTCGACGGTTGATGGCGCGGGCGCTACGTTATCGGGCGATGAAGAGGCAGGTATGAACAAGCTGGTCTCGACCGCCGTCGAGGCCGTGCGCGACATTCGCGATGGGGCGACGATACTCGCCGGGGGCTTCGGGTTGTGCGGCATTCCCGAAAACTGCATCCGCGCACTGTGCGAACTCGGAACGAAGAATCTGACGGTCGTATCGAACAACTGCGGAGTCGACGATTTCGGCTTGGGCTTGCTGCTACGCAATCGCCAGATCGTCCGAATGGTCTCGAGCTACGTCGGAGAGAACAAGGAATTCGAGCGTCAATATCTGTCGGGCGAACTCGAAGTCGAGCTGACTCCGCAAGGTACGCTCGCGGAGCGCCTGCGGGCCGGCGGCGCCGGCATTCCCGCGTTCTTCACCCCGACCGGCGCCGGCACGGCCATCGGCGACGGAGGCCTACCCATTCGGTACGGAGCGGACGGGCGCGTCGCGCAATTCTCGGCCAAGAAAGAGACGCGCGAGTTCGGCGGCCGCGCATGCGTGCTCGAGCCCGCCATTACCGGGGACTTCGCCCTCATCAAGGCGTGGCGAGGAGACCGCCTCGGCAATCTCGTGTATCGCCACACGGCGATGAACTTCAATCCGATGATGGCCACCGCGGCCAAGATCACGATCGCGGAAATCGAAGAGCTCGTCGAGGTCGGCGCGATCGAGCCGGATCACGTCCACACGCCGGGCATCTACGTGCACCGGGTCTTGGTCGGCGCCTCCTTCGAGAAGCGCATCGAGCGACGCACGACGAGAGACCGCGTCCGATGAGTCCGCCGGCGCCCGAGGGGGCCCGCCTGGCGATCGCGCGCGACCGGATCGCGCGCCGGGCCGCCCAAGAACTGCGCGACGGCTACTACGTCAATCTCGGCATTGGAATGCCGACGCTCGTGTCCAACTTTGTGCCCGACGGCATCGAGGTCATCCTGCAGAGCGAAAACGGCCTTCTCGGAGTCGGCCCGTATCCGACCCCCGAACAGGTCGATGCGGACGTCATCAACGCCGGCAAAGAAACGGTGACGATGCTTCCGGGGGGCGCGATTTTTTCGAGTGCCGAGAGCTTCGCGATGATCCGCGGCGGACACATCGACCTCGCCATCCTCGGCGCCATGCAAGTGAGCGCGAGCGGCGACCTTTCGAACTGGATGATTCCCGGGAAGATGGTCAAAGGGATGGGCGGGGCCATGGATCTGGTCGCCAGCGCGAAGCGCGTCATCGTCATCATGGAGCACACGGCCAAGGACGGCAGCCCGAAGATTCTTCGAGAATGCACGCTGCCGTTGACGGGCCGACGCGTAGTGCACCGCGTCATCACAGATCTGGCCACTCTGGACGTTACGGCCGAAGGGCTCATCTTGCGCGAAGTGGCGCCCGGCGTGAGCGCGCGCGAAGTGCAGGACAGCACCGAGCCGACCCTCAAAGTCTCCCCTGATCTGGTAAGTATGCGCTTCTGAAGAAGCATGCCCTGGCCTGAAAAGAAACCTCCCGAAGGCGATGCCGCCGAGAAAAAGACCCTCGGCAAGGGCGTCTTTCGCAAGTGCGACGGCTGCGGGGAAACGCTGCCCTCCGACGCTCTCGCTTCGAACTTCGAAGTCTGTCCGCAGTGCGGGCGCCACCACAAGCTCAGCTTCGTGCGGTGGCGGCAGCTGATCCTCGACGACGGGTGGTTCGACGAGTGGGAGGCGCACCTCGCGCCGGCGGATCCGCTGGAATTTACCGACGGAAAGACGTACCCGGAGCGGATTGCGGCCGCCCAGCGCTCCTCTCATGCCAAGGAAGCGATCGAAACCGGATGCGGACGCATCGGCGGCCACAAGGTGGCGTGGGGAGCTTTTCTCTTCGCTTTCATGGGCGGATCGATGGGCAGCGTCGTCGGCGAGAAGGTGACGCGTCTCTTCGAGCGAGCGACGCAGCAGAGGCTTCCTGTCGTTTTGCTGCACGCGTCGGGGGGCGCGCGCATGCAAGAAGGAATTCTGAGCCTCATGCAGATGGCCAAGACCGTCGGCGCGCTGGAACGATTGAAGGCGGCGGCGCTGCCCTTCATCAGCATCCTGCTGCATCCGACGACCGGCGGAGTCGCAGCGAGCTTCGCTCTGCTCGGCGACGTCAACATCGCCGAGCCCGAGGCGCTCATCGGCTTTGCCGGACCGCGCGTCATCGAAAGCACGATCCGACAGAGGTTGCCTGCCGGATTTCAGCGAAGCGAGTTCTTGCTGGCGCATGGAATGATCGACCGAATCGCCAGCCGGCTCGAGATGAAGCGCGAGATTGCGACTCTGCTCGGGCATTTCATGGGGCGGGCGGGGCATGCAAACGGACACGCGCCACCCGGAGCATGAATCCTTCTTGTCGCTGCAGTCCGCTCTATCGGACCTGTACGCACGCGTTTCGCTCGGAATGCAACTTGGCCTCGAGCGGATGCGGGCGGCGTGCGAACGGCACGGGCATCCGGAGCAGGTACTGCGCACCGTCCACGTCGCCGGGACGAACGGCAAGGGCAGCGTCTGCGCGATGCTCGAGTCGATCGCGCGAGCTCACGGACTTCGAACGGGGCTGTACACGTCGCCGCATCTTTGCCGATTCGCCGAGCGGATCCGGATCGACGGCGAGCCCATCGACGACGCGAGGCTCGCGCGCGTGCTCACCCGCGTCCTCGCATCCGAAACGGATCTCTCCTTCTTCGAGGTCGCCACGCTTGCGGCGTTCATCGCGTTCCGCGAGGCGCGCGTCGACCTCGCCGTGATCGAGGTCGGCATCGGCGGCCGGCTCGACGCGACCAATGTCCTGCCTCTGCCGGCGGCGGCGGCGATCACGCGCGTCGCGATGGACCACGCCGATCGCCTGGGCCCGACTCTCGCGCACATCGCCCGGGAGAAGGCCGGCATCGCCAAGCCCGGCCTCGACATCGTGCTCGGCCCCATGTCGGACCCCATCCGGACGACGGTCGATGAGGTCGCGCGCGCCTGCGGGGCGACCACGAGCCGGCCGGGCCCGGCGGCCCTTCCGCGCGCCATCGGGCTCGCCGGCCTTCACCAGCGGCACAACGCGCGGGTCGCGGCGGAGCTTGGCGCACGCATCGGCGCTTCGCGAGCGGCCATCGATCGGGGCCTCGCCCTCGCCCGCTGGCCGGCAAGGCTCGAACGCATCGGCCCTTACCTGATCGATGCCGCACACAACCCGGACGGCGCTCGGGCGCTCGCGCGCTACGTACGCGCTCTTTCATTTCCTCCGGAACAGGTCGCACTCCTGTTCGGCACGCTCGCCGACAAGGAATGGCGACCGATGCTGAAGGCGCTCGCACCTCTGGCCGCGACCCGCATTTACGTGGCCCCGGAGGGATCTGCTCGATCCGCGGTCGACCCGCACGAGATGCGTGCCCTCTGCCCGGGGACCGTCGCGGCGAATCTGGACGATGCACTCGCTACGGCTTCGGCCTTCGTCGGCGCCGGCCGCGGCGTCCACGATGCGGCGCCCTTGCCCGAGGGCGGCAACGGGCTCGGCGGGGCCGACACGGCCGGCCGCGGCACGGCCACGCACCGGATCGTCATCGTCGCCGGTTCCATCGTCCTTGTCGGAGACGTTCGCGGCAGGCTTTGCAACCTGCCGCGCGACCCTCCGGTCGCGCTTTGAACGCCCCGCCGCGAACGGCTAGCATGGCCCTCGATTCCCGATGCCCAGTTTCGATGTCGTCTCGAAGGCGCAGCTGAACGAAATCGACAACGCGTTCAACCAGGCGCAAAAGGAAATCGCGCAGCGCTTCGATTTCAAGGACACCGATACGGCCCTCGAAAAGACGCCGGAGGCGATCACCATCCGATCGGCAAGCGAGGACCGCGCCAAGGCAGCGCTCGTCGTCGTGCAGGAAAAGCTCGTCAAGCGCAAAGTCTCCCTTCGGTTCCTCGACATCGGCAAGGCGGAACCGACCGCCAAGGGCGGCGCCCGTATTGTCGCCACGATCAAAGAGGGCATCGAGGTCGAGAAGGCCCGGGCCCTCGTTCAGATGCTGAAGGAATCCAAGCTCAAGGTGCAAACGTCGATTCAAGATCGGCAAGTGCGGGTAACCGGCAAGAACAAGGACGACTTGCAGGCGGCCATTCAGTCGATACGCGAGCGCGACTTCGGTATCGAAATTCAATTCGTCAACTTCAGAGATTGAACCTTACGAATGAAAAAACTCGTCGGCAGCCGCAGCAGCGTGACGAAGACGAAGACGAAGACGGCGCACCCCGAGGTTTCGAACGGCGGACCCGCGAACGGCGCCGACGCCCGCAAGCTCTTCGGCACCGACGGGATTCGGGGCATCGCCAACGAATACCCGATGACGCCCGAGCTTGCCTTGCAGCTCGGGCGCGCCGTCACCTTCGTCGCCGGACGCGGCAAGGCGCATTCCCCCCGCGTTCTCATTGGCAAGGATACCCGACTGTCCGGCTACATGCTCGAGCAAGCGATCGCCAGCGGCGTCTGCGCGATGGGAGGGCGCGTGATGCTGTGTGGCCCGATGCCGACGCCCGCCGTCGCACACTTGACGGTGAGCATGCGTGCGGACGCCGGAATCGTGATCAGCGCGAGTCACAATCCTTATCAGGACAACGGAATCAAGATATTCGGGTCCGACGGCTTCAAGCTACCGGACGAAGCGGAGAGCGAAATCGAGCGGCTGATGGAAAACCATGAGCTGCTCGGCGCACGCTCGACCGGTCCCGGAATCGGCCGCGCCGAGAAGCTCGAGGACGCGCGAGGCCGGTACGTCGTGTTTCTCAAGCAGACTTTTCCGTCGGACCTCTCGCTCGACGGGGTGCGCGTCGTCGTGGACGCTGCGCATGGGGCTGCCTACCGCGTCGCTCCGTTGGTCCTTCAGGAGCTCGGCGCCCACGTAACGGCCATCGGCGTCAAACCCAACGGCTTCAACATCAACAAAGACTGTGGAGCGCTCTTTCCCGAGCACGTGCGGGCCGAAGTCGCCAAGCGCGGAGCCGCCATCGGAGTGGCTCTCGACGGCGACGCCGACCGGCTGATCGTCGTCGACGAGAAGGGCCAAATCGTGGACGGCGACCAACTGCTCGCGATGTGCGCGCGGCAGATGTGCTCGGACGGGAGCCTCAAGAAGAAGACCGTCGTCGCGACCGTGATGTCGAACCTCGGGCTCGAGCACGCCCTGACTCGATTGGGCGCCGCGCTCATTCGCACCCAAGTTGGCGACCGATACGTGGTCGAAGCGATGCGCAACGGTGGCTACAACCTCGGAGGCGAACAATCGGGACATCTGGTATTTCTGGATCACGCGTCGACGGGCGACGGCGTCCTCGGCGCCCTGCAGGTGCTCGCGCTGATGTTGCGAACGGGCAAGCCGTTGAGCGAGCTGGCCAACGAGTCGATGCAGCGCGTTCCTCAGGTCCTCGAGAACGTCACTCTGCCCGCCCGCAGGCCTCTCGGCGACATGCGACGTCTCGGGCAAATGACCTCCACCATCGTGCGTGCGCTCGGCGATCAAGGCCGGGTCCTGGTGCGCTGGAGCGGAACGGAGCCGAAACTCCGAATCATGCTCGAGGGACCCAGCGAACCGCGGCTCAAGGAGTGGGCCAAGGACCTCGCCGAAGCTGCAAGGCTCGAGTTTTAGTTGGTTACAGGGCACCCGAGAGCGGAGCCGAGCGAGCGAAGCGAGTCGAGGCGGAGCGAACGCTCAGGGTGATCCGAGTACCCTCTAATTACAAGCTCCCCCCTCGTTCCTGCTGGGGTGCTCGAGGGGAGCGGCACTCGCTCCCCTCGACGTGTCGCGAGTGCCGGGTCGGCGAGAGCGGAGCCGAGCGAGCGAAGCGAGTCGAGGCGGAGCGAACGCTCAGGGTGATCTTGGTTAATACCGATAATGCTCCGGCTTGAAGGGGCCCTCTGGCGAGATGCCCAGATAGCCAGCTTGGTCCCCGCTCAACTTGGTGAGCTTCACGCCGAGCTTCGGCAGGTGCAGCGCGGCGACCTTCTCATCCAGCCTTTTCGGCAGGGTGTACACTTTGCGCTCGTACTTCGAATAGTTCTGCCAAAGCTCGATCTGCGCGATGGTCTGATTCGAGAAGCTCGACGACATGACGAAGGAGGGGTGTCCGTTCGCGCAGCCAAGATTCACGAGTCGCCCTCGAGCCAGCAGCGTCAGCCGCTTGCCGTCCGGAAACACGAACTGGTCCACTTGCGGTTTGACGTTCACTTCCTTGATTTCGGGGTTCTTCTCGAGCCAAGCGACGTCGATCTCGCAATCGAAATGACCGATGTTGCAAATGATGGCCTGGTCCTTCATGGCGCGAAGGTGCTCCTGCCGGATGACGCCGAGGCAGCCGGTCGCCGTCACGAAGATGTCTCCGAGCGGGGCGATTTCCTCCATGGTGGTCACCTGGTACCCCTCCATGGCCGCTTGCAACGCGCAGATGGGGTCGATCTCGGTCACGACGACGCGCGCGCCCAGCCCACGAAGCGACTGGCAGCACCCCTTGCCCACGTCGCCGTAGCCGGCGACGACGGCAACCTTTCCGGCGAACATGACGCCCGTCGCGCGCTTGATCCCGTCCCCGAGCGACTCGCGACAACCATACAGATTGTCGAACTTCGATTTGGTCACGCTGTCGTTGACGTTCATCGCCGGGACTTGCAACGTCCCTTTTTTCGCCATGTCGTACAGGCGATGAACCCCGGTGGTGGTCTCCTCGGTGAGGCCACGGATCGGGTCGGCCCCGGAGAAGAGCCGGGGGTGCTTGGCGTGCACGATCTGCGTCAAATCGCCGCCGTCGTCGAGGAGCATGTTCGGTCCCTTGCCCCCGCTGAACGCGCGAAGCTGCCTCTCGATGCACTCGTTGTATTCGGCTTCGGTTTCACCCTTCCAGGCGAATACGGGAATCCCGCGGTGGGCGACCGCCGCCGCCGCATGATCCTGGGTCGAGAAGATGTTGCAGGTCGTCCATGTCACCTCGGCGCCCAGATCGACGAGCGTCTCGATGAGCACGGCCGTCTGAATGGTCATGTGCAAGCAGCCCGCGATGCGCGCGCCCCGGAGCGGCTTGGTCGAGCCGAATTCGCCGCGCAGCGCCATGAGGCCCGGCATCTCGCTCTCGGCGATTTCGATCTCCTTGAGGCCCCAATCCGCGAGCGTGATGTCTTTGACCTTGTAGTTATGAGCCATTTGTCGGTCCTTTCCCGTCCGGGTGATTCGGCTTATTTGCCACGAGCACCTGCCACGGCAGGTGCCGGTCCGGTCCATCTCCACAAAGCACGGATGGAATCCGTGCGACCACTGCGCCCTCGAGGCCGGCGGCGCGCGCAAATCGCCGGAGCGCCGCCGGGGCGAAGCCGAGCCACGCGTCGGCCTGCTCGCGCATCGACTCGTCGTCGTGCGCGGCATACTCGATGACGACGACCGAACCGCCCGGCGCGCAGAGCGACGCCAGCTGTCCCAATCGCTGGGCCGGCTGCGGCGCGTGATGCAAGACGCGCGAAGCGAACACCGCATCGGCACCCAGATCGGATCCGCTCCGGCCGGCGATCAGCCCCAACGCACGAAGCACCTGGGGCGAATCGATCTCGGCATCGATCAATTCAACGTTCGCGAAACCGCGCATCGCGATCCTCTCTCTCGCGCGCTCGAGCTGTGCCTTCGACCGATCGACCGCGATGACGCGCTCGTACACCGGGGCAAGCACATCGAGAAGCCGTCCGTCGCCCGTTCCCGCATCGACCGCCATCGAACGGCGGGGAAGCAAGCACGCGAGCGCACAAAGGTAGGCCCCCGTCTCCGACGGCATCGCGTCGAGCCGCACCTTGCTCGGACGCCCGAAGAACTCGCGCGTGGGCGCTTCGCGCGCGCGCAACGTGTCGGGAATGCGAGAGAGACTTCCGTCGCGCTCGCAGAGAGCGCGCCCGCTCACCAAGGCATCCGCGACGACCGGATCGCGCGATGCTCCGGCGGCGGTCCGAACGAGCGTCCGGGTTCCTTCCCGCCGGTCCTGAAGCAGACCCGCTTGCCGCAACGCGGCCGCATGACGGGAAATGTTGGGCTGGTTCTCCTCGAGCAGGTCGGCAAGCTCGCCGATCCCGAGCTCCTCCTCCGCCGCGAGAGCCAGCAGGCGCAACCGCACGGGCTCGGCGAGAAGCCTGTAGAGCTCCCAGCGCCGGGGACCCGCGAGGTTCACGTCCACGAGGGCTAGTTTATGCAGGCATGTGTATGGATGCAAGAACGTCATTCCATGGCACTATGAGCCGATGCGGCACCGCGCCGGCCAAGGCGAAGCAAGTGAGGCCGAAACTCTCCCGATCGCTTTGCTCGACGAAGCCGAGGTCGAAGAGGACGCCGTCGCCGATGCCGCGTCGATCGACCACCTCTTGGCGGTAACCGACGACGGATGGGACATCGACGACCAAGTGGTCACGCTGCAGCGGGCCGCCGCCACGACGCACGCCGCCGTCGATGCGTCGAACGTCTCCGCGCGCGACTCGTCGCGCGTCGCTCGGCCATCGAAGGGCCCTCCTCCCCTGCCGCGAAAAGGGCCGCCTCCTCTGCCGGTCCCGGGCGGGCGAACCCCGGAGCCGGCTCCGCTTCGCACGCTCGCGGATATTCTTGCGCCGAGCGGGCTGGTGGACGTTCTTCAGGCGCGCGCGGCGCGCTTGGAACCGTCGGGGGACAAGGTCGGTCGAGCCCGCATCTGCGTCGAGATCGCGATCGCCAGCGAGATTCTGCTGGCCGACGACAAGCGGGCCGCGACGTGGGCCGAGGCCGCCCTGAAGGTGGACCCGAGCGCCGTGGCGGCCCACAGCATCTTGCGGCGGGCGCATCACGGCCGCGCGTCCCTGTCGGCCATGCTCGATCACCTCGACCCGGAGCTGTCGGCCGCGACCCACGAAGCGCATCGCGTCGAGTTGCTGTCGGAACGAGCCAGGCTACTCGAAGCCGTGGGAGCCCGGAGCGACGAGACGCGCACCGCGTGGGAACAGGCGCTCGCGTATTCGCCGGAGAATCCCGCCGCGCTCAAAGGCCTGGAGGCCGAGCTCGTCGCCCGCACCCTGTCGAGCGGCTCTCCCGGCGACTGGGAAGCGCTCGCGGGACACCTCGGCCGGATGGCCGACGCCTATGCCGCGGATCCCGCGCTTGCATCGTGGTTGCACGTCGAGCGTGCACGCGTGCTCGAACGCAAGCTCGATCGGGTCGATGCCGCTCGATCGGCGCTCGAGCGAGCGGTCGAACTCGACCCCAATGCCGGGCCCGTCCGAGACGCTTTCGTCCGGCACGTGGCCGCCCAGAGCGACTGGGGAGCGCTCGTGCACTTGCTCGACGACGAGGCGCGTGTCGAGCCGAACGACGCGCGGGCGGCACGCCTCGAGCTCGACGCCGCGATGATCGCGACGTGGCGACTGGGCGAGGGACCGAGAGCGCGGGTGCTGCTCGAACGCGCGGCCGCACGCGGACCGACCTCGTCGAGCGTGGACCGACGAGTCCTCGACGAGCTCATTCGACTCGCCGAGGCGGAGGCCCGCTGGGCGGACGCCGCCCGAGCCCGCAGGGCGCGTCTGCGTTTCGTCGCCGAGCCGACCGCGCTCGCGTACGAGCTCGCAGCGCTCGCCGCCATCGCGGAGCGAGAGGGCGAGATCGACACGGCGATCGCAGACGTGCAGCGGGCCCTCGCCGCGGACAACGCGGATTCGGCCTTGGTCGACTGGCTCGATCGCCTCCTTCGCGCGGCCAACAAGCCCGAGCAGCGGGTGGCGACATGGCTTCAAGAGGCGGCCCGAACCCCCGACAGCGCGCGGCAGGCGCGGGCGCTCGCACGCGCCGGGCGAGTGTGCGAAGAGATCGGACGGCCTGCCGATGCACTGCGGCACTTGCGGGCCGCTTGGGTCGCGCACCCCGGAGACCCCGACGCGCTCGACGGGCTCACGCGGGTGCTGGCACCGCTGCCCCCGGCGGCAACCGAAGGCGGCGCGCGGTCGCTCGTCGAAGTGTATGCGCAAGCGGCCGAGGACGCGCGCGAGCCGGGTCGAAAGGTGGCCTTTCTCGAACGCGTTGCGATCATTTGGGAAGAGCTTCTCGGCGATCCATCGCGCGCATCCCGCGTCTACGAGCAGATCCTCGCGATCGACCGCGATCGACAGAGTGCCATGGTCGGACTGCAGCGCACGGCGTTGCGGACCGGCGACGACCGAAATCTCGCCCGAGCGCTTCTCGACGAAGCTCGTGTCGTCGTAGACCGAGGCCCTCAGCTCGCGCTACGGGTCCGTGCCGCCGACGTGTTGTCCAAGCACGACGCGGCCCGGGCGATCCAGCTGGTGCGCGAAGTGATCGACGAGAACCCGAGGCTCGTTTCGGCTCGCGAGCTCGAGACGCGTCTTTACGAGGAGGCGTCCCGCTGGGAGCTCGTGGCGAAGTCGCTGCGCGCGCGAATCGACCTCGCCACGACCCCCCGCGACAAAGTCGCGCTCTGGCTGTCGTTGGCCCAGATCCAGAGCCTGAGACTTCGCGCGCCGGCCGACGCACTCGCGTCGCTCGAGCGAGCCCGCGCGATCGATCCGAGCCATCCGGTCCCGGCGGAAGAAGCGACCCGCGTTCTGGAGGCCCACGGAGACGCGCGCGGCCTGCGCGACATGCTGGAGCGTCTCGCCTCGAACGCCGTCACGCCGGAGGAGCGTGCCAGACGACTGGCGCACGCGGCCGAGATCGACGAACTGCGTCTGGGCGACGACGCGAGCGCGGTACGGACCTACCAGCGGGCTCTTGCCGAGACACCGGACGACGAGTGGCTGGCCGACCGTCTCGCGCGCCTCATGACGCGCCGCGCAAGAAGGCGCGCCGGAGGCGAGCTCGCCGAGCTCGCGTCGTTGCTGGGAAAGCGCATCGAGCGCGCTCCCTCGGTTGACGCCAAGCGCGTGCTCACGTTCGAGTTGGCGTCGCTTCTCGTCGAAAGCGGACAAGAGCCGATGCGCGCGACCTCGTTGCTCGAGTCGCTGGTGGCCGATCGCAGCGACCACGTCCCGGCCCTTCGGACGCTCGAATGGCTCCGACGCCGGGCCACGGTTGACGTGGCTTCGCTCGCGCGCGTGCTCGGGCGGCAGGCAGCCGCATTCACCGCAACGAGCGCGCGGCTTGGCGCGCTCTGGAATCTGGCGGCGCTCGAGGAATGGGTGCTGCCCTCCGGCGATCCGGCCGCGACCTACCGCGCCATCCTCGATCTCGATCCCACCGACCCCGCGGCACTCAGCGCGACGTTGCGCCAGGACCTCGCACAAGCCCGGCGCGGCGAGCCGGGGGCCAAGAAACATGCGATCACCGCTCTGCGCGCTCTTATCCCGTTCAGCGCGAACGCCGACACGCGCGTCGCGCGCGAGCTTCGCCTCGCACTCATGCTCGAATCGGCCGCGGCGGACGCTCCGGAGCCGGAGGAGGCCCGGGAGCTCTTGGGCGAAGCGCTCCACTGGTACCGCGACACGCTCGGCTCCGACGAGCGATCGCTCACAGCGGCGACGGGTGCCGCCCGGCTCAGCTCCTCGCTCGGCGATCCCGAGGCGGCGCTCGCCGCGTCGATCGCCCTTGCCGATCTCGCCGACGAGCCGCGGCTACGGGCCCGCTGCCTTCTGGACGCGGCCGAACTGCTGCTCGGTGCGGCCGACGATCCTCGCCTCGGCTTGCGCGCGGACCGCCGACAGCGCGCGGTCGGGTTGCTCGAGCGGGCTCTCGACGCCGATCCGGACTCGATCCCGGCCGCCGGGCGGCTCGCGACGGTCCTCTTGGAAGACCGCCAGGGCGAGCGGCTGCTGACCCATTTCCGCACGGCGCTCAACCGATCCAAGTCGCCCGAGGCCGTTGTCATGTTCGGCTCGGAGATCGCACGCGTGGCGCGCGACGACCTGCACGACCTGCCCGTGGCCATCGACGCCATGCGCCGTGTCCGGACGCTGGCCCCCCAACACATCCCGTCGCTGCTCACGCTGGCGGAACTGTGCATCGCTCAACGCGTCTGGCCGGACGCCGTCGATGCTCTCGAGGCCGTCGTATCGACGAGCCGAGAGATCGCTCCCAAGCTGACGGCGCTGTTTGCGCTGGCGAGCATTTACGAGAAGGTCCTCGCCCGACCCGCCGAGGTCGATCGCGTCTTGCGCGCGGCGCTCGCCATCGAACCGTCCAACGTGCGGGCCCTGCGTGCGTTGCTGCGGCGAATGACCTCCGAGCCCCCCAAGGCGGCCGAAGACGCGGCGCTTTCGCGGCGACGCGAGATCGCCGAGCTCCTCAGTCGTCTGGCCGACGCGGAGAACGACCCAGAGATCAAGAGTGGAATTTTGATGGAGATGTCCGAAGTGCATCTGCGTATCCACGATCCGCAGGCCGCCGAGCGGGCGCTCGTCGCCGCCGTCGCGATCGCACCGTCGAATGCGCGCGCGTTCGCGAGGCTGACGGGCATGCTCCGGACGGACCCCGCTGGGCAAGCTCGCGCGCTGGCGGGCGTAATCGCGATCGGAGAGCGGATCGGCCACGCGGATGCGCGGTGGTTTGCGGCGCTGGGTCGCACCGAGATCGGCTCGCTCAATCGCCCGCGCGAGGGGATCGCTCACCTCGAACGCGCGATCGAGCTCGACCCCACTCTCTTCGAGGCGCGTTTCGAGCTCGCGAGCGCCTACGCCGCGTCGAACGCAAATGACCGGGCGTCGCAGGTCCTCGTGGGGATGCTGGATCCCACGCCGCACCCCTTGCTCTCGCTCTCCGACCCCTCGATGGCCCTTGCGCTGTTGGAACAGACGCTGTCGGCGAGCGATCGCGGCGAGGAAGCGACCGTGGTCTCGGAGCTGCGCAGCGTGGCCGGGGATCTGGACGACGGACGTCGCGCGTGGTTGCGCGCGCGTCGCTCCACGCCGGATGCGCAACACGCCGCACTGGACCGCGCGACGCTCGTCACCCACGTGTTGCCGAGCGAGGCTCGTCACGTCCTTCTGGAGGTTGCAGCCGCAATCGCCGGCGCGGAGTCCAAGATGCTCCGATCCGAAATCGCCGATCTCGGGATCTCGCCGCGCGATCGGATCCCGTCGCGCAGCGGCCATCCCGTTCGGTTGATGCTCGACCGCGTCACGCGTCAGCTCGGGGTGAGCGAGGCCGAGCTCGTCATCTCGCGCAAGGTCGCCGTCACTCGGGTCTTGGCGCAGGACACGCCGTGGGTGGTCGTTCCGGCATCGTTGATGGATCGGTCGGAGACCGTGCAGCTTGCCAGCCTGGCTCGCGCGGTCGCTCGGATCGCCTACGGAGTTCCGTGGCTCCGGGAGCTCAGCCCGGAGCATGTCCAAGCCCTGCTTGTGGCTGCTGCCCGGCAGGTCGTCGCAGGCTACGGCACCACCGGGACGCTCACCGCCCCGTACGAGACGAGCCTGGCGCGGGCGCTTACCCGTCGCCAGCGCAGGCTTTTGGAGGAGCTCGTTCCGCATCTAGGGTCGACTCGATCGACGCTGCCGGATCCTCGCAAATTCGTCGATGCACTGGTGTCCGCGGAGTTGCGGACGGCGTTCTTGATCACCGGCGACCTGCTGGCTCTCATCGAGAACATCGCCCTCGAGGACGACCCCTCCTTGGTGGACGTCGCCCGATCGAACGGATCCTCCGACGCTTTCGCCACCGTGCTCAACCACCCGCGGGCCGGTGAAATCATTCGTTTTGCGCTCACACCGGCAGCGACCGCTCTGCGTGTCCGTCTCGGAACTGTATGGTCAGGGACGTCGGCGTAGTACCTCGCCGCGGCGTGGCATTTTGCTCCGTGACAACGCGGTCCTTTCGGTGTCCACTTCAAAGGTGACCTCGAATCGTCCTGGCCACTTGCGAACGCGGAATAAAGCGGCACGCCCGCTGCTCACTTGATCGCCGATGTCTGGAGGACCGCGCCGACCCCCGTCTGGAACGAGGAATCGTGTGGCGCGCGTCCTCGTCATCGACGACGAATTGCTCGTGCTCGACTCGATCCGGCGCATCCTCTCCGATGAGTTCGACCTCATCGGAACGACTCGCCCCGAGCAAGCGCTCGAGTGGATCGCAGCCGGTGAGTACTACGACGTGATCTTGTGCGACGTCATGATGCCGACCCTCAACGGCGTCGAGCTGCGCAACCGCATCGAAGCCATGGCGCCCGAGCAGGCAGCCCGGATCGTATTCGTCACCGGAGGGCTTCTCTTCCCGCACGTGCGGGCCATGCTGGACGGCATCGCCAACACGGTGCTCGAGAAGCCGATCGACATCGATGGCCTCCGTGAGCTGATTCGAAGGCGCGTGCGCGGCGCTTGGCAAGCGCCCGGCCACGCGATATGAGCGCTGGATGCGAGGCTTTCTGCGACCTGCCGTCCAATCCCAACCCAGCGCGCCGCAAGGCGCGTTCCGCGCTCTTTCGCGCCATCGTCGCTCGAAGCTCGCTACCGCGGCCCAGACCACCCTGGTCAAGGCCGATCAGTGGGCCCGCGGAGATCACGTAGTCCCCGAAGTCGCCGCCGCGTTGGAATCCGCATTGAAAGCGCTCCAATCGAAGGGTGCCAAAAAGGCGTGACGGGGCGGTAAGGGGTTCGAGGGGGCTCACCCGTTTCGCCTCGCGAACTCCCCCATGAACGACACGAGGGCGCTGACCCACTGCGGATCCACCGCATTGTAGAGGGAGGCGCGGATGCCTCCGACCGAACGATGTCCGCGCAGGCCGACGAAGTCATTTTTCTTGGCCATGTCGAGGAATTTCCGATCGAGATCCTCGCTCGGGAGTCGGAAAACGACGTTCATCCGCGATCGGCTCCCGATCTCGACCGGGCACCGGAAGAAGCCCGCGTGGTCGTCCATCATCGCGTAGAGCTCGGCGGCTTTTGCGCGGTTTCGCTCCTCGATGCCGGCAAGCCCCCCCTGATCGCGGAGCCACTCGAGCACGTTTCGCACGAGGTAGATCCCGAAGGTCGAAGGGGTATTGAGTAGCGATCGCGCCTCGGCGTGCGCGCGGTACTGAAGGATCTTGGGCAAGTCCTTGCGGCCCCGATCGAGGAAGTCGCGCCGAGCGACGACCAAGGTGACACCACTCGGGCCCATGTTCTTCTGTGCCCCCGCGTAGATGAGCGCGTACTGCGACACGTCGACGTTGCGCGACAAGATGTCGCTCGACATGTCGCAAACCTGCGGGGCGCGCCCGAAGCGCGGCAGGTCGAGGTACTGCACCCCGTCAATCGTTTCGTTGCTCGTGAAATGGACGTAGGCCGCCGCTTCATCGAGCGAGGTTTGGGCGGGCGGCAAAGCACGAATGTACCCCTCGGGCTTCGCCGTCGCCGCCAAGCGCACCTTCGACCCCGCCACAGTCGCCCACGCGGCGCCTTCTGCGTGCGCCTTTTCGCTCCACGTGCCGGTCACAACGTAGTCGGCCGAAGCGCCGGGCGGCAGGAAATTCATAGGGACGAGGGCGAACTGCATCGACGCCCCACCCTGCAAAAACACGACGTCGTAGTCGCTCGGGACCGCGAGCAAATCCCGCACGAGAGCGAGGGCCTGATCGTGAACGATCTCGTACTCCTTACCCCGATGCGAGTGCTCGATGACGGACATGCCGGTGCCGGCGAAGTCGAGAAACTCCGCTCGCGCGCGCTCGAGTGCGGCGAGCGGCAGCGTTGCGGGACCGGAGTTGAAGTTCATCGGACGGCGCATGGGGCAAGAGTGTAGCGAAGAGGCACGGGCGCGCCGTCGCCTCGACGCGACGCGGCCGCGACGTACGGGCGAGGCCGTGGTAGTGTCCAATGCGTTCCATTGCGAGCGCTCTTCTTCGGATCGCCCGCCTTCGCGGTCCCGTCGCTCGATGCTCTTCATGGGATCGCCGATGTGGTGGGCGTCGTCTGCCAACCGGACAAGCCGGCCGGGCGCGGCCTGTCCCTGCACGCTCCTCCGACCAAAATTCGCGCGGCGGAGCTCGGCCTTCCGGTCGTCCAACCAGCCAAGTTGAGAACCGGCGAGTTTGCCGCATGGATGCGACAACACGCGGTGGACGTAGCGCTCGTCGTGGCCTACGGGCGCATTCTTCCGCCCGACGTTTTATTCTGCCCACGCCTTGGTTGCGTCAACGTCCACGCGTCGATCCTGCCCAAGTACCGCGGTGCCGCGCCGATCGCGTGGGCCATCGTCCGCGGCGAGAGCGAGAGCGGAGTGACGCTCATGAAGCTCGACGAGGGTATGGACACGGGACCGACGTTCGCGACCGTCCGTACCTCTATCGGGCCGGAGGAAACAGCCGGGCAGCTCGCCGAGCGACTCGCGATTGTCGGCGCGCAAGCGGTGCGCGAATGGCTTCCGCGGTTCGTGGCAGGGACCTGTTCGATCGTAGCCCAAGACTCCACCCAGGCGACCGCGGCGCCGATTCTGCAAAAGGAGCATGGGCGCATCGCATGGACCGATAGCGCCCGTGCCGTTCACGACCACGTTCGGGGCATGAATCCGTGGCCCGGCGCCTTCACCACTCTGGGCGATCGCACCCTCAAGGTTCACGCGACGCGCGTCGTCGACGGCGCGGTGGCCGCAGCACCTGCCGGTCGGGTCATCCTCGCGGACAAGTCCCGCGTGCTGGTCGCATGCGGATCCGACACCCTGCTGGAGCTCGTGACCGTACAGCCCGAGGGCCGCCGCATCATGCGCGCGTCCGAATGGTCGCTGGGACGCGCGGTGCACGAGGGCGACTGGCTCGGCCGAGCGCACGCCTGACCGGCAATGCGGCCGGTTCGCGGCAGAATCGTCGGCCGGTCACGATCATGGGCCACTAACCAAACGCGCCGAAACACCGGTCCCCTTTGTCGGTGATGAACGTGCACCACACGAAAATCGAGCCGACCGCCGTGAGCACCAGAGCCTGGACGATGATGACTGCGCGGGCGAACGCGAACAGCCGGCGAAGCTGAGCCAATGCTTCGACGAGATGATCGATGTCGTGCCCGCGAGTCCGGAGAATCGCCGAAAGCGATCGGCCGGCCGACATGGCCCACCAAGCCGACGGCGTGTAGACGGACGCCACGCCGACGAGCCCCGCCGCAACCCACGGGAAGCCCGTGGACAGGGCCACGACCGCGAACGCAGCGAGCAAACCGCCGAACAGCATCAGACAGACGCCCACGAAGCTCATCGAAGCTGCAAGCGATCGAATCGATTCCTTCGTCTCTTCCAAAAACTCGAACGTTCTGCGCTGCTGCGGAGCGGCCGAGGGCGAGGACTCGTTCGGAGGGCCTTGCCGAGTCGCGTCGCTCATCGGCCCATAACGTATCGCGCGCCGGACCGAATCGTGAGCGGTTCGGCAACGAGTCGAGCGGTGCCGTGTGCTAAAAGGCACAGGCGTCGGAGTGCCCGCTCAGCCGCTCGACTCCTTTCTTCCGCCCGTTGCCGACTGGTTTCGGGCCGCACTGGGGGCACCGAGCGACGCCCAGGTCCTCGGATGGCCGGCGATCCGCCGCGGCGACTCGACGCTCCTGTTTGCGCCCACCGGATCCGGCAAGACCCTCGCGGCCTTCCTGGTCGCCATCGATCGCCTGCTGCGCAGGGGGGCTCCGACACCGCGCGCCGGGCGGGTGAGCGTCGTCTACGTGTCGCCGCTCAAGGCGCTCGCAGTCGACATTGAGCGCAACCTGCAAACGCCCCTGTCGGGCATCGCCCATTTCGCAGAGCGTGCCGGTGTCGAGCTCTACCGGCCCACCGTCGACGTTCGCACCGGTGACACGCCAAGCGCGCAACGGGCACGGATGCGGCGCAGGCCGGCCGACATCCTCATCACGACACCCGAGTCGTTGTACTTGATGCTCACGTCGGCCGCGCGCGACGCCCTCGAGTCCGTTGAAACGCTCATCATCGACGAAGTCCACGCGCTCGTGCCGACCAAGCGCGGCGCGCACCTGATGCTGTCGGTCGAGCGGCTCGCGGCTCGGAGACGACCCGACGCCGCGCCGCTTCAACGCATTGGACTGAGCGCGACGCAGCGGCCGCTGGACGAAGCGGCGCGCTGGATCGGCGGATTCGAGCACCGGATGGCCCGGCCCGTCACGATCCTCGAGGTGGGGGCGCGAAAAGAGCTCGACCTGACCGTCGAGGCCACCACCCCGGCACGGCTCGGCGGCGCGCACAGTCCGCCCGATCGAATCGATGCGACACCGACTCCGCCGGCAAGCGTGTGGCCCGATCTGCACACCCGCATCATGGACCTGGTGCGCGCACACCGGGCGACGCTCGTCTTCGTGAACAGCCGCCGCCTGGCCGAGCGGCTCGCGTCGGCGGTGAACGACCTTGCCGGCGAAGAAATGGCGCTCGCCCATCATGGCTCGCTCTCGAGAGAGAGAAGGACGATCATCGAAGACCGGCTGAAGCGCGGACATTTGCGAGCGATCGTCGCCACGTCTTCTCTCGAACTCGGAATCGACATGGGTGCCCTCGATCTCGTGATCCAGGTCGAGGCCCCACCCAGCGTCGCGTCGGGGCTGCAACGCATCGGCCGGGCGTGCCACGGCCTCGGCGGAATTCCGCACGGCGTCCTGCTCCCGAAGCATCGGCAGGATCTGGTCGCGTGCGCGGCCGCAGCGATCGGCATGCGGACGGGTCAAGTCGAAGAGACCTTTTATCCTCGCAACCCGCTCGATGTCCTCGCCCAGCACATCGTCGCGATGGCCGCGATGGATGACGGTTCGGTCCCGGACCTCTTCGATCGCGTGCGGCACGCGGCGCCCTTCGCGGATCTGCCGCGATCGGCCTTCGATGGCGTGCTCGACATGCTGAGTGGGCGCCATTTTTCCGACGATTTCGCGGAGCTGCGACCGCGCATCACCTGGGATCGCAGCCGGGATGTCATCACGTCACGCGTGGGCGCGCACAGGATCGCCGTAACGAACGGCGGAACGATCCCCGACCGCGGATCCTACGGAGTGTTCGCGGCGGCACCCGGCGGAGACCTCGGCGCCCGCGACACGGGGCGTCGGGTCGGCGAGCTCGACGAAGAAATGGTGTTCGAATTGCGACCGGGCGAGGTCTTCACGCTGGGCGCGTCGTCGTGGCGCGCCGAAAGGATTACGGCGGACCGCGTGATCGTCACGCCGGCGCCCGGCGAGCCGGGAAAGATGCCGTTCTGGCACGGCGACCGACCCGGCCGCGCACGCGCCTTCGGGCTGCGCATGGGAGAGCTCGTCCGGCGCGTGGCCGACGGAGACCTGGCGCCGGCCGATCTTCGATCGACGTATGCGCTCGACGCGGTCGCCGCGGATGCACTCATCGGCTACGTCCACAAGCAAGTCGAGGCCGGACAAGTCCCACACGATCGCGCGGTGGTGATCGAGCGGTTCGTGGACGAAGCCGGCGACTGGCGCATCGTGGTCCTCTGCCCGCTGGGCACGGCCGTCCTCGCACCCTGGACGATGGCGATCGCCGCGAGGCTGCGCGAGACGTACGGCCCGGTCGACTACCACACCACCAACGACGGATTCGCGCTTCGGGTCCCGGCGTGCGACGCACCGCCCTCCGCCGAGCGCATCGTGCCGTCACCCGGGGAGATCGAGACCATGGTCACGGCCTGCCTGCAGGGCACCGCGCTCTTCGCGGCACGATTCCGAGAGTGTGCCGCGCGCGCTCTTCTTTTGCCACGCCGCGACCCCACGCGCCGAACGCCCCTGTGGGCGCAGCGCAGGCGGGCCGCGAACCTGTTCGCCGTGGCGTCACGCCATCCGACGTTCCCGATCGTTCTGGAGACGTACCGCGAATGCTTGCGCGACGTCTTCGACCTGCCAGGACTCGTTTCAACGCTGCGCGACATCGCCGAGCGCCGACTCCGAGTCACGACCGTGGACGCCCGAGGGCCGTCTCCGTTCGCCGCCAGCATCCTGTTCTCGTTCGCCGCAACCTTCGTCTACGAGAGTGCCGCCTCGTCGGCCGAGCGGCGCGCACAGGCGTTGACAATCGATTTCGATCGATTGCGCGATCTTTTGGGCGACGCCGAGACCCAGCGGCTCCTGGATCCCGAGATCGTTGCGGACTACGAGCGCGGACTGCAGCGCATGGCCCGACCGGCAACGAGCGCGGACGGCATTCACGACATGCTGCTGGCGATCGGCGATCTGTCGCTGCCGGAAATCATCGCACGCACGGTTCCCGCCGACCGCGCGCAAGCCTGGGTGAGTGATCTGCGGGGCGCGGGCCGCGTCGTCGCGCTCCGGGTGGGTGGCCAGGATCGTGTCGTCGCGGCAGAGGACGCTGCAAAGTTTCGAGACGGCATCGGCATCGCCTTGCCCGACGGCATTGCCGAGGCGCTTCTCGATCGCGCAGAGCATGCGACGCGTGACCTGGTCGCTCGCTTCGCGCGCACGCACGGCCCGTTCCTCCGCGACGAGGTGGCGATGCGACTCGGTCTGGACGGCCCGACCGTCGATTCTGCCATCCACGCGCTTGCGCGCGAAGGGCGGATCGTGCGGGGCCCGTTCTTGCCGGCCGGACCCGACACACCCTGGTGCGATGCCGACGTTCTCGATGCGATCCGACGCACGTCGCTCGCGCGCCTGCGGCGCGCCGTCGAACCGGTCGACGCGCGCGCACTCGCGCGGTTTCTGCCCGAATGGCAAGGGATCACGAGCAAGCGGCGCGGGCGCGGCGCGCTTCTCGCCGTCATCGCCGAGCTCGAAGGGTGCCCGCTCGTCGCATCGGCTCTGGAGACGGAAATCCTGCCCGCACGCCTGCAGGAATATCGGCCGTGGGATCTCGACGCACTGTCGGCGTCGGGCGAAGTGGTGTGGGCCGGAATCGACGCGCTGGGAGCGACGGACGGACGCATCGCTTTTTACCTCGCAGAACGAGAGGCCCTGCTCGCCCGCGCGATCGTGCCGGTCGAGGGTGCGATGGCGAACGCGCTACGAGAAACGCTGGCGCAACGCGGCGCAGTCTTCTTCTCGGATCTCGCGCGCGCGGTCGGGGGCTTTCCCGGCGAAGTGCTCGAGGTCCTTTGGCAGATGGTGTGGGCCGGGGAAGTCACCAACGACACGATTGAGCCTTTGCGCAGCCGGGCCCTGTCGCCGCGCCGGCATCGCCCGCGCCGACAACCGCGCCCGCCGCTTGCATTCCGGGGCGGCGAAGGACGGTGGTCGCTTCGCGCATCGCGCTGGTCCTCACGTCCGAGCGACGCGGAGCGCCGAACGGCTCTGGCGCAGGGGCTGCTGCAACGATACGGAATCGTGACCCGCGAGGTCGCGCGCGCCGAGGCCGTCGAAGGCGGATTCTCGTCGGTGTACCGAGTGCTCAAGGTTCTCGAAGACCAAGGGCGCGTGCGCCGCGGCTACTTCGTGGAAGGGCGCGGCGGGGCCCAATTCGCGTGGCCGGGAGCGGACGAACGCTTGCGGGATCGACACGAGGGGCAAGCCGCCTCCGCACCCCTGGTGCTGGCGGCGAGCGATCCCGCCAATGCATGGGGCGCTGTCGTCGATTGGCCAGCCGGCCGAGGCGACGAGCGCCCGCAGCGAAGCGCCGGAGCACTCGTCGTGTTGCAAGACGGCACTCTGCTCGGATGGCTCGGCCGCCGGGACCGCTGCCTGCTGACGTTCATGCCCGAAGACCCCGACCGCCGGTCGGAGGCGGCAGCGGCGCTCGGGGCCGCTCTCGCGGGCTTGGTCGACGGATCGCGCAGGCGAGCGCTGCTCTTGTCGAAGATCGACGGCGTCGATGCCGCACGAAGCGACATGGCGCGATCGTTGGTCCAAGCGGGGTTCGCTCCAACCGCAAGCGGGTTGGTGCGGCGCCGGACACGGCTGCCCGACGCGCCGTGACACGAGGCGGCCGATTTCCGGCCGTAGGCCGGGCGCTCGAGCGCTTGCCGCCGACTGCGGGCGGTGCCAAACTCGGATGCAGTCGCACGGCCGATCGCTCCCAATCTCTGCTTGCCGAAATTCATCGCGAGTTTCCCGACTTCGGGATTGTCCCGAAGCGAGACAGTGCGCTGCAGCGCGCGATCGCGATCGCGCTCCGCGTCGTCACGATCGGCGGGCAGCGGCACTATCTAACGCGCTATCACACCGTGCTCTTCGGGCGACTCTACGTCCCGGACGCGTGGTACGCGATGAGCGACGATGCGCGCTACGTGCTCCTCCGTCACGAGCGCGTTCACCTTCGCCAGAGCCGACGCATGGGGCAGGTGGCGATGGCGTTCGTTTACCTATTCCCATGGTTGCCCGTGGTCTTATCCTGGGGTCGCGCACGCCTCGAATGGGAGGCGTACGTCGAAACGATTCGGGCTACGGCGGAGATCCACGGGCTCGACGCAGCCCGCGACTTGGAAATAGAAATCGTCCGGCGATACGTCGGTCCGGACTACGGGTGGATGTGGCCCTTTCCGAAATCGATACGTCGCTGGTTTCATCAGGTGATTGCAGAATTGGAGACCGAATTGGAAACCGAATCAGGCTCCGTCGATCGAGATGTGGTAAGGCGATCGTAGATGGCAGTCGTCGGAATCGACCTCGGAACGACGAACACCGTCGTCGCCTCGGTGCGCGGCGGCCGCGTGCAAGTCATCGCCGACGATCACGGGCGACGCCTTCTTCCGAGCGTCGTGTCCTTCCATCCGAGCGGCGAAGTCCTCGTCGGATACGCCGCAAAGGAGCGAATAGCCATCGACGCCAAAAATACCATCGCCAGCGTCAAACGGCTCATTGGACGCGCATGGGATAGCGACGAGATAAGGCGGTCGCGGCAGCGTTTTGCGTTCGATCTCAACGAAGGCAGCGGCCAGGGTCCTCTCGTGGTCGCGCGCGGTCACGAATACACGCTTCCGGAGATCAGCGCGTTCGTTCTCAAACGGGCAAAGCAGATCGCCGACAGCGCACTCGGCGAGCCCGTCGACCGGGCCGTGATCACGGTCCCGGCGAATTTCAACGAGCTGCAGCGCGCCGCCACGAAAGTCGCCGGGCGCATCGCGGGGCTCGATGTCCTGCGCATCATCAACGAGCCCACCGCCGCCGCGCTGGCGTACGGGCTCGGGCGGGCGAATCGCGAGCGGATCGCGATCTACGACTTCGGCGGCGGCACGTTCGACTGCACGCTCCTTCACCTTTCCGGAAGCGTCTTCGAGGTCCTGGCGACCGCCGGCGACAGCTTTCTCGGCGGCGACGACATCGATCTCGCCATTGCCGAACGCATGGCCGACGCGTTCGTCCGAGCCCACCGTTACGACGCTCGCGCGCACCCGCAAGCGTTCGAGCGGCTGCGATCCGCCGCGGAAGGCATCAAGATCTCGCTTTCGATGCACCCCCAGGCGGTGGTGAGGCTGCGCGAGATCGCGTTCGGAGTGGGCGGGTCGCAACTCGACCTCGACTTCACCATGACCCGAGACGAGCTCGATGCCATCGCGGCTCCGCTGGTCGAGCGCACGTTCATGGTCTGTCAAGAAGCGCTATCGATGGCGCGGCTTCCGGTCGCGGCGTTCGACAAGGTCATCCTGGTGGGCGGCACGACGCGCGTGAAGCTCGTGCGGCGGCGGGTGGAGCACTTCTTTCGCAGAGCTCCGCTCGACCGCGTCAACCCGGAGGAGGTCGTCGCGATGGGAGCTGCCATTCAGGCGGCCGCGCTCACCGACTTGTCCCGACGCCAAAGTGTCCCTCCGCCGCCCACGACCTCGACCTGGAGAACGCCGCCGCCCGAGGCCCGCTTGGACGACGACGACATCACGCTCGCCACCTCGGTTCCCGCTCAGATTGCAGCGTTGCATCGGTCGTCGCGGCCTCCGGCGGGCGATTTCGAACCCGTGCGGCCCAGCTCGTCACCGCCCTCCTCGGGGGCGGGCGGCCTCGTAGGCGCTCCGGTGCTGGTCGACGTGACGCCGCGCGCCCTCGTCGTCGAAACCGTCGGCGGTTGGTGCGACGTCATCGTCCCCCGCAACGCGAAAATCCCGTGCGAGCATTCCAGAGCATTCGCGACGTCGGCCGATGGCCAAACGGTCGTGCGGGTGCGCGTGGCGCAGGGCGAGGAGGCGTTCTTTCGCCACAACACGTTTCTGGGCGAGGTCGAGTTGACGGGCCTTCGCGCCGCCGCGCGCGGCGCGGTGACCATCCAGGTGCGCTTCGAGGTGGACGAAAGCGGGACATTGCAGGTCTTTGCCACCGATGTAGCCACCGGCCGCGAGGCTCACGCGCTCCTGCAGCTCGTGGGAATCGCCGGAGCGCAGAGCGTGGCCGAGATGCGCGTGCGCCACGCTGCGGTCCAGGTACGTTGACGGGCGGAGACGATCGATGAGCAGCTCCAGCCAATCCAACGAGTATATCCTGGCATGGGCCGAATTGCTGGATGATCTCACCTATTACGAGCTTTTCGGCATACCCCCCGCCGCCAGCGAGGACGATGTCCGCACGGCGTTTCATCGGTTCTGCAACGCATTTCATCCCGACAGGCATTTTGGCCGGCGGCAGGAAGAGCGGGCTGCACTGTCGAGGATCTTCAAGCGCGGCACCGAGGCATGCCTCATCCTCTCGGACGCGGGGCTTCGCGCTCAGTACGACGGACAGCTCGGCACGACCGCGGAGCGCCGGCCGCCACGCATGCATCAGGCCCAGCGAACCCGCCCTCCGAGCCAGGCTTCCGCCCTACCGCGTCTCGAAGAGGCGGCCCGATCGCCCTCGTCTCGCCCCTTCGCTCGACGCGCCGAAGAGCTCATGCAGATCGGCGACTTTCGGCAAGCCAAGCTGCAGCTGGTCATGGCCAATCATCTCGACCCGGACAACCAGGTGCTCGAAGCCGCACTCAAGCAAGTCGAAGCCCGGTTGGCAGGGCCCAAGTAGGCGAGCTAGCGTGCCTTGGACATGACGCGCCAGCGATCCCGGCCGGTCGACGTCGTCGCGCTGACGTTGGTGGCCGCGACGGCCATCCTGTTCGTCTGCGAGATCCTGTTCATCTTCCTCGTCGCGCCGATCGAAGCTCGAATGGGCATCGTGCAAAAGATCTTCTATTTCCACGTACCCAGCGCTTACGCCGTGTACATCGGAGCCGCCGCGTGCTTCGGCGGATCGGTCGCGTACCTGGTCCGCCCATCCGACGTCGCAGACGCGATCGCGCGGGCAGGGGCCGAGGCGGCGGTTGCGTTCGGTGCCATCGTCTTGACGACCGGACCGCTCTGGGGCGCCAAGGCGTGGGGGGCGTTCTGGACGTGGGATCCGCGCCTGACCACCGAGCTTTTGAGCGTTCTCATCTACGTCGCGTACCTCGTGCTCCGCACGTTCGCGGGCGACGGACCGGGCGAGCGCCGGTTCGCCGCGGCGCTCGGCGTTCTCGGCGCGGCCAATCTACCGATCATTCACTACAGCGTTCAAAAGTGGGGAGGGCAGCACCCGATGGTCATCACCGGCCGGGGGGGCGGACTTCAACATCCGGATATGAAAATTGCCATCGCATTGGGATTCCTGGCATTCACGCTTCTGGCCGTTTTGATCATCTGGATGCGCGCGCGGGTGGAAATCGCCTCGAGTCGATTGCGGCAAGCCGAAGAGGACGCCGTCGATCTCGGCCTGGACACGAGGACGGAAGCATGACCGAACCATCGACGGCGCTGCCGCAAGGACCCGACGACCGCGCGACGTCGTTTCAGGCGGTGCAGGGGCCGGCGGAGCCGCACTACAGCGGACAGGTCCTGCTCGTGACCGCCTACGCCATCGTCTGGGCCGTCGTCATCCTCTGGGTGGCGCTCATCTGGCGAAAGCAGAGCGGTCTGAACACCCGGCTGGACGAACTCGAGCGGGTGATCGACAAGGCCGCTTCGCGAGCCCCGGCCGGCGTTCACGACGTCGAATGAACCGATGAACGCGCCGGGCTCGGAGCACTTCATCTTCATTCCCGGGGTGCTGCTCGTGGGCCTCGTGCTCGGCTACATCATGGGCATGCGCGCGGCCAAGTCCGAAATCGAACGCCGCCGTCGACGCGCGCGGCAATGAATGCCATCGGTCGGTGCGACCGCCGAGAGACGAGGCCAATGCCATGTTCGACTTCGAGCCAAGCGACGAGCAACGCGAGCTCGTCGACACCACGCGCCGATTCGTGCGAGAGCGCGTCACCCCGATCGCGGCCGAGTGCGATCGCGAATCGCGCTTTCCGAGGGAGGTCTTCGAAGAGGCGTACGCCCTTGGCCTGGTCAATCCCACGTTACCGGCCGAGTATGGAGGCACGGGGCTCGGTGACGTCGACGACTCGCTCATCACCGAAGAGATCGCCTACGGCTGCACCGGCATCCAAACGAGCTTCACGGCCAACACGCTCGGGATGACGCCGATCAAGCTTGCGGCGAGCGCGGAGCAAAAGAAGAAGTACCTCGGATGGCTCGCGACCGAGCCCATCCTCGTGTCGTACGCGACGAGCGAGCCCTCGATGGGCAGCGACGTGGCGGGAATGCAGTGCCGAGCGATCCCGGACGGCGCCGGTGGCTACGTGATCAACGGCACCAAGCAGTGGATCACCAATGGGACGCTCGCGAGCTTCTACGTGGTGTTCGCGACGCAGGATCCGGCGCTGAAGCACCGCGGCATCGGCGCGTTCATCGTCGAACGCAGCCAATCCGGGGTGAAGCCGGGCCGCCACGAAGACAAGCTCGGCCAGCGCGCGAGCGACACGGCCGCGGTCGTACTCGAGGAGGTCCGCGTCCCCGCGCATCAGGTGCTCGCAGCTCCGGGTCACGGTTTCAAACTGGCGATGGAAACGTTCAACCAGACCCGGCCGGCGATCGGCGCGAGCGCGGTCGGCCTCATGCGCCGATGCCTCGACGAGTGCCTCCGCTACGCGCGGGAGCGAACCGCATTCGGAGTCCCCATCGGCGATCACCAGCTCGTTCAAGCGATGCTCGCCGAGATGAAGATCCGGATCGAGGCGACCAGCCTGTTGGTCCGCAAGGCCGCGTGGAGCCTCGATCGAGGGATCCGCGACCCGGTCATCTCGTCGTGCGCGAAGGCGTACGGCGCCGATAGCGCGATGCAAACTGCGATCGATGCGGTCCAGATCTTCGGCGGCTACGGGTACGTGAAGGAGTTTCCGGTGGAAAAGCTCATGCGCGACGCCAAAGTCCTCCAGATCTACGAGGGCACCGCCCAGATCCAGCGGCTGCTCATCGCACGAAACGTTCTCGGACGTTGAAGCCCGGGGCCCGCGCTCCGTGGCATGCGCGGCCCGTGCCGTGGGTCGCCCTTGCTTGCTGGTCGTGCTCGGCGAGCGCCCGCGACGTCGTGCCGGCATCCCGCGACGAGGTCGTCGAACTGCCGACGTCGGCTCGCTCCCCAGGGGGATACGACTACGTGGCACGAGGGCCGCTCGCCGTTGTCGCCCTCGCTGAAGCGCGCGGAATCGCCGCGTCCGCCGCGCGCGCCGCGGTCGATCGACTCGCCAGCGCCCTCGACATGTGCGTCCGAAACCGCGAGCGTGGGTCCGACCCGATCCACGGAGCGGCGCGGGTGATCGCCCAGATCGCGCAGGACGGCACCGTCGCCGCCACGAGCATTCGAATCGATCCCGGGGCCGCACCCGTCGATATCGCCGTGATCTGCCTGCTCGCGCCGACCCGCATGTTGACGTTTGGGCCGGCGGACGCGGGTGCGAGGGGCCTCGCGATCGAAGCGATCTGGGGGCCCGGCACGCCGTAAGCCGTTCGCGACATCCAGGCGACCGGAGCAACGGGCGCTCTCAAGCCCGGCCGACCAGCTGACCGCATGCGGCGCCGACGTCGCCGCCGCCGCTGTAGCGCAGGTGAGGACGCAGCCCGCTCGTAACGAGGTGCTGGATGAACCGAGCGACCTCGCCTCGCGTGAACGGATCCTTGTCGACGGCGTCGATTGCGTTGTACGGAATGACACTGACGCGCGGCCTGACCCCCGTCCGACTCTCGAAACCGAGCGCGAGAGCGGCCAGGGCTCGAGCGTCCTCTTCGGTGTCGTTCACGCCAGCCAGCGGCGTGACCGCCCACATGGGCGCAAGCCCGGTGAACCGGGCGTGATCCTCGACGGCGTCGATCACGTCATTTAGCGGGTGGGTCCGATCGATGGGCATCAATTTCCGGCGGACTTCTCGGCGCGCGCTCGTGATCGACAGGCCGAGGCGCACCTTGGGCAGCTCGCGCGCCAAACGCCGGATGCCGCTCGGAATTCCTGCCGTGCAGACGGTGATGGCTCGGCCGTCGATCGCGAGCGCGCACGGCTCGGTCATGACTTGGATCGCCTCGATCACTCGTTCGACGTTCGCGAGCGGCTCGCCCATTCCCTGGAAGACCACGCCGTGCACGCGCTGCCCAGGGCCGAGCGTGCCCCGTAGCACTCTCACTTGCTCGACGATCTCCCAGGTCGCAAGGTTTCTCATCAACCCGAGGCGTCCCGTGGCGCAGAACGCGCAAGCGAGCGCGCAGCCCGCTTGGGAGCTCACGCAGGCGCTGAAGCGCCCGGCCCGTTCGAGCGGGATGCGCACAGCCTCGACGACGTGCCCGTCGGCGGTCCCGAGCGCCAGTTTGACGAACGGATCGACGGCGCTGCGCCGCACCGACCGCACCTCGAGCGCCGGCACCTGTCCCCTCGCCCGCGCCGCATCGACGGCAACGCGGCGAACTCCCTGGCAACCCGGCACCCCGGTCCAGTGACCGCGATGCACTGACGCTATAATCTTTCGCGCCTCGGCCAGCGCGATTTGCAACGTGTCGGCCAGGACATCGGGCGTCACGGCCTGAAGGGCAAGCACGCAGCTGGTTAGCATGCGACGTGCTAATCTGCTGACGTGTTCGGCCTTAGTTTCGGCGAGATGATCATGGTGCTCGGAGTCGCCATGGTCGTGCTCGGGCCCAAGGAGCTACCTCGCTACCTCCGACGGGCGGGTCAACTCGCCGGTCGACTGCGCCGGCTCGCGGCCGACATGCGCGAAAAGAGCGGGATCGACGAGGTTCTCCGAACCGAGGGCATCGACCGCGACATCGCCGAGATCCGCAAGCTCACGAGGGGTGAACTCGCCGGCATCGTCACGTCGGTTCGGTCCGTTCCGAACGCCGTCCGCTTCACCAATCCGCCGGCAACCCCCTATGCCCCGCCGCCGGCCCCTGCCCCTCCCGAGCTCGCGGCCCCCATCAACCGTCAACGCGAGTACCCGCTCGAGGGCGCCGACTCGTATGGAGCGCTTCCGGACACGGCACCGGTGTACGACGGTTCGATCGTTGCCGCGCCGATCCCGAGTGCCCCAGCTCTGAGCGCGATCCCCGAACAAAGTGCCCCGGCTCTGAGCGCGATCCCCGAACAAAGTGCCCCGGCTCTGAGCACGATCCCCGAACCCGAGGGCAGCGCGCCTCCCGCACGCGCCTCCGAGGTACCCTCGTGAGCGCCGCTGCACCCGAGGCGCCGCCGCCTCCCGCTACGGGGGCGCCCCCCACCGACGCAGCGCCCCCGCCAGCGGAACAGCCGGCCGCCGAGGCCCGAATGACGATTTGGGAGCACCTCGACGAGCTCCGCCGCCGAATCGTCCTCGCGGCCATCGCAGTGGCCGTGACCACCATCGGGGCGTGGGCCTTTCGTGAACGACTGCTGGCGTGGCTGGTCACTCCGTATCAGCGGACCTGGATCCAGCACTTCCACCGGCCGCTCGTCCTCCAGACGCTGCGGCCGGCGGACGCGTTCCTCGGGTATTTCGAGCTCTCGATCATGACCGGAATCGTCGCGGCCGCGCCGATCATCTTCTATCAGCTCTGGAGCTTCGTCTCGCCGGGCCTCTATCGCAAGGAGCGGAGGCTCATCATTCCGTTCGTCGTGAGCTCCACGACGCTCTTTCTCTCCGGCGTAGCGTTTGCGTATTACGTCGCGTTCCCGTTCACGTTCAATTATTTCCTGTCGCTCCTCGGCACCGTCAAGGAGGGCGTCGAGCTCACGCAGATCGTGACCCTCGAGTTCTTCCTGGACTTCACGACCCGATTTCTTCTGGCTTTCGGTGCCGTCTTCGAGCTGCCGCTCTTCATCGCGTTTCTGGTGCTCGCCGGGATCGTCACTCCGAAGCAGCTCCTCGGATTCGGCCGGTGGGCGACCGTCCTCGCGTTCATCGTCGGAGCCATCGTCACACCGGGACCGGAGGTGACGAGTCAACTCGCCGTCAGCATCGCTCTCATAGGGCTGTATTTCTTATCCATCCCGCTCGCGTACGTCCTCAAACCACGCGAATCCGCGAGCGATCCGCCGAAGAGCCCCTGAAAGGCGCCTCCGATCGGGCACCGTCGGGCCACAGGACAAAATTGCGCCGGCGGGCGTTGTCGTGATCGAATCGGGCCACAGCTGTCCCCCCCGAGATCAGTCCGAGGGCGCGGCCGCGGGTACCGCTACCCGCTGGGCGTCGAGCCAAAGACCCTCGATATCGTAGAGTTGGCGCGTGTCGTCCTGGAAGACGTGGACCACGACGTCGCCAAAATCCATGAGGACCCATGTTCCGTGCGGCAGCCCCTCCACCGCGACCGGACGAACCCCTTTCTTTTTCAACGCCTCCTCGATCCCGTGCGCGAGCGCCTGGGCATGCCGATCGCTGCGCCCGGTCATGATCACGAGGAAATCGGCGTAGTCGACTCTCCCCGCGACATCGAGGATCTCGAGACCGACGGCCTTCTTGTCGAGCGCGGCCACCGCGATGGCGGCGGCCGTGTCGCGCGCCGACTCGCTTGCGACGCTCCAGGGCCCGCGCGGGTCGCGCGTCTCCTCGGCCGAACGAGGCTTTTTCATCGTTCGGCTGCGCACCGGTGACACCTTCGGGGAACGAGCGCGCGCCGGCGGGGGCACCGATCGCCGTGTACCGCGATCGGCCTTCACCTTTTCGTGGGAAATCTTGATTCGCGGCCGAGAACCTTCGCCCGAACCGCCCGCACCGTACCTTCGCGTCGCCAACCGCGTCCCTTTCTGATCTTGCCCGCTATCGATGCCTCATCGTAACTCACCCCCGCTCGATGCCGGCATGACTTCGGTTCAGTTTCGAACCTGCCCGTCGCCGTCGAGAACCCACTGAAATGTCGTGAGCCCCTGCAGGCCCATCGTGCCACGCCAGTGGATCTTGCTCGTCGCCGTGCCGATCTCCGCACCCATGCCGAGCTCTCCGCCGTCGTGCAAGCGCGTACTTGCGTTGACGATGACGCACGCCGAGTCGACCTCGCGGCGCCACCGCTCCGCGTGCGCGGCATTTCGTGTGCAAATCGCATCCGTGTGACCCGAACCGAAGCGCGCCACGTGACCGAGCGCACCTTCGATGCCGTCGACCACGCGAACCGCCAGAATGCGATCGAGGTACTCGCGCCCCCAATCGTCATCGGTAGCAGCCTTGGCTTGGGCCACGAGCGATCGCGTCCGTTCGCAGCCGCGCAGTTCGCACCCGCCTGCAAGGAGGGCGGCCGCGATGGGGGGTAGCACCCGGTCGACGTCGCGAACGTCGACGAGCAGACACTCCAGCGTGTTGCACGTCCCTGGGCGGTGCAGCTTGCTGTTGACCGCGAGACGCACCGCCATGTCGACGTCGGCGCCGGCGTCCACATAAAGATGGCAGACGCCTTTGGCGTGCGCGATGACCGGCACCCGCGCCGTCTGCTGAACGAACCGAATGAGCGCTTCGCCGCCGCGCGGGATCGCAAGATCGACGGTATCGACCTGCTCGAGCAGTTCGCGAATGGCGTCGTGATTGCCGGGCGGCACCATTTGAACCGCATCGTTCGGCAGGCCGGCGGCCTGAACGCTCTCACGCACGACCGAAAGGATGGCGGCGTTCGAACGCGCTGCGTCCGAACCTCCCCGCAAGACCACCGCGTTACCCGCCTTCAGGCACAGCGCCGCCGCATCGGTCGTTACGTTGGGGCGCGACTCGTAAATCACGGCAATGACGCCGATGGGAACGCTCACGCGACGCACGCGCAGGCCGTTCGGACGCGTCGCCTCGAACAGCACACGACCCACCGGATCGTCGAGATCCGCGATTTCGGCGACGGCATCCGCCATTTGCGCGACGCGCTTCGGATCGAGCCCCAGCCGATCGACGAGCGCGTCGCTCGATCCCGCCGCGCGGGCGTCGTCCACGTCGCGCGCGTTGGCCTCGACGATCTCGGCGGACCGGGTCCGAAGGCCCGCGGCGACGGCATGCAACGCGGCGTCCTTGGCTGCGCGGTCGTACGGCGCGAGCTTTCGCGCGGCACCCCGCGCTCGACGACACATGGCTGCAATTTCGGACATCGCAACGGGTGACAATTAGCACGCGAGAGGCAACGCGTCCCGCAGGGCTCGGACCCCCCGACCCCGAACGTGCAACGCCCGATTCGATCGTCCGTGTCTCCGCCGGCCGTCGCGCGACGTCTGGGTTATGCTTGCGCGCCAATGGCCGGATACCGCGCTGTTTTCCGATGTTTCGCAGGGTGCGCCGGGGAACATCCGCTGACCGAGGCCCTGTATCGGTGCCCGACCTGCGACGGCTTGCTCGAGGTGGCCCACGACATGACCGCGCTGCGCGACCGGAGCGCCGCGTCGTGGATGAAGCTCTTCGAAGATCGGTGGATGCGAACGGAATGGCCGTACGGATCCGGCGTGTGGGGCAAGCGCGAGTGGGTAGCCCCCGGCGTACCCGACGAGTGCATCGTCTCCGCGGGGGAGGGGGGAACGAACGTCTTCTGGGCGGAGCGGCTCGGCCGAGAAATCGGCGTACCGGACCTGTGGGTCAAGCTCTGCGGCAATTCGCACACCGGCAGCTTCAAGGATCTCGGGATGACTGTGCTCGTCAGCGTCGTCCGGCAGGCGATCGCGGAGGGCAAACTGACGACCCGAACGCTTTGTTGCGCCAGCACCGGCGACACGAGCGCCTCGCTTGCTGCCTACGGGGCCGCGGCAGGCTTGCCGGTCGCCGTTCTTCTGCCCCGCGGCCGCGTGTCGACGGCGCAACTCGTCCAGCCTCTGGCGCACGGAGCGCGCGTCTTTGCGCTCGATACGGACTTCGACGGCTGCATGGCGGTCGTCAAGGAGCTGGCCCGCCGCGGCCTCGTGTACCTCGCGAACTCGATGAACCCCCTGCGGATCGAGGGACAGAAAACCGTCTCACTCGAAATCGTGCAGCAATTCGATTGGGAATCGCCCGACTGGATCATCTTGCCGAGCGGCAATCTGGGCAACGCCGCCGCGCTCTACGCGGGGTTCAAGATGATGCGCGAGCTCGGCTTGGTCGCGCGCATACCGCGCCTCTGCGTCGCGCAAGCGGAGCGCGCGAACCCGATGTACCGAGCCTTCAAGGCGGGCAGGAACGTGGTCGAGCCGATGGCAGCCGGGCAAACGCTGGCGAGCGCCATCCAGATCGGAAATCCGGTGAGCGCGCCGAGGGCGATGGCAGCGCTGCACGCGATGAACGGAGTCGTCGAGCAGGCCACGGAGGAAGAACTCGCGGACGCTTGCGCACGAGCCGACAGAACGGGTCTATACACCTGCCCCCACACCGGCGTAGCTCTCGCCTGTCTCTTCAAGCTGCGCGAGCAAGGACTCATCGATCGCGATCAGCGCGTCGTCGTCGTATCGACGGCCAACGGGCTCAAATTCACGGAATTCAAACTTGCCTACCACGAACGGCGGATTGCCGGCGTGGACAGTCGACGCGCAAACGATCCCATTTACATGGATCCGGACATCGATCGGGTCGCCCGCGCGATCGCGGAAATGGATTGAGCGCGCGCGACATCGACCCCGACCCTGGCCGAATCGCGTGCGGTCAGTCGCTCGCGTCGTCGTCCCCGCCGTCGGGCGCAGCCTCCGCGGAGTTGGCAGCGTCACCGGCCTCGGCAGCGCCGTCGACCGCAGCGTCCGCCGATGCGTCGGCGCCAGATGGTCCAGCGTCGCCGGACCCCGGCAGCGCATCCGCCAGAGCGTCGGCGCCGCCCTCTGCTGCCGTTGCATCCGGGCCTGTCGCCTGAGCATCGCTCCCGGCGTCGGCGGCGTCCGCGACGGGCGCGCCATCCGAAGCGTCCAGCGAGGTGGCGACGTCTTGGCTTGCGTCCGATCCGGCATCGGCAACGGGCGCGTCCGAGGGGACAGAACCGTCCGTCACGGCGACGTCGGACGCGCCGTCCTCGGTCGTCACGTCCTCGGCGGTCACGTCCTCGAAGGCGGCGTCCTCGGACCCGCCGTCGCCCGCAGGGATCAAGCTGCGATCGAAGTTGACCAGCAGCTCACAGCCGATCCCTCCGCAGCAGACTGCGCCGAGCGCCGCCGCCACCAGCCACCCTCGCTTGCCGGAAACATTCATGGACATTCGAATTTTTCTCATCGCATCGCCGCCGATCAAAAGCTCATGACGAGACCGCCACCGCCCCAGTGGGCGCCGACGATGGGAACGGGACTCCAGCTGACGCCGTGCTCCGTCTTGTCGCGCAAGTGTGCCGTCTTCGTCTTCGAACGCGCCGAACTCATCGCAGCCGGCGCTTCATCCTTGGTCGCGAAGAGCACGACGCTCGTCACGCCGAGGGTGATCGCGACCCCAAAAGACATATCCGCGATGAGCGCGTGGGTGTCGCCGTTGTCGGCCGTCGTCGTCGTCGGATTCCGGTTGAAGCTGGCCTTGTCGTTCAAGGTCAGGACCCCGAAGACGGTCCCGACACCCGCTGCGGCGACCGCCAACGCGCCCGTGATGTAGGCGGGCACGAGACTCCTGGGCTCGGCGGGCGGCGGAGCGGTCGGAAGCGGCGCCGGGACGGGCGCTACCGCGACGGGAGCGACGGGAACGCGGGGCGGCTCCGGAGCGAGATCCACCGTCAGGGCCTGAGACGACGCAAATGCGACGGTCACGCCCCTTTCGGCCGGAAGACGGCCCGCATGCTTGAACGCCACCTGGTGCGCCCCCGGCGCAAGATCGACGTCGAGCGGCGTCGGTGTCGACTGCAGCGTGCCGTCGATCGTCACGTCGGCGGCCGGCGGGTTGGACTCGATGTGCACCTTGCCGGGCATCGCTCGGATCTCGCCCACACGTTTTCGAACTTCGTCGCCCTGAACCAGCATCTTGGCGGGGACGTGGCCGAGGAATTGGTCGTACCAGTCGGCGGCCGCCGAATAGTGGCCCAGAGCGTCCTCGCAGAGCGCGAGGTACCGCTCCGCTTGCGGGGTGGACTTGATGTCGTTGGCCTCCTTGAAATCCGAAAGCGCACCCGCGAAGTCGCCCGCCTTGTACTTTTTCTCGCCGGCCGCGTAGTGCTTCTTGGCGGACACGATGTCGACGCTCGGCGTCGCCGCGGCCGTCGACGGCTTGTCCGATCCGCCCTGGGCAAGGGCGACCGGAGCCTGCGACATGATGAAGGCGCCGCCGACCAAGCCGGCTACGACCCTGCGTCCGCACGAGCACGCTACGATCCAATTTTTTTTCAAGGCGCCGCCTCCTGTACCGAGCGAGCTTCGGGGCGGCAGGATACTTGGCCGAGCCCGTTCCGGCTAGAACCCTTCAGGCGAGACCACACCGGCACGCGCTCCGCGAGACGCCGAAGGTCCCCCACCCGGCGCATTCGGGACCGACGGCGGCGAGCCCGGAGACCCCTGAGCGCCGGCTGGAGAAGACTCGACGAGCTCAATCAACACGCCTCCGGTTGCACCCGGGTGGACAAAGGCCACTTTGTGACCGCGCGCGCCGATCCGAGGCGATTCGTCGATTAGAGGTACCCCAAGGCTCTTTAGAAGAGCGAGCGCTTCGTCCATGCCCTCAATCTCGATCGCCACGTGGTGCAGTCCGGGGCCCCGCCGCTCCAAGAAGCGCGCGAGCGACGCATTTCCCCGAGGCATCACGAGCTCGAGACCGGCTGCGCCGATCGGCAGCAGAGCGATCTCCGCGTGTTGCGACTCGACGACTTCGCGCACACCCGGGGTGATGCCCAAAAGCGTCCGGTATCGCCCGATCGCCTCGTCGATGTCGGCGACGCAGACCGCAACGTGATCGATCCTCTTGATTCGGAGTGCCACGGGCGTGCTCTGCACAGCCATCGTCGGATCTTGCCTCCGCGCCTCCAGACATTCAACGCCGGCGCAGTCACGATCGCAACGCTCTCGGATATAGTTGCCCCCGGCCCATGTCTTTTCGGCCCTCTTCGACGCCTTTTTGCCCGGCCCCCATCCACCGTGCCATTCGCGCCGCGGTCCTGACCGCCGCGTGCGCCGGATGCGCCACGCTGTCGCCTCCGTTCGACAAGATGAAAGGCTCGCAGATGACCGTGTACCGCTTGCAAAACTACGAGGCGCCCTCCGAGCCGCATGCTGCACCGACGAGCTTACAGCTGCCGGTGCCGATCCAGCAGTGGATTCAGGCCGGTGCATCCCTTCTGCCGCCGGGGCTTCTGCCGCCGGGGCTGATTGCCGGCACCCCCGCCTCCGGTCCTCCGGTCGCCGATGCACCGCGGTTTCACGGATTCCGGGTTCTCGACTACCAGCCCATCAGCGACGCCAGCCTCAAATCGGACATCGTCGACGCCTTCGGGTATAGGGGCGGATTCCAAAGCGCCACGTCGAACTGTATGTTCGCGGAGTTCGGCTTCGCGATCGCGCAGCCCGCCGCCCCAACGCCTGCCGACATTCTCGTCTCGCTCTCGTGCGAGCAGGTCCAGGCGTTCAATTTCGCGTGGCCCTACGCGGCCACCGGTCTCACCCCCGATACCTCGAAAAGGATTGCCGCAATTGCCCAACGCACGTTTCTGGGGCGGTGACACGTCCCACGTGCCGTGCGCGGCGATGTCATGAGCGAACGCCACCCCCGTCTGCCGCAGTACGATCCGAATCCGGTCCTCGCGCGGATCTACCCAAGCCTCTTCGACAGCATCGCCGTCGATGAGGCGTGGCTGCGCGCCGTGCGCGACGCCATGGCGCGCGGCACGGTGGTGTACGTCCTGCGCAATCTGTCGCTCGTCGACTTTCTGGCGCTCGACTACCTCACCAAGCGCCACGATCTGCCGCGCATCCGCTTCGCGAACGATCTGGGTCTGCGCGTGCTCGAGCCGATGAGGCACGGCTTTCGCAATGCGCTTCGCCCCCGAACTCCCGAGGCCGACGAAGCGGAGCTCGAAGCCGCCGTGGCGAGCGGCGCGAGCGCCGCCCTGTTTCTCAAGCGCCCCCCCCACGTCCTAGCGGGCCTGGCGCGCGGCCGAATCGAGGGCGACCACCTGGTCCGGGCCCTCTTCAATCTTCAACGGCGCGGCCACCGCCGGGTGCTTCTCGTGCCCCAGGTGTTCGTCTGGTCGCGTCGCGCCGGCACCCGAGGCGGCAATCTGGTCGACGCCCTGTTCGGCCCGAGCGAGTGGCCCGGCAGCTTGCGCTCGATGGCGCAATTTCTCGCGAATTTTCGTCATGCCATCCTGCGCGCCGGCGAGCCGGTCGACCTGCAGGAGTTTCTCGCGCGCGACGCCGACGGTGCGAGCGACGACGTGCTCGTGCGCCGGCTCACGTACACGCTGTTGCGCCGGCTCGAGCGGGAGCGGCGCGCGATCCTCGGACCGGCGCGAAAGCCGGCCGACCGGCTGCGCGAAGAGGTGATCCGGAGCCCGAAGTTGCAAAAGGTCATCGCCGACATGGCGGGGGAAGGCGCCCGCGAGCGCGCGGTCATCACCGAGCGGGCGATGGCCATGCTTCGCGGCCTTCAAGCCGAACTCGACATGAACGCCATCGCGGCGCTCGATCAGGTCGTCGCTCACGCCGCCGCCCGCATGTTCTCGGCGGTCGAGGTGGACCAACCGGGCATCGAACTGCTGCGCGAGCACGCCAAGGAGGGGACCCTCGTGCTCCTTCCGTCGCACAAGTCCCATATGGACTCGATCGTGCTGGCGTGGGTGCTCTATCGGCACAAGCTGCCGATGCCGCTCGTGGCCGCCGGCGACAACCTCAACTTCTTTCCGATGGGCCCGCTGCTCCGGCGCGCGGGCGCCTTCTTCATCCGCCGGACATTCGCCGGCGACCGGCTCTACGCGGCCGTCGTCGACGCGTACGTGCGCCGGACGATCAAAGACGGCTCGCCTTTGGAGTTCTTTCTGGAGGGCGGACGATCGCGGACGGGCAAGCTGTTGCCGCCCAAGCTCGGGCTGCTCTCGCTCGCAGTCGACGCCGCGCTGAGCGTCCCGACGAGGACGACGTGGTTTTGCCCGTTGAGCATCGGTTACGAACGGTTCATGGAGGAAAAGGCGTTCGTCCGCGAACTCGGCGGCGGCGAAAAACACAAGGAGAACGTGCGCGGGCTGGTCCGGTCGATGGATCTCATGGTGGGTCGCTACGGCCGGTTGAGCATTCAATTCGGCCGGCCGCTCCGGCTGGCGGACATCCTTCGCGAGATCGATCCGAAATCGACACCGGAAGACCTTTCGACCATGAGCCCCTCGCGCAGGCGTGCGCTCATCACGCGGCTCGCGTACCGGGTCATGAACGAGATCAACTCGGTGACGGCCGTCACGGCCGGCCCTCTCGTCGCAACGGCACTGCTCGCATACGACCGACGGGGGCTGCCCCAAGCCGATTTGCGCGCAACGTGCCAGCGCCTCGCGCGCACTTTGCACTCGAAGAGGGCCCGCTTCAGCCCCTCGCTCGCGACCGCCGACAGCGGCGGCGAAATACGCACCGCAGCCCTGCGCGAGGCTACGGAGCTGTTCGTTCGGGCCGGTCACGTCCAGGCGCACGGCAGCGGCGACGACGTCATCTACGTCGTCGCCCCCGAAGCGCGCATGTCGCTCGACCTGGCGAAAAACGTGATCGTCCACTTCTTCGCGCCCCGGGCCATCATCGCGACGGCGATCCTCGCGAGTCCCGGCCCCATCCTGCCGGTCGGCGCGGTGCGCGAGCGCGTCCTTTCCCTGTCACGTCTGTTCAAATATGAATTCACGTTCCGTGCGGACGCGCCCTTCGAGCAGATCTTCGACGAAGAGATCGCCGCCATGGAGGCCGATCGCGAGATCGTGCGCATCGCGCCCAAGCCGGGCGAGGGCGGCGTGGGGGTGGCGCCCCAAGGCGACGACGGCCTCGATCAGGTTGCGCTCTACGCGAACATTCTTGCGAACTTCATCGAAGGATATCGTTTGGCCGCGCGCAGCTTGACCGCACTGCTTCGCGGCCCGCTCTCCAGCAAGGAGGTCGTGCGGCGCGCCATCGCGATCGGGCAGCGCATGTTCCTGGCGGGCGATTTGTCGCGTCGCGAGGCCGTAAGCAGCCCGATGATCGAGAACGCCTACGCGAGCTTTATCGACCAAGGGTACGTCGCCCGGAGCGGCGGCAAGCTCACGTTGACCGAATCGTATGCGACGGCCGACGCGGTTGCGACCATCGAAGCGCGGATCGCGGCGATGAGGACGTCGACCCGCCCGCAGACACCCTGAGGCAGGGTGGGCGAGAGCCCTGTCCAAACCGTCGTCGGCGTGGCGTCCACCCCTGCCACGAGGCCGAACGTGCGAGGGCCATCGATGGGCTCGCGCGTCTACTCGACCTCGAAGTGAGCCAAGTCGATTTTGGGTCCCGTAAAGCGCGCACGGACGCGCCATCTCCAGACGGCAAAGAGGACCCCCGTAAGGCCGGCGAATGCGGCCATGGCCCCCGCATTCGCCAACACCAAGATCCCTCCGACGGCGACCGTCCAGCCGACCGCGGCCAAAGCGACGGGAATGCCGGCGCGTCCGAGGTTCCAAGAGCCCCGCTGGGTCCAACGGCCGGCCGCCCGTGCGGCTGCGCCGAGCGCGATCGGCACGGCGTAGGACGCATAGAGCGCCGCCGTCGCCAGAACCGCGACGGTCAGAAAGACAGCGTCGCTCCAGGGTGCCGTGACGATGACCAACGCGACCGAAACGAGGACACAGGCCCCAATCGCACCGATCGGCGTCTGGGTACGGCCGTCGACATGCCGAAGAAAGGCGGCCATCGGAATGCCGTCGTCGCGTGCGAATGCGAAGAGCATGCGCGACGCGCTCGTCACGCTCGAGAGCCCGGCGAACCACATCGCGAGCACCGCGAGTCCCATCGCGAACCGTCCGGCTTGTGGTCCGAGAGCGCCGCGCAGTACCGAGAGCGCGGCGTCGGGGGCCTCGGCCGTCACTCTCCAATCCCGCACCGAGAGCGCGAGAGCGGCGACCAACGCGAAGCCCGCGACCGCGCTCACCGCCACGGCGGAGACGATCCCGATCGGAGCCCGCCTGTCCGGGTGGCGAGTCTCTTCGCTCACGTGCGCCGCGGCGTCGAATCCGGTGAAGGTCCAGACCCCGAGCACGAGGGCCTGGACAAAGCCCAGGACATAGAGGCCGTCGGGTCGGGCCGTGCCGCCTACGTGAACGAGGTACGCCCAAGGATGTGCCACCCCCTTCCAGAAGAGCGCGCCCACGAGAACCGCCACCCCGACCATGTGTACGGTGGCCGACGCATCGTTGAGCCAAGCCACGAGTCGGATCGATGCAGCGTTCAGGGCACCATGGACGGCCACGATGACCGCGTACAGGGCGAACGCCGCGCGCCGGTCCCAGCCGACCACCTGTGCAAGCGCCTGGGCACATGCGAGGTCGATGGCCGCAACGATGGCGAGCTGGCCCGCAAGGTTGAGCATCGCGGTCGACCATCCCCAGCCCGGTCCGCCGAGCAGCGAAGCCCAATGGTACAGGGCGCCGGCGGTCGGGAAGGCGCTCGACAGCTCGGCCATGGCAAGAGCGACGAGCATCGTGCCGCAAGCGACGAGGGGCCAACCGAGCCCGAGTCCCGCAGGGCCGCCCGCGGCAAGCGCATCGCCAAAGGTCGACGTGACGCCGGTGAGTACGCTGATGACCGAAAAGCCGATCGCGAAACTCGAAAAGCCACCGAACCGCCTTGCGAGCTCTTGGGCGTAACCGAAGCGGGCGAGTTTGCGATCGTCGTCGTCGGGTCGCCGCGTCACCGAACCGACCGACCCCTGGCAACTACTGGCGGGATCCGGAAAACGAGTAGCTCGCGGTGCACGGGAGCGTCGCGTACGACCCGCCCGACGAGCTGAGCTGATCGGTGCAGTTGTTCGTGCTCGATACCCCGGTGGCCGCCGAAATCGTTTGCGCGTAGGTCGCCGTGAAGGTGGATGGCGTCAAGCCCGACGCAAGCGAGACGTCGAGGGTGGTGGCGACGGTGAGGTCACACGGCCCCGGAGCCCCCCCTTCCGTGGCGTCGACGTTTGCCGTCACCACGGTCGTAATGACCGCCTTGGTGGCCGAAGTCAGGTTGCCCGAGGACGAACTCGCGCTCGATGGCAGCCAGTACAGCACCGTTCCATCCTCGGACATTTGCGCCGTGAACGTCCATGGATTCATCGCATTGCCGCAGGTGTCGCTCACGAGCGTGCCGGTCACGTTGTAGGTCCCGAGGGGCGTGCCCGGAAGTGCAGGTCCACAGAACATCGAGAAGGCGGCGATCGCGCACGCCACGACCGTCGCAAAAGGCCTGGACTTCCGGAGACACCCTGCGCCCTCGGCGACCATAAACGCGCTATAGCCCTGGAGCCTGGGGACGGACAAGCTTGTCGCCGTCTCACCGTGGCGGCGCCAGCTCTCGAGGGCAGATTCGTCTCAAACTACGATCATTCGCCGCGGCGTTCGCGCGCGGCGAGCCCGGCCATCACCGCGGCGTGGGGTACCGAGCCCCGACGGTTTACGCGTCGCGGACGCGAGGACAGTTCCCCGGCGTTTACCGGACTCTGGACGCCTGGCGGCGGACCCGCCGTGCGGGCTCAGCGGGCCGATCGTGCGAGGACATATCGTCTGCCTCGCGCTGCACCCATTCCACGATCGCCAGCCTTAGCGCCGCGTGGCGGCTCAGCCCTTTCGCCTTGGCAACACGCTCGATGGCGCGCCAAACGGCAGGCGGGAAACGCACTGTTTGAATCTCGGTCTGACCGACCTCCTTACCGGCTTCCGGACGCCTTGCCCGATCGAAGCGCACCTACCATGATGGTGTGACACACCAACAGTCAGCCCTCTACGCGTCTCGTAGCTGGACCTGGCGCAGCGTGCGGATCGTCGCCGCCCGCACCGCCCCGCCGGACTCGAGCCACTGGTCTGGGTCGACCCGGGCGGGGAAACCCGAAACCCGGGTTTCGGGTGCACCTACGGTCGTGCCATGGGGCGAATGCCCCATGGGGCTTGCCCCATTCTGCACGACCGCGGACGACAGCGCGCTCCGCGGTCGGCTTGTGGAAGCGGGGTTCCTGCGCTTCTCGAATTGGAGCCACCCTGGGGAATTGAACCCCAGACCTACGGTTTACGAAACCGTTGCTCTACCCCTGAGCTAGGGTGGCACACCAGAAGCGAAACGGGCGCGCGAAAAATACGCGCAAGGCCCGGCGAGTCAAGCGGCGACCGCGCGCGCCTGCCGACGAGCTCTCGATTTGGTGGTCGACGAAGGACGGAGACCGATCGCTTCGAGAGGCGCCCTCCACCTATGCCGTCTATGCCGTCTTGCCCTTATTGCCGGTATCCGCGTGCATGGTTGATTTCACCGGGACTTCGGGGGCGGGAGACGGGTGACGCCGCGACCACGCGCCATCCAAGACTTCGAGCGTCTTGCGCGTAAGCTGGCGCGCCGCGTCGCCGTCGCGCGACCGAATCAGATCGATGACGGCAGGATAGAGCGCGGCGGACGACGCGCAGTCGTCATAGAGCGCCGCCACGAGCTGCGGATGATCGTCCGGCCATCTCGCAAAGGTGTTGAGAAACAGCTCGAGCCCGACGTTGCGCGCGGCTTTGCAGACCGCTCGCATGAACGCCAAGTCGAGACGCGCAAACGCCACGGGGTCCTCGACGTGTTCGCGAAGGACTTGAGCGCACGCCCCGATGGCGATGAGATCCGCTTCGTCATGACGCTCGGCGGCCAGAGCAACGGCTTCGGACGCGAGAATGCGGCGAATCTCGAGAGAACTTCGGACGAGCTCGTGCCATGCCGGCTCGGCCACTTTGAGCCCGCGCACCAGCGTTCCCAGCATCTCGAGGCCGGCACGCTCGCGCCACGACGCCACGACGGTGCCTGCGCCATGCCGCGTCGTGATGAGGCCGAGCGCCTCGAGTCGCGCGAGCGACGCGCGCAGCGTCAAGCGGTTCACGCCCAATGCAAGCGAAAGCTCTCGCTCGGAAGGCAAACGCGTGCCCGGCCGCAAGCGGCCCGCAAGAATCTCCCCTCGGAGGCGATCGGCTACGGCATCGACGACGCTTTGCCGCGCGACCGGAGCGATCGACGCGAGCGTATGTGCCGCGTCCGGCGCGAACGGCGTCGTAGGCGGCTTCGAGTCGTCCGGCATTGAAATCCCCGACTGGTTGAACCAGTTAACCTCTACCGCCCTCCGAGCTTCTGCGCAACAACCTGCGCAGCAAACATCGATACGCAGCCGCTTCGGCGGGGAACAGCACGCGACCCCGACCTCGATCCTCGATCCTCGATCCTCGACCCCGACCCCAACCCCGACCCCGACCTCGACCTCGACCTCGACTACCCCGACCCGACCCCGACCTCGACTACCCCGACCCCGATCCGCTAGCCGTCGGCCGGCTAAGGCTTAGGTTGCTTTTCGCATGATCGATCTGCGCAGCGATACCGTGACACGGCCTTCTTCCGCGATGCGCGAAGCGATGGCGCGTGCAGAGGTTGGCGATGACGTCTTGGGCGAAGACCCCACAGTGCGCGCCCTCGAGGAGGAAGTGGCGCGCATCACCGGAAAGGAGGCCGCTCTTTTCGTCACGAGCGGCACGATGGGAAACCAGCTCGCGATTGCCACGCAAACACGCCCGGGCGACGACGTCATCGTCGGCGAGGGGGCGCACCCGGTGCATCACGAGGCCGGCGCGGGCGCCGCCGTGAACGGCGTGCAGTTTGCGATTGCCGGCCGCGGCGGCTTGTTCGCGCCCGACGACATCGACGCCGTTTTGCACCCTCGGGGCGACTGGACGGCGCGAACCGCCCTGGTCGCGATCGAGAACACGCACAATGGATCCGGCGGACGCGTCTGGCCATACGGCCAAGCTCGCGCAGTCGCCGATCGAGCCCGCGATCACGGACTCGCCACACACTTGGACGGCGCCCGCATCTGGAACGCGAGCGTCGCGAGCGACGTGGACGTCGCAACGCTGTGCGCGCCCTTCGATACGGCCAGCGTGTGCTTCTCGAAGGGCCTGGGCGCGCCCGTCGGCAGCGCGCTGTGCGGGCCCCGGGAACTGGTCCGACAAGCTCGTCGGTTTCGCAAGATGTGGGGGGGCGCGATGAGACAATCGGGAATCCTCGCCGCAGGGGCCCTCTTCGCGCTGGCTCACCACCGGGAGCGTCTCGCCGACGACCACGCCAACGCGCGTCGCTTCGCCGAGAAGGTCACCCGGTCGGCAGGCGCGCGGGTCGATTTCGATTCGGTTCAGACCAACATCGTCAATGTCGACGTCGACGTCGATGCGGGCGCGGTCTCGCGCGAGGCTCGCGGATTGGGCGTCCTCATTTCGGCGACGGGACCCCATCGACTTCGCGCCGTAACCCATCTGGACGTTTCGCGCGCGGACGTGGAGTCCGCCGCGGAGGCCCTCGGGCAGGCGATCGCGCGGGTGATCGAGCGGCGAATCTGAGTCGACGCCGCTGGCGACGTGTCACGAGTGCCAGTCTTTCCTATTTCTCCTCCTCCTCCTCTTCTTCCTCCTCCTCCTCGTCGTCGTCTTCGTCGTCTTCGTCTTCGTCGAACTCCTCTTCGTCGAAGTCGGTGGCCTCGCCTTCTTCCTCTTCGGGCTCGGCGGCACCGCGCTTCTCGAACTTCACGTCCACGCCGACATCTCCGAGCTGGGTGTCGATGAGCTCCAGAAGCTCGTCGGAATCATCGCCAGACCATTCGTCGAGAAGGTCGGTGAGGAATTCGAAGAAATCGCCGCTATCCAGCCGGCGCTCGATTTCCTCGACCTGCTCTTCCGTAAACGCTTCGAGAATGTCCTCGCGAAGCGTCTCGATGTCGCCCTCCTCGATCGCGTCTTGTGCAGACACCCGAATCTGACGAACGGCTCGTTTATCGAGGTAGATCTCCATCGCTAATATCGTCTCCGAGCTGACGCCCACGTTTATCCCGTCGCAGATGGACCGCAAGCCTGTCGGTACCTTGCCCTCGAGCCCGCCCGGGGGGCTCGACCCCACCGCCCGCGAGTATGCGAACCGGCCTGGGCATGTCAACGTCCCCGTGAGCTGGGCCCGCGTTACCGCACTCACGGCTGCCGAGTGGTACGCTCGGGGAATGGGTGACCGATGCCGCTGCGGAGCGCAAGCTCTGGAAGCCATCGTTATGGCCCTGCTGGTCTTCCAATCCGAACGCGCCCAGGCCGACGACCTCCAGCCGCCTGTGGCGGAAGCGGGAGTCGTTCGGCCCCCCCCTCCCGAGCACTCCTACATGCAGTACGGAGTCGCCCTCACGGTCGAAGGGGTCCTTTCCGCGGGACCCGCGTGCACGACGCCCGCCGGAACGAGCGCGGCGGTGGCGGCAAACCTCGCGGCCGCCGGGTGCATTCTCGGCTCAGGCGCCGGGATCGCGATTCGCGTCGGGTGGCGCCCCACCGAAGCCACCTACTTCGGAGGCGCCTACGAATTCTCCAAGCAAGACCCCAACAACCTGTATCGGCTCGGTGTCTTGCAGCAAGCACGCTTCGAGGCGCGCCATTATTTCGAGACCGGCTGGCGGACGAGGCCCTTCGGGATTCTCGGGGCCGGGCTGGCGGCTTACGGCGAAGAGTGGTCGGTCGACACCTGGGGATTCGCCGGAGCCATCGGAGGCGGCATCGAATTCGAGGTATCCGGGGCCACGACCCTCGGGTTCGGGCTCGTATACCGGCCCATATATCTTCGTTCCTGGGTCGACTCCAGCACGATTCCGCACCAGTCGGGCGTGGCCCATTTGCTCGGGCTGGAGATCGCACTCGAAGCCACCGACCGGATCTAAACCAGCCCTCGCGCGGGTCGCGAAAGCGCGGATGACCACGGCCAGAGCTTGACGGTCGACCACACGCCGGTGTCCCATCGCGATCGCGTGATTTGCACGACATGCGGCCGGGACAATCCGAGCCATCTCATTTTCTGTCAGGAGTGCGGCCAGAAGTTGGCCACGCGCCTCGCGACGCCGACGCCTCCTCAGGGCGTCGCGGCGGTCGGCATATCCCCGGACGGGGCGGCTCGTAGCCTGAGCTCCGTGTCCCAGCGACCTCCGGCGCCCAACATTCAATTTTCCCGTCGCGACGAGTTGCCCGCGTCAGCCGACGATCGGAGCGTCTGCCCCCTTTGCGGCAGCCGCAATCAGCGTGGCTTGCGCTTCTGCGTGACGTGCGGGCACCTCTTGGCCCAACGCGTCTCCGGTGGAGGCCCTGGGCTCGAGGCAACGGCGGTTTCCGCCCCCCCTATCCGGCCGCCTTCGCCGCCGCCGGCTGCCGTCATCGCCCCGAACCGCGTTGTCCAACTCGACGATCCGTCGCCGGCGACATTGGAGACCCGCATCTGTCCACGCTGCCACGGCCTGCTCGAGGGGGCAGGACAGTTCTGCCGCATTTGCGGCGCGTCTATCGCCGACGCCGCACCGATCGACCTGCGGCCGGCGTCGCCCGCACGACCCGACACCATGCGACCGCAAGGCGCCGCGCCCGTGGCGTCGACGGTGGCCGTGTTCGCGCCGCGAACGGGACGCGTCCGCCTGGTCCTCATCGCGCGCGACGGCGGCGAAGGACCGAGCTACCCGGTCGGCGACACGACCGACATCGGGCGGACGGAAGGTCATATCGTCATTGGCGACGATCCCTACATCTCTCCGCGTCACGCGCGCGTTTCGCTGCGCGACGGCACGTACTTTCTACGCGATCTCGGAACCACGAATGGAGTCTACTTGCGTATCCCGTTCTCGGTCGATGTCGATCGGGGCTTGGCGCTCGATGCCGAGCAAGAGCTGGGAGATCAAGAGTTGTTCCTGATTGGGCAACAGGTGCTAAGGTTTGAGGTCGTGAAACACGCGGAAGAGGGGTTCGGCGTGGCCTCGGACAATGGGACGTTGCTCTTTGGTACGCCCGGGGCACCCCGCTATGCGCGGCTTAGCCAACGCACGGTGGAGGGCGTGACGCGCGATGTCTTTCACGTGCACAAAACCGAGACCGTCATCGGGCGCGAATCGGGCGATATCGTGTTCGCGGACGATCCCTTCCTCTCTCGCCGCCACGCCGTGCTTCGGGTCCGCCCGGGAGCCAGTTTTGCGAGGGATGCCCGCCGCTTCACGCTGGCCGACCTCGGCTCCTCCAACGGGACGTTCCTGCAGGTACGGACCGAGGTCCCTCTGCGTCCAGGCAGTCACTTCCGCATCGGCCAGCAGCTCCTCCGCCTCGACGTCGACGTGAACCGCACCGGTGCATGACAACGGAGACAGCCCGCACGTGACGCAGCCCGAACCCCCTAGCGAGGCGGCGGTCGCAGGCAGCTCGAACGACGCTTCGATGCCCGCCGCGGGAACCATTCGTGTGAAGCTGTTCGCGCGCACCGACGTCGGGCAGATCCGCGAGCACAACGAAGACAACTTCCTCGTCGCCGATCTCACGCGAAGAACACGGGGGCTTCTCGAAGCCAACCGAACGGGCACGGTTGGCCCGCAGGGTCTCTTGTTCGCGGTCTGCGACGGCATGGGCGGCGCGGCCGCAGGCGAAGTCGCGAGCCAGCTTTCGGTCGACATTCTCTACGAGCGAATGGTCGACACGCTCGAACAGGGACACGGGCTGTCGCGCGATGAACTGGCGCGACGTCTCGTTCGCGCGATCGAAGCCGCCGGCCTACGGATCTTCCAGGAGGCGAAGCTCGATCGGACACGTCGCGGAATGGGAACGACCGTCACGGCCGCCGCGCTGGTCGACAACTATCTGTTCCTCGCGCAAGTGGGCGACTCGCGGGGGTACCTGCTGAGAGACGCGCACCTTGCTCAGCTGACGCGCGACCAATCGCTCGTCAACCAACTCATCGAGGCCGGCCAGCTCACCGAAGAGGAAGCGGAGACGTTCGAGCACAACAACATCATTTTGCAAGCGCTTGGAACCGCGGACACCGTTCAGGTCGATCTGACCTATTGCGAACTCCGCCGCGGCGACGTGCTGCTCCTTTGCTCGGACGGCCTGAGCGGCATGGTGCGCTTCGATGACATCCGCGAAGTGCTGCGTACGTCGACAGAGCCGATCGAGGCCTGCAAGATCCTCACGGAGCGGGCCAATCAGGCGGGCGGACACGACAACATCACCGTGATCGTCGTTTCGTTCGACGGCGAAGCCCTTGCGCCCGCCAACGAAGAAACCGAGCCGCCCAAGTACCGCAAATACGCGCTTCCTGAAGAGCCGGCAGACCTGACCGAGCCGCAGCGTCGCCTGACTCCGGCGCCGATCGCATCGCCGATTCCGCCGGCGCCTCGCGGCCCTGGATCCAACCCTCCCCAGGGACTGGGGTCGACGATGGTGTTCTCGACGACCGCGGATGCGACGCCGGCGCCTCACCCGTCGTCGCTCGCGCCAGCCGCACGCTCGGCTCGACCCCCGGGACTGTCCGAGGAGGACATCGATATCCCCGGCACGCACGTGCCCCCCTGGGTCGTCGTGGTCATCGTGGTCGCGGTGATCCTCGTTCTCGCGGGAACGGCGTTTCTGCTTCTCGCCTGACGCGAAAGACGTCGCGTGCCCATATCGATACGCCGGGTCCCGACGGCGACGACCCCGACCCCGACCCCGACCTTTCTGTTCTACGCATTTCCCGTTCGGCGAGATGTCGCTGAACGCCTACGGTTCGCAGCCCTTGTGTTCGCTTGGATGGCGAAGCCGAAACCAAGTTCCTCGGCCATGCTTTGCAAGCGGTC
>Ga0187863_10000197_pt1 | contig 52762 bp, 37 predicted proteins | sample June2016WEW_11_1_FD_132975 | JGI IMG/M metagenome (GOLD analysis project Ga0187863, IMG submission 132975) | Peatland microbial communities from SPRUCE experiment site at the Marcell Experimental Forest, Minnesota, USA - June2016WEW_11_10 | ecosystem: Environmental > Terrestrial > Soil >...
GCTGCCCGGTCTGGAGCGCGGGCCCTGGAGCTCTCGTTACTTGCAGGGTCTGATCGACGTGCCCTACCTGAATCTGACACCCAGCACCCGTTCCGGGGTCATCCACGATGAACGCTATGGGGCGTTTGCGGAAGCTCTCGTACCACTCGAAGCACACCTTAATGGCCTCATCGACGCGCAGCGCCGCGCCGAGGAAGAACAGGCGAACCGAGAGTCCTTGCGTGCCATCCAGCGTGCCTTTCGCGAGGCCATGCTGGTCTTGCCGCCCGAGGAATACGACTGGTTTGACATCCAGTCACGCTCGCCGCAAGCGGTAGGTGGCGGCGAGCTGCCGGAGCGACGCGTGGAGGCATCTGGGGAGAAGGAGGAGCCCGTACCCGGTGTTCCGGAACCAAGCGGAAGCGAATCCGCCCAGCGTCAATTCTTCGACTATGCTGGGCCTTTGCGCACTGTCGTGATTTCGCCAGCGGCGAGCACATTGACTGTGAACCAAAGTCGGCGCTTTCGCGCACTGCCGCGGGATCGCTCGCACCGGCGGGTCGAGCAGGATTTGCTGTTTAGCTGGGAGATCGGCGAAGGGAGTGGCATGCTCTCGTCCGCCTCCGACCAAGAAGTTAGCTTCCAAGCGCCGTCGTCGCCCGGTCTCGTGCGTTTGTCCGTCACCGTTTCACAGCGAGGTGTGTGCTGCAGTGCGGAGGCACTGATCACGGTCACTGATAGCCTTGATGCGGCTGTGGGCCCTTCTCTCCTCAATGCGCGCGGCTTGCCGGGCTACACGTTTGAACGAGCCGCTGGAGAACTCTGGCGCTCGCGATTCGATGTCGAGCGGAACCTGATCGTCGTCAATAACGGGCATCGCGATTTTGTCTTCGCCACGCGCAGCCGCGCCCTCCAGTTGCGGTATCTTGTGCGGCTCTACGTCAAGGAGTTGGTGCTCAAAAACTTTAGGGGACTGCCAGCCGAACAATTGATGGAGCGCATGATTGAGCTCTCACTCTATGTCGAGGAGAAATTGAAAGCTGCCTGAAGGGTTGCAACGCACCTCGCGATAGGAGGCTTGGAGCCTGCCCAGAGCCCACTCTGCTCATGCGCCACTGGTTCGGGACGGCAGTTCCTGTTCCACCCACCGGATGTCAATACGACAACTTCGCCTCACGTCACCGCCCCTGGTGGTTGCACTCTCAGCACCTCGGACCGCAGCGCCGCAGTATCGCGGACGTCGCTCACCGTGCTTGATGAGCTGTCCCTTGCACGCTGCTGCCTGGCGGCATGTCTTGCTGCTCTTTGGGCCCCTTCGACTCGACATCGCTCCTCGATAGACACGACGTGGTCGGGAGTAGTTTTGCAGAAACGCTCGCAATGGAGTTGCTCGATGAACTGGGGCAGTGGCAGTTTCCACGGCTCCTGCCTGTGGTTTTCGATCTGGCCCAGTTTCGCCGGGTTCAGCCGAAGCTCCCGGGCCTTCTGTACCTGGCTGTGAGACAAATGGGCGAGAATTGTGAGGTCTGAACCAAGTCAGTCAGAACGGTATCTCCCAGTCCTCTTGCGCGGCCAAATCTGTTCCCTCCCAATCCTCTAGCACAATAGCTTCCGCTTCTCCCGAATTGGATTGGGCGAAGACTTCCCTAGTCTCCCAGTCCCAGGTATGGGCAAAAACCAAGCCCGTGTCCTCCAACTTGCGCAGCAGTTCCGGATGCTTCTGCGCAAGGAATTTGAGTCTCCTGGTTTTGTAGGGCTTTAGCCGGGCCACTTCCAGGACAATCGCGGCGAGACTGGCGACTGTGGATTGTCCGACCTCGCCATTTGTTCCAGGCGAATCACATTCTTTTCGGAGATGTGCGACTGTTTGAGAAACCCGAAGATATCGTCCTGGTCCTCGATGGCTCGGCGCTCGGTCTTCGGCTTGGCCTGGCAGCGCTTGCACACATGAATCTTGTGACCTTTGCCCGAGAACTGCTCGTTCGGCCGCTCACGCCCGCAGATCCGGCAGTAATGTCCCATACCGATCCCTGATGCCTGAAACTACTCGAGGGTATGCGTTCTGTGAGAGGGTATGGTGTGTCGCGCCAACCTCGCGGAGGACGTATAACTCGCCGCAACCCCTACACCTGACGACCCAGTCCAGTTCATCATCGATTTTTTCACCCCCAAAAATCAACCCTTTTCTATGGCACCGCTTCCGGAACCAGCAATCTTCGTCTTGGCGGGTGCGCCGGCTCGCCCACGAAGCCGCCGACTGCGGTCTTCTCAGCGCAGATTGGGCGGCCGGTATTCGTCGCGTCAAAGGGTTGAAGAAGGCTGGGCATCCGCCTCGGAAACTGGTTAACGGCAGAACAAGGCAATGCGCTTTGGCGAGCTCCCGATCGTGAATGACTGAAAGGAAAATGTGACCGGGCCTACTCGCTTTGCTACTCGCGTGTGGGTTGAGGCAGCATGAAGCCGTAGCATTGACATTCGATCATCTCCGGCAGAGCGACGCTGGTTCCCGTGGAGGGATGCTCCAATCATCGTCAAGCCGGAAACCCGGATCGGCTGACATGAGGAAGGGAGTCCGTCCCTCCGGACCCTGGAAGTTCAACCGGGAAGACCTCGACTGCGGACCACAAGGTGTTATCTCGGACCGTCGAGGAGAGCTAGCGCCTGAACCGTCGTAATGAAGCTGCCCCCGAGACTCTGAAGCTCCGCAACCGTGTGCTGGCCCTGTTCGGGCGTCAGGGTTTCGATTGCATCCTGCACAACAGAGACTCGCCGGCCACGATCGAGTAAGCCTTTGGCGGCAAACCGAACACAGTATTCCGTGACCACTCCGAAGACAACGAATTCGGCGTCGCGCTCCAGGCGCTCGACCAGCGGCCCGGCGTGCCGACTCTCAAAAATGTCGAGAGTCTGCTTTTCAAGAAGAACCTGCTGGCTTTGAAAAATGTCGTCTGGCAATTTCGCGGTCGGCTCGTTGGGAATGGTAACGACTTTGTCGGTCAGTGCCTCCATAACAAATCCGGCGCCAGCTGTCCCCTTGATGCAGTGGGGTGGAAATGTCTTGAACTCGGGGTCGTCATTTGCGTGATAACAGCCATGCGAAACCAGGAACACTCGTCCCTCGCGGGCCGCTTGCGTGAGCTTCCGAATATTGGGCAGCAGCCTTTCCGCGCCGGGCACATACAACCGGCCTCCGGGAAGCATGAAGTCGGCTTGCGTGTCGACTTCCCAGAAAATAACCTTGCCGCTCACCATTTTCTACCGCCTCTCAACCAAGAGGAGTTTCGAGCTTATAACATTGTTCATGGGACAACCACAAGGCAAATCGCTCTTAATTGCTCTTAATTAGACCAGCTGCGTCCGGGAACGGCGCCCGCTGCCGTGGAGCCGCGCGTTTGTATCCACCCGGTTCATTTGTATACTGACAGTCGCGCCCGTGGCAGAGTTCTAGCGCCAGACGAGGAATCTGCGGAACCGCACTGATCCGTTTAACGAAGGAGCTACGCAGAATGGCTCAGATCGAGTTGCCCCGAACGAAGACCGAAACCCGTCTTGCGATCCGAAATATCGGAATCCTTTTGAGCGGAGATCTGAATCACCCGGTCCTCGACGCGGACACCGTCGTGGTTGTTGATGGAAAAATCACTGCGGTCGGCAAAGAGAAAGACATTGACACGCAAGGCGCAGCCACCGTGGTCGATGCCAAGGGTACGGCCCTCGCGCCTGGGTTGATTGACAGCCATGTGCATCCGGTCGTCGGCGATTGGACGCCCCGTCAGAATCAGCTGGGCTGGATCGACAGCTATCTGCACGGCGGTGTGACGACCATGATCTCGGCGGGCGAAGTGCACACCCCTGGCCGCCCCAAAGATGTGGTTGGCCTGAAGGCCATGGCCATTTTTGCCCAAAGGGCTTTTTCTGCGTTCCGGCCGGGTGGGGTGAGAATCCACGCCGGGGCGCCCGTGATCGAGCACGGAATGGTTGAAGAAGATTTCAAAGGACTGGCAGAGGCCGGCGTGACTATGCTGGGTGAGATCGGTCTGGGCGGCGTCAAAGACGGTTCAACCGCGCGGCAGATGGTCAACTGGGCCCGCAAGTACGGGATGCAAAGCACGATTCACACCGGCGGCCCCTCGATTCCTGGATCCAGCTTGATCGACAAAGAAATTGTGCTCGCGGCCGACGCCGACGTTATCGGCCACATCAATGGCGGCCACACCGCCCTGCCTGACGATCAAATCGTAAGCCTGTGCGAGAGTTCTTCGCGAGCCTTGGAAATTGTTCACAACGGCAACGAGAGAGCAGCACTACTTACTTTGCGTACGGCGAAAGAACGGAAGCAATTCCATCGCGTGATTCTGGGCACGGACTCGCCCGCCGGCTCGGGAGTGCAGCCGCTTGGCATATTACGCATGATCGCCATGTTGTCGTCACTGGGGGATGTACCGGCCGAAGTGGCCGTTTGCTTTGCCACCGGGAACACGGCGAAGATCCGCAATCTAGACTGCGGGCTGATTGCGGTTGGCCGGGCCGCGAGTTTCGTATTCATGGATCGCGCGCAGCACTCAGCAGGCAAGCATGTGCTCGACAGCATTCAGAAAGGCGACCTTCCAGGAATAGGAATGGTGATCATTGATGGCATGGTGAGCGCGCAGAGAAGCCGCAACACTCCGCCAGCGACGAACGTGCCGGAGATCATGAAGAGCTAGCGCTAAGCTAGAGTATTGAATGCGGCGATACCGGCTTGCTCCGCAGCGATCGCCTCAAAAACGGCTCGTCCCCGATCGCCGGCCGGTCGATGCCGCGATTGTCTTTTTATACTCGCGCGCCTTCGCGATCGCTTGTTCCTCGTTGACCGTGAGAAGTTTTCGCTCGCGCATCACCACCTGCCCCCCGATTACCACCGTCTCCACGTCGCTGGCTTGGAATGCATAGGCGAGCTACGCGCACCGGTCGTACATCGGAGCCGCGTTTGGCTCGTCCCAACTGATGACGAATTAGCGCAATCCGTCCTCACCCTTGATCTGGTCCTTGGTGAGTCCGCCGACGCGTGCCAGCGGGCGTCCGCTATCCGTCACGGCAACCGCCACCATGATCTCGTTAGCCCGCGGAGCGTCGTTGATGCGAACCTCGATGCCATCGAAATGGCTGCGGACGAACGCCGCGTCCTTATGGCCAAGCGGCACGTCGAGACCAACTCCCAGTCCACCCCGCTTCTTAGAAGAAGGGATCAGTGCCGCGCCCTTGCCCAGAACCTTCCGCACCGGTGCGCCCAGCTTGGGATGAAGAATGGCGGCAGCGTGCTCGATCTCCCCGTTCTCGCCCACGGCGGCAGCCTTGCCATAGCTCTCAACCGCAGTGGCCGGAATACCCAGCGCCGCGACTGCCCGCAGCGCAAGTAACTCGCCGAGTTCCTCGCCGATTGCGATCAACTCAGACAGGTCTTCCACATACTTCCCGGCGCATGGATTCTCGATCACAGCGGCTGCTGCAGCGCGCCGGGTTGGCGGGTCGATGGTTCTGCCCATCTCGTTCCTGGTCTCCTCAACGAAGGTCGAAATCTTGCGTATGTTAGCCCTCATCGCAGTCCATCCTCTCCTTTAATCTCCGACGCTTTGAGGCCGCCAACCCGGGCATGAACCCTTGGACCTGTAGTCATCACCAGCGCGAGCAGAATCTCGTCTGCGCGCGGGGCATCGGCCAAGCCAACTTCCATGGCGTCGAAATGACTTCGCACATAGGAGGCGTTAATGTGCGTGATGGGCACATCCAGCCTAGTCCCCGGGCCGCCAACTTTCTTGGTCGAAGCTACGATCGCCTTGGCATCGCCCAGAATCTCGCGCATGGCGTACCCCCCGGGAACGTGCCACAAGGCGCCATGCTCGATTTCCCCCGCGGCGCCGATAATCGCGCCTTTGCCATAACCCTGCACAATTTTCGGATCACCACCCAACGCCGAAATCAACGACTGCGCCATTTCCAGGCCCAGAGGCTTGAGGTCATTCATGAAACCCGCGATCTCCGCGACGTACTTGCCCGCGAAGGGATTGTGGATGACCGCCAGCGCCGCGGAGCGGCGCAGCGGGACTGGCGAAACTGGTCCCCCCTCGTGAAAAATTTCTTCGACCGCTACGAACTTCTTTCGAACCCGGACCTCAAGCATGAACCCAACTCCGATTGCGTTGTCCCTTCTCTTCCATGGCATCTGCCCCGGTGGCAACAACGACTCGAGTACGGCCCTGCAGATGCAAAGCTGCAGAATGAATGAGTCCCTCTGACAACAGCGACTCCGAGACTGCAGCTCCCGCATCCAGTGCGGCCGCAATCTCACTTGCGATGAGTTCGCCGACATTCTGCGTGATCAGGCGCCCTCCAAGATCGCTGTCGGGAGCAAGATCGCAGGCGGGAACGCGGACCACATTCGGGTGTCCGGGCAGATCGACCGCATTCGCAATGATCGTGGCCGCCGCATCAGCCATGGCTGCGCGCTCAGCAAGAACCGTCACTGCGTCGGCGATGCCGAGCGAAAAACTGCGGCCCCTCCAACCGCTGGTTGCGATACCTCGAACCGGCTGGTTTGAGTCCAGCGTCGCCGTTGCGAAAAGTGAAAGGCGCTCCGGCCGTTCGGCCATACCAGCAACGAACTGCTCGCCGGGCGCGAGATGCAGCGCGATGTCTCCGCCGTCGTTCACGTAGGCTCGGGAGAGGTTTGCCGCAGAAGTCATCGTGTCGAGAATCTCCTCTGCCACCGCGCCGGCTACCGCCGCCATAGGCGTGATAAAGTTCCGCTCGGCGTAGGGAGCCACTGCCGCCGCCATCCGTCGTGCCACCGAACCCGCGGGCCGAGGATTACCCCGTCGAGCGGGCTCGCGCAGAAGCTGAAGCTCGCCGCAGAGTTCATCGAGCACGGAGACAAACCGCTGCGCCGCCACCCGGTAAGCCACCTCAATCTCGCCAACCGGCCCAAACGCTTCGATGATCAGATCGATGGGCCCATCTTGCAAATTCAACCGGCGCTGGTCAGGCAGAAATGTTATCTGGGCCCTCATGGACCGGTCCTCGGCAATTTGGCCGGAGCCAGCGGCCAGGGATTATCCGGGTGCGCGGAGAGATGCCGACGGCCTCCCGGTGGCGCCATAGAACTCAACTGACGCACGTGATCGATGTGCCCGCCCAGCACGCCATAGTCGCTGAGCTTGAGCGTAAATTCAATGGGAGCAACCAGCGCCGGGGTCGGCACATATCCGAATGCATTTTCCGGCATGCGCGTCACATCGACCATAAAAGTGATGCCTCCACCCGGCCAAACGTAAACCGGCGCACCGCCGCAAGTGACGCGGGTCAAGGCCACCTTCACAGACTGCGTCAGCTTTACCGGGTTCTCGGTAACCCCAGAGCGCAGCGAACCTCCGGCGCCTCCCATAAAAAGGACGGTGCACAAGGCAGGCTCGCAATTCTCTTGGATTCTCGCTACCGATTCGCTCAGCGCCGAGGGCAAATCTTTTTCCACCGGTCGCAGAGAGTCGTCCAACTCGAAGTAGGCATGGTGCTCGCCGGTCGTACTCACCATGAGCAATCGCAGTCTGGGCCACGCGATTTTCGGATTGAAACCCAGAAGGATCGACAGCGGATCTTCGAGGTTCGTCCCACCCCATGCCGTTCCTGGCTCGGCGACTCGGAAGTAACGGCCCGGGGTTGAGCGCCGACCCTTCATTTTAATTCCAGTTCGCGGAACGCCCAGCAGCTTCCCCGCCTGATGCTCTGAGAGAACTCCGGTGATGTGGTCATCCACCACCACCACCTCATCGACTTTCCCGAACCATTGTTTGGCGAACATGCCGATGGTCGCAGAACCACAGCCCACGCGCATGCGCTCCTCTTGGGCGCCGTCAACCACCGGGGGCTTACCCGCCTCGACCCGCAGGGTGGCGCCGTCATCAACCGTAAGTTCCACCGGCTTTCGGTTGCACAAATTGAGCAGGGTCTCGCAGGTGACGGCGCCCTCTCCCCGGCTACCGCCTGTAAGGTGTCGAACTCCGCCGAGCGAAAGCATCTGCGAGCCGTACTCACTGGTGGTGACATGGCCCACCGGCTCGCCGCGGGCTCGAACCAGTTTGGTTTCCGGCCCCAGGTGGCGGTCGGTATCGATCTTCACCTTGACGCCGCAATAACTGAAAATCCCTTCGGTAACCACCGTGACCATGTCCACGCCCTGGACTTCGGAGGAGATAATGAACGGCGCCGGCTTGTAATCGGGGTAGGTCGTGCCCGCGCCAATGGCGGTGATGAAGGTTTCCGGCCCGCTGACAATGTTGCCATCCCATTCCTGGCCGCGCCCGAGGAATGGAACCACGGAGTCGCCGCGCGTCAAAGCGTGATCGAGAACCACATGAGGATCAAGCCTGACCAGTTGTCCATCGTTGTTGCCGTAGCGATCGCACGCGCCCGTTCTTCCCGGCCTGATGTGGCACAGCACCGGGCAGGCATCGCATCGAATCGCATCATCTTCAGGCACGTTTGTCTCCGGCACCGCGCCGAGCGAGGATGGCGGCGCATATGCGGTCCGGTGTCGCGGGAATACGCCTGATGCGCACGCCAACCGCGTCATGAAGCGCATTCAGGATCGCGGGCGCGGTCGGAATGACCGCCTGCTCGCCGATCCCCTTAGCCCCGAACGGACCGATGGACGACGGATTTTCAATGAGAATTGACTCCACCGGAGGCATGTCGCCCACCGTCGGAATCAGGTAGTCATGAAGGTTCTCGCCTTTCCCAGGAAAGAATTCTTCCATCAGAGCCATGCCCAATCCCTGCGCGGCTCCGCCTTCAATCTGTCCTTCGATGAGGGTGGGATTGATCGCGCGCCCAACGTCGTGGGCGGCGGTGATTTTCAGTACCCGCACCGTGCCGAGCTCGGTGTCGACAGCGATTTCTGCCAGATGTGCGCCGAAACCGTAAACTGCGTAGGGAACGCCCTGTCCATTTTCGTCGAGTGGGCTGGTCGGAGGATCGAATGTTGCCTCGCGGGTAATCGCATAGCCATGCCTGTCGGCTGGTAGATCGTAGAGTTTTATGACGTGGTGCCTCTCGCCATCCTGGACATGAACGCACCCATCTCCGAAGGTAAGCGCGGCGCACTCACATGCGCCCGCCATCGACACGATTGCGTGCCGCAGCTCGGTGCCGGCCATGTGCGCAGCTTTGCCGGTCACAAAGGTCTGCCGCGAGGCAGAAGTCTTGCCGCAGTCAGGCGTGATCGCGGTATCGCCGGAGACGAGATCGAAGCAATCGATGGGCGCCCCCAGTGCGTCGGCACAGATTTGTGTGACGATCGTATTTGAACCTTGCCCGATATCAACGGCTCCCTGGTGAAGCGCAATCCTGCCATCCGGTTTCAGTCCGATTCGTATGGTCGATGGGTTCGGAAGCGAAGTGTTGCCACAGCCGTACCACATCCCCGCAACACCCACGCCGCGACGCCAAGGCCCGTTAGAATTCGCGTTCAATGACCTAGCCTCCGCAGTCCCGGCTTTCCATCTCGGCCGCAAAGCCTCGAAGCACGCGCGGATTCCAACGCCTTCTCCGAGCACCTGGCCGGTCACGGTAGGAGTGGCATCCTCCAGCGCATTCTTGACTCGGAATTCCAACCGATCCATGCCGAGCCGGTCAGCCAGGTCATCGTATAGCTGCTCTTGCGCAATGGCGGCTTGCGGCACACCGAAACCGCGAAAGGCTCCTGCGGGCACCAGATGAGTATGCACCGCCCTAGTCTGCGCACGATAATGTGGAATATGGTAGGGCCCGGAGGCGTGCACCGGCACCCTCGCCGCCACGGTTGGCCCCCATGAGGAATAGGCGCCCGTGTTGAAATCGGCGGCGAAATCCATAGCCAGGAGCTTGCCATCCTTGGTCGCGCCAACACGCAGCCGGATGTGCGACGGATGGCGCTTGGTGGTCGACATGATCGACTCTGACCGCGAATACACCATGCGAACCGGCCGGCCCAGCTTCCAGGCGGCGAGCGCGACAAAGGGCTGGACCGACAAATCCAGCTTCGATCCAAAGCCGCCTCCGACGGCCGTCGGAATAATGCGCACCGCCTCAGGAGCGATCCCGAGGATTTTTGCCACGTCGTCCCGATCCATGTACGGGGATTGGGTGCAGGCTTGAATCTCAACCCGGTCGCCCACTCTTTGGGCAAATCCCGCTTCCGGCTCTATATAGGCATGTTCGACGAAGCTGGTCTGATATTCGCCTTCGACCACCACATCAGATTCCGCCAAGCCTCTCTCCACATCACCGCGAGCTACGCGCCCCCGCACCAAGATATTCCCTTCGCGATCGGCGTGAACACGCGGAGCATCCGGCGCTAGCGCTGCTGCAGTCGTGGTAAGCGCTGGCAACTCTTCCCAGAGGATCGGGAAGCTAGTCCAGTCCATACTCTCGATCGCATCTGGCTCGCCAACCGCCGCCGCTACTGCTTCTCCACGGAACCTTGCCTCAGCTTCGGCCAAGACGGGTTGATCCGCAAAGCGCGGGATTACGCCATAACAGTTTCTTCCGGGAACATCCTTCGCGGTCAGCACGGCGTGGATTCCAGGATGCGCGGCAACAAACCCCTCCACGTCACCGAAATGAAAGCGTGCGAGATGATAAGGGCTGCGGATCGCGCGTACGACGAGTGTCCCGGCGGGGACTTCATCCGCTCCAAAAATCTCCGTTCCATCCACCTTGCTCTTTCCGTCGAGCCGGATCAGCCTGGCGCCAACGGCATTTCCCGCGGCAGGTGAGGGCCGCTCGCTCGCGCCCGAGCTCGCATCCCTCACCGCAGCGACAATCTTGCGATAGCCGGTGCAGCGGCAGAGCACGCCCCCGATTGCATCCATGACTTCGCTCTCTGCAGGCGAGGCGTTCCGCTCGAGCAGAGCCGTCGCCGAAAGCAGCATTCCCGGCGTGCAGATACCGCACTGCGCTGCGCCATGACGCAGGAACGATTTCTGCAGGCGGTCATACACCGGAGCACGTCCCGGCAATCCCTCCACCGTGGTGACTGCACATCCTTCGATCTGCCTGACGGCGACCAGGCACGCGCAGGCGGCCTCGCCATCAATCAACACCGTGCAAGCGCCACAGTCTCCCGCGTCACAACCGACCTTGGTCCCCCTCATTCCCAAATCATCACGAAGCACCCGGGAAAGTCGTTCCACTGGGGAGACCGAAACCGCAACGCTTCGTCCATTCAGTGAGAAAGCAATGGAAGTCTGAGCTGCGGGCTGGGGAGAAATCGTGGCCGCCATCGTCAGCCCCTCCCCGCGCAGGCGTCGAGAGCCCGCGCAACTAGAGTCAGAGCAGCGCCCCGGCGATAACTGGCGGTAGCACGAACGTCGTCGATCGGAGAGAGTGCTTTGACGTGTTCCGCCAAGGCGAGTGCGCCCAGCCCGTCCCGTACCGGCGCCCCGACCAGAGCGCGTTCCAGTGTCGTGAGCCTTCGCGCGACGGCAGAGCACGAGCCCACCGCGATGCGCGCTTCCGCAACACGGCCCACCTCATCCATTTTCACGATCGCTGCCACCATGGCGATGGAAATCACCAAATAACGCCGGGAACCGAGTTTCAAAAAGACGGATGCGGCGTCGTCCACAGCGCGCGGAACAATCACATGTGTCAGGATTTCATCCGAACGACGCAGCGTCTTCCGGTTCCCCACGATGAACTCGGAAAGTGGCACCCTCCGCGTCCCAGCGACCGAGGATAGTTCAATGACGGCATCGAGAGCCAGCAGTGGAGGCACGCCATCCGCCGCGGGAGATGCGTTGCAGAGATTGCCGGCCACCGTTCCGCGATTTTGAATCTGAATCGATCCCACCTCCCGGGCCGCGCTTTTAAGGCCGTCGAAACAGCGCGGCAGGGGCGCCGCCACGACCTCAGTCCAGGTCGTCAATCCTCCCACCTTCACGCAGTCCGCTTCGACCACTATGCCCCGAAGTTCGGAGACACCGGAGATGTCAACCACCGGCCCCGTCACCGGCCGCTCACCCAGCGCCGGAAAGAAATCCGTGCCTCCCGAGAGAATCTGGCCGTGCCTTTCGGCAAATATCTGAACCGCTTCGCTCAGCGTATTGGGCCGGAAATACAACGTTGATCCCCCGAGCCGTCGCGCCAGGACAGGCCGGACGTGGCTTTGCCCTTAATTTCTATAGGAACGATCTCAATTTGTACAGCGGATGCCGGTCCATCATTCAATCGAGCCGGCTACCCCTCGCGCTCCCCGTCATCCCAAGATAATTGTCTCGCAGCTTTATGCACGAGCGTGCGGGCCACTCTGCTATCAGCCACTTCCTCCGCCATCGCGGGTTCTCATATAATCGCTCACGCTTTCACCAGGGAACTTCCAGGGGACATCGCTCTGAGTCGGCCAGAAAACACGCGACGCTCGCTCGGCCTTCATCCCCCTGCCCTCCATTCCTTCGATCCCAGCCGCCGAGATTTTCTCCTCCGCTGCTGTCAGGGCGCCTCTGTTGCGCTCCTTCCCGCGGGCCTGCGCGATCTCGCGTACTCTTACTCTCTCGATACAGGAAACACGCCCTCGCCCAGCCCTGAGTATCATCTGCATCCTCACTATCGCGCCCAAATGACGATCGATCCCACGCTGCTCAAAACTGAGGCGGGTCAGGACAATTTCATCACGGAAAAATACGCCGATCAGATTGCCACCATTCTTGCAGAATGGAGTTCGAGCCTGTTGCAATCCCCGCACGAAGTGCAGACAGTCGAAAAATCTCTCGCCTCGGATTTTTCTGGCTCCTCCCTTCGTGCGCTTGAATCGCACCTGGTGCGTTCCGCTCCTCCTTTTGAAATCCGTCGGAATAGATTCAGCCTTCAGCCTGCTCTCACACGCGACGCTTTCCTTCAGGAATTGCGATCCGCCATGAATATCTTCTCCCAAATCATGACCGCTGAATTCCAGGTCGTGGCGATCGACGGCAGCAACATGAATGCCGTCCCCGCCCTTCTGCGCACTGGCGTGCGTTACGACTTGGTCGGATCGGGTAGCGATTGTTACCGCGAACAGCGCGCGGGCTACTGGGATCTCGAATGGGAAGCGCTCTCCTCTGGCGAATTTCGTCTCCGCCGATGGCAAGCGCTTGATGAGACCGAGAGCCGGGCCTCCAGCCCCACGTTCGCCGACATCACTGCGCAGGCGCTCGGCGGCAATCCGTCCTACTCCTCCCAAATGCTTCGAGGCGCCGACTATTGGCGAACCGTTCTTGACGCCGTCTGCGGCATTGACATCTACGGGCACAATGGCGTCTCGGTCGGCGATATCGACAACGACGGCTTCGATGATGTCTACGTTTGCCAGCCCGGCGGCCTGCCCAACCGCCTTTATCGAAATCGAGGCGACGGAACCTTCGAGGACAGAACGGAGGCATCCGGCTTGGGTCTTCTCGCGAATACGTCCTGCGCGCTCTTCGCCGACTTTGATAACGATGGGCTTCAGGATTTAATCGTCGTCTGCACCAGCGGCCCTCTTTTATTTCTGAACCAGGGAGGAGGCAGGTTTCGCCAGAAGCCCGACGCATTTCACTTCGCCGCGCCGCCGCAAGGCACCTTCACCGGCGCTGCCGTGGCCGATTACGACTGTGACGGCTGGTTGGACGTCTACTTCTGCCTCTACATCTACTATCAGGGCACCGACCAGTACAAGTACCCCTCCCCTTACTATGATGCAGAGAACGGCCCCCCCAATTTCATGATGCGCAACCATCGGGACGGAACCTTTTACGACGTCACTGCTGAATCCGGCCTCAACCAGAACAACACGCGCTACAGTTTTTGCTGTGGCTGGAGCGATTACAACCGTGACGGGTGGCCCGACCTTTACGTGGTAAACGACTTTGGCCGCAAGAACCTCTACCGCAATAATGGCAACGGAACCTTTACCGACATCGCCGCCCAGGCCGGGGTCGAAGACGTGGGCGCAGGCATGGGAGTCTGCTGGTTTGATTACGACAACGACGGCGCTCAGGATCTCTACGTCGCCGACATGTGGTCCGCCGCCGGCAAACGCGTGGCGATGCAGGAAATCTTCCAGCAAGACGCGCCGCCGGAGGTTCGCGCGCTCTACCGGAAACACGCCCTGGGCAATTCGTTATTTCGTAACGGCGGCGGCGGTTTCCAAGACGCCAGCGCGTCCGCCGGAGTGCAAATGGGTCGCTGGTCGTGGTCGAGCGACGCCTGGGACTTTGACCACGATGGCTTCCCCGATCTGTATATCGTCAATGGCATGGTCTCCGGTCCATCGCGCCCGGGCGACGCCGAGGCTGAAAATCGAGCGGAAGACCTCATCAGTTTTTTTTGGCGCCAAGTCGTCGCTCATTCTCCGGCGCAAGCCAAGCCCGCGCACGCTTACGAGCAGGCATGGGACGCACTCAACGAACTCATCCGCTCCGACCGCAGTTGGAGCGGATACGAGCGCAATGTTTTGTATCTGAACAACCGAGACGGAACATTTTCCGACGTTTCCGGAGCCGTCGGCTTGGACTTTGTCGAAGATGGCCGGGCGTTCGCTCTTGCTGATTTCGATCACGACGGTCGGCTCGAAGTGTTGCTGAAGAACCGCAACGCACCACAGTTGCGACTCTTGAGGAACGTGATGAAGGATCTGCCGCCATCGATCGCTTTCCGGCTGCGGGGCGGCGTTAGGTCCAATCGTGATGCCATCGGCGCAACCGTCACCGTGGAAACCGAAGCCGGCCATCAGAGCCGCATGTTGCAAGCTGGATCAGGGTTTCTCTCTCAACACACCAAAGAAATTTTCTTCGGCCTTGGAGACGCGAAAGGCACGGTGCACGCCTCGATCCGCTGGCCAAGCGGCTTAATGCAGGAACTCCACGACCTCCCACTCAATCATCGCATCTGGGTTGAAGAGGGCTCCGAACCGTCTCGCGTCGAGCCCTTCAAGACACAGACTGTGAAGTCCGGCGCCGAAGTGCCAAGAGCGCAACCATCCGATTCCCTTCCGAACATCTTTGAAACCTGGCTGCTTGCACCCATCTCCGCGCCCGACTTTTCTCTCCCTGACTTAACCGGACAAACCAGGACCCTTGCTGCGCTTCGCGGCAAGCCCGTGCTGCTCAATTTCTGGGTCGCCGGGTCAGCGGCCTGCCAGCAGGACCTGGAGGTCTTCAACCGCCTTTACGCCGGCTGGGAATCGCAAGGCTTGCAACTGCTCACCGTCAACTTCGACGATGCCGATGCCGGAACAGTCCGCGCCCGCGAGCAGCATTTTTCATTTCCCGTCCTTGCCGGATCCGATGACGTGGCCGGCATTTACAACATTCTTTATCGCTACCTGTCTGACCGGCACCGCGACCTCACACTTCCCGCCTCGCTTTTGATCGACGCCAAGGGCGACATCGTCAAGATTTACCAGGGCCCCGTAAATTCCGGGCACGTCGAACAAGACTATCGGCACCTGCCCCAAACTTCCACCGACCGCCTCGCCAAAGCGCTGCCATTCCCCGGCGTAATCGACAGCCCAGAATTTCTCCGCAACCATCTATCCTACGGTTCGGTTTTCTTTCAGCGCGGATATCTCGATCAAGCTGAAGCCTCATTCCGCCGTGCTCTCGGCGAGGACCCCTCCAGTGCCGAGGCTCTGTACGGCCTGGGCAGCATCTACTTGAAGCAACAGAAGACCGGCGAAGCGCGCGCCAGCTTTGAACGGGCGGTCAGACTCCCCTCCAGTTATCCCGAAACTCTGCCCAACGCCTGGAACAATCTGGGGCTTCTCGCCACCAACGAGGGCCGCACCTCGGAAGCGGTTCTGGATTTTCAGGAGGCTCTGCGACTGAGTCCCGATCACCTTATCGCACTCAAGAATCTGGGCAATGCTTACCGCCAGCAGAAGCAATGGGATGAATCCCGCACCGTGCTTGAGCATGCCCTGAAGGACAGCCCCGACGACCCCGAGGCGAACTACAGTCTGGGCATGGTCTTCGCCCAACTCAACGACACCAGCCGTGCTTACGACTATTTGCAACGAGCTTTAAGATTTCGTCCCGCTTATCCCGAGGCACTCAACAACCTCGGCGTGCTTTATCTACGCACTCAACGCCGCGACCAAGCGGTCGCAAGTTTCGAAGAATGCATCCGCCTTGCCCCCGCCTTCGATCAATCTTACCTGAACCTCGCCCGTGTCTACGCTCTGGAAGACCTGCCCGACAAAGCCCGCTCTGTGCTCCTCGAACTCCTCAAACAACATCCCGGTCACCCGCAAGCCCGGCAGATGCTCGATCAGCTCGGGAAATAAGCGGAAGAACACCCACGCCAGCCGTGATCTGTGGGTAGAGCACAGTGCTCGCAATCTCCCCACCGGAACATGGGAATGAACATCACGAACATCCCAGCTACATAGGACTGTGCGGCGTGGGTGCGGTCAGCAGATCCACGAACATCTTGTAGAGCTTCGCGGTGTCGAGATCGTCCTGCACTTCGACTGGTTGCACTTCAAGCTTGGGCTTGTCGCGGTCGGTCCAGGTCAGAGTGTTCCCGTAGCCCGCGCCGCGATCCAGATCCACATCCATGTAGCGCGTTTCTTTCTTCGTAATCAGGCTCGGATCGAGCCACGCCGCCGCCGCCAACTCGTCCCACAGATAGTTGTATTCGCCAAACAAGCGGCCATATTTGCCAATGTAGCGCGCCGCGGGCGAATCACCTGATTTGATACGATCGAGTAGTTCATTCGTCATGCTCGTCTTCAGTGAAATATCGACGGGCGTGCACACCATCCTTTTCCACGGCGCCCCCAGCACAATGTGAGCCGCTTCCGGATCGAACCAGAGGTTGAATTCGTGGCGCGGCACATTCATGAACTCAGGATCGTTGGTCTGCGGATTCAGGCTGGCGCCCATGAACACCAGTTCTTTCGCCAGGCTGGCAAAGTCAGGGTCAATCGAGATGGCTAGTGCCAGGTTGGTCATTGGACCACCTTCGTAGATCGTCACCTCGTGCGGAAACTTTCGAACCATGCGCACCAGAAAGTGAGCGGCGTCCTCATCCACTGGCTTGGTCGTGGGCATCCCTTCGGGAAAATTTCCCCACTGATCGGGCGGATGGTAATACTTTGGAGTCCACGCGCCCAGCCAGGCGACATAGCCGTAGCGTTGCTCCCACCGCTCGGTCTCGTCTTTTCGCCTGACGAGCGGCAACTCTGCGCCGGGCACGACGGCAATGTCGGTTCGTCCAATGAGTTCGAGCGCGCGCAAAGTGTGTGCCACTTCCTCTTTGAGCCAGGCATCTCCCGTCACCACGGTTACGCCCAGGACTTCGGTCTGGGGCGACTGGATCAGCAGGAGGATGGCTTGCTGGTCGGTACCCGCGGGCCCGGCGGCGTCTTGGTCGATGATGATCTTTCGCCTTGAGTTCCCCCGTGCTATCTCCTGACCCAGGCACGGCGGACTCGGGAAGGCCAGCCCCACTATCAGCAAGGTTGCAGCTGTCAAAAACTGAAAACGGAAAGCTTTCATCACGCACCCCAGAGGCTAAAGCTTACTCGATGTCGGCGGAACGGGCGAGAGCCGCAGACTCCTTTCTCCCCTGTAGCCCGGCGATTGCAGGGTGTGATCCGGCCGGCCAGTTAGAATAGCGCTTCGAGCGCAGCACACGTTTTGGATTCTCGCACAGATTATGGGTTGGTGCCGCAGAGCCGCTCGCCTATCGGGACACCTTCGAATCACGACCTGCGTGCCAGCCTACCTCCCGCCCTGGGGGCTTGCCGCCTCACTTGCTTGCGGACAATCTCTGCCACCACGCGGACTTGGCCACATTGCAGGGAGCTGTAGGGGATGCGGGAGGCCATCCGCTTGCTGCGGCAATGATTTATCTACAACCTAAGAGTGCAGTGAAGCCTCTAGCCGCAGTCACGCATGCAGAAGAAGCCTACCGTTTCCCGGTGCTTTGTGTACCCGTTGCGTCGAAGTGAGGGCTCGCCGCTGAAGGGCTAAAGCCAGCTGCACTGACGTGCCGCATTCCTAGATTGCAGGCAGACTCCCTCGATCCGAACCCAAACCTACGGGGCATCGATGACGCAGCGAAAGCCGATGGTTCCGGCGCGGTCGCGGCCGGGCGCCATCAAGAGATATTTCTGGTGTTCATCCAGCCGGTAAGCTTGCGGGAAATACCAGATCGAACCCCGCGGTTGATAGGATGCGCCCCCGCGAACGATAGCGGCGCGCGTGTGCGGGTCGCGGTATTCGTCTGTCCACTGGGAGACATTGCCGACGAGATCGAGAACGCCGAAAGGGCTCGCGCCTTGCGGAAAGTCGGTCACATTCGCAGGTGGGCGTCGCAGGGGGCCGCGATCTGGGCCGGGCAGCGCTTGCTGGTTCCAACCGTTACCCCAGGGATACAAACGAGCGTCGGATGATTGCGCGGCGTACTGCCACTCCCATTCATGGGGCAGGCGCTTGCCGGCCCAGGTGGCAAAGGCGCGGGCATCTTCGATCGAAACCCAAGTCACAGGCTTGTTTTCCCAGCCTTCGGGGTAGATTCCATTTGTCCAATCGCGCAGAAAATTGTGCCCGTCCTTATCCTTAGGCCGATAGTCGGTTGCTTCGAGGAACTTTTTGAACTCAGCGTTGGTCACCGGAGTACGGTCGATGTAGAAACTATGGATGTCGATGCGATGACGATGAAAGCGGCGAGGCGAATCCTCCCAAGAGTACTGCACATCGACGCCGGGATCGTTACCGCCCTCGATTTCGATGCCGCGAACCTGGAAGTCGTATTGCCCTGACGGAATGCGGATCATGCCGGGCGGAGCGGTCGAGGCCAGCTTGGTAGCGGCAATCTCAACCATGGTTTGGGGCACGGATTTCCACTCGCGCGAGTAACCCGCCAAGGGGCGACGGGAGCGCTCGGCCATGTAGGCAAGAAGATCGCGGAGCGGCCCGGGGGGTGGACTCTGTTGGGTGGCGAGAACCGCACCGAAACCCCGGCCGTCGATCACGAAGCTGAATGTCAATTCGTCGTTTTGCACAGTGGGGGCGAGTTCCGTGCCGTGCCATAAGTCGTAGTAATGCATACCCGGTTGTTGAGGCACGCGAAGTTGTTCTCCGGCGACGTCGTATTCGTTACGATTGACGATGGTCCAGAGCGTGCTGGCCTTCGTCGGAAACTTACTGGCGAAAACGCCTTGGTGCAGAACCGGAGTATGCGGCTCCCAATCTGGGGAGCGCAGATCGTCGGCCAAGGCACGCTCAATGCGAGTGAAGCGGAGGATGGCTTCGGCGTCGTTGGGATTGAGGCCGTACCAGAAACCCCAGAGATTTTCCAGGTCGGCGTAACCCTGGCCGTTGAAGAATGCGTGCTGCAAGCTGTCGGTCTTGTCGCGAGTGAAGCGGTCGGTGAGATTGACGGTGTGCCGCGGCTCCAGCCATTTTGTCTTGCTGACCATGGGGATAAAAGGATAGGCCATGCCTTCCCAGGTGACCCAGTCATTCCAGGAGAGGTTGGTCCAGGCGAGTGACCCGTCGCGCGGTTGGAATTGCGGTTCGAGCGCGAGGGGATGACCAGTCGCGTCCGAAGCCATGCGGAATTGTGCCGGGACGCTTTCGAGCGTGTCGAAGTTCACCCCGTCGGCGCCGATGTCGGCGAGCAGTTGCGAGATCGCAACCCAGTCAGGATTGCCTTCCGGGCGCGTGCCCGTGTCCCAGGCAAGCGTGGGGAAAAATACACGAACGCCGTGGCTGTGAAATTGTTGAATCATCCGGCGAAGCGCCGGGATGCCGCCGGGCAGGTCGCGCAGGAGATCGAATTGATTGCGGTCGTCGACGCCGAGGTTGGGATAGACATGCCAGATGAGCACGGCGTCGATAGGTCCGATCCGGCTCTCGGTCTCGGTAAGAAAACGATCGACCGTGTACTCGCCCTTCTCGGGATCGTAGATGCTGCGATCCCAAATCAGCAACTGAACCTGAGAGAACACGTGCTGCGTCCATTCAAGTTCGGGGCGATCGAATTGCGAGCCGTCGTAGCGCAGGCGAGTGCGGCGATCGTCGCGCCATGCCTTGAGACCGGCAAGCCAGGCGGCGGCATCGGATGGCTGCTCGGGCCCAAAGAAGAAGACTTCGCTCGGCGGCGGAAGCTCCGACAGATTCAGGATGCCAGTTGGCGGGACGAGGGCGTGGTTGGACTTCCATTCCTCTGAGAAAGCAAAACAGACGAAAAGAAAAACCAGCGCGGCGACGCTCAAAATGCAACGAGGGAGGCTACGATTCATAAAGTGCAGCACCGATTCGGTTCGTGATTGTCAGGCAGAGGCCTCGTCATCAAGTCGGTCGCAAATCTCAGCAGACTGGGCGAAGTCTGAGTATTTCTCAGCTGGTTCAATCTGCCCCCGGAGGAAGGCTCGTCCTCGGCTCACCTTAGAAGGTAAGCCTCTTAGAAGTTAAGCCTCAAGGCAAACTGAATCACCCGCGGATTGTTCACCGTCTCGTTGACGATTCCGAAACTGGACGGCGAATCGATGTCCTGCATCTGGGTGCCGGGGGTACCGGCCAGAAAGAACTGAGCATGGTTAAAGAGATTAAACATCTCGGCCCGGAACTGCAGGTACATGCTCTCGCGGAATGACAAAGGAAAGTCCTTGATCACCGAGAAATCCGTGTTCACGAAGCGCGGTTGGTAAAGTGGAGTACGGCTCGAATCCCCAAGTTCTCCCGCGGGAGCATCCATGAAAGCACAGGGATTGAACCAATGCGAAAGCGTGTGTACCTGGGATGGCGCCGCGCAGGTCGGATTCGCGGCGACTGGACCCGCTACGTTGGGGTCGCCGACTTCGTTTGGACGGTTGAGGCTGACGCCGTTCCACTGGAAGTACACTCCGGAGCCGCTGAAGGGCCCGTTGTTGCTCGCCGTCATGAAGAGCGGGAACCCGGAGGTGATTTTTTCGATCACATTCAGTTTCCAGTTGCCCAAAATTGTATTGACGGGACCGCTCCAGTTGCCCCCGAACGTCTTCCCTTTGCCGAACGGCAAGTCGTAGAGAATGCTGGCCGTGAAACTGTCGTTCAGGTTGATTTGAGACAGGCCCCAATCGGCTTTGTAGCTCCCGGGCAAGGGCCAGTAGGTCGCCCCGGGCATCGTGCCGGCGCCGTCGGGCATCCCGGAGTCGAAGGTACGCGACCAGGTGTAACCCAGCAGGGCGTACAGACCATGGCGCGCGCTCTTGGTCTCGGCCTTGATTTGCAGGGAATCGTAGCGGGCGCGGCCAATGTCAGCGAACTCGGAAATATTCGTGAACGGGCCATCGAGAGTGTACGGTTGGGCGATCGCCGCTCCTCCCGGGCCGCAACCGAAGGTGTAACCTTTGACCACGCCGCCACACGCCTCAGGGGATCCCACATTTCTGTTTAGGCCGGCCACCAGGATGTGCGAACTGCGAGAACCGGCGTACCCGACCGTCATGACCACGCTTCCGGGCAACTGGCGTTCAACATTCAAGTTGAACTGCTGCACCATGCCCTGCTTAAAGTTAAAATTCTGGGTATAAATTGTTCCCGTGAACTTGGCCGGGTTGGGCTGTGCACTATAGGGTTGGAGGGTGACCGGCAAAAGACCAAGTTGCAGGCCGCAGTTCAGCGGGGCGGCGGACGTAGCGTTATTAAAGGGACAAGGGACGCCGGCAAAAAAATTGAACTGATCGGTTTCTGCGAAGTAGGGCGGGTTCTCCCAGAGTCCTTGCGCGCCCTGGCTCCACGCCGAATCGTGGAAGATCGCGTATCCCGCGCGGATGGCAGTGTTCTGGCTTCCCCACGGTTTCCACGCCAATCCAATCCGCGGTTCCAAAGCGGTCTTGTCGAATTGGATACCGGCGCTTCCATCGCTACGAATACACTCCGCGCAATTCGCCTGCGGACTATTTCCCGCAACGTAATACTTGCCGGTCGCGAAGTCGAAGTTCGCTTGGCGTCCCTCGGCTTCGGTTTCGGGAGTCACCAGAGCCCAAGCCAGTCCGAGGTTCAAGGTGAGATTGTTGGTTACGCGCCAATCGTCCTGCACAAACGGGCGAAACATCTTCCAGCGGCGGCCCGTCGTGGCCCCGTCGAAGGTCTGGTCGTGGAGCGCCCCATTACTGGCCTGGCCCAACAAAAGATCTGCGGCATCGTCTCCGGTATAGGACCCACTACCGCCAAGCATAAAGAAAGCGCCGTCCTGGAAAGCATTGCTCCGCACATTCATTTGATTGGCGCGGATTCCGATGCCGACCCGGACGTCGTGCTTGCCTCGGATCATGTCCAGCGTATCCGAAGCGGAGAAGACGTTGGTCCCGCCCTGAAAGGGAGCAAACCCGCGATCCCCGATAGGCCAGTAATCCGTCAGTTGAATCGAACTGAGACCGCAACTCATGCAGTCCAGTGTGGTCTGGTTTAGGCTCGCCGAATAGCCGGTAATGCTGTCGCACTGACTTGCAAGATCGGCGCCCTGAATCCCCAACTTAGCGGCCGTGCACGCGCGGCCGCCGTAAACCCCGAAGGGAAGAATGTGATTGAAGATCCGGTTGAAACCGACACTCGCCTGATTGATCGTGCGATCGGAAAAGACGTGGGTTTCCGACACAGCCGCGTTGCGGCCGTGGTTGGTAAGGTACTCGGTGCTGCCGTAAGGATTCTCCGAGGCAAATCCTGGCGAACCGCCGGGATCGAAGGTCACCGCCTGATCGTAGCTGAAGCGGGCAAACGCTGAATCCTTGCTGGAAAAACTGTGGTCCAGGCGGATGTCGAATTTGCCTTCGTTGAGCGATCTCACCGGCACATTGGTGTAGTTGTATCCCAGCGCCGCGTTGCTCGCATTGCTGACCGGGTAAAGCTTAATCACTTGCGCGCCCGCCTTATCAAACATCGCCTCCGGAATTACATTACAAGTCGCGCCCGCCGCTTGGCTTCCATCCGGCAGCACGGGCTCGGAGGTCGGAGTCGGCAAGTTCTGTGTGCCCGGCAGGCACTGGAATGTGGTGGGTTCGGCTCCGGTGGCGTAAGGATTGATAAGATTGCCAAATTGGCTTGCGTTGTTGGGCCCTCGGGTGTTGCCGAACGGATCCAATCGAAAGTCGCCATTCATCATGGCCGGCGTCGGAACCAAACCGACGAACGGTATCCCGTGGCGCTGCCTTTTGGCTTCATAGTCCAGGAAGAAGAATGTCTTGTCCTTTCGAATCGGACCTCCCAGAGAGAAACCGAACTGATTGAGGTTGAATTGCTCACGCGAGGATGCGAAATAACTGCGAGCATCCAGGTCAGTATTGCGGAAGTACTCGAACAGTGAGCCGTGGAACTTGTTCGTCCCCGATTTCGTCGTGACGAGTACGGTCGGGCCCGCGCGGGTGCCGTACTCTGCCGAGTAGTTATAGGTCAGGACTTTGAATTCCTGGATGGCATCAATCGAAGGCAAAATCGCGATCCCGCCCGCCGTCAGCTCATTATTGTCATTGTTATCGTAGAGCCAGTCGGTACTCTGCACGCGCGATCCGCCCACCGAGAGCGAGAAGGTACCGCGAGCCGATACTTCGCTGCTGGCACCACCACCAAAGAAGCTTTGCGGATTCGACTCCTGGGTTGTGCCGGGGGTGAGCGTGGCCAGCTGGACAAAATCGCGGCCGTTCAAAGGAAGTTCCGCGACTTGCTGGGAAGTGATGACTTGTCCCAGGGTGGCATTGGCGGTCTCGACGGCCACTTCCGTCGCGCTGACCTCGACGGTCGACGTAACCGACGCGAGAACCAGGGTGAAATTCACCTCGCGTTGCTCGTCCAACTGCAGCCGAATGTCCTTTTGTTGGGCGCTTTGAAAACCCTGAGCATCCACTCGGATGGTGAAAAACGAGACGGGCAGCAAGGGGACGAGATAACGTCCAGAAGTGTCGGTCGTCGACTCGCGGGTTATGCCCGTGTCCTGGGAGGCGACGGTCACCTTCGCTCCCGAAATTGTCGACCCAGTCTTGTCCACAACCGTGCCCGAAAAACTTCCGTTGGTCTGGCTGTAGACGAGTGGGCAAATGGAGAATGCGAACAAAAAGAAAACCGCAGTGAACAGCACCCGGTTTTTCAGCATGGTGTCCCTTTTCGGTGGCTCTCACCGAGTGAAGCGCAGTTGTTCTCCGGTTCTTCAGTAATCGGAGGGCCGAATCGTAAGGCGACCATCTAAATGGATCTTGCGCTGCACTGTCAAGACTTTTTGTTAAGGGGTTGGAATGATTCGATAGGTCGGTGACATCAATTTTTTGGCGTCGTAGGCAGCGCAGGGTTGACCCAGCAAGCCCTGCGGGGGTCCGAGGCAGGCTGCGTCAAACCGCGCGCGGTCATAGGATGATTCTTGCACTCCCGCCCTGGTTGTAGGCAATCCAGCGTAGAGATTGGCATTTCGGACTGCCTCGCGCTCGGGCAGCCTCTCACCCAAGAGCACGGCGAAGCCGGTTGTAATGCGAGTTCATGTTCATCGACTGGCTCTCCCGCAATCATCCCGCACCGGAGATCACGTGAGCAATTCGCCGCAGGTAATCATTGGCATAGTCGCCGACGGACAGAATCAAAACCAGGCGTGCTTTCGCTCGACTCAGCGCGACGTTGATCAATCGAGGGCCTTCGACAGGGTGCCCCAGGAGTCTCTCGCCAGTCGCGATTACGGGATCGAAAATAACGGTGTGATACTCGCTGCCTTGCGCTCTATGCACGGTGCTGACCGGGACCTTGGTCTGTCCAGCATTTCGGAGAAAAGTTTTGATCAACCCCCGCTGTGCTCGATAGGGAGTCAAGACGAGCACGTTCTCCTCACCGACCTGGCCGGTGAGGGAAGAGACTACCTGTCCGATATACTCGGCGGACTTGTAGCGTGTGCCAATGCCATACTTCGTCTGTTTGAAGTCGCCTTCCGCTGGGCACTTTTCGAGGTGCACGCGGTGGCTGCCGATCCCGGGGACGAACTGCGTGCGTCGCTCCGCGCGCCATTCCACGTCGCTTGCGCACTTCTCGGCGACGATCAACTCCCCGTCATAGAACACGCAGCTAACGATGTCACAAATCTCTTCGGCCATACGGGACTGTTCATTCAAGAAGCAGCGGTTCTGTGGGTTCATGTACTTAAACATGGATACGCCAAGCCATTTCTTGGCATCGCGATGGGCTGACCGCACGATCGGCGCAAGCTGCTTGGGGTCGCCCGCGAAGAGGACTCTCTGGCCAAGCGGCGCCAACGCCAAAGCATGGGGCAGGCTGACCTGGCTGGACTCGTCGAACAAGATGAGGTCGAACGGTTTGCGAGCCCGCAGAGCTGCGCAGGAAAAGGCCGCCCCGGTTGTGGTCATGGCCGCTACTTGCGCCTGATCGATTGGCTTCGGTATCTGTGCTCGGAGAGCGCTAAGCTTGTCTTTCCAGGTGGCATATGCTGCCGCATTGCTTCGGTCCGGCATCTGCGTTTCGAGCTCAGCAATTCGTCTAACCAGATCGCTATCAACAACTGGTAATAGGTGTTCCCGGCCTTTGTAGTTGCCGGCGATGAAGTGCGTTCCAATTCGTTTGCAGCGCCGGCGCAATCCGTGAGCCGCGGGATCAGCCCGCTCGAGTTCTTCCAGGCGGCGGTCGACCGACAGCAGTGCAATGTCGACCGCCCAGTTCGTCGTCGAAAGCAGCAAGATTCTCGCTCGTGGCCTTTGGCGCAAATAGGAGGCCAACATTGCGCCCACCGTATAGGTCTTGCCGGTGCCCGGCGGCCCCCACAGGAATCCAAACTCTCGATCCAGCAGACCAAATGCTTGTCTTTGCCGATCCCTCAACTGGGGGAAGCCTGGTACGGAACGCACATCGACGAGGGGGGAGTAACGCAGCGCGGTGACTCTCTCGAGCCACCCCAGACTTTCCTCCGCAAAGAGCGCTGACTTCCAAATGTCTCGCAGCGCCTCCAGATAGCGCGGCGGGCGCAGCACGATCTGGCCGCCTTTACGGGGTGGTGGGCCACTCAGATACCGAATGTTGATTTGGTCGTGTTCGGCGGATACGGAGAGGACATCAGCTGTTCCCTTCGGCGGCCCCGGCCACCACGCCGCAGCGCCCTCCAGGCTCTCGTCCAGTCCGTGAGAAGAATCTGCCGAATTTATGAATATCTTAAACAGCGCCGGGCCATCCGGTTTCACCTCGGAAACGGTGAACTCTAGCGGCCTGCCGCTTACTCTGAGCTCTTCTTCGAGGGCATCAATGATTTCGCGCTGCGCCATAAAATCTGGACGATGCATAACAGGGCTCGGGAGCCCACAGTAAACTTGGGCCGCGGGCGGCGAACGACAACTCACAAGGGCTCTTATATACCATATCGACGTCCCGCCGGCGCCGCGCAGGAAAGAGTCGCAGGGAATTGCGCGACGCTGTGTGCGGCCGTGGCTTAAGCCCGAACGAGGTTAGGCATCGCGGCAACATCGGGATTTCGCGGTCGATTCGTTGAAATGGGTAATGACGTTCGGAAGAAATTCGCTGATGTGGATGGCACCGGAGAGCCATCACGGATCACACTGTGGCCTGCCTCGCTAAACCACGCGAAACCGACGACACCCCGCGCCGTGGTCGCTGCAGCGAGACGCTTATCGATTCTTCTTGCGTTCCGGACGGAAACATCTCCATCGAACTTCGCAGATTCGCAGATTCGGTGAAACCCGGATAGGCGGCACGCCGAGTAGGTAGGGTCACACAAATTCTCGAACGTATCGATGAGGCCATGGCCCGGACCAGGGTGGAGATACGTTGCTATCTCCGGCAACATTCTGTTCCTTGATTTGCAGTCACCAGAACGCTATGAAAGCAGAAGTGCGAGGTCCTCGGGCTTCAGGTTCCGAATGACGCTGCTCTCTTCCCCGATGATTTCTGCGGCTAGGTTGCGCTTGCTGTTTTGCAACTCGAGGATCTTCTCCTCAACGGTGTCACGGGCGATCAGCCGATAGGCGAAGACCGGACGCTGTTGTCCGATGCGGTGGGTGCGGTCCACCGCCTGCGCTTCCACGGCCGGGTTCCACCAGGGATCGAGGATGAAAACATACTCGGCGGCGGTAAGGTTCAGCCCGACTCCGCCTGCCTTTAAGCTGATCAAGAAGATTCTGCAGCTGGGGTCAGTTTGGAAGCGCTCGACTCTGGCCTGGCGGTCGCGGGTCGCGCCATCGAGGTATTCGTAAACCACGCCGCTTTCATCGAGCCGGTCGCAAACAATTTTCAGCAGGCTGGTGAACTGCGAGAAGACCAATGCCTTGTGGCCTTCGTCGAGGACTTCGCGCAACTGCGCCAGCAGCGCTTCGAGTTTGGCGCTGGGTTCTGCAATGCGTTTGGGGTCGAGCAGCGCGGGATGGCAAGCGGCCTGGCGCAGGCGCAACAAGGCTTCCAGAACCTGGATCTTCGATTTAGCCAGCCCGTCCTTTTCGATTCGCTTCAGCAGCGACTCGCGGTAGTGCTGGCGCAGCTCGTCGTAGAGCTTGCGCTGGGCCGTCTCCATCTCACAGTAAATCGTCTGCTCGCTCTTGGGCGGAAGTTCCTGCGCCACTTGCTGCTTGGTCCGGCGCAGAATGAATGGCCGCAGGGCCCGAGCCAGCAAGCGCTGCGTGTCTTCCGTGGCATTGCGCCAGCTGCTGCCTGCAACCTTGAAAACGCTGGCCGCGCCAAGCATTCCAGGATTGAGAAATTCAAATAAGCTCCACAGTTCCCCGAGATGATTTTCGACCGGAGTGCCACTCAGCCCCAGACGATATCGCCCACGCAAAAGCCGCACTGCTTTTGAGGATTCAGTTTCGGCATTCTTGACCGCCTGGGCCTCGTCGAGAATGACATAATCAAATTCGAAATCCTTAAGAGAAAGAATATCCCGGCGCAGCGTGCCATAGGTGGTGAGAATCACGTCACAAGCCGCGAAGTCGTTGCCCTCGCGGGCCACGCCGGTGTGGTCCAGAACCCGCAGTTGAGGCGTGAAACGCTCCGCCTCCTGCTTCCAGTTAAACACCAGGGATTTCGGCACCACGATGAGGGAGGGTGAAACTGGCTGGCCGGTGCGGCGCATCTCGCGGCGCATCTCGAGAAGAGCCAGCACCTGCGCCGTCTTACCCACGCCCATATCGTCGGCCAGGCAACCGCCGAAGGAGAATCGTTGTAGAAAAAGCATCCACGCCAAACCTTCGCACTGATAGTCGCGCAAACGGCCCACGAATCCCTCCGGCTGTGCAATGGTCTCCACCGCGCTGCCTGGGTGCAGTTCGTCCCGCAGGCGCGCAAAGGTCTGGTCCCATTTCGCTTCGGGCTGCGTGGCCAGCAGGGCGTCGAGAAGTCCCGCCTGGGAACGAGTAAAGTGAATGTGCCCGTTCTCGGGAGAACCCATTCCGGCGAGGGGACCGATCCGGCGCAGCCATTCCTCCGGCAGCATTCCGTAGGTTCCGTCGTCGAGTTGCACCATGTTGTTGCCGCGACGCAGGGCCGCGAGCAATTCTGGCAATCGCGCTTTGGTGGCGCCGTAACCGACTTCGCCGTGCAATTCGAACCAGTCCACACCGCTGGAGACTTCGAGCCGGAAGTTTCCAGGCGGGCGGAAGATTCTTCCCTCGGCGTCAATGTGCCATCCCGCCTCGACCAGCGGCCGCACCACCCGTGGCAGCTTGCTCGCCGCCACCCCGCGGACAGGTTCGGGAGCCCCATCACTCGCCTGGCGGCGTTTCACGCCCAGTTGATCGAGCAAGGCATCAGCCGCCGCTTCGGCGTCGAAATCGCGGCGCAGAAACCGCCGGGTGGCAGCGTCAAAGAAGCCCCGCGAGGGGTCGGACTCCGGCACAATCCGGTCGTCGTAGGCAAACGAGAGCTCCGCTTGCAGGCGCCCCGGTCCCAAGCGAATCGGCGCTTGGGAAATTTTCAGGCGCGGTGCGGGAATTGACGTCACTTCCTCGTACCGCATTTCCTCCGGCACCGTCAGCGGCGGCAGGTTCCGTGAGCCGAGCAAGGCGGCCAGGAACTGATCTTTTTCGCTCTCGGGAGCCACGATCGAGCCTTTCTTGCGCAGGGCTGAAATCCACGCGAACGAAGCTTCTGGGGCGCATCGTGCCACCCGCTCCCTGGTAAACACAAAACCAGGCGTTAGGAGAACCGGGTCCCTCAGTTTCATGCGCTCTTCCCCACGCTGGAAAAATCCGGTGAGCGCACACTTTCCCTCTTCCGTCTTGCCCAACTCCAGCGCAAAACTCCAAGCATCGCCTTCATCCCAGGCCAGCGGTAGCAAAGCTTCAGGCTCGTTTTGAGGCCGCAGGTGGCAGCGCCCGGTTCGGACCATGAGCGGCATGAGCATAAGGCTCAGTGCGGGCGGAAGCACTGACAATTCGGGAACACGATCATAATAGTCCTGGTATCCGTAGGAGTATCTCTGTGTTCCAGCGAGCACGGACAGTATTTGTTGGTCTTCGGTTACGGGGAGGCTCTGAATCTGGCTGCGCTTCATGGCGAGCGGCTTCGGGAGCGCCCAGTTGCCGTCTTTCTTGCGCTCGCGAGATTCCAGCGTGAGGCAGAGTCCGCCGCCCAAGAGGCAGGCTGCAATGTCGACGATGTATAGAACCTCCCGCTTCGCCGGCCATGTGGACTCTGGCATGGCCGGCCGGGGGCCGGGGGCGACGATCTCGCTGAATTGCTGTTGCCACGATGGCGGTTTCGGCACCCGCTGTCGAGCGGTGACAGGTACGCCCGAGCGGGCAACCCACTCTCGCCAGCTGGCCCCTGGCGTCTTGAGATCATCGTCGTCAAAGGGCAATTCAGAATCGTCGCTCAACACCAGTTGCGGCGCGGAAGTAGCCGGGGGCAGACTTTCCTGCGCCTCGGCTGCCAGAATCGTGGCCCAGAGATGCTTGCATGGGACGCCATTGTCCACGAAGTAGGGGCAGTCACACCAGACCGACAGGACTCCATCTCTGAAACCGAGCTTCACATCGTAAGTCAGCGAACCATGCACTCGGGCGTGCACTTCGGTGTCAGAAGCCCGCACAATTCGGACCAGGCCGCTGCGATAATATTCTTCGCCCCGATGCTGGACGTTCCAGCCGAATTGCGGTGCCAGTCGAGCGGAAAGACTCATGGACATGGTTCAGGCCTGATCATTCTATCGAATGGAAGACGGCGTGTGGTTACGCCGACATGCTACCATTCCTGCGTGAGCGACTCCGCTTGCCTTCCCCCGACTGCGCTAGCCGTGCCCAGCCCAACGGCTGCTCCGCGGCACTCCGCCCTCATCCGCGTCACTCACTGGATCACAACGCTGTGCTTCTTTGCCCTCCTCGTCACCGGAGTCGAATTGGTGATCTCGCACCCTCGTTTCTATTGGGGTGAAACCGGCAACGATTTGACTCCCACCCTGTTCAAAATTCCGATCCCTGCCTCGAGGAATCTGGTGCCGACCGGCTACGGCTTTGTACTGCCCGACCAAAATGGCTGGAGCCGCTATCTCCACTTTCAAGCCGCGTGGCTGGTGATTTTGACCGGCCTGCTTTATGCGATCGCCATCGCATTGAATGGGCATTTGCAGAGGAACCTGCTCCCGGGCAAGACCGATCTTTCCTGGCGGGCGCTGTCAATCGCAATCGCGGACCACTTGCGCTTCAGGCGGCCGAGCGCGGCCGAAGCCTGGTCGTATAACCCGCTGCAGCGGCTCAGCTACCTCTTCGTAATCTTCGTTTTGTTTCCCCTGGTAATCTGGACGGGACTGGCGATGTCGCCCGCCTTTGTTTCCGCGGTTCCGGCAGCCGTCAACCTGCTTGGCGGCCAGCAATCGGCGCGCACGCTTCACTTCTTCGTCTCGCTGGCTCTCGTGCTGTTTCTGCTAGTCCACGTGGGGATGGTTTGGCTGGCCGGATTCAGAAGCCGCATGCGCACCATGATCACTGGCCGCGTCGACACGAATTCCGCCGGCACAAGTCGGCTGGCATAGGTATGGAGCGTATATGAGCAAAGAACCGTCACGCGCGGAACTCTCCCGCCGCAGACTGATCACCACCGGACTCGCGGCCACAGCCGGCGCCTTGGGCCTGGGCGCGGCCGCGCGCCTCGCGCAAGAATACGGCCTCGTCCCGCCCGATCACGGCGGAATCTACGGCCTCGGCGAAACTCTGACCTACGCCTCGCAACGGCTGCTCACCCGGCACTCGCTGGCCCGTGAATTTTCTCGCAGCCAGATTTCGCAGCCCCCGTTCGCCAACGAAGTCGCACCCCCCAGTGAAGAGTTCAAGCGCCTTCGGGCCGGAAAATTCGCCGACTGGCGGCTCACTGTCACCGGTCTAGTTGCGAATCCCGCCGCGTTTTCGCTCGACCAGCTTAGGAGCTACCCATCGCGCAGCCAGATCACGATGATCCAGTGCGAAGAGGGATGGTCGTATATCGCCGAGTGGATCGGCGTGCCTCTCTCTCACGTGCTCAATCTTGTAGGCGTGCAGCCGCAGGCCCGCTACGTGGTCTACTTCTCGATCGAACCCGACTGGTGGGAGAGCATCGACATGGCCGACGCTTTGCATCCCCAAACAGTTCTCGCCTACGGAATGAATGGCGGTGAAATCCCGGTGGGCAACGGCGGTCCCCTGCGCCTGCGCGTCGCCCGCCAGCTCGGCTACAAGAGCGTGAAGTACATCACTCACCTCACCGTCACCGACAGCCTGAAGAGTTTCGGCAAAGGTCTCGGCTCCGCGTCTCCGGAAGGAGGCTACTCCTGGTACGCCGGTATCTGACAGGTTCGAGTCGGTTTGGGCAGGCCACGACGTTCACTCGTGCCGTTCCGTCGTTCAAAATCAATCCGCGCTTTCGCGGCTGAGGAAGCCTGCGCGGGCACTACGACTTCTCGGCAGGCCGCTCGTGCAACGTCGGCTTCTTTCTCCCAGCATCCGCATAGACGACGCATCCGATCCCCAGCGTCACAGATGCGAAGCCGCAAACTCCCGCCCACCCAAACCGCTGCCATAAAAGTGAACTCGCATAAGAGCCCAGCGCCCCGGCGCTGAAATAACAAATCATGTAGACCATGTTCAGCCGGCTGCGCGCCTCGGGCAGCAATCCGTAGATGCGGGTCTGATTCGACACGTGACCCGACTGCACGCCAACGTCGAGCAAGATCACGCCCGCGATCAATCCGCCCATGTGCCTGCCAAAAACGTAAAGCACGACGAAAGAAGTCAGAGTCGTCAAAAGCGAGATCAAAACATTGCGGCGCGCGCCGTAACGATCTGCCAGGTGTCCGATAAAAGGGGCACAGACGGCGCCCAGCGCACCCACCAGCCCAAAAAGTCCGGCGACACCGCTGCCGTAGTGATAAGGAGGAATCTGCAAGAAGAAGACCAGCGTGGTCCAGAACGCGCTGAAGCAACAGAACAGAATCGCGCTCAGCGTAGCGGCTTCTCGCAGAACCGGCTGTTCGCGAATCAACTGCGCCGCCGACCGGATCAACTCCGGCCACGACAACTGCAACTCGGGCTTGCTCGTCGGCAGGCCGGCGCGAATCAATGCGGCGAGCGCCAGCATCAGCAGGCAGGCCAGCCAATACACCGTGCGCCAGCCCGCCCAGGCCCCCAGAAGTCCGCTGAAGGTTCGCGCCAGCAGGATGCCGAACAACAGTCCCGAAAGCACCGCTCCCACCGTCGCTCCCCGCCGCGCCCGAGGAGCAAGATGAGCCGCGAAGGGAACGATCAGATGAACCGTCGACGCCGCCATGCCGATGCCCAGGCTGGCCAGCGCGAGCCAGGGAAAATTCCGGGCGCTGGCCATGAGCGCCAGAAACACAGATTCAGCCAGCAGCAGATACACGATCAAACGCCGCCGCTCTTTGGTATCGCCCAACGGAACGAAGAACAACATTCCCAGCGCCGCGCCCAACTGTGTGAGCATAGCCACGATTCCAACCTGCGGCACACGGATGCCGAAGCTGACCGCAATGCTGGCAAGCAGCGGCTGGATGTAATAGATGTTGGCGACGATCGCGCCCACGCTGAATGCCATCAACCAGACGTGCGCTGGCTTGATGGTTTCTGTGGAATGGATCTCCTGCCTTGGGTTGGCCTGAAGAACCTGCATCGATAAGATTGCCGTACCCATTAAGATGCTCGCGCTTTCCCGGCAGACTCAATCAGTCACGAACTCACCGCATTCCAGACGCCGTCTCCGGTTCGGGAATCGCCTCGATGCGTCCCAGCAGAAAAATGTAGCCCGCAATCCCGAGCAACAAAACGGCGGCCGCAGTCACGAAAGCAGCGGCGAACGAATGCGTCGCAGCGACGATGTAGCCGGTGACGATGGGCGCGGAAATCGCTCCGATTTGGCCGGAGAAGTTGACCGCTCCGGCGAGAGTGCCCACGCTTTCCCGCGGCGAAATCAGAGACGGAACCGTCCACGCCACCGGCGAGGCCGCCGCCAATCCTCCCAGAGCGAGGCTAATCCAGACCAGCGCCGCGGCCGAGCTGTGAGCGCGAGCCGCGCCGAAGATCGCCATCCCACAGGCCATCCCGCCCACCATAGCGCTTTGCCGAACGCGATTGGCGTCGTAGCCACGCAGGATGAGAGCGTCCACCAGCCATCCGCCCACCAGCACATCGGTGAACGTGGCAAACAGCCAGGGCACGCTCGTGTAGAAAACCGAGTGCAACAAATCCATGCGGAGCGCAACCGAAAGATAGCTGGGCAGCCAGGTCAGCAAAAGAAAAAAAGTGTAGTTGTAAGCACCCCAACCCAGCGCCAGGCCGTAGACTTTCGGCTGCGTCAAAAGATAGCCGAGCGAACTACCGCTTCGCGCCTTGGCCTGATCTTCCGGTTGCGCGTTTCCTTGCCGGATAAAATCAAATTCTTCCGGAGACAGTCCGTTGTCTTCTGTGGGATTTTTATAGATCCGATAGAACAAAACAAAATAAAACAAGCTGATGAAACCGGTAGCGGCGAAGCTCCAGCGCCAGCCGAAATAAAAAAGCAGCAATCCGATCAGCGGCACTCCGATGGCGCTGGAAAATTTTGCCGCCGCATCGGACAGTGACGTGGCCAGGCTCCTCTCTTCGCGAGTAAACCAATAGCCCAGAGCCTTGGCATTCGCCGGGAAGATGGGTGACTCGCTCACACCCAAGAGAAAGCGAGCTCCGAAAAACCAGGTAAGGCCGGGAGCAAGGGAAGCGGCGAACGAAGATAAGCTCCACAACAGCGCGCTGATTCGGCCCACGCGGCGCACTCCCCAGCGATCAAGCAAGATTCCGCAGGGCATCTGCATCGCCGCGTAAGTCCAACTAAAGGCGCTGGAGAGATAGCCGAAGGCCACCAGCGACAGTCCGAAGGAATCGTGCAGCGCGTCGCGCGATACCGATAGATTAATCCGGTCGAAGAAATTGACCAGAACGCCGAAGGCCAGCAGGAAGGCGATGCGCCATCGCCGGCGCGGCACGCTGGATCCGGACGCAATGTTAGGCAAGAGCGCTCCGCCGAAAGTTTAACGATGAGAAGCTAGTTCTACAACCGGATTGACTACTGCACTCCGATGCCCGCGAGCAAACCACCATCGACGACGTAATCGCAGCCGGTGCAGAACCCCGCCCGATCCGACGCCAGAAAAGCCGCCAGCTCAGCGACCTCTTCCGGCGTGCCGATGCGCCCGAGGGGATGAGCCGCGCCAAAGCGCGCGAACGCCTCCTCCACCGGCACATTGGGAGAAAAGTTCGCCGCGGAGCGCGCCAGCATGGGAGTGCGAATCGATCCCGGACTGATCGAATTCACGCGAATGTTATCGCTAGCGTGGTCGAGTGCGAGCGCGCGCGTCAAGCTGTGCACCGCGCCCTTCGTCGTCGCATACGCAGCCACCCCGCGCTGGCAGGCGTATGCCTGAACTGAAGCCAGATTAATCATGGCGCCGCCCCCGCGCTTTTTCATCTCTGGGATGCCGAAGTGCGCGAGGAGGTAAACGCTGCCCACGTTCACCAACATGCAGCGATTCCAGGTCGCGAGGTCGGTTTCGAGGACCGTGCCGAAAGGATGAATGGCCGCCGCGTTGGCGATGATATCCAGCCCGCCAAACTGCGCGACAGTCTTGGCGACCACGGAGCGGACCTGCTCAGCGTCGGTGACGTCCGAGCGCTCCACCCGCAAGATTAAATTCAGTTTGGCCGCATCGCGGGCCAACTCGTCATTCCCCGACGCCTCGATCCCGCATGAAACTACTTGAGCGCCGCCTGCGGCGAAGCGCACTGCAATCGCGCGCCCGATTCCCGTGGTGCCTGTGACCAGCGCTATTTTTCCCGCGAAGTCTTTCATATTCGTTGAACCTCATCGCTTGCACAGCCGAGGAAGAAGATGATAACCGTAACGCGGCTATTTCGATAATTCCGGCAGCGCATACCGTAATCCCCGCACCACCCCGCGCAATTCCGCCAAACCTTTCAACCGCCCCACCAGCGAATAGCCGGGATTCACTTTCTTGCCGATGTCATCGGCGAGCAGATGCCCGTGATCGGGACGCAAGGGAATCTCATGATCCTCGCGCCCCGCGCGCCGCCGCCTCGCTTCTTGCTCCAGCAACGCGTGAATCACGCCCACCATATCGGAACTGCCGTCCAGGTGCTCCGCTTCGTAGAAGGACCCATCCGGCTCTCGCATCACCTGCCGAAGATGCACGAAATGAATCCGCCCGCCGAACTCCCCCGACATCGCCAGCAAATCGTTATCGGCCCGCGCTCCGAAAGATCCCACACAAAACGTCAAACCATTCGCCGTCGAATCGCAGGCCGCGAAAATCGCTCGCACGTCGTCGGCAGTCGACACCACGCGCGGAAGTCCGAACAGCGGCCACGGCGGGTCGTCGGGATGAATCGCGATGCGCACCCCATTCTCCTCTGCCACCGGCACAACCTCGCGCAGGAACGCAACCAGGTTCGCACGCAGTTGATCAGCCGTGGCACCCTCGTATTCCCCAATCAAAGAGCGGATGGTCTCGCGATCATAAGTCGCCTCGGCCCCGGGAAGCCCGGCGATGATCGTGCGTTCCAGGCGATCTCGGTCAGCTTCCGACATTCCTTGAAAGCGAGCGCGGGCAGCCCGAATCCGTGCGCGGGAATAATCCGCCTCTGCTTTTGTGCGCTTGAGAATGAAGAGATCGTAAGCCGCGAAATCAATCGCATCAAAACGCAGCGCGTAACCTGTGCTCGGCAAGCTCCATTGCAAATCGGTTCGCGTCCAGTCCACCACCGGCATGAAGTTATAGCAGACGACTCGCACGCCCGCCTTCGCAACTGCGGCCAGCGTATCCTTCCACGCGCCGATGAATTGCCGATAAGGTCCGGATCGCCGCTTGATGGAATTGTGAACCGGAATGCTCTCCACCACCGACCACACCAGACCGGCCGCGGCAATCTCATCTCTGCGCTTGAGAATTTCCCCGAGCGGCCAAGCCTCGCCTCGGTAACGATGGTGCAGCGCCGAGACGATGCCGGTGGCTCCCGCCTGCTTGATGTGATCGAGAGGCACGGGATCGTTCGGCCCAAACCATCGCCACGTCTCCTGCATGCCCTGATCTTAACGCAGAGCGTGGACTCAGGAATTCAGCCACCAGATTTTGAAGTTCAACAGGGCTGCGAACCCAGACCACAGCGCATACGGAACCATCATCCAGAAAGCGAGGGTCGAAATCGCGTGGAACGCGAGGGCGGTGGCGACGATGGCGATAAACAAGAAAACGATCTCGACCAGCGCCCACCCGGGGCGGCGCAGCCGGAAAAATATTCCTGACCATGCCACATTGAGGGCCAATTGGGCAAAGAAAAGAATCAGCGCCAGCCTCCCCCCACCCCGCTTGGCCCCTTGCCAGACCAGCCAAGCGCTGATTGCCATCAGCAAATAAAGAGTCGACCAAATCGGACCGAACAGCCAGTTCGGCGGATTAAAGGCAGGTTTTCTCAACCCCACGTACCACGTACGAACGGAAGATGCGGTCCAGATGGAGGCGAGCCAGGCGGCGCTGCAACACAAGAAAAGAAAAAGGAGAAGCATGAGCCAGCGGGGTTCAGCCACGTCGCGCCTCCAGTCGTTTGATCTGCTCGATGTAAAGCCTGGAGTCAAACTTCTTGGATGTGCTGGCGTTCGACATGTAGCGAATCTGCCCGAAAATCGGCCGCTCAAACCATGCGCGATCATGCTTGCCAACTATCGCCCAGGCAATTCCGGCGTAGCCGTTGGGATCGCGCCCGTCGAGTTCGTAACGATCATTGAGCCGCACGGCTCGTTGATAAGCCACGGCGACCGAAGGGCTCCACTCCAGAATTTTCTTGGCCCAGTACATGCGCATGTAGTTGTGCATCCACCCGGTCAAGACCATTTGTCTTTGCGCCGCATTCCATAGTGCGTCGTGAGTTTCGCCACGCTCCAGTTGCTCGTCGCTATAAACGATCGGACGTTTGTCGCTGGCATGCCGCGCGAACGACCGTCCCGCCCAGGGTTCGAGCGATTCGAAACGGTCATAATTCGGGTTGTAGCGCACGAAATTTACCGAGAGTTCGCGGCGCACGATCAATTGCTCCAGAAACGCCTGCTTCGCGGCTTGGGGGGCCGAGGCTTTTTGTATCGCCTGTGCAACCGTAAGCGGACCGATGTGTCCGAAGTGCAAGTAAGGCGAGAGATTGCTCGTGCCCACGAGTTCGGGGTGATTCCTGTCCTTCGGATAATTCTTCAATCTGCTTCTCATAAATTCTCTCAGGATGTTCAGGGCCTGCTTCGTACCTCCCCGCCAGTCCCCCGCCGGAGGAACAGATCGATCCAGCGGCCAGCCTGTGATGAAATCTTCCTTCAGCGAAAGTGACTGCAGCTTTCGCGGCGCCTTCCATGGAAGACGCGCTTTCACGACTTTCGCCGGCACGAGATACCGCGGCAAGAGCTCGTGAATTCGCGGCCGAATGGTACGCGCGCCGTAATGTTCTCTACCGAGCAGGCGCGAGGGCACGATAACATCGGCATCCACGGTCCAGAGTGGCACTTTCAAAAGCTGCGAGGCGCGTACCCGCCAATGTTCCGTTTCGCGCAACGGATTCTCGTCGCCGATCACCATCGCCGCCCGCACCTCCTCGCAAAACTTGATCAGGCTATGGTCGGGATAGGCACGCAGCACGAAGCCGACATTGCGCTTGGCAAGTTCCTCCGCGATATCGGGAATGCCCGAGGCCAGAAAGCGGTAGTGGCGCAGGTTCGCGTTCGGATAAAACGGCACCGTCGCAAAGAAAACGACCACCGGTTTTCGCAGCTCATTCCCCACCCTGATCGCAACGTCCAGAGCGGAATTATCCAGCCCCCGCTGCGCTCGCTGCATCCAGTAGACGACGCACTTTCCCCGCGGGTCGGGTGCTCCGGCGCTGCGAATCATGACGCGGGGATCGGCGCTGATTTTGCTGAGTTCCATAGAATCGGTTCACACGCTACTCTGGGATCGGTGGAAGCCTCATTGACAGTTTGGGCGGTCTCCGGTCCAATAGCTTAGATGCATCGTGAGAAGGAAACTCAGGTCACGGTTGCAGTCGCAGCAATTTCTTATTTCGCCTAGGAGAAAACTCAATGTCCGCACCCAGCCGCCGGCCGGAAATCCGCCGTCGCCGCGCCCGTCAACACAAGATCACCACGCTACGCAAACGCTTGGCCTCGGCCCAGAACGACGGCGACCGCAGCCGCGTCACCGCCAAGCTGCAAAAGCTTTCCATCGCCTCGCCCGGCCAGCCTTTGCTGAAGTAGATGGCCCCCCGGGCGCGCTTTTCGACGGAGCTGGCGAAACTGACGCATCACGCCACACCGGCGGTAGTCTTGGAGTTGGGGTGCTGATGCGATTTCGCCTCGCGCTCCCCGCTTAGAACTTCCCGATACACTTCCACAATCCGCTGCACCGATTTTTCCCAGGAAAACTTGGCCGCCTGGCGGTAGCTGCGCTCCTTCATTTTCTCGCGCAGGGGCTGGTCCAGCAGCACACGATGCAGCGCGCGCATAATCTCGAAAACATTTTCCGGATGCACCAGCACGGCCGCATTCCCCACCACCTCGGGCAGCGAAGAAACGTTCGAAGTTACCACTGGAGTGCCGTGCGCCATCGCCTCCAGCGGGGGCAAGCCGAAGCCTTCATATAAAGAAGGGAAGACAAAAATCTTGGCGGAATCGTAAAACGTGCGCAAGACTTCAATGGGCACAAAACCCAGAAAGCGCACGTCGTTCTGCACCCCGCTGCGGATCACCGTTCTCCTCAACTCGGGGTTGCCCGAAACATCGTCCCCAATAATGATCAGCTTGAGATCGGGAAAAGCCCCATCTTTCCCCAACTCCGTCTTCAACGCCGAGAACGCCTCGATGATCCGCCCCACATTCTTGTGCGAGCTGATTCGCCCCGCATACAGAAGAAAAGGGTAAGTCACCTGGTAGCGCTCGGCGATCAGTTGGCGGTCGGCAGCGCTGGCGTGCCCACGCAGCAAACGTTCATCGATCGCGTTGTACACGACTTCGATGCGCCCTGCGGGAATGGCAAACAGCTTTTGGATTTCAATCTTGGTGAAATTCGAAACCGCAAATATGCGCGCCGCTCCCTGCAAAACCCGCTTCGTCATCTGGAAGTACAGCGAACGCCACACTCCGGTCTGCTCGCGCGCCCGCGCCAGATGGTCCAGAATGTCATGCACCGTCATCACGTAAGGGCACGGTAGCGCGCGGGGAATCGAAAATAGATTCGGAATGTGCACCAGGTCGCAATCGAGCCGCTTCACAATGGTGCGAAACTCCTGGAATCCCATCACCGAGCGGTCTGGCTCGGCCAGAGGCACCGCATGAAAATTAGGCGGAAGAGAACCGATTTCCTTAAGCCGGGCGTGCGACCCGATCAGGAAGTATGTGGTTTCGCGATCCAGTCGCCCCAACGTCCGCACGACGTTCCGGATGTATGTGCCCACCCCGAACTCGGTCATCCGCCGGATATCGATCGCGATCTTCACTGAGGGCATTTAAACACAGAGGTGATGTGCGCAAACAGCAGAACAGGCCGAGGTTGACACGGGTATCATCATCGAATGCCCAGACCCGTGATCCATATCTCGGAGGCGGAAGCGACCAGCGATTTTGCCGGTGTGCTGGCACCTGGGCACGCGGGGGAAGAAGTTATCATCAAGCGGGACGTCCTGCCTCTTGCAGTGGTCCTTTCCGCTGAGCCATGGTGGCCGTCCACTCTCGGAATCCATCGCGAGGGTGGAAGCGCATGCCAAAGAACTCGGGCATGAACCCAGGCTGGACGCCGACTTCGCCGCCGACTTGGCCGAGATCCTCAATCGCCGCAAGCCGCGCCATTCAGCGATATGGGAATGGTTCTCGACTCCGGCGTCCCGATCGCGGGTGACGGTTCGGGCAACAGTGTGCGGCAAATCCTTCCGCGGGTGCATGCCGCATACGGAGAAATTGATTCCCCGCTCTCCGGCGTCATCATCGTCGAATTGACCCAGGGCCTCTACCGTGCCACGAGCGAAGCCAGCGGCGCGCGCGGGAAAGCCTTCAGCGAAGAACTTCGCCGTAACATGGGCAGTGCGCCCAGTGACGGTGGAGATCGCCGAACTCGCCGGACGCATCGACGGCGCACAGGCTGCCCGCGGGATCAGGATGGCCTTCGAAGATCTGCTGCCCGGCGGGACGGCGCTCTGTCTTGATTTCGCAGTCGCCACGATGAACATCCGTCACTTCGAGCAAATCCGCGGCCTGAAGGCTGTGCCGTTCTAATAGGTCCGCACTTCCGCCTGCGCTCTCGCCCTGCGTTCGGCATACAACGGAAACGCCTCGCACAAGTCGAGCACCTCTTTTCGAATTTTCGTCAACGCCGCCGTATCGTTGCGCTTGAGCAGCGCATCCGCAATCCACCGTCCCACCTGCCGCATCTCGCTCTCTTTCATTCCGCGCGTCGTCAGAGCCGGAGTGCCAATGCGAATGCCGCTCGGCCTCATCGGCGGATTAATATCGAAGGGAATCGCATTCTTGTTTACCGTGATTCCGGCGTCGCCGAGAGCTTTTTCGGCTTCGCTGCCCAGCATACCTTTGGAGAACACATCGACCAACATCACGTGCGTGTCGGTGCCGCCGGAGATCATGCGGAAACCCTCGGCGGCCAAAGTCTCGGCCAGCACTTTGGCATTGACCACGACTTGCCGCGAATAATCGCGGAACCCCGGTTGCATCGCCTCCTGGAAGCAGATCGCCTTGGCCGCAATGATGTGCATGAGTGGGCCGCCTTGCATTCCCGGAAAAACCACTTTGTCGATTGCGACCGCGAATTCCGCCTTCGAAAGAATCATGCCCGAGCGCGGTCCGCGTAAAGTCTTATGCGTAGTCGAAGTGACGATATGTGCGTAGGGCACCGGCGAAGGGTGGGCCCCGCCTGCCACCAGCCCGGCAAAATGCGCCATGTCGACGAGAAATAGCGCTCCGACTTTGTCCGCGATCTGCCGCATGCGCGCGAAATCGATCGTCCGGGGATAAGCGCTGCCCCCGCCGATGATCAGCTTCGGCCGGTGTTCCTCGGCCAGCTTTTCGAGCGCGTCGTAGTCGATGGTCTCGGTCTCTTTGGTCACGCCGTAAGGCACAATCTTGTACGTCTTGCCGGAGAAATTCAGAGGATGCCCATGCGTGAGATGGCCGCCGTGCGCCAGGTTCAATCCAAGAATTGTGTCTCCCGGCTGCAGCACCGCCGCAAAAGCCTCCATGTTCGCCTGCGAGCCCGCGTGTGGCTGCACGTTCGCGTGCTCGGCGCCAAATAATTGTTTCGCGCGATCGCGCGCCAGGTTCTCGACCACGTCCGCGTATTCGCACCCGCCGTAGTAACGCTTGCCGGGATATCCTTCGGCATACTTGTTCGTAAAGACCGAGCCTGCCGCTTCGAGCACGGCCTCGCTGACAAAATTCTCCGAAGCGATCAGCTCCAGGCCTTCATGCTGGCGGCGGGTTTCGTGATCGATGGCAGCGGCAATCTGCGGATCGGCTTCGTACAGCGGGCGATACATCGCGGAATTTTTCATGGGGATCGTTTCTCGCTTCATCATTCTAAGTCGTTGTCATCCTGAGGCCCGCGTTTTTGGCGGGCCGACGGACCTTTGTACTCGCTGCCCCCACCGGACTCTCTGCCAGCCGCGGAAGCTTGCACCAGCAGCCATTCTACTCGCTGACTGCCGGCCGCCTTCGCTACTCAAACGCGCTTCGCAGAAAGGAAGCCAGTTGCCACCCATCCATATATTTGTAAGGCGTTTCGCCCATGGTGTAATGCCCACAGGGCAGCACCACAACTTTGTGATCGAGCCTGTGCCGTTCAAATTCGGTCACGACATCGCGCGAAAGCTCCGGCAAGAAAGTCAAATCATACTTCGCATAAATGATGAGCGACTTCCGCGGCCAGCGCGAAAATTGATCAAAGTACGCCATCGGACTAACGGCGAGCCAAGATTTCCGCAAAGTTTCCAGGGTAATTTGCGACTCCATGCCCTGCCGGATGTGCCGCGTCGACTGCCCATGCCACACCACATCCGCCACGTACGTTGAAGCATGATTGAACGCCGCCACCCGAATGCGCGGATCATGCGCCGCCGCAATAAAGGCATAACACGACCCCAGGCTCGTGCCCACGATGCCGAGTTTGCGATAGCCTTGCTGCTCCAACCAATCGAGGCAGCAACGCACATCCACCACTCCCTGCCGCACCGCATCGAGGGTGCGGCCAATGTTCGCCGAAACCGCATAATCGGCGCGGCTGGTCTCGACTGGCATTCGGATGTCATGATAGGGCATGCTCAACCTCAGCACCGCGATGCCCAACAGGTTCAGAACTTTGCAAAGGCTGACGTAAGCGATCGCGTCCGCATTCCAATGCGGCAGAAGAACGACGGCGCGCCGTCCGCGCGCGGGAAACCAGCGCGCATTCACCAGATTGTTTTCCGCGTAAGGAGTCTTCACCGGCGCGGTGAAGCGCAGAAACTCTGCGAACGTTCCTCTCACTTTGGCTTCGAGCTTCGGGTCAGGAAGTTCGCGCGTAGAAAACACCTCGACCTCGCGCTTCTCCAATCGGAAGTCGTTCGGCTGCGTGTAGCCATAAAACTCATCGCTGGCCGCGACGATGCGCCGGTTGTAGTCGACAAAGAACTTCGCCGGATCCTCCACTGCCTGCCCCGGACGCGTGCCATTGCGGCAAGGCCAGTCTCGCGCCCACTCCACCCCCCAATCCAGCGGACGCACCACCCGGTTGTTGTCCACCGAGGTGAGCTTGTGCTCCCAGTCATACATCCATTGTGCGTATCCCGTCGGCATGGTTGATCTTCCAGTGTAACAACCGAAAGCTGGAGCCCTCGGCTCGATGAATTCAACGGTAGGAATCACGGGTTGGCGACGCGGATTCGTTCCTTGAACGGGAGACGGCGGAGAAATGTTGCCGGCCCAGTGACATCGTATCACCGCAAATTTCGCCTGGACGCGTTAAGAAGGTCGGCGTGTGGGCCTTTGCTTGTAGCCACACTGGGAGTTACAACGGTTTTCGGATGGAACGAAGCGAAGAACTGCTCCAACATCCGGAAGCACGGGTTCCATTTCGCGGAAGCGGAGAGTTCGGCGCGACACACAGGAGGACTACGGCGAAGAGCAATGGATTGGGGTCGGCATGATTCAGGACCGTTGCGCCTCTGTAGCTTTTGCGCCACGCCTTCACGATACCATCCGTATTCTGTCCCTGAGAAAGGCAGATCATGAAGAACGGAAAGAGTAGGAAAACCCCATCCAGGACGGACTGGAAGCGTGTTGATGCGATCGCGACGAAGACATCGACTGTTTCGATATCCCAAGGCAGGGAGCGGACTTTTTCACGCATGCGATCTTCCGGCCCGCTCCCAAGAAACAAATGACCCTGCGCCTCGACCCTGACGTGCTCTCGTTCTTTCGCAAGCACCCCCGCGGCTACCAGACCACGATGAACGCAGTCCTGCGCAAATACATCGAGTCTGGACAGGCACTGGCTTCGGCCCAGGTGAAGGAAAGCGTTTGAAGACTTTGCGGGCAAACACCAAGGTCCCTCGCTGCGCTCGGGATGACAAGCTTCTTGGAATGAGGCTCGAGACGCTAACTCCCATACTTCCGCGGCACGCGCTTGGAGATGTTGCAGAGTATTTCGTAAGGCGAGCTGTTGGCCAGCCGGGCATGCTCCAGCGCATCCACGCTCAAGCCGTCGCTGGTTCCGAGCAGAATTACTTCGTCGCCAACACTGATACCGGGAATGCCAGTCACGTCCACCAAAGTGAGATCCATCGAGATGCTGCCGATGATGGGAGCGTAGTGGTCGCGCACGATTACGCGGCCGCGATTGGAAAGCTGGCGATTGTAGCCGTCGGCATATCCCACGGGCAGAACGGCAACGTGCGCGGGAGCTTTCGTGACGTAAGTTCCGCCGTAGCCTAGCGCCTGATTCGCGGCGAAGTTTCGCATGGAGAGAATGCGCGTCTTCCAGGTGAGCACGGGTTTCACCGGCAGCCGCAGCGTGCCTCCGCTGACCTCGCGGCCTGCGCGCTGGAAGGGCAGGAAGTAGCCATAAAGCGCCACCCCGGGACGCACCATGTTGTTCCAAGTCTCGCGCCGCGAGATCAGCGCGCTGGTGTTCGCCATGTGTAGAAGACTGGGATCGAAGCCGGCAGCGCGGACCATGCGCTGCGCCTCGGCAAAGCGCCGCTCCTGTTCAGCCACCGACGGCGCATCCATGATTTCGGACGAAGCCAGATGCGTGGAAAGCCCTTCGAGAATCAAGTGCGGAGCCGCGCCCAGAGCTTCGAGCACAGCCGGAAGTTCCTCCAGCGAAACTCCCAGCCGGCCCATCCCGGTATCCACTTTCAAGTGCACCGCATGCCGAAAGGCTCCGGCTGCTGCTGCATTTTCCAACGACTCGATGTGCCAAGGCTCCCATACCGTTGGCGTAAGCTTCTGCCGGACGATTTCGCTTTCTTCGCCGCGCCAGAATCCTGTCATCAGCAGGATGCGCGACTCGATGCCCGCGGCGCGCAGCGGGATCGCTTCGTCGAGCGAAGTTACGCCCAACCAGCGCGCACCTTCCGCCTGCAGCGCGCGCGAGCACTCCGCCGAGCCGTGGCCGTAGGCGTCCGCTTTCACCACGGCGCACACCGTCACGCCAGCGCCGGCGTGCTTCAGCACGGTGCGAAAATTTTGCCGCAGCGTGGAGAGCGAAACTTCCGCCCAGGTGGGGCGCGTCGCCACGCGGCTCAAGGTTTCTACTGTGGTCGCCACTGCGCTCGATTATAGCGGCAGGGCCGCGCCCGCTTAGGTTACGCCGGGGCTACTCCCGCCCGCCTCCATTGCCGGAAAGCGAGAAGTTCACCGTAATCTGCGTCTCCACTTCCACCGGCTCGTTGTTCAAAATGTAAGGCCGGTAGCGCCACTGCCTCACGGCCTCGACCGCGGCCGACACCAGCATCGGATGACCGGTCAGCACCCGAAGATTTTCGATACTTCCCGCCTTGCTGATCACCGCCTGCAACTCAACCACACCTTGGATGCGGGCACTGCGAGCCAGCGGAGGATACACAGGCTGCACCTTGCGAATGAGATTTCCCTCATTCATGTGGGACACGCGCAGCGGCGCCACGACCGCAGCCGGCGCTGGTACGGGCATGATCGGGCGAGGCCCGATCCCGAGTGCATTCGCAATTCCGCTCTGATCGCCGCTTCCGGGCCCGCCAATCGACGGACCGACCGCCAGGCCCGGCGGACCTTCGTCGCCGACAACCGGCTCGTGGGGCATTTGCGACGGTCCTCGAAAAATAATCTGGGTAGGATGGCTCGGCTCAGCGGCGCTTGCGCCGGTGCGCGCTCGGACCGGCGCCAAGTCTCCCACCGGTTGTCCCAGACTGATGGGCGTCGTGAGTTGATGGAACGAAGGCAAGCCCTGCGGCCGCAGCAACGGCAACACCAGCAGTACGCCGACAGCCAGAGCCTGCAAGCCGAACGAGGTCAAAGCCGTGAGTGCGCGGCGCGAGCGCTCGTCCCAGGAAGCGGTGAGTGTGCGGTCAAACATGTGTCCTCCTCGGTTGAAACTGGTTATTGCTAAGGACACCGGAAACTTTTTCGCGGACCGCGATCACCAAAAAAAAAGCCGCGCGGAACGCGGCCTTGAGGAACTTTTCCGGCACCAGCGGTGTCGTCGAAACCGCAGATTACTGCGGCGTGGTTGGCTTCGGAGACGACGGCTTCGGCGTCGTTCCGCTCGAAGGCCTTGGTCCCGCGGGTTTGGCAGCCGCGCCAGCAGGCGCAGGTGCGGGCACTCCCGATTGCGTGTTGTAAATATCGACTACGGGCTTGGTGATGTCGACTCCCTCGTTGGCCCACAGCACCGGACTCTGCGGCCACGGGTTCGAGATATCGACGATCATGCCGAGGCCGTTGTCCTGCGCATACTTCACGATCGAGGGCGCCATCTTCTGCAGAATGCGCTGGAAGATTTCCTTCTGCTGGTTTTGCGCGTCTTCCTGCGCATCCTGCACCGAGCGATCGAAAGACTTCTTCTTAGTTTCGATCTGTTTGACCAGGCTGGCGCGGGCATCCTCGTTCAATTTGTCGCCCTGCGTCTGCAATTGCTTCTGCAAACTTTCCAGTTCGTCGTTTTGCCCTTTCAGTTCGTTCTGCTTCGGCTCAAGCTTTTTGCTGAGCTGTTCGAAGTCGCGCTGGCCTTCGTTGCTGCCGAGCACGGCGCGCTCGATGTTGATGGTCCCAATTTTCGTGCCGCTTCCCGTCATCATGGGAGTCGAGGTCGTCGGGGCCGCCGGCGAAGTGGCCGGACCTGTGGGGGCCGCAGTGGCGGCGCTACCGGTTTGAGCCCAAGCGGAGATCACCGAGAACACCGCAATGGCCAGAAGAGAACGCAGGAACTTGCTCGTCATTTGGATTCCTAAACTCCTTGGAACATGATTCCGGCCAGCATGCTTCCGGCGCACTCGCTCCGGTCCTTATGCTTCCGGGAATGATTACCCTGTTTCTGAAAACGCTGGGCCGTACTCACGGGCTCTTTCGTTCACTTCTGAAGACGGCCGTCGTCGGACAAGACGCATGGGATCGCCAGCGTCACACGCCGGGGCTGCGGACGTGTCGTCCACCCCTCATCAGCTTCTCTCGTGGCGTGGATCACCACGATTATAGAGAGCCGCCTGAACCCCGTCAAACCTTGCCATTTGTGGCGATTGTAGCGCCGCCGTCTCGGCGGCTGTCCGGCGGGCGTCAGGCCCGCCGCGCCGAGGGCGACGATGGCCTCGGGACAGCCAGCAAGGAGGCCGGCGTTGGTTGCAGCCTTAGGCTTGCTTTTCAGAACGTGGTCGCCACCGTGAACCTAAAAGTCTTTCGCGGCTCGCGCAACAGAAAACTCGGCGAATATGTATTCCGCGCCAGGTTGTACGTGTACAAGCCCGCGGCCGTAAGCTGGCACCCAGTCCTGGGGTTGCAAACCTCGGGAAACATCGACGGCGTAATCGGAATGGGCGGGTTCGCCGCGTTATCCAGACGCAACGGGTTGTAGGCCCAATAAATTCGGAAGGGTGCGTTGATCACCGGCAGAAACATTTGCAGTTCGAGTCCGGTCGACATTCGCGGCCTCCAGTTCGTCGACCCCAAAACTTCAAGTTCATTCGACGGCGGCGGATTCAATACGCTCCCCGGCGTACAAGTATTCGCCGTGGGCACCTGAATCAGCTCCGGACATCCGATGGGCGTGCCGATCACGCTCAGATATTGCTGCGAGGCAATCTGCAACTGCGAGCGCCGCAGGATGGGATCGATGCCGGCATCCAAAAACGGAGCCAGAGCCACCGGCCCATAGATCGTGATGCGATATTCGAAATTGGTGACGATACTTAAATCGCCGCCCGGAAACGTGATCTGATCGAGCGGAATCGGAACGCTCACATTGCCCGCGTGCGGATTCTGCGGATCTTTGGGAACCGGAACTCCCGTGGGGTTCGTTAACGTGATTGCGCCCACACTCGGCAGGAAGGCCACTGGCGAAACCGACCGGATATCGAAGCCGCGCAGATCATTTTCGCCGCCGAGGTAAGCGCGCTGGAACGGTGGCGCCACCAATCCGCCGTAGCCGCTAATAAAAGATCCCTGCACATTGAAGCCGAAGGCGTTGCGCCGGTTCTGCACCGGAATGAATTGCTTGTATTGCAAGATCGGCCGGATCGAGCGAATCGTTCCCCCGATGCCGGCAAGCTCCGCGCCCGCCGTGAACTGGTGCCCGGTGTGCGGCGAGATCGGGCTGTTGATCGTGTTGAACGAGAAGTTGGGAAATATTTTGCTGGTGATGATGCCTTGCAGCGCGTTGGGGCCGGAGATTCCGCGGAAGGCCAGATATTCGAACAAATTTTTCGAGGCCGAACTCAGGGCGATCAGCGAAGAGCGGTCAAACGAATAGGTGATGCCCACGCGTTTGAAAGAGCGCCGGCCCAGAGGATAACCCAGCGAAGTGGTGAAGCCCGCGCTCGATTGCGTGTAGTTCTGCAGATTCTGCAGCACGGCGTTCGGTAGGTTCAACGTTTGCCCGCTGAAAATCGAAAGCTGGCGCGCCTGGTTGTAGCTCACCTTGGAGTAATAAACGTTGAAACCAAACTGCAGCGGCCGGTCGTACAAGTAGGGCTCGGTAAAGCCGAAACGCACGCTGCGCGCCAGGTTCCCCAGGCTTGCCTGCACCTGCAAAGTTTCACCCAGGCCGAGAAAATTGTTGGTCGCGTAATTGATTCCGATAAAGGCCCCTTCAAGCCCGCTGACTCCGCCGTTGAGGCCGACGCTGTTCTTGCCCTTTTCTTTGATCTTTAAAGTCAGGTCGACCAGGCCGTCTTTCTCGTCGAGTTGTCGCACCGTAGTGTTCGGGTCGTCCGGCTTCAGTTGATCGAAGTATCCCAGCTGATTCAGGCGCAGCAAACTTAGCTCCCATAGCCGCGAGTTGTAGATGTTGCCTTCTTCCAGCGCAATTTCACGCCGAATCACCTTGTCGCGAGTCGTCGTATTGCCCTGGAACTCGATGCGGCGCACATTGAACTGCTTGCCCTCGTCCACGTCAATGTCGAGATACACTTGCCTTTTTTCGTCATCGAAGCGCGTTTCAGGCACCGAAGTGAAATTGATAAATCCATACTCGCCGTAAGCTTTACGCAGATTTTCCAGGCCCTTGGCGACTTTCTCTTTGCTGAAGATATCGCCGTCTTTGATGGGAAAAAGCCCGCGCAACGCCTTCGTGTTCGGAAGCGCCTTATTGTTCTTGAAGGTGATCGATCCCAGCGTGTAGCGGTCGCCCTCCTCAATCGGCATCGTGATGTCAACCGCCTTGCCCGGTCCGCTCTGCAACAACGGAATATGAGCACCCTTGTGGCCGGTGTCGTGAATCTGAGTTTTCGGCTGGTCCACGATCACCTTGAAGTATCCGCGGTTCTGGTACTCGTTGCGCACCCGCTCGGTGTCTTCGTCGAGCTTGGTGGCGTCGTAGGTGCGGGCGAAAATATTTTCCAGAAAGATCGAGTGCGGAACGCCTATGGGCCGCAGGTTCTTCATGGCATAACGCAGAACCCGCGTTCTCACGTTCTTGTTGCCCTCGAACTTGATCTTGCCCACCTTCACCTTCGGCCCTTCTTTGATCACAAACGTGATCCCGATGGCGGCCGGTGGAATCTGCCGGATCTCGGTTTTGATCGTGGAAAACTGCCGCCCGTGTTCCGCCAGCAGCCCCTTGATCGCGACCTCGGCCTTTTTCACTCTGGAGGGGTCGTACTGATTCTCCACCGTCAGCCCGACCTTGGCTTCCTTGAAGCGGTCGAGCACGTCGCTGGTGGTCACCGAGTTCAGGCCAACATAGTTGATCTCGCGGATGGTCGGCTTCTCCTTGACCTCGACGATGATTCGCCAGCCTTTCGGAGTCTGCTCCCGGGTGAAGCGGATGTCCTCGAAATAACCCGTGTTCCACAGCGAGTTGAAATCGCGCTCCAGCGCGGCCGCATCGTAGATGTCGCCCTCGTGGGTGAAGATGCGCGCCCGAATGGTTTCCTTGGGAATTCTTCGGTTACCGGTGATGTCGATGCCGGAAATCACATCGCTCTGCGCCCAGCCGAGCCCGGGCAGAAATAGAGTGAGCACGAATCCCAGCGTCCAGGCGACGCCATGGGTTCTGTGCCAAAGCCGTGCAAATGAAGAAGATGGAGTGAATGCAGGAGTAGCGTCCCCGCCGGAACCACCGGCGCCACGCTCAGGCACAACAATGTCTTTCGAATGAAAGCGCGAGTGAATCGCTACGACCTCAGCCTCTGGGATGTGGGAAAACGATCATTATACGGTAGTGAAACGAAAAGCGTCCAAGCCGCCACTCTCGGCGGTGGCTTCCCTGCGTGCTATCGAAGGCGCTTGGCCGACTCCACCTCAACCAAGACGGAATAAAACGTGGCGGAGTTGCCTAGATCGGAAAGTTTTTCTGCGGTGAGCACATTGACGTTTCTTAATCCGGGACCCAGCTTCGCCCAATTCAGCCTCGCCGCCACCACTCCCGGCTGCACCGCACCGTCCACTCGAGCCGTGAGAAGAATTTCTCCCCGATGGTTGTACACTCTTACGGTTTCGCCATTGGCAACGCCGCGCGCTTCAGCGTCGGCCGGGTGCATTTCAAGGATGTCGACTTCTTCCATCTCCCGCACCGACGGCTGGTCACAGAAAGTGGAGTTCATAAAGTTGTCGGCCTTGCGCGCCAAAAACTCGAGCGGAAAACTGGTCCGCTGAATTCCATGCCGCGACTCCGCCGGAGGAATGAACTCAGCCACCGGATCAAGCCCCAGCGCTTTCATCGCCTCGCTATAAAGTTCAGCCCTCCCCGATGGCGTGCGGAAGTTACCATGGGCGAACGGTAAAAACGGCTCAGACTCCGCACCGGAAGCCGCCAGCCGGGGATCGGAAGCCGGAAGCCGAGAACTGGAAGAGCGAAGCCCATCGCCCGAAGCCCCAAAATTCAGCCTCACTTGTCCCTCCCGCTCCAATCTCCCTCGCGTGATCCCTACCAGCCAGGGATCGTCAGAAGCCAGAGCGCCATCGATCATCTCATCCACGCTCTCGCGGAAGCATTCGTCCCGAAACCCCATTCGTTCGGCCAGCGCGCGAAACACTTCCACATTGGCTCGGCAATCCCCCAGCGGTTCAATCGCTTGATCGGAAACCTGCAGGTAGTAATGCCCGTAAGCCGCCTGCAAATCTTTGTGCTCGAAAAAAGTCGTAGCCGGCAAAACAATATCCGCATAGTCGGTGGTATCGGTGAAGAACTGCTCGTGGACCACGGTGAATAAATCCGGCCGCAACAGCCCGCGCACTACTAGATTGTGATTCGGACAAACCGCCGCCGGATTGGAGTTGTACACAAACAAAACCTTCACCGGCGGATCGTTCAGCGTCGTCAGCGCCTCGCCCAGCCGCACCATGTTCACCACCCGAGCGGGGCGATCGAATCCGTCGGGCTTAAGGTCGGGACGCTTCAGGGCGTCTTGGTTCAACCGAAAAGCTCCGCTGGTCGAGAGATGAATCCCTCCGCCGACTTCCCTCAACGAACCAATGATGCAGGGCAGCATCGCAATCGCGCGCGCCGCCGTGCCTCCGCCGTCGGAGCGCTGCACGCCGTAATTCAGCCGGATCACCGCAGGCCGGGTCGTGGCATATTCGTGCGCCAGTTTTCGAATGTTATCGGTTGCAATGCCGGTCCACTCCGCCGCGCGCTCCGGCGGATATGACTTCACTTTCTCCCGTAGCGCGTCGAAGCCCAGGGTGTATTTCTCCACATAATCGGCGTCGTAGAGCCCTTCGCCGATAATCACGTGCATCATCGCCAGCGCGAGCGCGCCGTCGGTGCCGGGATTGATCGGAATATGCCAGTCGGCGCAAGCCGCAGTGCGCGTGCGGTAAGGGTCGATCACCACCAGCTTCGCGCCCCGCCGCCGCGCCTCCACGATGTAAGGCCACAGGTGAACGTTATTTCCGTGAATGTTCGAGGCCCAGGCAATGATGTAACGCGAGTGAATCAACTGATCCGGCTCGGTGCCAAGCTTGATGCCCATCACCGATTCGATCGCGGCTTCGCCGGCGGAAGAGCAAATCGTGCGCTCCAACTGCGAAGCCCCCAGCCGCCGGAAAAATCTCCGGTCCATGGAAGCCCCGTTGATCGCGCCGAGGGTACCGCCGTAGGAGTAGGGAAGAATCGCCTCACTGCCAAACTCGCCGGCAATCGCGCGAAAGCGCGAAGCGATCTCTCCCAGCGCTTCGTCCCAAGAAATCCGCCGCCAAGTCCCGAGTAGGGCCGGGTCTTTGACCCGGCCAGGAGCGAAGCTCCGTGCCTGTGTCACTGGACCCTTCGCCGTAATCCTCCGCATCGGATACAGCACCCGATCCGGCGCATAAACCCGATCCAGATACTTCGCCACCTTAGCGCACAAAAATCCCTGCGTGAACGGATGCCCCGGATCACCGACAATCTTTGTAGCCCGCCTATCCTCGACAGTGATCAAAACCCCGCAAGCATCGGGGCAATCATGTGGACAAGCGGCATGGACGACCTTCTTCGCCATCCTTCGATTATAGAGTGGGACAGGAAAAAACTCTGGTGCTGACAGCAGCGCCGCCGTCCCGGCGGCTGTCCGGCGGGCGCTACGATTGGGTTCAAGGGCGCAAAGTTAGGACATGCCATA
>Ga0187863_10000201_pt1 | contig 52574 bp, 51 predicted proteins | sample June2016WEW_11_1_FD_132975 | JGI IMG/M metagenome (GOLD analysis project Ga0187863, IMG submission 132975) | Peatland microbial communities from SPRUCE experiment site at the Marcell Experimental Forest, Minnesota, USA - June2016WEW_11_10 | ecosystem: Environmental > Terrestrial > Soil >...
GAAAAATCAAACGCCGATTCCAAAAAGCCTTATGAAATCGGCGCGTTTCTTGGTGGAGATGGGGGGACTCGAACCCCCGACCCCTTACATGCGAAGCAAGTGCTCTACCAGCTGAGCTACATCCCCACGGGTCCCTGAAGGCGACGTGGAGGATTGTACGCGCCGGAGTAGGCACCTGTCAAAGCAAATGAGGAAACGCTCGCCCATTTTCGGCGCCGTGCTGCTCGTGTGCGCGGCACTCGTCGGTGGGGCCGTGCCGCTGCGGGCCGCGATTCCGGTACGAGTGGCGGCGAACCGCTGCAATAGCCAGACCACGGACGATGCGTACGCGCGCGTTCGTGACCTCGACCGGAATGCACCCGGCGGCAGTTCGAGCGATCTGCTGCAGCGGATCGGTGCAATTGCCGGCCTGCTCGCAACGCTCCGGGAAGAACGCGACATACTCGACAGCATCTGCGCCAGCGACGCGGCGCGAGCACCGCTTTTTGCCGAAATTGCTGCGACGACTGCGTGGGCGCTCACACTCGAATCCGACGTCGCCGCCCGGTTGAACGCGTCGTGTCCGGTGGCCGCCCAGGCGTTCCCGAAGCTGATGCTCTCCGATGCCTGGCTCTCGATGGCTAATGTCGTCAACGAGTCGGGAGGCTCCGTGCCGGCGATTTTTTCCGGCGTGATCCCCAAGGTGCAGAGTCGCGCTCAGGCGGTTGGCTTGACGCTGCCAACCTGGGCCGATACGTCCGCGTACTGGCGCGACGGAGTCCACAATCAGGCAAAGGCCCAGGCGGCGACCTGCCCGTCGCCCAGCCCCACGCCCGTTCGACAGACTCAGGGCGACACGGGATTTTTGCGAATAGTTCGCAAATGAGGTAGTCCATGGGGATTCGGGCCGATTATGTGACGCGACCGCGAGAGTGGATCGCATCGATCCTCGCGCGCGAGCCCCGCTTTCTTTCGGCCGCGCAAATCCACCAGGGGCTCGAGCGTGATGGCGCGCGCGTCTCCCTTTCGACCGTTTATCGTACGCTCGATCGCTTGCAGGCAAAGGGCGACATTACGGCGCGCCCGGATGCAGACGGCGAGGTGACGTATATGCTCTGCGAACCGAGTCGTCATCATCACCACGCGATCTGCCGCTCATGCGGCCGAGTTGAAGACGTCGATTGTGCCGCGATGGAGCAGTTTGCCGAGTCGCTGCGCGCCCGCAACGGATTTGAGCTCGACGGGCACGCGATTGAGTTTTTCGGAAAATGCGGCGTCTGCCGGTAATCGCGGGAGCGCTTGCGCTCCTGCTCTCTGCGTGCGCGCATAAGAGTCCCGTCGCCGTCACGCAGGCGGGTCCGCAAGGAAAGATTCACGTAGCGACCACCATCTCGACACTGAACTCGTTCGTGCAGGGCGTCGGCGGCGAGTATGTGACGGTGAAGAACATCGTACCGATCGGCGCGTCGCCGGAAACCTTCGCGCCGGCGCCCCAGGACGTTGCGACCGTCGCCGATGCCGACGTATTGGTCGAAAACGGAGCCGGCCTCGAAACCTGGCTCGATCGTCTTCTGCGTGACGCCGGCAAGCCGAGTCTTCGCGTCGTCGTCTGCGCGCAAGGCTTGCCCGTCAAGGATCTCAATCCCCATCTGTGGATGGACCCTGTATTCGCCAAACGGTACGTTGCGAAGATCCGCGATGCGTTGATCGCCGTTGATCCGGCACATAGCGAAGCCTATCGTCGCAACGCGGCGAGTTACGACCGGCGGCTCGACGACCTGATCGCCCATATCCAGCAGCAGATCGCCACCGTTCCGCCTTCGCATCGCTACATGATCGTGTTCCATAACGCCTGGCAGTACTATAACGACCGTTTCGGAATTACCACGCTTGGCTTCGTCGAGCGAAATCCGGGCCAGGAACCCAATCCACAGCAAATCGCGCAGCTGATCGACCTGGCTAAGCAGCATCACGTTCACGGCGTCTTTAGCGAACCCGAGTACAGCCCAAAGGTTTTATACGCCATCGCGCAAGGCGCGGGCATCACGGTCGTCGAGGACCTCTACGACGATTCCGTCGGTACCGACCCGCGCGTCGCAAACTACATTGAGATGCTGACCTACGACACGAACGTCATCGTGAAAGCGCTAAAGTGAAGAGAGACGCCGTGGTCGCGCGCGATTTGGACGTACGCTACGATGATTTCACGGCGCTGGTGGGCGCGACGTTCGCAGTGCATTATGGAGAGGCGCTTGGCATCGTCGGCCCCAACGGCTCGGGGAAATCGACGCTGCTCAAGACGATCGCAGGTCTGTTGCTGCCGTCGAGCGGCGAGTTGAGCGTTCTCGGACAGCCGCCGCGAAAGCTTGCTCCCGGAACGATTGCCTACGTGCCCCAGGTCGAGGCTGTGGACTGGTCCTTTCCTGCGACTGTCTGGGACGTCGTTGCCATGGGTCGCTTCGCGCGGATGCATTTCTGGCAGCGTTTCGACTCAAGCGATCGCGACGTCGTTCATCACGCGCTGAGCGTTGTGAGTATGGCCGAACTCGCCGGGCGGCAGATCTCGAATCTTTCCGGTGGTCAACAACAACGCGCCTTCGTCGCGCGCGCGCTCGCCCAAGAACCCAGGCTGCTGCTGCTCGACGAGCCGACGACCGGCGTCGATGCGGCAACGGAAGAGGCGTTGCGCAAGATCGTTCGCGAGCTTGTCGCCGACGGGCTTCCGGTGCTCATGGCAACACACGATCTCGACAGGGTCGACGATTGGTTCGATCGTCTGCTCGTTTTGGACCGCCGCGTCCTCGCTCTTGGAACCCCGCGCGAGGTCGTCGAGTCCGGCGCCTATAGCGCCATTCGCGAGCACACCCACACGCACGGACACTTGCGCCACGATCACGAGCCCCACGCCGCCCACGCCGCCCATCCGGAAATGCGGGCGTGACGCTGCTATTGGAGCCGTTTCATTATGCGTTTATGCAGCGAGCCTTCGTTGCGGCGCTGGCCGTTGGACTGCTCTGCTCGACGATGGGCACGTACGTCGTTCTGCGTAAGCTGTCGTTCATCGGTGACGGCATCGCGCACGCATCCTTCGCAGGGATCGTCATCGCGTATCTGCGTGGCGCGAACTTCTACATCGGTGCCGGCATCGTTGCCGTGCTCACCGCCGTTGGGATCGGATTCGTCCATCGCCGTGGCCGCATATCGCTCGACACGACGATCGGCGTGCTCTTTACCGGCATGTTTGCCTTGGGCGTTTTCTTGATGAGCCAGCAGCGCAGCTACGCAGTCGATCTCCAGAGCTTTCTTTTCGGCGACATACTGGCCGTTCAGCCGCAGGATCTGTGGTTGATTCTCGGCCTGAGCGTCGTGGTCGCCGTCACCGTTGCCGTGCTTTTCCGGGGTCTGCTCTACACGACGTTCGATCCGGTCGTCGCGCAAGCCAGCGGCATCAACTCGCCGGCCTACGAATATGCGCTGCTCGTGATGTTGGCGCTCACAATCGTCGTCGCACTGCAAGCGGTCGGCATCGTCCTGGTTGCGGCCCTGTTGGTCACGCCTGCGGCCGCCGCCTATCAGCTGACGTCGCGTTTTTCGCCGATGATGCTGTTAGCCGCGCTCTTCGGTGCCGCGAGCACCGAGGGCGGCCTTTATCTTTCCTACTACGTGCGGGCCTCGAGTGGCGCCACCATCGTTTTGCTTGCGACGCTGCTCTTCTTTTTGGCAATCGGTCTCAAGCATCTGCGCCGCGCGTAACTCTCCAGGTTTCGTCCCCTAGCGGTTCCAGATAGCCGCCGGCCGCGAGCGCGTCGAGTGCCTCTCGCAGCGCCGCGCGTTCGTTTTTATTCGGCATTCCCGCCCATTGCATCGCCAGCGCGTTGAGTTCGAGCGTCGCGCCGGGCACGAGCGCGTCGCGCAAGAACTGCGCCGGCAGCTTGATGCGCTCCATGCGCCGCGCCACCGGCTCGAGCGCCGCCTCGAAGGAAGTGACCGCCCGTCGCCCTTCGACTGCGCTCAGGGTGACACGGTCAGTGATGACAGGTGGCGCCGCGGCGGTCGGCTTTCGCGGGGAGAGACGCGAAATGATAAACCCGTCGGCGAGCTTTCCGAACCATTCGCCGAGGGCGGCGCCGGCGGTGTGCAACGGAACGGCGTTGACCCTCGTGGAGCGGCGCGCGATGCCACGCAAGATCGCGCGCGCGACATGCTCCGGCGAGGCCGCCGGAACTTCGTTCGCGCGTTCGATTCCCATGGCTTTGTGAAACTCGGTGGCGACTAGTCCGGGATCGACGTATGTGACGGCCACTCCGCGATCGCGCAACTCGCGTCGCAACTGAGTCGCCGCAGCTCGAATGGCGGCCTTGGCAAGCGAGTAGGCGCCGTAGTTGGGCAGCGGCACGCGGGCGATTCCCGAGCCGAGAAAGACGAGTTGCCCGCGAACGGCTTCGAGATGCGGCAGCGCGGCGCGAGAGAGTTTCAACGGCGCGACCACGTGAGTTCGCCATTGTGTCTCGATTGCGGCATCGGTTTGCTCGAGAAGCGGCCCAAGAGCACCACCGCCCGCATTGTTCACGACGACGTCGATTCGCCCGAACGAGCTTAGCGTCGTAGCGACGATTCGGGCCGGCATGCCGTCGCCGGTAACGTCACCTACGATCGAAACGACGTGACCGCCGCCGTCGCGAATGGATCGTGCGACTTCTTCGAGCCGCTCGGCGCGGCGCGCGACGATCGCGACGCGATAGCCGGCGCCGGCCCCGGCGCGTGCGAGCGCTGCGCCGATGCCGGAGCTGGCGCCGGTAACGATGAGAACGCGCTCGTTGTCAGGCATGGTTTTCGCAGTACTGGCGGTATTCGTGCTCGATGCTCTGCGGAAGGCCGGCATAGTGTTCGCCTTCAGCGGCAATCGGAGCCGGCGGCGGAGCGACGACGTCGCGTCCCTCGGCGGCGAGTTGCGCAAGCGTCTGCGCAACCGGTTTCGCGGTGCCGTCGCTACGGACGATGCCGAAGCGCAACTCGTGAGGGGCGCGATCGAACGGTGGCAGTTGCGCCAAGGCGAGATCGTAGTCGGCCCAGCACCACCAAAACGCACCCAGCGCCCCGCGTGCGTGAAGCCGATCGATTGCACCGTGCCCGTAAAGCGCCATCTCGGTCTCGTCTAAGCAAGCGAAGCCGTTGACGCGATTGCTCGCCGGCGGACACTCCGGATTACCCAGCTCGCTGAACAGCACGGCCTTGCCGCTAAACGACGCTTGCAGCTGGCAGAGGAACGGTACGACATTGGTGTCGAGACGGCCGCGCGCGAACGCGCTGTAGACCGAATAGCCGTGCATCGTCGGGAAGGCCCACGGAAGCGCGATGCTCGACGGCCGGAGATTGCGATCTCGCTCGAGGTCTTCGCCGTGCATTCCGCCCGTCACGCGGCCGCCCGAAGCATCGAGCAGAGTCTCGCTCAGCCGCAGGCTCCAGTCGGCTGCGTCTTGCGGTCGAGCCGGTTCGCGAAGATTGGAAAACTCATTGCCGAGATCCCAGGCGAAGAGGGCCGGGTGCTCGCGGACCCGTTCGCCCACGCGCCGTGCAAAGAGCACTTGCGCGCGCAGCAGCTCTGGGTCGGCATAGAAATCGCCGATCGAGCGATCGACCACGGCACCGCGACTGATCGTCCGGAAGCGCCCTTGACTCACTTCGCGTTCGAGCGCCCACGGCGGCAGCCAGTTCACGCCGCTCATATGGCCGCAGAAGAGCGTGGGCATCGCCTGCAGTCCGCTACCGGCGATGACGTCCATAACCGAATCGAAGCGGCGCAACGCGCCGGCGTCCATCGCGTTGGGCTCCGGCTGGAATGTATCCCACATCAAGAAAAAGCGCACGACGTCGAGGCCGAGTGCCTTGATCCGCGCCATGTCTTCGCCGATCTCGTCCAGATCGAACCGCTGCCACATGTACATCGCGCTCTTGCGGGGCCAGTAGTTGATGCCGAGAAGAAAGCGCGACATGGCGGGGGGGTTCGAGGAGACTCGCGAAGCGCCTCGCGGTGGCAGGTAAACCGATTGTCGGAATCATCATGGGCAGCCGTTCGGATTGGGAGACGATGTCGGCGGCGCGCGATACGCTCGACGAGCTGCAGATTCCCTGCGAGGTGCGCGTGGTGTCCGCGCATCGCATGCCCGACGAAATGTTCGAATACGCGGCAACTGCGTCGAAGCGCGGGTTGACCGCGATTATCGCGGGCGCCGGCGGGGCCGCGCATTTGCCGGGCATGACGGCGGCGAAAACGCTCGTTCCCGTGATCGGCGTTCCGATTCAGTCGTCTCGCGCCGGTGGCCTTGACTCGATGCTTTCGATCGTGCAGATGCCGCCCGGCGTGCCGGTCGCAACGATGGCCATCGGCGGCGCGGTGAACGCCGCGTTGTTTGCGGCGCGCATCGTTGCGCTCACCGACGCCGGCGTTGCGCAGCGGCTCGCCGCCTACGTCGCCCGCATGCACGATGCGGCGGCCTCCAGCGCGCTCGATTGAAATCAATTCAAACGATCGGCGTGATCGGCGGCGGCCAGCTCGGCCGCATGTTCGCGCTCGATGCGAAGCGGATGGGATACGACGTCATCACGCTCGATCCGCACGAGCACTCTCCCTGCGGGCAGGTTGCCGACGATCAGATCGTCGCAGCTTACGACGACCTTTCGGCGATCGAAGAACTGGGGCGTCGCAGCGACGTCATCACCTACGAGTTCGAGAACATCGATATCGGCTCGGTTCGTCATCTGGAAGCGCTCTCATATCGCGTGCTGCCCGGCAGCAGCGTTCTGCACGTCACGCAGAACCGGCTGCGCGAGAAAGAGTTTGTGCGCGACGCCGGTCTTGCGACCACGCCGTTCGCAGCCGTGCAAAGCCTCGACGGCCTCGCGCGCGCCGCCGAACGGATCGGCTTCCCGGCGGTGCTTAAGACGGTGCGCGGCGGCTACGACGGCAAAGGACAATGGGAGGCGGCTTCGATCGAGCAGGCTCGCGAAGCGCTCGTGCAATCCGGTGGCGCCGAGCTGATCTTCGAGGCAAAGGTTTCGCTCGCGTGCGAGTTGAGCGTGATCGCCACTCGCAACGAGCGCGACGAGCTCGTCGCCTATCCCGTCGCCGAAAACCGGCACGATTGTGGCATCCTCACGATGACGATCGCGCCGGCCCGCGTGAGCGTGGCGACTGCGAAGCAGGCAACCGAAATGGCCGCGGTCGTCGGGCGCAGGCTCGGCATCGTGGGCACCTATTGCGTCGAGTTCTTCCTTTCCACAAGCGGCGAGCTCCTCGTCAACGAGATCGCGCCGCGCCCGCACAACAGCGGCCACTACACGATTGACGTGACGCCGTGTTCGCAGTACGAGCAGCAGGTTCGCGCGATCTGCGGTCTGCCGCTTTCGCCCCCACGACTGCTTGCCAACGCCGTCATGATGAACGTGCTCGGCGACGGCACGGGCGATCGACTAACGGGAATCGCGGAGCTGCTGCGCGATCCGTCCATCGTTCTGCACGTTTACGGGAAGCGCCACGCCGTCGCGCGCCGCAAGATGGGGCATTTTACGATGCTCGTCGACGGCCCGGTTGACCCGGCAGCGATTGCCCGGGCCGAGTCCGCCCACGCACTACTGAGCTGGTCGCGATGCTGACCGGACCGTTCGGCGAGGCCTTCTATGTGTTCGTCACGCTAGTCGCCATGCTCAACCCGATCGAAGCGGCTGCGGCGTTCGCCACCTTGACGGAGGGGCGCTCTGAGGACGATCAGGCTCACATTGCGTTACGCGCGTCGATCGTCGCCGGGATCACGCTGATCGTCTTTGCTTTCATCGGAGAAGCATTGCTCAAGGCGCTCGGAGTAGAGATCGGCGCCTTCAAGATTGCCGGCGGGCTGCTGCTGCTCAAAGTTGGATTCAACATGGTCTTCGCCGAGAAGACCGACCGTCAGACGGCGGGCGAGGCGAAGGCCGTCGCTCCGCAGAGCGATCCGTCGGTTTTTCCCCTGGCGATCCCCATCATTACCGGTCCGGGTGCGCTGACGGCGAGCGTCGCGTTAGTCTTTCCATCGCCCGCGCATAAGTTTCTCAACGCCGGCATCTTTATCGTCGTCGCCGTTATCGTCGTCGTCATCACCTACCTCTTCATGCGCGCCTCCGAACGCCTGACCATGTGGTTTGGGGAGACCGGCATCGACGCAGTTAGCCGGATTGTCGGGATCATCGTTGCCTCCATCGCCGTGCAGCTAGTCGTCAACGGCATCGTCAACCTTACAAACCTCGTGGTTCGATAAAGGACTCCCCTCGAGGCGGCTTGGAATACCGGCGAATGATCGTTCGCGCCGGGATTCTTTATGACGGTACGCTAGAACCGCCAAAACAAAACGTCGATCTCGTCGTAAACGACGGGCGCATCGAAGCAATTCGCGCGGCGAGCGGCCAGTGCGATCTCGAGTCGGCGTGCGTTACCCCGGGGCTCGTCAACGCGCACGCGCATCTCGAAGCAAGCGGCGAGCCCGACATGATGGGCATGATCTCGACGACGACACGAAATCAGCGGATGCTGCGCGCGGTGGAGAACGCCCGGAAGTCGGTCAAGGCGGGCGTCACGACCATTCGCGACGTCGGCAGCTCCAACGCGATCGCGCCGGACATTCGCGACGCGATCGACGAGGGGCGCATACCGGGGCCGCGCATGCGTGCCGCCGGAGCCGTGCTCTGCATGACCGGCGGTCACGGCTGGCCGATCGGCCGCGCCGTGGATTCACCCTGGGATGCGCGCAAGGCCGTCCGCGAACAGATGTGGGCGGGTGCGGATTGCATCAAGCTGATCGCGACGGGCGGCGTGCTGACCAAAGGCGCGGTACCGGGCAACGCGCAGCTTACCCCGGACGAGCTAAGCTCCGCCATTGAGGAAGCGCATCGTCACGGTCTGCGCGTCGCCGCGCATGCGATTGGTACGCAGGGCATCAAGAATGCGTTGCGCGCGGGCATCGATTCGATCGAGCACGGAACGCTGCTCGACGACGAAGCGATCGAACTCTTCAAGGCGCGAAACGTCTACCTCGTCCCGACGCTGAGCGCGCCGACCTGCATTTTAGCGCACCTCGAAGACGGCCAGCAGCCGGAGTACGTGCAGAGAAAGGCACGCGGCTTGGGGGACGTGATGGCGCAAAACCTTCGAAAAGCCTACGAGAACGGCGTGCGGATCGCCGGCGGCTCGGACGCCGGCACGCCATACAACTATCACGAGGATTACGGGCGCGAAGTCGAGTTGATGTGGTCGATGCTCGGCATGACGCCGCAACAGGCCCTGCATGCGGCGACGAACGTTGCCGCGGAGCTCGTCGGTTTGCATAAGGGGCTCCTCGCTGTCGGCGAACCGGCCGATCTGCTGCTCTTGCGCGCCGATGTGGGGCAAGACGTGTGCTCGCTGCGCGAGCCGCAACTCGTCCTCAAAGGCGGCCTGATCCAGTGATAAAACAGTGGGTTGCTGCGGTGGCGATGCTCGGCTTGGGCGGAGTCACGGGTTCCTCGACTTCGAATCCCACGTTGCTCGGCCAAGCCGTCGCCGGAAGCCCGATTCGTCACGTGATCGTGATGGTGCAAGAGAACCGCACGTTCGATAATCTTTTTGCGTCCTCGATTCTCGCGCATGGCGGCCCGTATCCCGGCGCCGACACCTCGCAAACGGCCGTTGCCGACGGCGAGCAAATTGCCTTAAAGCCGGTGCCGCTGGAGAACCCGTCGGATCCGAGTCATAGCCACCTCTCGCTCTTGGGCGAGTGGGCTCGCGGCAGAATGGACGGTTTTGTGAACGACCGCATCTCGACGATACCCGGCTTTCCCAAACCGGGACCCGGATTCGCGTACGCGTACGTGCCGGACTCCGAGATGACGATCTATCACTTGCTGGCGGCGCACTACGCGCTTGCCGACGAGAACTTCGCGCCGCGTTTGGTGCCGACGCTTCCCAGCCACTATACGATGGCGACTGCGCAGAGCCGAATCGCCGGAAACCCGAACAGCGACATCTGGGGCTGTGACGCTCCGCCGAGCACGACCGTACCGATTTTCGGTAAAGGGGAATCGATCGTCACGCCGGGCGTCTTCCCGTGTTTTGACGAGCCGACGATCGCCGATCTCCTCGACGCCGCCCACGTTTCGTGGAAGTATTATACCGGCCGCTACGACGACACCGTCAATCAAACCGTCAACGTTTACGATGCCTTTCGCAAGATTCGCTACGGTCCGGACTGGCAGAACAACGTCATTACGCCTTCGGGCAAGGTTTTGAGCGACATTGCGAACTGCCGCCTGCCGCAGGTCTCCTTCGTCATGCCCAACGCGCTGGATTCCGACCACGGCGCAACGTTGAGTTCTGCCGGCCCCGGGTGGGTCGGCTCGATTTACCTAGCCGTCGTGCAGACGATGCATGCCGCCTCGCAGTGTAACTATTACAAGGATACGGCGATGATCGTCACCTGGGACGATTCGGGCGGATGGTTCGACCATGTCGCACCGCCCCCTGGGCCGGACGGCACGACGTGGGGCTTTCGCATTCCGATCATCGTCATGTCGGCCTGGGCTCGCTCCAACTACGATCCAGCCAATCCGAATGCGACGCCGTTCGTATCGCATAAACGCCGCGAGTCGACTGCCATAACGAAGTTCATCGAAGTGAACTGGGGCCTTGGGAATATGGGACAGCGCGACGTCACCGACGACGATCTCAGCGATATGTTCGACTACACGCGCGCGTCGCCGGTACCGGCGTACTCCGCGCTTTCGATGAAACGCCTGATTCGCAAGACGCACTTCAATCTTGCCGCCGCGGATCGCGACAACCGCGTCGTCGACGACGACCAATAGCTCGTGGATCTGACGGGTCTTCGGCTCGCGGTACTCGGCGCAATTTCGTGGCCGTCGCCACCGCCGGGCTACGGCCCCTGGGAGCAGATCGCATTCAACGTGGCTGAGGGCATGCGGCGGCGCGGCTTAGACGTGACGCTCTTTGCCACGGGCAACTCGCGCTTCGACGGCAAACTCGCCTCCGTCGTTCCGGTTGGATTGAACGAAGATCCGGCGCTGAACGGTGAGGTCTTCACCGCGCTGCACATCGCGCAACTCTTCGAGCGCGCGGGCGAGTTCGATCTGATTCACAATCACCTGGATTGGAAGCCGCTGACGTACGCGCTGGCCACGGATTCTCCGCCGTTGGTCACGACGATTCACGGCTTCTCGTCGCCGCAGATTCTCGCCGCCTATTATGCCGGCGCGAAGCGCAGTTTCTACTGCTCGATCTCCGATGCGGACCGCGATCCGGGGCTCGAGTATTTGGGGACGACCTACAACGGCATCGATCCCTCGCAGTTCACCTTCAATGATAAGCCCGGCGAGTATCTCTGCTTTCTCGGTCGCTTTCATCCCGAGAAAGGGACGCATCTCGCGATCGAGATCGCGCGGCGTGCCGGCGTGCGTTTGAAGATGGCGGCGATTCCACAGGACGAAGCCTACTTTCGCGAACAGGTCGCGCCGCACATCGACGGCGATCGCGTGCAGTTCCTCGGTGCCGTCGAGCGCGAGGCGCGCGACGAACTGCTCTCGGGCGCGCTCGCGCTCGTGCATATGACGACGCGGCCCGAGCGATTTGGTATGACGCTGATCGAAGCGATGGCCTGCGGCACGCCGGTACTGGGCGCGCGAATGGGCTCGCTTCCGGAGATCGTCGTAGACGGCGTCACCGGCTTCCTATGCGATACCGTTGACGAGGCGGTCGAACGCGTGCCGCAGCTCGCGGCGCTCGACCGGCGCGCCTGCCGGACGCGCGTCGAGCGCAAGTTCAGCGTCGAGCGCATGGTCGACCGTTACGCGAGCGCGTACGCGCGCGGGCTCGAGATGCGCCTTCCGCCCGCGCCGAGCGAGCGCCTCAAGGAGGTCCGGCGCCACGATTGGTGGGACCGGCCGATGGCCTACACGGAGATTCCGCCGAAGCCAAAGAATCTAGACTTCGCATGAAAACGCGCGCGGAACGCGACTACTCGGGGCGCTCGCTTCTGGAAAAGCTCGGCATCTTTGCCGAAACACACGCGGCACTCGTCGGGCCGCACGACGACGCGTTCGTTACGGGATTAAACGAGGCGCTAGCAAAGTCGGCATCGCAAGCGCTGAGGACACGCTACGATCTTATATTCGCGCGCGTCGATGCTCCGCGCGACCTTGCGCGCATTAAGCGCGCGGCCGCGCATCTGGAGCCCAGCGGTTCGCTTTGGGTCTTTCATCCCAAGGGCCGCGGCGCATCACCGACCGATGCCGAAGTGCGTTCCGCCGGGATCGCGACGGGTCTGGTCGACAATAAAATCAGCGCCTATACCGATTCACACACCGCCACGCGCTTCGTCATCCCACTCACACGCCGCCCCGCCTCACGGTGAGCGCGCGCTCCCCGTGTCACCCTGAGCGCGCTGCCGTGTCACCCTGAGCCCTTCGACTACGCTCAGGACAGGCTCCGTCGAAGGGCGAAGGGCGACACGACTCCCCGGCGCGATGTCTGAAAGCGAAACGTGATCGTGCGAGGCGTCGGTCGAGTGTTGAAGAAATAGCGCTTCGGTCGTTCTAGAGTTTCATTGGGCGGGAACAGTCAGGCCCCGTCGAACGCCCCCAGCCTGGAGGGGAAGACCATGAAAGCTTCACGCTTAGGCGTCGGCGCATTGATCGCCGCGGGAATGCTCGCAGGCTGCGGCGTCCTTCAACAAGCTCAGGATGAAACGGCGCCCAACGGAATGCGAGAAGGCTCCGTGCCGCCGGCCGTTGTGCGCCCGATGCCACAGGGTACGTCGATTCCCGTGCATCGCAGGGGGCCAAAGCGATCCGGTTGGCTTTCGCCCGCAGCGAAAGTTCCGGGCCAGCGGCTCATCTTCGTGTCACAAGAATATGATGATAACGTGGTTATCTTTCCGGAGAAAGGCAATCACCAATCTCCCATTGGCATGATTACTACGGGCGTCAACTACCCGTGGGGTTTGTACGTTGACAAGCACGGTACGCTTTACGTGGCCAACCAGGGCTACTCGAACGCCAGCACAGTTACGGCCTATCCGGCGGGCTCCAAGTCTCCCTCGCTCACGTTTTCGCAGGGTCTTGCTCGTCCGCTCTATCCAATCGTGGACAGCAGCGGCGACGTCTTCGTGAGCAACGCCGGATCTTACAGCACGTACGGGGGCAGTTACGCGGACGGCGGAACGGTGGTCGAATATCAGTCGGGAAGCACCAGCCCCTATCAGGTGCTTCAGACCCCGGGGATCGAGGCCGATGGTATGGATTTCGACCAGCAGGGCAATCTGTACGTCGCCTACCGCACCAGCGACGGTACGGGCAGCATTGAGGAGTTCGCGCCAGGTTCCACACAGGGCACGGTTCTCGGCATGTCGCTGAACCAACCGCAGGGTGTCCTCGTCGACAATAAGGGCAACATTGTCGCCGTTGAGACCGGCGGAACCAATCGCATCGATGTCTTTCCGCCGGGTCAGCAGACGCCGTCCGTCGAGGTGCCCATTGCCAACTCTCCAAACCAACTCGCGATCAGGCAAACTGAGCCCAGGCTTTTCATCGCGGCGGAAGGAGGTACTGTCTATGGAGTTAGGTACCATTTCCTCCGCAAGCATCCACGCCCGTACGTCAAAGAAGAACTCAACACTGTGATTCAGGGCGTTGCGCTAAGCAACGGGCTCGACTTTTGAAAGCACGGCGCCCGTTGGCCCGACGGCGTTAGGTCCCCGAGACGGCTGCGGCTGCGGCGGCTTCCATCGCCTGATAGGCTTTGCTCGTGAGCGCGTGGTCGACGACGCGGGCGATGAAGCGTGATGCCGCTCGCACCTTCGTGATGTCGACGCCTGTCTCGATACCCATCTGTTCGAGCATATAAAGTACGTCCTCGGTACCGACGTTGCCGGTGGCGCCGGGCGCATAGGGGCAACCGCCGAGGCCGCCCGAGGACGAATCAAACTTCGCGACGCCGAGCTGCAACGCGGCGTACACATTCGCAAGCGCGGTGCCGCGCGTGTCGTGAAAGTGCATGGCGATGAGATCGAGCGGAATCCTCGCTGCCAGCAGCGGCACGAGTTCCTCAACCTGGCTCGGTACACCCACGCCGATGGTGTCGCCGATCGACAGCTCGTCGCAGCCCATCGCCATCAGCTTGCAAGCGACGTCGACCACCATCTGTGGCGTTACCTCGTCGCCGAAGGGCGATCCGAAAGCCGTCGAGATATATCCCCGCACCCAGCAGCCGTCGCGGTTGGCAGCGCTTACGACGTCGCCAAAGATTGCGAGCGATTCGTCGATCGTCACGTTGATGTTCCGCTTGGTGAAGCGTTCCGAAGCAGCGGTGAAGACCGCGATCGCTTCGGCGCCGGCCGCTCGGGCGCGCTCGTAGCCCTTCAAGTTCGGAACGAGCACCGGATAGCGCACGCCGGGCGCCATACGAATGCGCGTGAAAACCTCGGTAGCGTCCGCAAGTTGCGGAATCGCTTTGGGGCTGACGAACGACGTCGCTTCGATCCACTTCAACCCGGTCTCGGACAGCAGATCAATATAACGCACCTTGTCGTCGGTCGCAATCAACGCGTTCTCATTCTGCAGACCGTCGCGGGCACCCATCTCGAAAATCGTAACGTGTCGCGGCAACGCAGTCATTTACAGGTCGCCTTCCAAAAATCGATCGAGATCTATCGGGTCGTCCCATCCGGGAACCAGCTTGATTACGTCTTTCATCGTGCCGAACCGCACTTGGCGACGTTCGGGCGGCGGAGGCGTTAGCTGAGCAACCGGTTTGCCGCGACGGGTAATAACAACGCTCTCGCCATTTTCGACGGCGCGAATTAACTCGGACAGGCGGTTCTTGGCTTGGGCGATGCTAACGTTCACGGGCAACTGTTATAACCCCAGCTCCACGAGCGGGGTGCCGCTCGTGACGATCTGCCCTTCGTTCACGAGCACCGATTTGACGGTTGCGCCCACGGTGGCCTCAATGCGGTGTTCCATCTTCATCGCCTCGAGCACGACCAGGAGCGCATGCTCCTCGACCTCGTCGCCTTCGCGGACTGCGACCTTCACGATTTTGCCGGGCATCGGTGCGGTAACTTGCCCGCCGTGCGCGGCGCCGTGGTGGCCGCCGGCACTGGCGGCAGAAGGCGGCGCGGCAAACGTCAGACTCCAGCTGCGGTCGGTGAAGTGAACGGCGAAGTCCTCTGCGCCGTACGTTACCGATTCGGTCAGGGACGCGCCGCCAAACTCTGCGAGCACGGTATCGCCGCGGCGTGAGGTGCGAAGCTCGCCGGTGAAGCTGCCCGACAAGTGCCAAAGACCGGGTGCGACGGCGTTGGCAGTGACATCGAAGAGATTTCCTTCGTACTGCAAGCGCAGTGGAACTCCGACGCCGCCGATGCGCCATGGCGCGCGGCCGTCGGCAAGCAGCGCCGCTACACAGAGCAGGACCGCTTCACGCGGCAGCGCGGGGGCCTTGAAGATCGACTCGTCGAAACGCTGCGCGAGAAAGCTCGTCGTCGTCTCACCGGCGCGAAAGGCATCGTCGCGAGCGATCCAAAGCAGAAGCGGAAGATTGGTCCGCACACCGTCAACCGTGAAATCGAGCAACGATTGTTCGAGCCGCGCAATCGCAGCATCCCGGTCGCTGCCGAAGACGATGAGTTTTGCGAGCATCGGGTCGTAGTAGTGACTGACCTCGCTGCCGGTGGTCACGCCGGAATCCACGCGAATCCCCGGTCCTTGCGGCGGTGACCACCGCGTGATGACGCCGGTCGAAGGCAGCATCCCGTTGGCCGGATCCTCGGCGTAGACGCGCGCCTCGATCGCCCAGCCACGGGGGCGCACGTCGGCTTGAGCGATGTTCAGCGGCTCGCCGGCTGCGATGCGCAGTTGCCAGTGCACCAGGTCGATGCCATAGACCAGCTCCGTCACCGGATGCTCGACTTGCAAGCGCGCGTTCATCTCCAGAAAGTAAAAGTCGCCATCGCTGTCGAGCATGAACTCGCAGGTTCCGGCGTTGACGTACCCGACCGACTCAGCGGCACGAACTGCCGCGGCGCCCATGCGCTCGCGCAACTCCGGCGTGAGCGCAACCGACGGTGCTTCCTCGATAATCTTCTGATGACGCCGTTGAATCGAGCACTCGCGCTCGCCGAAGTGCAGCGTCGTCCCGTGGGCGTCGGCAAGGATTTGGAACTCGATATGACGTGGATCGCGCAGATAGCGTTCCAGCAGTACGGCGTCGTCGCCGAACGCCGCCAGCGCCTCGCGCTTCGCCGCTTCGAGCGATTCGTCGAAACGCTCGATCGACTCGACGACGCGCATCCCGCGGCCCCCGCCGCCGGCGCTCGCCTTGATGAGCAGCGGGAAGCCGATTCGCTCCGCTTCGTCGCGCAACCGCCGCAGCGACCGATCGTCGCCGCCGTAGCCGGGAACGGTCGGCACGAACGCGGCGCGAACGCGGCGCTTCGCTTCGATCTTGCTTCCCATCGCCGCCATCGCTTCGGGCGACGGTCCGACAAAGATGAGCCCGGCATTTTGCACGGCGCTCGCAAACGCTGCCCGTTCGGAGAGAAATCCGTATCCCGGGTGAACCGCGTCGGCTTTCATATCGACCGCCGCTGCGATCACGGATTCGACGTTAAGGTACGACTGCGCCGCCGGCGCCGGCCCGACGCAGCGCGCCTCGTCGACGAACTGCAAGTGATACGCGCCGGCGTCGGCTTCCGAGTAGATGCCGAGTGGCGCGATGCCCATTTCGCGCGCCGCGCGCGCCACGCGTACGGCGATTTCACCGCGATTGGCGATGAGGAGGCGTGATATCTTAGTCATCCTTCGACTGCGCTCAGGATGACACTGGGAGCGCTCACGGTGACAATGGTGCTGACGGGTCCTCGCGCTCGAGGTCTTCTACGAACGAAGCCTGGCGGCGTTCGAGGAAGGCGCGCAAGCCTTCTTGACCTTCCGCGCTGGTGCGTTGCTGCGCGATCGCTCGCGTGGTGATTGCGCGCGAGTCGTCGTAGGTATTGTCGACGATGCGCCGGATCAGAAGCTTTGCGGCGCGCACGGCCGCGGGGCCCGCCGTGAAGATCTCTTCAAGGCAATGTTCGACCGCGGCGCCGAGTTCGACCGCCGGCACAATTTCGTGCACGAGACCGATATGTTTGGCTCGCCGCGCGCTAAAGCGCTCTCCCGTCAGAAAGAGCGCCCGCGCGTGCGATACGCCGATTTTTGCCAGAACGAAGGGCGAGATTACCGCCGGAATGATGCCGAGCTTGACCTCGGTGAATCCAAACATGGCATCGTCGGCGGCGATTACGATGTCGCAGACGGCCGCGAGGCCGGCGCCTCCGCCGAGCGCGGCGCCGTGAATTTGCCCGATGACCGGCTTGGGCGAGTTGTCGATCGCTCGGAACATGTCGCTCATGCGTTCGGCGTCGGCGACGTTCGCGTCGAAGCTTAGCTCGAGCGACGCATGCATCCAGTTGATGTCGGCGCCGCCGCAGAAGACCTTGCCCTCGCCGGCGAGGACGACCGCGCGAATGTCGTCGGCGCCCGCGATTCGGGTAAAAACATCGTGCAGTTGTTCGATGATCTCGGCGTTGAAGGCGTTTCGCACCTCCGGCCGTGCCAGGGTGATGTGGGCGATGCCTCCGGAGACGACGAGGCGAATGCTCTCGGCCATGGGCGCCGGGGTTCGAGGCGTCATCCGAACGGGCCTCGCACGCGTTATACTTCAAGCATGAAGGTCGCTGGGCGCCGGGCCATCTATCGCTATCCGCTGCTGACGCGCGCCAGCCACTGGCTTTGGGTGCTCGCGTTCTTCGTCCTAATCGGAAGCGGCCTCCAGATCTTCAACGCCTCGCCAAACCTGGATGCCTCCGATAAAAGCGACCCGGCGCGCCGGGTGCTCGCCATCGGCTCGCCGGCCGACGGCGTCGGGACGACGACGATCTTCGGTCATTCCTTCGTTACCACGGGTTGGCTCGGCTGGACCGATGACGGCATGGGGGAGAAGAGCGGCCGCGCATTTCCGGCAGGGATCATTATCCCGGGCTACCAAGACCTCGCCGCCGGCCGCCGCTGGCACTTATTTTTTGCCTGGATCGCGGCGCTCTGCTGGCTGGCGTGGCTGATCTCCAGCGCAATCAAAGGGAACTTGCGCGAGATGGTGCTGCGGCCGAGCGACCTGCCGAAGCTTTGGCCGATGCAAGCCTACTACTTAAAGTTGCGCAAGGAGCCGCCGCCACACGGTACTTATAATCCACTGCAGAAGGCCGCCTACACATCGGTGCTCTTCGTCCTCGCGCCGCTGGTCGTGCTGACCGGACTGGCGCTCTCGCCGGGAATTGACGCGATCGCGAATCCGCTGACCGTTGCGTTCGGCGGCCGTCAGTTCGCGCGCCTCTGGCACTTCGCCGGAATGGCGCTGCTCGTCGGCTTCTTCGCGATCCATACGTTTCAGGTCGCGACGCAAGGGATCGTCAATCAGATGCGATCTATGATCACCGGGTGGTATCAACCCGAATGAAGCGACGGATTTTTCTCGCTTCGGCTGCGTCGGCGCTGGCGGGTTGCGGGCCGATCGGTACGGCGCTCAACGGCAACGACAACGTGCGGCGCATCCTCGCCTCGGTTGAGGGAGTCAACCACCTTTTGATTGGAACGCGCGGCTTGGCTCGCGAGTACCGCGATAACGACGTCGACCGCCACTTTCGTGTCAATGGATTTGCCGCCCCGTCGGATTCGCATTACACCGACCTGGTTGCCCGTAACTTCGTTCCGTACCGTTTGATCGTTGACGGCGCCGTCGAGCGCCCCCAAGCCTTTTCGCTCGCCCAACTGCAGCGCATGCCACAACAGACGCAAATCACGCGCCACGATTGCGTCGAAGGCTGGAGCGCGATTGGAAAGTGGAGCGGTGTGCCGCTGCGAGGGCTGCTTGACGCGGTTGGCTTGCGCAGCGACGCGCGTTATGTCGTCTTTCGTTGCATGGACAACGACGGGTCGGGCAACCTCTACTACGAGAGCCTCGATCTCCATCAAGCCCGCCATCCCCAGGCGCTGCTCGCCTTGCGGCTTAACGATGCGGCGCTCGACCCCGACCACGGCGCGCCGGTGCGGCTGCGGGTGCCGACGCAGCTGGGCTACAAGAGCGCAAAGTGGATCGCGCGCATCGAAGTCGTCGGGAGTTTTGCCACCATCGCGGGTGGACACGGCGGCTATTGGGAAGACCAGGGCTACGAATGGTACGCGGGCATTTAAGGCGAGCCTGCATCGCGGCATGCGCAATTGTGTTGGCGTTTACCGCCGTGAGCCCGGCTGAAGCGGTGGCCTACCCGGCGACAAGCAAAGCTTCACTGGACAAACTGCTGCGCGATGTCGTGACCTGGAAGCTCACGCCGAGCATCTCGTTGGCGATCGTCGAAAACGGCAAGGTCGTGTACGCCGGAGCGCGAGGGAGCGCCGATCTCGAAAAAAACGTGGCGGCAACGGTGGAGACTCGGTATCCGATCGGCTCGATCGGCTCGCTCTTCTTGGCCGTCGCCGTGATGCAGCTCGTCGCGAAAGGCAAACTCCATCTCGACGATCCGGTAATTCGTTATTTTCCAGCTATGCCGGACTCGATCGTGACGGTGCGCCAACTGCTCCCGCCGGGAGAGGGCGATGCCAACTACGACGTGCTCGGCGCCGTCATCGAACGCGTCACGCAAGTGCCGCTCGTCAGCTATCTGTACGACCACGTCTTTGCGCCGGCCCGGATGGACGACACGTGGTCCGGGGAACCGCCGGATTGGGCAGCGCTCGCATTGGGCTACTATGAATTTCGGGACGTCTTCGGGCTAACTGCGCCGCAGACCGACGCCTGGAACCGCAAGTGCTGCAGCTTCATCTCGACTGCCACCGACCTCGCACGGTTCGACAGCGCGCTTTTCCAAAACAAGCTGCTTCCGGCCGCGTCGCTGCGCGCGATGGAGCCGGCCTTTCAGTCGACCCGGCAAGCCGGCATGGCGATGATCGTCCGCGCGGGAACGCCCTCGGGCTACGTTGAGGGAAACGCACTCTTCATGCACGACCAGTTTGCGATCGTCGCCCTGACGAACTGCGACGGCTTTCCGGCCCCGGCGGTGCTCGATCCTATTCTGGCGCTCTTTTACCCCAAGGCCGTAGCGGCGAATGCGCCGCCAAGTAGTGAGGGCGCCGTCGATCCGGCGGTCGCCGGTCTCTTGCGCCCATACTTGGCGGCAAAGCCCGAATCGCTTGGAAGCGTTCGGGCGATGACGCTACTGAGTTCTTCCGTATCGGAAGGGTTTACGGAGTACCGATATTTGGTCGACTTTAGCGGCGGAACGAAGTCCGCGTTTATTCTCGTGGGTTCCGACGGAAAGGCCGATGGGTTCTGGTTACACTGATTAACGTTCGAGGACTTGGACGTTGGTGGCGTTGTCGTCGTTGAAGTAAATCTTGGTGTTAGAGTCGTTCGTTCCGGTCGCAACGATTCCGAACAGCGCTCCCGCAGCACCTTTATCAACGTTGCGCACGTCGAGAAGCTTGCCCGAGGCTGACAGCTCGATCATCAAGTTCTTGCCGTTGGGATCGAGGGTGTTTCCGACGACCAGATTGCCGTTGGGCAGGAGGGCCGTGCTAATCGGTCCGTTGAGAGGTGTACCCGAGAAGACGATGCGGGCGTCGCCTGCCGACGGTCCTGAGAACGTCATTCCGTTGTTCTTCGCTTTGATGCCGCCATTGGGAATCTTCGTGACGTCCTTGAAGGCGATGACCGTGTTGTTTTCACCATCGGCGAAATAGAGCGTGTCGTTGCTCACGTTGTATGCGAGGCCCGAGGGCGCCAGCGCGGTTCCGGGCACGCCGTGATTGACGGGGAAGCCGCTTCCGATGACGTCGTAAGTAAACTTCGAGCCGAGATTGATTCGAACGATGCTGCCCGTTCCGGCATTCGTCGCGTAGAACGCGGGCGATCCGGTTTTGGTTTGGGCGTAGATCTGTCCCCATGGCTGATCGAACGGCTTGCCCGAGATGTTCGTGACCAGCTTGCCGCTGGACGAGAGCACGGGGTTGTCGTTGGCGACCATGGCGGCAGCCCAGATGCCGTCGCCGCCATCGAGCGCTAAAGCGTCGCACCCGAGCAGCGCTTTATCCGAGGAGACGTGGATTGGAGTCGAGCCCGGGGCGGGGTGGAGCGCGACGATCGATCTACCCGTACCCTGTTTGTTCGATTTCGCGTTGAAGTTGCAGACGACCAAATCCCCTTGGGTGAGCGTCCCCGAAGTGATCGGTGCAATCGTTAGGCCGTAAGGATTCCCCGAGCCGTTCACCGGGTCGACGACAGAGCCGATGACGACTTGCTTTGTCAACTGCTTGAGCAGCGAGGTATCCGGCGAAACGTCGCCCGTCGCGACATCCGTGCTCGAAAGCATCGATTGCGAAGCGGCCGGCGTAACGCTGCCACCGCTGCCCCCGTTGCAACCCGCTGCCATAAGGATTGCAGCCAGCGCGGAAGCGACGTTGCGCAGGGACTCCCAATGTGAGATAGACATAGAATTCCTCCGAGAGTTCGAGAAGTGGCTTTTCGCCACAATAGACGTTAGGCGTGAAGGAACTCTGAAGTAAGCGAACTTACATGCGGAAGACGCCGAACTGCGTACGGGGTTGCGGCGCGTGCGCGGCCGCATCGAGACCGATCGCAATCGCGCGACGCGTATCGAGAGGATCGATGATTCCGTCATCCCAAAGACGCGCGGTCGAGTAGTACGGGCTCCCTTCGCGCTCGTATTTTTCGAGAATCGGCGCCTCAAAAGCGGTTCGTTCTTCCAGCGTCATGTCGCCCTTGACCGTTGAGAGCACGCTCGCAGCTTGCGGACCGCCCATCACGCTAATGCGCGCGTTCGGCCACATCCAGAGCTGGCGCGGCGCGTACGCGCGCCCGCACATGCCGTAGTTGCCCGCGCCGAAGCTTCCCCCGATTACGACGGTAAACTTCGGTACTTCGGCGCACGCGACGGCCATCACAAGTTTTGCGCCGTCTTTCGCGATCCCGCGGTTTTCGTACTCGCGGCCAACCATAAAGCCCGTGATGTTCTGCAAGAAGAGCAGCGGCGTGCCGCGCTGCGTGCAGAGCTCGATGAAGTGCGCGCCCTTGAGCGCGCTCTCGCTAAAGAGAATGCCGTTGTTGGCAAGGATGCCGATGGGATGTCCTTCGATGCGTGCGAAACCGCAGACCAGCGTCGCGCCGTAGCGCGATTTAAACTCGTGGAACTCCGAGCCGTCGACCAACCGTACGATGATTTCGCGGACGTCGTAACCCGTGCGGCTGTCGGCCGGAATAATGCCGTAAATTTCGCGAGGGTCGTGCTTGGGCGGCACGGGTTCGACGCGATCCCATTGCCGTGGCCGTTCAAGATGAAGGTTGCGCACGATTTCGCGGACGAGCGCGAGCGCGTGCGCGTCGTCCTCGGCAAAGTGATCGGCAACGCCCGAGATGCGCGTATGAACGTCGGCGCCTCCCAAATCTTCGGCCGTCACGACCTCGCCTGTGGCAGCCTTCACCAGCGGTGGCCCCCCGAGAAAGATCGTTCCTTGGCCTTTCACGATGACCGTCTCGTCGCTCATTGCCGGGACGTACGCCCCGCCGGCGGTGCAAGAGCCCATCACCGCCGCGATTTGCGGGATGCGCAGGCTCGACATCCGCGCTTGATTGTAGAAGATGCGCCCGAAGTGATCGCGATCGGGAAAGACGTCGGCCTGCAACGGCAAGAACGCGCCGCCCGAATCGACGAGATAGATGCACGGGAGATGATTTTGCTGGGCGATCTCCTGCGCGCGCAAATGCTTCTTGACCGTGATCGGATAGTACGTACCGCCTTTGACGGTCGCATCGTTTGCGACGATCGCGCAGTGCTGTCCCTCCACGATACCGATCCCGGTGACGATGCCCGCGCTCGGCGAACCGTCGTCGTACATTCCGAACGCCGCAAGCCCGGAGAACTCGAGAAAATCGGAGCCGGGATCGAGCAGGCGTTCGACCCGCTCCCGGGCGGGGAGCTTATTGCGCCGGCGATGCTTTTCGACCGCTTCCGCGCCGCCGCCGGATCGCACCGTAACGAGACGCTCGCGCAACTCTGCGACTAACCGCTCCATCCGTTCGGCGTTTGCCTCAAAATCTGCCATCGCGCCGCCATTCGGCGTTCGTCCGCTTAGAGCCCGGTTAGACGTCGGCGCGCGCCGAGGGCGGCGTCGCCGGCGATGCGGAACTACAGGGTAATGGCGGCACAACAGACTCCGGTCGACGTCGGCGGCATCGTGCGCCCGGTGGGCCGGCTCGATCTCGTAACGGCGCTCCAGCCTCACGTTGGACGGCTGGGCGACCGCGCTGCCGCGCATTTACTGCGTCGCGCCGGGTTCGGCGGCACGCCCGATCAGGTTCGGCGCTACAGTGCGATGACGGCCCGCGAAGCGGTGGCGTCGCTGCTGGCGGCTCCGCCGGTCTCTTCGATTACGCCGCCGCAAGAGTTCGAGGACGTGGGCGGCCCGGTCTCGATGCATCGAGAGAAGGGGCGCGAGGGCCGCGAGGCGATTGTGACGTTGCAGCTTTGGTGGCTAAACCGAATGCTGACGTCGCCGGCGCGTCTTCAAGAGAAGATGACGCTCTACTTCCACAGCCATTTCACATCGCGAGCGACGCCGATGTTTCCGTGGATCACCTACGGTCAGAACACGCTCTTCCGGCGCTACGCGCTGGGGAATCTTCGCGAGTTGACGCTCGAAGTCTCCAAGGACGCCGCGATGCTGCTCTATCTCAATGGTGCGCAGAACGTCGCCGCCCACCCTAACGAAAACTACGCGCGAGAGCTTATGGAGCTCTTCACGCTGGGCGTCGACAACTACAGCGAACAGGACGTACGCGAATCGGCGCGTGCATTGACGGGATGGAGCGTGAACCGGCGCACCGATACGGTCACCTTCGATGCCGCGCTGCACGACTCGGGGGACAAGACCTTTCTCGGCCAGACCGGCAACTTCACCGGCGACGACATCATCGGCATCATCTTCGCCCAGCCGCAGTGCGCGAGATTTTTTGCGGTCAGCCTGCTGAACTGGTTCGTGTACAACGATCCCGAGCCGCAGCTGGTCGACCACGTCGCCGGACTCTTGCGGCGTTATGATTTCGAGCTGACGCCGGTCCTGGGGACGATCCTAGCCAGCAATCTCTTTTATAGCCCGCGAGCCTATCGCGCACTGGTGAAGAGTCCCATCGAGTTCGTCGTCGGAACCTATAGCGCGCTGGGGTTAGCGGCGATCGACGAGTTCGCGCTGGCGGCGCTCGGACAGATGGGCCAGCGGCTCTTCTTTCCTCCCAACGTCGCGGGTTGGCCCGGTGGAAAAAACTGGCTTACGAGCGGCACGATGATCGCGCGGCAAAACTTCCTTACGCGATTACTCGACTCGCAAACGCTGGCGGGGTCGTCTTGGCTGCAAGGGCTGCCGGTCAGTTCGAGCACGGCGGCTCGGCGGCTGGCGCAGACACTTTTGCAAGGCGATGCCGCGCCGGAGGCGCTCTTCGAACTCGAAGGCTACTTGAGCGGAGCCGGCACCGCCGCACTGGCGCCGCTGTCGGTGGAGAACTACGACCAGCGCGTGCGTGGCGCCGCCTATCTCGCAATGGCGACGCCGGCGTACCAGTTGAACTAAGGCCCCTAAATATGAAACGACGCAACTTTCTGCTCGCAGCAACCTCCGGACTCGCAGTCGTCGCGAACACCGACCACGTCTTTGCGCGCGCCCTCGCGCAGGCACCGCTTCCGGGACTGCCCGGAGGCGCCGACCGGTGCCTCGTTTTGCTCAATCTCGCCGGCGGCAACGACGGGCTCAACTGTGTCGTTCCGCACGGAAACGAGCGGTACTATCAGCTGCGCCCGGTACTCGCCATCGATCGGCACGAAGTGCTGGCGATCGACCGGAACGTTGGCCTCAATCCTGGAATGCAATCCATCAAGGCGCTCTACGATAAAGGCATGGTGGCGATCGTTCAAGGCGTCGGATATCCCGATCCGGATCACTCGCACTTTCGCTCGACCGAGATTTGGCAAACCGCCGCGCCCGATCGTTACGAGCACACCGGCTGGCTGGGGCGATACTTCGACCAAGCCCCGCCCGCGCGCGGAAATCTGTTCGAAGGCGTGGCCGTGTCGAAAGTGCTTCCCGAGGTGCTGGTGTCGGAGCGCACCGACATTCCAGCCGTTCCGGGCCTGGGCGAATACGTGATGGCCGCCGACCGTAACGTCGCCGCGCGCAGCGTTTTCTCGCGTGAAGCGACCGACGCCCATCTGCCGTTTGCATCGCCGTACCTCGCCCACGTCATGGAGATCGAGGCAAACGCGCAACGCAGCTCCGAGGAGTTGCCGAAGCTGGTGGCGGGATATAAGACGCAGGCTTCGTATCCGGCGACGGGTCTAGGTCGCAGTCTGGCGCTGGCAGCGCAAATCGTCGGCAGCAATCTTGGAACGAAGGTGATCTACGTCGAACACGGCTCGTTCGACACGCACGTCAACCAAAAAGCGACGCAGAACCAGCTTCTGATGCAGTTCTCAAATGCCATCGGGGCTTTCTACGACGACCTGAGCGCGCACGGAAACGAGCGGCGCGTGCTCACCCTTACGTTCAGCGAGTTCGGGCGGCGCATCGAAGAGAACGGCAGCCGTGGAACTGATCACGGGGAAGCCTCGCCGCTCTTTCTGATCGGTGGCGGCGTCAAGGGCGGGATGTACGGAACGTTGCCGGATTTGAGCGCGACGAACATGGGCAACGTGCGGTATACCACCGACTTCCGCAGCGTCTACGCTACCGTGCTCGAGCGCTGGCTCGGCCGTCCCTCTGCTCCGGTGCTGAGCGGCTCGTTTGCACCGCTTCCAGTTTTAGCTTAGTGGCTTCCTCGGTTCTCTTTCTCGGCAGCGGCGGAGCGCGCTTCGTCGTCGCTCGCCAGTTGCGCGCATCGGGCGGGATGTGGTTTCGTTTTGGGTCGACTCAGATTCACGTGGATCCGGGGCCTGGTGCGCTGGTTCGAGCGCTCTCGCACGTGCCGCCGTGCAATCCGCGGGAGCTCGACGCCATCGTACTCTCGCACAAGCATCTCGACCACTCGGGCGACGTTAACGCAATGATCGAGGCGATGACCTCCGGAGGATTCCGCCGGCGCGGCGCGCTGCTGGCGCCGGCCGATGCGTTCGACGACGAGCACGTCGTCTTACCCTACGCGCAGCATTTCGTCGAGCGCGTCGAGCGCTTGACCGCAAGCAGCGGTCCCTATCGTGTTGCCGGCGTCGACGTCTTCACATCGCTGCAGCATGCGCACGCGGTACAAACCTACGGACTGCACTTTGTGTATGAGGGGTTGCGCGTCGCCTATCTGCCGTGTGGGCGCTATTTTGACGGTCTAGCCGCCGACTACGCCGCCCATCGCCCCGACGTACTCATCGTCAACGTGCTGCGTTTTGCGGATCAGATGAACGCCGATCACTTGACGTGGCAGGACGCGCGCCGAATCGTCGCCGAGGTGCGTCCGAAGGTCGCAGTCTTCGCGCACTTTGGAACGAAGATGCTCGAGGCCGATCCGCCGCGGCTAGCCGAAGCGCTGGAAGACGAGCTCGGCCTGCGAGTCATCGCCGCGTATGACGACTATGTTTTAGATATCGAGACCGAAGTCGCGGCGGCGGTGGCCTAGGCCCACCTGGAACCGGCAACTGCGTGCTGCCGCTAAGCTCTTGGCGCACGCTGGGATGCTCGTTCATCGATCCGCTATACAAATAGACGGAGCCGTTCTTTGAGGTCGCCGTGACGACGGGTCCGCCGCCGTTAACCGTCGCTTGTTGCGTGTTAGGGTTTCCGCGAATCTGCGTGTCGTTGGGAAAACTCGAGACGACGTGGCCGGTACCGCTGTACGCGCCGATCTGCGCGCCCCCACGCACGCCGAGCGCCACATCTCCGTGTTCCGAATCGAAGCGGGCCAGACCGGGTTGAAACTGTCCGTTGTCGTAGACGATCGACCCGTAGATGCTGCTCGCCTGAATCTGGTGCGCGGTGCAGCCCCCGAAGAACATGTCTCCGGTTGCCGTACGCACGCGCAGCCGATCGAATGTCGAGTTCGTCGCTGTGATGCGCCCGCGCATCGATTCCACGAACCCGGTGCCGCCCACGTGGTCGAGTGAGATGCCGCCCGCTCGAACGTGAGCGACGAAAACGCCGTGGTAGTTATCGAGCGTCAGGTGGCCTGCGCGGACGTGCGCGATCACCATGGCGGTGCCGCGCGGGATCATAATCGTCACCGTGCCGCTGCCCTGCGCTACGACGGCCTCGTGCTCTCCGGGCAGGTCGGGCAGTACGAACGACTCGGCCGGCAGCACGACCGGCCCATGCTCGGTCTGGATGCGTTGCGACGATATCTGCAGCTGTTTGGGAATCCCGGCGTCGACTTCCGAGGGAGCGATATGGCGCACGTTCACGGGTTTATCGGACGAGATTTGGACTTGCGGCCGGTCCCAAGTCAAAATCGTCAGCTTCCCGTGGGCGAGGCGGACGTTGAGAATCGGCGACGGGCCGGCGTCGACCTGTTCGTCGGCGCACCCGGGCGCCGCGAAGGCCAGACAACACAATGAGGCGAGAAGCGCCGCCAGCGCTCCCCGCCGAGATCCTCCGTGCACGGCTCCATTGTAGCGAGGGCGACGGTCGTCCATCATGAATTCCCGGTGAACGGAAGCTCCATAAGCGGCAGATCCACGCGGAAAATTGCGCCCCCTCCGGGGGCTCTCGTCGCGATTGCCTCGCCTCCGTGCACTCTGGCGATCGAGCGAACGATGGCTAGACCGAGGCCGGTTCCCGGGACCTCTCGGGAACGCGCTTTGTCGGCACGGTAGAAGCGCTGGAACAGGTTTGAAAGCTCCTCTTGCTGGATGCCGGTCCCCGAATCGGCGACTTCGACCCAAGCCAACGCTCCGGCGCTTCCAACGCGCACCTCCACACGCCCCCGTTCGGTGAACTTGATCGCGTTGTCAACGAGGTTGGCGATCATCTGACGGATGAGATTCGGGTCGCCCCGGACGGTCGGAGTGCCCGAGTGGCTGAAGCGCAGCTCGATCTCTTTCTCAGCCGCTCGGGGGGCGGCGTTCTGCGTGACTTCGGTTGCGATTTGCGCGAGGGAGACCGGTTCTTTTGGAATCTCGTCGCCACGATCGGCTTTTGCCAGCGTGAGCATGCCGTTGACCATCGCCGCGAGATCGGCACTCTCGCGCACGATCGTTTCCAAGCTCTCGCGGCGGATCGTCTCATCTCGATCGCCCCAGCGCAACAACATCTGCGCGTTGGAGTTGATCGAAGTCAGCGGCGTCTTGAGTTCGTGGGAAGCGTCGGAGATAAACTGGCGTTCTCGCGCGAAGGCTTCGCCCAGACGGGACAGCAGATCGTTGAAGCTCTGCGCGAGCCGGCCTATTTCGTCGCGGCGGCGTTGCATCTGCAGGGGAGGCGCGCCGTCGAGGGTGCCCGGTCCCGCGGCGACCGCGAGCCGGTCGGAGCTGATCTCACCCATCTCGCGCGAGAGTTCGTTGATCGGCGTCGTGGCTTGCGATGCGAGAACGATCGAAAGAACGATGACGGCCCCGGCCGTCGTTCCCAAGACGATCGCGATAGCTTCGCGAGCGCGCGCGAACGTGCGCTGGAGCGTATCCAGCGGTTCGGCCACGTGAATGATCGCGGCGTTTGCCCCTTCGAGCAAATAACGATCTTCGACTAAGAACGAGCGGCCGCCCAGCGTAAGGTGCCGAAAAAGAACGTCGCGACCGGGCGAAAGACTCGGGTTCGGCGGTATCGTGAGCGCGCCGAGATTCTCCGTTTTTGCTAGCGGATAGCCATCGCTCGAATCCACCTGCACGAAACTATTGGCCGAGTTCCACGTCGCCAAATTGCTGCTGTTGAAGAGGAATTGGAGCGTTCCGAGCGACGAATCCTCAAGCGAGAACGGCGTCGCGGACTGCTGCGCAAACTGCACGATCGTCCGCATCGTCGCGTTCACGCTCGTCTCCGCCTGGTCGTTGAGGATCTGCTGGAAGCGCCAGACGATCAGGCCGCTCATCGCCGTCAAGGCGACGATCAGCAGTACCGAGTACCCCAGCGCAATGCGCCATTTTAGCGACATGCCCCTCAATCTTTGATCGTATAGCCGACGCCCCGTACGGTCGTAATGAGTTTGTCGTCGAAGCCGTCATCGATCTTGCCGCGCAAATAGCGGATGTAAACGTCGATGAGGTTTGAGTCGCCCAGAAAATCGCTTCCCCATACGCCGTTGAAAAGCTCGTCGCGCGTATGCACCTTGTTGCGGTGCAAAAGCAAGTACTCCAGCAGGGCGTACTCCTTGGCCGTAAGCGAGATCGCTTTTCCGGCCCGGTGCACCTCGTGGCGGTCGCGATCCATCACGACGTCGCGGTATTCGATGACATTGCCCTGCGGAGAACGCTCGCGCAAGCGGGCGCGCACGCGCGCCAGCAGCTCGTCGGTGGAAAACGGTTTGGTGACATAGTCGTCGGCTCCAACGTCGAGCCCGGCGATGCGGTCGGGTACGCGATCGCGTGCGGTAAGCATGATGATCGGCACGCGGCTTTTGGCGCGAATTCGTTTGCAGACTTCGATGCCGTCCATGCGGGGAAGCATTAAGTCGAGGACGACGAGATCGGGTTCTTTGAGCGCCTTTTCCAGGCCGGCCAAACCGTCGCGCGCGACGTCTACCTCATATCCTTCGTGTTCCAGCTCGAGCTGTAAGACGCGGCTAATCGCCGCATCGTCCTCGATGATGAGGATTCTATATTGGCGCCGCTGCGGCGCTGAGCGATTCTCCATAAAGGTAGATTATGGGACGTTCCTCGGCCCGGACCTGTGAGAAGCGTGCGCGACGGGTTGGGAAACGGTGAAAAGTGACAGCCAAACGGCCGTCGCGCCCCCCGCGGCCAGCCATGCCAGCGTCGCACCGTTCGAGAGTGCCGAGGTCGCCACCGACGCGATCGTCGTGACGGTATGGACGAAGAGCGCGCCGCCGCCAAGGATCAGCAACGCGGCGAACCAGACGGCGACCGCGCCCAGAGCCCCAAGCAGCGACAGCTCCCAGAACGAGAACAGAGGCGCCGGACGGTAGGCGGTCGCGAGCAGAATCGAGGCACGCAGGCCGGAGGGCGGCTCTTCCAGCGCAAGGCCGAGAATGGCGCGATCCAGGGCGTCCAGTGGTCGATCCGCGTCGTGCATAGTCATGATTCCGTTACCTCCATCCCGTCCAGAAGCCTGCGCAACTGCTCCTTCGCGCGAAACAAGTGTGTTTTCACCGTACCCATCGGCAGGCCGAGAACGGTGGCGATCTCCTCGTATTGCCGGCCTTGGAGATGAAAGAGTGTGACGACTGCGCGGTACTTTTCCGGAAGCGAGTCGATCGCGCGGCGCAAGCGCGAGGCTTCGTCGAGGGCTATCGCCTCCTGCTCCGGCCCTCGGGCCGGATCGGCGCGATCGGGGAGCTCGTCGCTGGCGTCGTGCTTGCGCCGCGCCAGGCGGTCGCAGCAAGCGTGGTAGGCGATCGCGAAGATCCAGGTCGAGAACTTGGCGCCCGCTCGAAACGTTCGCAAACTCCGAAACGCCTTAAAGAAGGCCTCTTGCGTCGCGTCCCGGGCATCCTCGACGTTGTGGAGCATGCGGTACGAAAGGTGATAGACGGCTCGGTCGTATCGCTCCACGAGCGTTGCGAAGGCTTCGGAGTTGCCTTGCAACGTCATTGCGACCAACTCGCCGTCTTCCGGCCCAGCTTTCATCCGGATTCGCGGGGCCTCCGCCAAGAGTGCCGACACGCCAGTCGTACGCGCGTGAGGCGGCGATTGTTTCGCAGCGGCGGCCGCCGCCCACGGGTCGTCCCGCGAAACATGCGGCTTACCCGGCCGTAAGTAAAGCAGCAACAATCACGGAGGTTCCCACTGAAAATGACCACAATCCCGAACACGACCCTTCCCGGCGGCTCTTTGACCGGCCGGAGGCACCCCGCGCTACCGACCGACGAGCGGAACTCCGCCCAGTCGCTCCGTCCCACCTTTGACGGTTGGGGCCCGCGGATCTAAATGTCTCGCCTCTCGGTCGTGGCGATGCTCCTCGCCGCCGAGGTCTTGATCGTCGGCATAGCCGTCTACGCCCTCGGCGGCGGCAGACCGATGTTCGCCCCTACCATGCATCACGCGGACTTTGCGGCCGCGGCGGTCGCACCGGTTGCAGCTGGTGAAACCCCGCTGGTCGTCATCGACGATGCCTCCTCGCGCGTCAAGGTTGGCGTCTCGAGCGACGGGCTCGTCCACGTGCGCGATCTGACGCAGATGCGCGGCGCGATCTTCTCGTCTTCGAGCTATCCGCAGTTGCGCGTCAGGCGAACCGCCGACGGCGTGCGGATCGACCGTTCCGCGGCGCAAAATTTTTCCGTCGAGCTTTTCGGCTTTAGCACGGAAGCCATTCAGGTAGACGTTCCAAGCGGATCCCACGTCCAGATCGCCCGTTGCTCGGGCGCGGACGTCAACGGCATCACCGGCGGCGTCAACGTGCAGTCGCAAGACGGGCACGTGACGTTGAGCGATCTGCGAGGCAACGTGGATGCCAGCAGCGACGACGGGTACGTTACGGCAACCAACGTCCGGGGAGATCGCCTCGCGCTGGAGTCGAGTGACGGGCATCTCGAGCTCGCGGACATCACCGTCGGCTCGCTGGTTGCCCGCACTCACGAAGGGCGCATCGAAGCCAGTAACTTGACGATCGCCGGCGCGCGCCCCGACGCGACGCTTCACAGCGACGACGGCCCCTTGCGCGTTGCGGGTACTTTTGGACCAAACGGATCTTACGAACTATCGACCGACGAAGGTTGGGTCAATCTGCGCGTTCCGCAGAGTTCCGACCTAGCCATCGAGGCCTCGACCAGCGACGGACGAATCGACGTCGATGGATCTTCGCTTGCGCGTGACGACTCCGCGCCGCACACAATACGTCTTGGCGCAGGCTCGGGGACGATGAAGCTGGCGACCTCCGATGGATCGATTCACATTTACACGAACGGAGACTTCCTACAGTGACGGATTCTGACACTATCATACCGGTAATCGCGATCGTCTGCATCTTCGGAGCACCCGTCGCGGCCTGGATCATCTCGCGCGTCCTCGCGCATAAAGAGCGAATGGAGATGCTGCGGCACGGCATCGTTCCGCCGGCGAGCGAGCGCGACATGCGACGCGCGATGAAGCAGGGCTGGTCGCCGAACCAATCGGCAGGCCCCGCAGCCAACCAATTCGCGTACCAAGCCGATTACTACGCGCAGCACCAGCTCCGCAGAGGCATTCAAGTTGCGTGCATCGGCTTCGCGCTGCTCATTGGACTTGGCTTCATCGGATACCGAGGGGACGGCACATACGTCTACGGTCCGTGGCTGCTCGGCGGTTTGATCCCGCTGTTCGTGGGCGTCGCGCAGATCATCAACGCAGTACTGACCGGCGCGACGTTCGGCGCTCCCGGCGCGCAACGGCGATTCGGCCCAACCTTCGAGGCCGGCGCCCCGCCGGACAACTCGGCTGGCACGACGGTGCCGCCAGGCCCGACGTACGGCGGCTGGCGCCCGGGCTCCATCCCTGAGATTGAGAAACCCGCATCGCCGCCGGATTATCGCAGCTGAGTTTCCGGTTCTTGAAAAAAAAATGCCGCCGGGCGGTTGCCGGCGGCATTTACGTTAGAATAATAACGGAATACTACTTGCAGGTTACCAAGGCCATGGCCCAACCAGCGGTCGTTCGAGTCCTGACCAGATATCCATCTGCAGTCCGATCGTATACTTGATAGCCCGCTCTGAGTGCGTCGGCTAACGATTTGAAGACGATAAGACCTGCCATCTGGAACCTCCTTTCTCGATACTTACGTTCTCTATACAGTATAACGGCCGGAGTAGCAAGGGCGTTCACCCATTCCCATGATTTTTCTGAGAATTAGCAGAAAATACGATTGGCATGGCGACGCTTGACTTGCATCCCCGCGTTCACACGACGACGATACTGGAGCGCCGCGAGCTTGCGACTGGCGTGATCCTCTTGACGCTGCACGCGCCGGAGCTCGCTAATGCAACGCAACCGGGCCAATATGTGATGGCGATTCCGCCGAGCGGTGAAGCAGCCGCAACCGCGCTGGCCGTCTATGAAGCGGAGGGCAAGCGCGCGAGTATTCTCTTCTTCGTAACAGGCAAGCGCACGCGCGAACTGGCGACCTTGGGGCGCGAAGACCTGCTCGACGTGGTCGGACCACTCGGCAACGGCTTCGACTGCACGGGCGACGCGCGTGACGTCGCGATCGTCGCCGGCGGCGTGGGCATCGCGTCGGTCTGGCTGTGCGCGCGCGCACTCTTGCGTCGAGGGGTCCACGTGCGCCTGTTCTATGGAGCGCGAACTGCGGAGCTGCTGCTAGATGCCCAACGATTCGCCGATGCGGGCTGCGAGCTGGTCCTAACCACCGACGACGGCACGCGCGGCGAACGAGGATTTGTGACCGACGCATTAGCGCGCTCGCGCGAGCCCGAGATGATTTATGCCTGCGGCCCTTCGCTGATGCTGCGACGCATTGGAGAGATCGCAAACCGCCTCGGCGTGCGCGCGCAGCTCTCGCTGGAAGAGACGTTCGGCTGCGGCGTCGGCGGGTGTTGGGGCTGCGTTGTTCCCTTGACCGGCGCAAGTGCGCAAGCCCCCAGTTTCCCCCCGGCGCAGCGCGGCGGCAGTGACGTCGTCTTCGCGCGTATCTGCAAAGAAGGCCCGGTCTTTTGGGCGCACGAGTTGCGGTGGTGAATCGCCGGCCATCCCTCGCGACCAAGCTCGGAAAACTCGAGCTGGCCTACCCGACCTTGATGGGCAGCGGGTGCTACGGATCGGGCGAAGAGTTTGCGCCGTTTGCCGACCTTTCGAAGATTGGCGCGATCGTGCTCAAGAGCGTCACGCGATTGCCACGCCTCGGCAATCCGACGCCGCGGCTCGTTCATACACCCGCAGGCATGCTCAATGCGATCGGCTTGCAGAATCCGGGCATCGATTGGTATCTCGAACGCGAGCTTCACAAGTACGCCGGCCGGCCGTGTAAGATCATCGGAAGCGTCGCGGGCTTTCAGATCGACGATTATCCCTATGTCTGCGAGCGTCTGGCGGCGCGTGACGAGATCGATGCCGTCGAGCTGAACGTTTCATGCCCCAACGTAGCGCGCGAGGGAGAAACGTTCGGCTGCGATCCGGATTTAACGGCCCGAGTCGTCGAAGCGGCGCGGGCCACGACGAACAAGACGCTGATCGTCAAACTCTCGCCGAACGTGACCGATATCGTTGCGGTCGCTCGTCAAGCAGAGAATAGCGGCGCGGACGCGTTGGCGGTCATCAACACCGTGCGCGGCATGGCCATCGACGTGGAAACGTGGCGGCCACGTTTGGGCAACATCACCGGCGGCCTTTCCGGCCCCGCGATTCGTCCGATTGCGGTGCTTGCCGTGTACGAAATCGCGCGAGCCGTGAGCATTCCGATCGTCGGTCAAGGAGGCATCGAGAATCTCACGGACGCACTCGAGTTTTTCCTCGCCGGCTCGACGGCAATCTCGATTGGAACGGCGAACTTTACCGACCCGCGGATTCCCGAGCGTCTCGTCGAGGAACTGCAAGCCTACCTGACGCGACGCAACCTCGGTTCGATTCAAGAAATCGTTGGGAGGGCGAACGTGGAAATCGCGACCGCCCATCAATATGAAGGAGATGAAGGTTGATTCAATGGCGCAACTGATCGTTGCCCTGGACGTGCCCAGCGCGCAGGATGCCGAACGGCTCGTCGACCAGCTCTACGAACTCGACGTTATTCTAAAGATCGGACTCGAGGCGCTCTGCGCCTATCCCGAGCGGATCTTTTCGTACTGCGAAGCGCGCGACGTACGAACGTTCGTCGACGCAAAGCTGCACGACATCCCGCGAACCGTCGGCGCGGCCGTCTCGGCGCTGGTGCGCCCAAACGTGCAGATGATCAACGTCCACGCCCTCGGCGGCCACGAGATGATGCGAGCCGCCGTCGACGCCGCTTCCGAACGGGCCGCGCAGCTCGAGATTCCCGCACCCCTTATCTTCGCGGTCACGCTGCTGACCAGCATTGCCGCAGAGGATCTCAACGAGCTGGGGCTTCAAGGAGGTCCCGGTGAAAACGCGATTCGCCTGGCAGCATTGGCGCGCGATGCCGGCTGTGCCGGCGTCGTCTGCAGCGCGCACGAAGTGCGCGATCTCAAACGCTTCTTCGGCGACGACTTTCTCACGCTGACGCCCGGCATTCGGCCAACGGGGAGCGCGCATGGCGATCAAAAACGCGTGACCACTCCCGCGGAAGCCGTCGCCGCGGGCTCGGATTATATCGTGGTCGGACGCCCGATCGTCGAAAGCTCCGATCCGGTGGCTGCCGCGAAAGCGATCTTGGAGGAGATGAGCGTACGAGTGTGAGCGAGACGCACCTCGACCTGCAGTCGGCGCTAACGCAGCGCGGAGCGCTTCTCGAGGGGCACTTCCGTTTGAGCTCCGGCCGTCACAGCGATCGTTTCGTGCAGAAATTTCGGATTCTCGAGGATCCGGCGCTGCTCGAACCCGTCTCGCAGACGATCGCATCCCAGTTTCGCGACCCCAAGCCGACGGTTGTCGTCGGCGCCGCGGTCGGCGGCATCCTCCTGGCGTACGAAGTTGCCAGGCAGCTTGGAACCAAAGCGATCTTCGTCGAGAAAGAGAACGGCGTCCCGGTGTTGCGCCGGGGGTTTGCGCTCTCGGCCGCCGATCGCGTGCTCGTGGTCGAGGACGTTGTCACGACGGGTCTCTCCGTTCGCGAAGTGCTCGGCGTGGTGCGGCACTCCGGCGCAGACGTGATCGGCGTCGGCATCGTCGTTGCTCGAGCCGAACAAGATTTTGGGGTACCTGCGTACGCGTTGCTGAACCTGCCGATCATCTCGTACGATTTAGCCGAGTGCCCGCAGTGCCGGGCCGGAGAAGCGGTGACCGATCCGGGCTCGCGCCGCGCATGAGCGTGCAGGTTCGGCGTAAGGCCCTTGCGGGAGCCGATGAGGCGGCCGACCGCGATTTCGTGCAATCGCTTGGGCGTCGTACCGTGATGTCCAGCGTCGGCAGCTTGCGTCGCGCGACCCAACCGGCGGCGGGCGTTGCCTTCGAGCGCCTCTGCGAGATCGTCGCAGGCCAATCGCACGTCACGTTTATCGCTCATCAAAACGGCGAGCGCCTCGGCTTTGCGATGTTGCTCGACCAGCTTCCCGACGAAGTCACGCTGATGGATCAGGGTTTTATTGCCTACATGGCCGTCGAGCCAACGTGGCAAGGAACCGGCGTGGGAACGCTGCTCTTAGCGGCCGCCGAGGATGAGGCGAGGCGGCGCGGTCTCCCGTTTATGGCGCTCATGGTTACCGAAGAGAACGAGCCCGGTCGCCGCCTGTACGAGCGCGCCGGGTATCGCACCGAACGGCGGTTGTTATGCAAACCGCTGTAAGCAGCCGCGTCTGGCGGCGCGCCGCCTGGATCACCGCGGGCGTCGTGGCGATCGTTGTGGCGCTCTGGTTTGCCGCCCACATCCCTCGAACGATCTCGATCTTCGTCATCGCGGCGTTCATTGCGTTCGGAGTTCAGCCGATCGTCGGCCGCTTGGAACGGCGCATGCCCAAGGCCTTGGCGGTCACAATAGTCTTCGTCGGATTGCTCGCGTTGATCGCGATCTTCTTGGTGATCGTCGTGCCGCTAGCGATCAGTCAGACGCAGCTCTTGGCTGCCAACATCCCGGCGTACGCCGGAACCGCTCAAGACTGGATGACGCAAGCTCAGAACTCGCTCCAACGGTTTTTGCCAACGCTCAAGCTGCCCACCTATGGCGTTAGCAGCGGCCACATCGGTGCGACGCAGACGTCGAGCTTTATCAACGGCGCGGTCGCTTCGCTCGGCGCCATCGCGCTCAATACCGCGACTGGCTTTTTCATCGCGTTCTCGTCGATCGTTCTCTCGGTTTTCTTTCTGCTCAACGACACGCAGATTGCCGAGGGTTTTACCTCGATGTTTCCGTCACGCAAACGCCAAACCGCGCGCAAGCTCGCGGCCGAGGTGACCCAAGTCTTCGGAAGCTACATCTCCGGACAGGTCATCGTGAGCCTCTTGACCGGCGCCGTCATCGCGACGGCAACCGCCATCATCGGCTTCAAGTTCTCGCTGATCCTCGGGATCATCTCGGCCGTCGCGTACGCCATTCCGATCATTGGAATGTTGATCGCGCAACTCGTCGCGATTCCGCTCTGCGCGCCTCAGGGAATTTGGATGATCGTCTGGGTGCAAGTCGTGATGTTCGCGATGGCGCGGATTAGCGACAACGTGCTGGTCCCCAAGATCATGGGCCAGTCGGTGGGCGTCTCGCCGATCGGCGCCATGTTCGCCGTCTTCGCGGGCGGCGAGCTGTTCGGCGTTCCCGGCTTAATTCTCGGGATTCCCGCGGCAGCGCTGATCAAGATACTTTGGCGCTATTTCATGGAACCTTGGATTTCTGCTCAGTTGGAAAAAAGCTGACCTGGAAGCTCCTACCCGGCTACGGTTGCGCAACGACACCGATTGCGTCTTCGTAGAGGATGCTGCCGCACGCGCGCGCCGAGCGGAGTCGTCGTGCGTTGGCCTCCGCGGGCAGATCGTTTTGCGCTACAGCGACCAGCAAAACGCCTTGCGCATGCGCCTGCGTGCAGGGGTCCATATCCGCGAGGTCGAGCGTCTGCGTGTTTGGAGAGAGCACGTTGATCACGCCGGCGCGCAGGCCCCAGCCGCCGACTGCAAGGGGTTGTGCTCTTTCGATCCAGCGATAGACGCCGGGCGACGTGCCGCCTACGCTGAGTGAGTCGTTGTAATAATCGAGTGGATGGCGCGCGGCAAGATGCGTCGCAAGCACGACGGCAGCCAAGAACGCCACGGCACCGGCGAATCGTAATCGTGGGAGATTCACGATCGCGGCGATTCCTACACCCAGCGCGGCGACCGCGAGCGCGATGTGTGTCGAGCCGTCGTTCCAGAAAATCGCGAGCACGAACCAGCAGCCGTAGAGCGTTGAAACCCACAGCAATACCGTGGCGACGACGCCAAAGCGGCGCACCAAGGGCGCGAGAAGCAACGCGCCTGCGGCAATCGCGGGTGCGGCGAAGCGCAGCGATGCTCCGTTAGCGAGTTGCGCGACGCTGGTTTCGTAGCCGAACGGCAGCACGAAGAAGAGCAGCACCGCGGCGAACGCGGCCCATCCTAGCGCGCGATCGCGAATCGCGATCAACGGGCCAACTAACGCTGCAATGAGCGCGACCAGCGCGAAGGGAGCGAGACGAATCGCGACGGTTGCTAGCAGCGCGAACGCTCCGAGGCCGTGCGCGAGAATCGTCGATCCGTAGAAACCGCCGCCGGCCACGCCCGTTGCCGGCGACGCAACGGCGCTCTTCCACAGTGCCGCGTCGTGAATCACCCACAGGCCGAGCGCGGCAAAGGTTCCAAACCATAGGACCGGGCGCGCTCGCGACGCCAGCAAGGCGATCGCTGCAAAGATCCAACCTTGTGGCTTGATCAAGGCCGTCACCGCCGCGCTGACCACGAAACGCTGGGGCGGCAACGCGCGCAACGACCACAGGGCCTCGAGCCAAAAGGCCGCAAGCCACACGTCGTTCTGCAGCGTTCCGCCTTGGATGGCGAGCGGATAGGCACTCACCATCGCAGCGGCAAGCGCGTCAGCTAACAGCGGCGGCGCCCCCAGCCCTTCACGCGACCACGCAGCGATTCGAAAACCCAGGAGCGCCAGCGCGCAGAAGCCGCACCACGGCAACGCAAAGGGACTGCCGACGGCATACAGCGCGCTTGCAAAAAGCTCCGACGCGGGCGGATACCACCAATAGCGCGTCGTTGCGGTCCAGAGCGAGTGCGCGTGAACCCACGCCGCGGCGTTGGGCAGATGGTATGAAAGCGAATCGCCGTCGAGTAGCGGGCGCATCAACTGCGGCCAGGCGACGAGCAGCAGCGTCGCGATCAACAGATACGGTGTGGCGGGCGCCCCCTTTTCTTCGGCCGCGCTGCGCTCGTTCAGGCTTCTCCAAGCCGCGAGTGCGATGCAAAGGAGCAGCGCAGCCCAACATGCGCCCCAGTACAGCGCGTGAACGAAGCCCAGGGCAAATGGGATCGCAACTCCGAGTACGAGCGCATCTCGCAGCCGATCGGGAAAGCGGTAGTTGGGCCCGGCGCGCAGTGCCGGCGCGGCCGCGTAAAGGCCGAGCAGCCAGAGCGCGGCCGGCAATCCCGACACGACCTACATCGAGTCCGGTGCGCTGACGCCCGCTAGCGACAGGGTGCGCGCGAGAACGCCTTTCGCTGCCAAGCAAAGCGCCAGACGCGCCAGCCGTACCTCACGTTCGTCGGTGAGTATTTTGCACTCCGTGTAAAACTGATGGAATTCCGACGCGACGTCGCGGGCGTAGCGAGCCAGCCGGTGAGGCGCCAGGCGTTCGACGACGCCCCGAACGACGCTCGGAAACTCGGCGAGACGGCGCACCAGCGAGAGTTCGGAGGGATGCGCCAACGGCTCCAAGGAGGCGCTACGCGCGGCGGCAACGTCGCCGGCAAGCGCGTTGCGTAAAACCGAGGCAATCCGCGCGTGGCTGTACTGAACGTAGTAAACGGGGTTCTCACTATCTTTTTCGACGGCTAGCTGCAAATCGAACGTAAGCGGCGACTCTACTGCGAGCATGATGAAGAAAAAGCGCGCGGCATCCACGCCGACTTCGTCAAGGATCTCGTCCAGCGTTACAATTTCGCCGGCGCGTTTGCTCATCGCGATCTGCTCGTTCCCGCGCATGAGCGCCACCTGTTGCGCGATGATTACGTCCAGCCGTCCCGGATATCCCAGCGCCGCCGAGATGCCCTTGATGCGTTCGATGTAGCCGTGGTGATCGGGTCCGAGAATATCGACGACGCGGTCGTTCGCTTTGAGCTTCTGATAATGGTAGGCCACGTCCATGCAGAAATAGGTCGGGCGCCCGTCGCTGCGCAGGAGCACGCGATCCTTGTCGTCGCCAAACTGCATTGCGCGAAAGAACAGCGCGCCGTCGGCTTCGTACGTTAGACCAAGCTTTCGAAGGTGCTCGATGCCCTCGGAGACTTGGCCGGACTCGTGCAGTTCGCGCTCGCTTTGCCAGTGGTCGTACTCCACGCCGAAGCGGCTTGCCGTCTGCCGTTGCTCGGCGACGAGTGCGTCGCGGCCGGCGGTCGAGAAATACGGCAGCCAATCCGCTTCCGGCGCCGAGATCCAGCGTTCCCCATCGCTTTCGCGGATGCGCAGCGCAATCGGGATCAGATACTCGCCCGGATAGCCGTTCTCGGGGAGGGAGAATTCGGGATCGAAGGATTGACGGTAACGCGAATAGACCGAACGGCCCAGCGCGTCGAGTTGGCCGCCGGCGTCGTTGATGATCCATTCGACGAAAACTTCGTAGCCGCAAAAGCGCATCGCATTGGCGAGCGTCGCGCCGATCGACATCGAGCGTCCCTGAACGACGACGAGGGGTCCGGTTGGATTGGCGCTCCCGAACTCGAGCGAGACGCGCGCGCCGTGCGGCGGCGTCCTTCCAAAGCTCTCATTCTCGCTCAAAATTAGCGAGAGCTCGGCGTGCCAGACTTGTGGAGCGAGGCGCAGGTTGATGAATCCGGCGACGGGCACGATCTCCTGGAAGATTTCGGCCAGCTGCGGCGCGTTCTGTAGAACCTCTGCAGCGAGGAGTTTTGCGACCTCCTGCGGCGGCCGCCTGGCAACTTTGGCGAGCGAAAAGGCGACGTTGGAGGCAAAGTCACCAAACTCGGGGCGACGAGGCGCCTCGAAAATAACCTGCGAGGTGACCTCGGGGTACTGCTGCGTTACGGCGGCGGCCGTCGCATCGGCGAAGGAGCGCAGCGCGTCGTCGACTCTCATCGCGCCTGCTCTTCGCCGCCCGGTAGAACTCCGACCCGCGCGTAACTCGTGGCGCCCCGCGATTCGATTGCGCCTTCGAGTTCCAGGCATAAGAGCACGGCGAGTGCCGCTGATGCGGAGATGCCGCTCTCGGCGACGATTCGATCGAAGTCCAGGGGGCCGTTCTCGAGCGCCTGCAATACCGCCGTGCCCGCCGCATCGCGCGGAGGCCGAGCGACGCGCAGCGCAGGGAGGACGTTGAGGCGCCCGAGCGCCTCCAAAACGTCTCCCGGGCTCCGGGCGAGCGTCGCGCCATCTCGAATCAGCGCCAGGCACCCCGCAACGTGCTTGCGGTCGACGTCGCCCGGCACCGCGAGCACCGGGATGCGACCTGCCGCCCAGCCGGCCGTGTTGAGGGCACCGCTACGTGCCGGCGCCTCCACGACGAGGACGGCGTCCGAGAGGGCGGCCACCACCCCGTTACGCTGCAGGAACTGCGATGGCCATGCCTTCTGATCGGGTGGATAGGGTGAAAGAACGGCACCCCCGGCGGTGAGAATTTGCTCGGCGAGGCCGCGATTGCGCGGCGGAAAGAAGCAGCGATGCCCGCCTCCCAGGACGCCGACGGTGGGCGCCCCGGCCTCCAGCGCTCCCTCGTGCGCCGCGGCGTCAATCCCCAGTGCGAGCCCGGAGACAATGCAGCAGCCGGCCCGCCCCAGCTCGGCGGCAAACCGGTGAGCGAGCCGCCGCCCGTATGGCGTAGCCGCTCGGGTCCCGACGATCGCGACGCATGGGAGGGCCAAACCCTCCAAATTGCCGACGCACCAGAGACCGGGCGCGACCGCCTCGAAGGCTCGGCCGGCGCGAGCGGCTTCGATCCGTTCGCGGGCTTCGAAGGTCGGTTCTTGCATATCGCTCTCCATCACGCGGGGATGTGGACCGGCAAAGAGCGGGGGGAATGTGGGGCGCCCAACGGAATAGGCGGCCCCACGGAGGTAGCTCAGTTGGCAGCAGAAGCGTATTGCGTCAAGTGCAAAGCTAAGCGCGAGATCAAAGACGCGGTCCAGATCACAATGAAAAACGGACGACCCGCGACCGAAGGCAAGTGCCCGGTTTGCGGTACCAAGATGTTTAAGATCGGCTCGGCAGGCTGATTTTCGTCCCGGTCGACGTTGCCGGGCGGCCGATGTATTTCGAATACTTCGCCGCCCGTCGACTAGATCGGAAGCACGTCAACGTCATGGCCGGCACGGACTAGGGGACCGCTTACCAGCGGCCTTTTTTGCGTTACCCACCACTAGTGACGTATAATACGTGCGCCCACAACATATGCCGTGGGGGAGACTTACCACTGACTTGCCCAACCTGTCGCAAGAGTGAAACGCGCGTCGTCGACTCTCGCGACGACGAGACCGTCGTGCGTCGCCGCCGCGAGTGCTTGGACCCGCGGTGCAAGCACCGCTTTACGACGTACGAGCGCATGGAAGTCCCCAGGCTCTTCGTCGTAAAGAAGGACGGCCGGCGAGAACAGTACAGCCGGGACAAGATTTTGACCGGCTTGCGCAAGGCGTGCGAAAAGCGTCCGATTTCCGAGGGGCAGATGGAGGCGGTTGCGGCCGACCTCGAGCGCGAGCTGTTCGCCCGCGGCGAAAGCGAGGTGCCTGCGGCGACGGTCGGCGAGAGGCTGATGGAAGCGCTGCGAAAGCTCGATCCCGTCGCCTACATCCGCTTTGCGAGCGTCTACCGGTCCTTTCGCGATATCGAAAGCTTCCGCGAAGAGCTCGCGCAGCTCTGATGGCGATCGGCCGCTAAATGGAGCGGGTACGCGTCAGCCTCCAACGCCTTCCGCAAGGCGAGGGACTTCCGCTGCCGGCCTATATGAGCGAACACGCAGCGGGCGCCGACCTGTGCGCCGCGATTCGAGAGCAGCTTACGCTACTGCCGGGATCGCGGGCGCTCGTTCCAACCGGCTTTTCAATCGCAATTCCGCCAGGCTATGAGGCACAAGTGCGCCCTCGCAGCGGCCTGGCAATTCGCGAAGGCGTCACGTGCCTCAACTCGCCGGGGACGATCGATGCCGACTATCGCGGTGAAGTGCACGTCGTTTTAGCGAATCTCGGAACGGCGCCGGTGATGATCCATCGTGGCGACCGCATCGCGCAAATCGTGGTGGCACCGGTTTCGCGCGCCGCCTTCGAAGTCGTCGAGGAACTGCCGCCGACGGTTCGCGGCGATGGAGGTTTCGGTTCTACGGGCGTCGTTTCGTGAGGGTCTACATCGTCGGCAAAGGCGCGGTCGGCACATATCTCGGCGACCTGCTGCGCGCGGTTTCGGTCGATGTTTGCTACGCGCCGCGCACGCTGGATCGTGTCGAGCCGTACGATGCCGACGTTGCGATCGTCGCGACCAAGGCGTACGACACGGACGGTGCAATCGAAACGCTGCGCAAGGCGATTGCCTATCCGGAAAAGTGCGTCTTCGTGTCGCCGCAAAATGGCGTCGGCAACGAGGAGAAGTTGGCGGCGGCCTTCGGCGCCGACAACGTCGTGGCCGCCGCGCTGACGACGCCGGTCGGCCGGGATCGCGACGGTAACGCGCGTGCAACGAAGGAAGGAGGGCTGGGCCTCGCGCCGCTCGGCTCAAACGCCTACAACTGGCTCTCAGCGACGTTTGCCAGCACCGGATTGACCGTCAAGGTCGTCGAGGACTGGCGCTCGCTCAAATGGAGCAAGCTCGCGCTCAACGTCGTTGCCAATGCCAGCTGTGCGATCCTCAACGTCTTGCCGAACCGGTTCGTCCATTTCGACAAAATCTTTACGCTGGAAATTCGAATGATTCGAGAGGTCCGCTCCGTGATGGCGGCGCTGAAGATCGAGCCGATCGATTTACCCCGCTATCCGGTCCGCGCGCTCTTTGGCGTCGCGAACCTCCCCAGCCCCGTCGCGCGGACCCTCTTGGCGCACAACATCGCGGGCGCGCGCGGAACCAAGCCGCCCTCGTTGCTGATCGATCTGCGGCGCGCCAAGCCGCGGACGGAGGTGGACGTGCTCAACGGAGCCGTCGCGGTCGCGGGCCTTGAGCTTCGCGTGCCGGTGCCCGTCAATGCCGTCTACGCGCGGGTCCTCAACGACATCGCGCACACCCCGCCCCTCTGGGCGAAATATCGCGAGCATCCGGACCGGCTCGAGGCAGAAGTCGAAGCCGAGGTAAAGCGCGCGAAAGTATTAGCCCGTAGCTAGGGGCCTACAGGCTCCTAAGACGAACCGGCAGAGGACATGCGCGACCCGAACGTTCCAGAATCGCTCGAAGGCTGGTGGATTCTCCATCGCATGTTTGCTTTCGACCGGCGCGCCTGGGATTCGCTGCCGGAGAAGCGGCGAAATAAATACGCGGGTCACGCCGCCGACCTGGTCGTTCACCTCAAGGGCAGCGATGACGGCGACGTAGGGCTGGCGCAGATCGTCGGCCATAAGGGCGATCTCATGCTCACCCATTACGCCCGCACGTTCGATGGGCTCGCGTACGCTCAGACGCTGGTGGACAAGCTCGAGCTGCGCGAGTTTCTCGCGCCGCGCGGATCGTACGTATCGGTGCTGGAGATCGGGCTGTACGATGCGACCGGGAAGATTCACGCCGAGCTAAACCAGCGTGGGCTCGCGCCGCAATCGCCGGAATGGATCGCCGGCTTCGACGAGCTCATCCGCAAGCAGGCCGAGAGCCCGTATATCGAGCCGCGCTTGTGGGCCAGAATTCCGTCGCGGCGCTATCACTGCTTTTATCCGATGAGCAAGCGTCGAGGCGAGGTGCAAAACTGGTACATCCTCGGCTTCGAGGCACGCGCCAAGATGATGAGCGAACACGGCGTCGTCGGACGCACGTATCACGGGCGCGTCACGCAAGTGATTTCGGGGTCGGTCGGCTTCGACGATTTCGAATGGGGCGTCGATCTCTATGCCGACGACCCGCTGGTCTTCAAAAAACTCGTCTACGAGATGCGCTTTGACGAAGCCAGTGCGCGGTACGGCGAGTTCGGCCCGTTTTGGGCCGGCCTGCAGTTCTCACCTAGCGAGCTATCGGCGTTCCTCGACGGCGACGCGATCCCGCAGTTCGACGAACCCGAGAGTTAGCGGTCCGCCGGCGGCCCGGCGACGCCGTACGGTCCGTTACCGAGCGGAATCGGCTGGCTAGCGCGGCGCGCGGCGACGTCAACAAACACGGCGGCGTTGTCGCGCGAGAGCAGCACGAGCGCCCGTTTACCGCCGGCGGTGAAGATGATGCCGAGGGGCGCGCCTCCGACTTCGATCGGCGCGGCGGCTTCGTTCGTCTGCGGATCGATCGGCGTGATCGTGGAGTTCGCGTGGTTGCTGACGTACGCGACGTGGCCATCGGGCGAGATCGCGATCGCGAGCGGATCCACGCCAACGGGGACGCGTGCGACCGTCCGGCGCGTGTCGAGGTCGATCACCGTGACGTCGTTCGATGCGCTCTCGACAACGTAGAGGCGTTTGCCGTCGGGGCTGATTGCGATGCCCGCGGGGCGCAGCCCAACGGGGATATCTTCCTCGGCGGCGTTCGTGCGCAGGTCGATCGGCGTCACGCTGTTCGACCACGAGTTGCTGACGTAAAGCGTCGATCCGCCGGCGTCGATCGCGAGCGCACGCGGATGAAAGCCAACGTGAACCGTTGCGCCCGCGTGAAGCGTGGCGGTGTCGATCGCTTGGACCGTGCCGTCGTCGTTGCTGGCGACCCAGAGCGTTTTGCCGTCGGGTGTCAGCGCGGCATCCATCGGCGTTCCGCCGGTCTTGACGGTCGCGATGCGCTTTCCGGCGTGGGTATCGACGATGCTGACGTCGCCGGCACCGGAATCGACGACGTACAGGCGATTTCCGTCGGCGCTCAACACCGCGATGCGCGGCTCTTCGCCCACGGCGATTTCGTTCGCCGCAACGCCGGTTGTAAGATCGATCGGCGTCACGCTGTTGCCGAAGCGATTGGTCGCATACGCCATCGTCGGCCAATCGTCTCTGCGCGCGACCCGCACGGGCAGATCGAGGTGCTCGAGGCGCGCGCCGCTCTGCGCGCTGCCGTCGAAGCGAACGTCGTAGTAGCCGGGGCCCAGCGCTCCGTCCGCGGTGAAGCGAAGGTCGACCGCGCGTTCGGCGTGTGGTTCGACCGAGATTCTTCCGCCGGCGTCGTCGACGGTCAAACCGTGCGGCAGCGTTGCGCGCCAGGTGAGATCGGCCGCCGTTTCGCCGAGGCGATTCGAAACGTCAAGTGTGACCGGCGTTCCGAGCCCGTCGCCGGCGCGAACGACGATGGCACTGGTGGGCTCGACGAACGCCGCAGCCGTCGATGCCGGAATCGCCGGCGCGCGTAGCGCGTACGATGGCGGTGCATCCGCACCGTCGGTGGCCCAGCGTTCTGCGGTCGTGGCGCCGAGCGTGACGTCCAGCCGCAGGTTTCCGCGGTCGGGAAGCGCGATCCAGCTCTTGTTGCTCGCGCGTCCGTCGACGCGTAACGCCTCGACATATTGTGCGTTGCTTGCCGCGTTCGATGCCGAGATTTCGAGCGTGAAGCCGCTCGGAGACTCGACGCGAACCGAGCGGAAGAGCGGTGCGCCAATATCGAGGTAGCGCATTGCGGGATTCTGCGGGTACAGGCCCATCGCGCACCAGACATACCACGCGCTCATCGTGCCGAGATCGTCGTTGCCGGGCAGGCCATCGGGTGTGTCGTTGTAGAGCGTCGTCATCGCTTGGCGCAGGATCGCTTGCGCGCGCCACGGCTCGCCGGCGGAGAGATAGACCCACGGCGTGCCGATGCTGGGCTCGTTTCCGAGCCAGGCGTACGGCTTATCTTCCCCAGCGTTCAGTTGGGTGAAGAAGGCGTCGAGTTTTGCAACGGCGGCACGCGCGCCGCCCATTGCGTTGACGAGATCGCGGAGATCTTGCGGCACCATCCAGGTGTACTGCGCCGCGTTACCCTCTTGAAAGCCGCTCTGCCCATTTTCGGTAAGCGGCGTTTGCATGAAGGCACCGTCCGGATCGCGCGGCGCAATCCAGCCGGTCGCCGCGTCAAAGAGCGTCGCCCAGTTCGACGATCGCGCGAAGAAATCGCGATAGGCCGAACGGTCGCCGATCGCCAGCGCGAGCCGTGAGATTGCGAAGTCGTCCAGCGCGTATTCGAGCGTTTCGGAAGCGCCGTTGGGGACCGGAGCGACCGACGTCGTGTGCGTGTTGACCACGTATCCGCGCTGCAAGTACTGGTCGTGCAGCTCCCAGCGCTCGAAGTACCAGCCTTGCGCGGGCGGTGGTTGCGTACTCGTCGCGCCCTTGATCATCGCCGCGAGCGCGCCGCGCGCATCGAAAGCGCGCGCGCCGAACGCGTAGGCGCCCCCGATAACCGCGTCGACGGAATCGCCGCCCATCACGCTGGTCGTGCCGGCGACCAGCGGCCAGCGCGGCAGCCAGCCCTCATGACGATACGCGTCGACCAGCGACTGCATCATGTCGCTGGTTTCACCCGGCGCAATTAACGCCAGCAGCGGCACTTCGGTGCGGTAGATATCCCAGTCGGAGTAGTTCGCGTACTCGGCGTGGCCCGCGGCGACGTGATGCACGCGGCCGTCGAAGCCGCGGTACGCTCCCGTGACGTCGCTGATGACGTTGGGATGCAGCAGCGTGTGATAGAAGGCCGTGTAAAATATCTTTTGCTGCACCGTCGTGCCGCCGTCGATGGCGATGCGACGCAGCATCGCGCTCCACTTTTCCGTCGCGCGATCGCGCACGCCGATCAGGTTCCAGCCGGAGTTCTCCGCCGCAAGGTTTGCGCGCGCGCCGGCCGCGCTGACGAAGGAGAGGCCGACCTTCATTTGGACCTGGCGGTTCTGGGTCGCATCGAAGGTCAGCCAGGTTCCCGCGGCGGGGCCTTGTGCTGACGATGCATCCGGGAAGAGGCGGCCGGCCTGCCACGTTCCGTGCGCGCGAAACGGCCGGTCGAACTGCGCGACGAAATAGACGGTATATTGATCGGGCATCCCGCAGAAGAAACCGCTCGTCGCCGAACCGGAGATTTCGTTGGAGCCGTCGATGCGCACCTCGGAGCCGAGAACGCCCGCCTGATTCGACGCGACGTTGACGAGCAGATTTGCCTGCGACGTCGCGGGAAAGGTGAAGCGGCCGATTCCGGTACGCATCGTCACCGTAAGCTCGGCACGAACGGCAGGCTCACCGAGCGAGACCACATACCATCCGGGCGCGCTCTCTTCGCTTGCGTGCGAGAACGGCGCAGATGCCGTTGCCGGCGACGACGGTAGCGCTCCGGCTATCGGCAAGATGCCGAAATCGCCGAAGACGTTACAACCCGGCCCGCTCAGATGCGTTAGGCTCAGGCCCGTGATCTGCTCGTCGTTGTACTCGTAGCCGCCGCCGGCATTTTGCGACGGCGTGTCCGGGCTCCACTGCACCATGCCGAAAGGCAGGTCGGCGCCCGGGAACGTGTCGATTGGGCCGCCCACCGGCGTTCCCGACGTGCCGACGAACGTATCGACCAGTGTGGTTGGCGCGGCCAACGCAAGGAGCATCGCAAAGAAAAACGGCACGCGCGCTTGTTCGCCCGCGCGATAGGCGCGCCTCCCGCAGGGGTCCCTTAGGCCGCGAAGCCGAGCCGCTCCAAACTGCGGTACTGAATCGCTTCGGCGACGTGCTCCGATTGGATCGCGTCGACGTCCGCGAGATCGGCGATCGTACGCGCAACGCGCGCGATGCGATCGAGAGCGCGGGCGGAGAACTGGCGCTTTGCGCTCGCGAGCGAGAGCACGTGCATCGCCGCGGCGTGCAGCGCGCAGTAGCGCTGCATCGCGTTTCCGGGAACTTCCGCATTGCAGCTAAACAACGTTCCCCTAAAGCGCAAGCGCTGACGTTCGCGGGCGGCGACGACGCGCGCTCGAATCGTTGGCGAGCGTTCACCGCCATCGTAACGGACCATGTCGTCGAACGGCACGCGACTCATCTCGATCTGTAAGTCGATGCGGTCGAGGAGCGGGCCGGATAGCTTGCTGACGTATTTGGCGACCATCGCATCGTCGCAGCGGCACTCCGCGTTGCGCGTGCCGCGATAACCGCAAGGACAGGGATTCATCGATGCAACGAGTTGAAAGCGGGCCGGATACGTAAAGGTTCCGGCAGCTCGCGCAATGGTTACGGTGCCCTCTTCCAATGGCTGCCGCATCACTTCGATCGCGCTTCGCGTGAACTCCGGCAACTCGTCGAGAAAGAGCACGCCATGATGCGCCAGGGAAATCTCTCCGGGTTTTACGAGCGCGCCGCCGCCGACCAACGCGGTTTGGCTGATCGTATGGTGCGGAAAGCGAAACGGCCGCGCTCGAACGATGCCGGGCCGCCCCACGAGCAATCCGGCGACGCTATAGATTTTGGTGACCTCGAGTGCTTCGTGCAGAGACATCGGCGGAAGAATGCATGGCAGCCTCCGGGCCAGCATCGTCTTTCCGCATCCCGGCGGCCCGACGAGCAGGAGATTGTGTCCCCCGGCCGCCGCGATTTCCAGCGCGCGTTTAGCGGCCAGTTGTCCGCGCACGTCGACGAGGTCGCCGTGAACCGCTTCGTCGTTTGCGTCGAGGAGCACAGGGGCGGTGCGCCGGCGCCATTTCGCACCGTTACCCATCAACACCGCGACGGCCGAACGCAGCGAGTCGATGGCGTAGAGTTCGATCCCGGAGACGAGCGCAGCTTCGTCGGCATTGCAAGCGGGAACGATCAACTTTGAAAACCCGGCATTGTGCGCGCCGAGCACCATTGGGAGAATGCCGCTAATGGGTTGCAGCCGGCCATCGAGCGCGAGCTCGCCCAGCGCGATAAACTCTTGCAATGCGGTCCGGCCGACTTGTTCGTCCATCCCCAGCAGCGCCAGCGCGATTGCAAGATCGAAGGACGGCCCGGCCTTGCGAACGTCGGCCGGCGAGAGATTGACCAGCAACCGGCCCGCCGGATAGGAAAACCCTGAGTTAAAAATTGCGGCCCGCACGCGTTCTCGCGCCTCGCCCAATGCGCGATCGGGCAGGCCGATGATGGCAAAGCCCGGCGTGCCGGGCGCGCTGTCCGCTTCGACGCGCACGACGTAGCCCTCGATGCCGAGCATCGCGGCTGAATAGGCGAGCGAGAGCATATGCAGCATCTGCGCACGGCGGCCCCGGCGTCTAGGGGTCGCGCCACGCGGTCAAGAATGCGCCAAGCCGTGAATGCCGAGACGGTAAACGCCTGGGCGTCAGTGGCGAGCGCGCTGGGTCAGGTCGGGACGTTCGTGGTGGTCGGCGGCAGCGTCATCGCCGCGCTCATTCAACTGCGGCACATGCGTGGCGGCAATCAGTTGCAAGCGTTGCTCTCACTCGAGCACGATTTTCGCGGTCCCGAAATGCAGGCGGCGCTTAGCTACGTCCAAGAGCATCTGCCCCACCGATTGGAGGATCCGGCCTACCGCCGGGACCTCGACCAGCTCGGATTCATTGATCCAAAAGTGCATCCGGAGATGGTCGCCTGCAACTGGCTCAATGAAATGGGCACCTTGGTCAAGCGCGATCTCGTTTCAGAAGATACGTTTATGGATCTTTTTGGTCGGTTAATCGTCCATTGCTGGAAGCACCTATCGCCGGCCATCGCCATCATGCGGCGTAAACGCGGGCAAGCCCAATACCACGATTTCGAGTACCTGGCGGTTCTAGCGGCGGCGTGGCTCAAACAAAATCCTGAGGGCACGGCGCCCCGGCCCTTTGCTCGCGCGCAGATAGCGGATCCTTGGCTGGCGGCAGATACGGCGCTGGCCGCCGAAAGCAAGGAAAACTAAGCCGGCGTTAAGCCGATGCGGGAATCGGGCCATAAAATACGAGAGAATCGGCGCAAAAAGCAGCCTTTTCCACAGTTTGCACAAGACCAATGTCACAGGCTGTGGACAATATCCAAGAGGCCGGATATAGCGGGGCGTTCAAAGGACCGCCGTTAGCCGTCCGTTACTGCAAGGGAGAAATCGATTGAAAAGAGCGCTCGCTCGGGTTGCGGCAACGCTCGCCGCGCTTGCTTCGCTCGGGGCCTGTTCCCATGGCACTTCCCAGACGGCGGCCTCGGCGCAGCCCGGTTCCGCCACGGCGGCGCATAAGACGATCGGGGTTTCCATCCAAAACCGTGAGGCGCAGTTTTACCAGGACATGGAATCTGGTATGCGTGCTGAAGCCGCGAAATACGGCTACTCGCTGATCGTCGTAGATGCCAACCGCGACAACGCTCGGCAGCAGAGTCAAGTCGAGGATTTTATCTCCAAGCGCGTCGATGCCGTCGTCCTGACGCCGTACGACTCGGCGGCGATCGGCAGCGCGATCGCCGAGGCGAACTCCGCGAACATTCCCGTCTTCACGGCGGACATTGCGAGTCAGAGCAATCAAGGACACGTCGTGGCGCACATTGCCAGCGACAACGTGCAGGGTGGATTTGAGGCGGGCAAACTGATCTGCGCGGCCGTCGGAAAGAGCGGCACGGTTGCAATCGTCGACGAGCCCGAAGTCTCCAGCGTTCAGCAGCGCGTCGAAGGTTTCAAGAAAGCGATCGCGCAGCTCTGCCCGGGTGTTACCATTGTCGCCGACGTCGACTCGGGTGGAACGCGCGACAAGGCGAACAGCGACACCGGCGACATTCTGCAAGCGCATCGCGATCTCAAAGGCATCTTTGGAATCAACGACGATTCCGCGCTCGGCGCGCTCGCCGCGGTTCGCGCCGCGGGATTAACCGGAAAGGTTGCAATCGTCGGTTACGATGCAACGCCGGAAGCGCGCCGCGCAATCGCGGCCGGCGAAATGTACGGTGACGCCGTTCAGTATCCGGTTAAGATCGGTTCGACGACGATCGACGTCATCCACGATTACTTCGCCGGGAAGAAGCCGCCGGCGTTCGTCAAGATTCCCGTCGGCGCGTTTACGAAGTCCTCATAGCGTGCCGGCGCCGCTGCTCGAGATGCGCGGCATCGGGAAAAGCTTTCCCGGAGTTCGAGCGCTCTCCGACGTCTCCCTGACGCTCGCGGCCGGTGAAGTGCTGGTCTTGGTTGGCGAAAACGGAGCCGGAAAATCCACGCTGATGAAGATTCTGGCCGGCGCGCTTCGTGCCGACAGCGGGCAGATCTCGATCGACGGCGCACCGGTGGAAATCGACTCGCCCCAGCGCGCGCAGCATTTGGGCATCGGCATGATCTACCAAGAGTTTACCCTCGTGCCGCAGTTGACGGCGGTTGCGAACGTCACGCTTGGAGCCGAGCCGACTCGTGGAGGCTTGATCGATACGAGAGCGGCCGTGCAACGCGCGATGCAAGTCTTCGACGAGCTGGGCCTGCGCGTGCCGCTCGACGTGCCGGTCGCCAAACTCTCGGTTGGACAGCAGCAGCTCGTCGAGATCGCCAAGGTCTTAGCGAGATCCGCCCGTATCATCGTCATGGAC
>Ga0187863_10000206_pt1 | contig 51998 bp, 49 predicted proteins | sample June2016WEW_11_1_FD_132975 | JGI IMG/M metagenome (GOLD analysis project Ga0187863, IMG submission 132975) | Peatland microbial communities from SPRUCE experiment site at the Marcell Experimental Forest, Minnesota, USA - June2016WEW_11_10 | ecosystem: Environmental > Terrestrial > Soil >...
ACGCCGGCACGACTCGATAGGTGGTCCCGGTCGGAATGACGAGATAATCGTGCGGTCGATACGCGAGCTCTCCGAACGGGCTCTCGATGACGCCCGCCCCGGAGTGAATGAAGAGCAGCTCGTCGCCGCCGGTGTTGCGATAAAAGTATTCCATCGGGCGCTGCGCGTTCGCGACCGAGAGAACGACGTCGTCATTGCCCAGCAGCGGGGTGCGCGATTCGATGGCGTCGCCCCCGTCGAGAGTGAGCTTCGGCGTCTTGAAATGACGATTGCGCAGCGGCTCGTTGGGCGAGAAACGGAACGCTGGGCGCGTCCACGGGCGAACGTCCAGCGTTGCGGTCGGGGGCCGGAGATGGTAAATCAGCGAGTAAACGCTTTCGAAACCCTTGGTCGAGAAGAGCTCCTCGGCGTAGAGGCCGCCATCTGGGCGACGAAACTGGATGTGGCGCTTATGCGGGACGCGGCCTTCCCGGAGATACGAAGGCACCTACGGAGCGCTCTGCTCTACCGCCGCTGCCCGTTCGGTTGCCGCGAATCCATTGGTGCGGTGCGTGCCGTCGCAGAACGGTTTGGTCTGCGAGCCGCCGCAACGGCAGAGCGCGACGTTCGCGCCCTCGACGGTGTAAGGATTTCCCTCGGAGTCGGTAAGCGTGACGGTCCCGCGTACGAGGTACGGACCGCTTTCGCGGACCTTGATGATAACTTCGTCCATTAACGCCGAGTCTTCGACGCCATCGGGATACGGTCCGGCTTTGCCGGAATCAAGGGCCAGTCGAGGCGGTCGCTTCGAGAACTCCTCGAGCGAGGACGTGGCCGTCGATCATGTGCTCCAGTTCTGCACCCCGCAGCGGCGACGTAGCCGAGACGCGCGAGAGATCGAGCGCATAGACCGTTATTAGGTAGTGGTGCGCGGGGCCGGGGGGCGGACAGGGACCATGATACTCCGCGCGAGTTGCCGAGGTCTGGCCGATCTGATCTGCCGCGAGCTTGACATTCGGCTCGAGCCGGTGCATCGCGCTGGGCAGATTGTAGAGAACCCAATGGTAGAAGCCGCCCGGAATCGGAGCGTCTGCGTCATGCATGATGATGGCGAACGAAGCCGTGCCGCGCGGCGCCCCACTCCAGGCAAGCGAAGGCGAGCGGTTTGTGCCACCGCATTGGCGCGCCATGAATACCTTCGGAATGGCGTGACCTGCGACAATGTCGTTGCTTTCAAGGTGTAACCACGCCGTAGATGCTATCACTATGATGCCTGCCGCCAACAACGTCCGAACCATCCAAGCATCGTTGGCGACGGCAAGGCAGCTTCCTCGCGCTCGCCGGGCGTATGCTATCATTGCCTGGCCATGATGGGAGTTGGGCTTCACGCGGCGTAACCTTGTGAACCCCGCCAGAACCGGAAGGTAGCAACGGTAAGCGAGCCCTTACGGGTGCCGTGATCCACCTGACTCTCGTCGTGGTCTTTAGACGCTTAATTATGCAGGAGTTTCAAACTATCTATGCGGCCGTCGTAGCCCTAGCAGGCGCCCTGCTGGCGCTTGCGCTCTATCACGCCACCGTCGTGCGCCCCGCGCTGCGGCGTGCCGGCTCGTTGCTCGAGCTGCACGACGGTCTGATTTCAGGAGGCGCCGGCGGGGCCGCCGGGCGCCTCGCGGCGCTCGAGAGTAGTGATGCTTCGTTGCGTGCGGCCCTGGACAGCGACGCCGCGAGACTGGGGTGCCTCGAGGCGCTCGCCGCTACCGATCTCTCGCGCTGCGGCTTCGTGCGATACGACGCCTTCACGGATAGCGAGTCCGGCCTGTCATACGCTCTGGCGTTGCTCAATCGCCAGGGCGACGGCGTAGTTGTGACGAGCATCTATTCCCGCGACGGCACGCGCACCTTCGGAAAACCGGTGACGGCTTTCAAACCGACGGTCCAAGCATCGCCCGAGGAGCTCGAAGCAATCGAGCGGGCTCGCGTTGCGGCTTCGTAGAACGGGCCGAACGTGAACTTGCTCGTTTGCGATTTAGCACAGGGGCTGCAGTGGGTCGTCACCATTTACACGATGCTGCTCTTCGTGTATGCGATTACGTCATGGTTTCCCGATTTGCGCCGCGGGCGGTGGATCTACTACCTGGCGTCGATCATCGAGCCGGTGCTGATCCCGATCCGCCGGATAATCCCACCCGTCGGGGGGCTCGATCTTGCGTTTCTGATTTTGTTCCTCGCTTTGCAGCTTCTCGTTCGTCCGGCGCTCGGGCATCTCGCCTTCGATAGCTGCATACAGGTTTTCTAAGCTTTCCAACTTGCCTCTTAAAACCGATCGCCCACATCGTATCGAAGTCGCGAGCAACGTTCGCAACTTTTGCATCATTGCGCATATCGACCACGGCAAGACGACCCTCTCCGACCGGCTGCTCGAGATCACCCGCACCGTCGCCTCGCGCGACCTCGAAGAGCAGGCACTCGACGCAATGGACCTCGAGCGCGAGCGCGGCATTACGATTCGCATGCACCCGGTTACCCTTAACTATAAAGCACTCAATGGCGAGCAATATCAGCTCAACCTGATCGATACGCCGGGGCACGTTGATTTCTCGTACGAAGTCTCGCGATCGCTGGCGGCCTGCGAAGGGGCCGTCCTGATTATCGATGCTGCCCAGGGCATCGAGGCGCAGACGCTGGCCAACTATCACCTGGCGCTCGAGCACGATCTCACGATCATTCCGGTCATCAACAAGATCGATTTGCCGGCCGCCGATCCGGAGCGCGTGATGGGCGAGATCGAAGAGTTGCTGGTGATGGAACGCCGCGAATGCATTTTGGCAAGCGCTAAGAACGGGGTCGGCATCGAAGAGATCCTGGAAGCGATCGTCCATCGAATTCCGCCGCCGAAAGGCCATCGCGATCTCCTGCGCGCGCTGGTCTTCAACGCACAGTTCGACCCGTATCGGGGCGTGGTCAGCTACGTCCGCGTCGTGGACGGGAGTCTGGAAGCCGGCACTCGCTTTATGTCGATGGCGCACCAGCGCGTCTTCGAATGCACGGAGGTCGGCATCTTCGCGCCCCAGATGCGCCCAACGAAGTCGCTCGAGCTCGGCAGCGTCGGCTACGTCATCGGCAACATCAAATCGTTGGGCGAGATCGACGTCGGCGATACGATTACGTCGACGACCAATCCGGCTCACATAGCCCTGGCCGGCTATCGAAAAGCGGTGCCGATGGTCTACTGCGGCCTCTATCCAAATGAGGGGCAATACGACGCGCTGCGCGACGCGCTCGAAAAGCTCAAGCTCAACGATGCCGCGCTGCTGTACGAACCCGAGAGCTCCGTGGCGTTGGGATTCGGCTTTCGCTGCGGTTTCTTGGGCCTGCTGCACATGGAGATCGTGCAAGAGCGGCTGGAGCGCAACTACAGCCTGGACCTGATCGCAACCGCGCCGTCGGTGCTTTTCCGCGTCGTGCGCAGCGACGGCAGCGAGCTGATGGTCGATAATCCGTCGAAGCTCCCGCCGCCGACGACGATCGCCTCGATCGAGGAGCCGTACGTCAAGGCGACGATCATCTCGCCGCCGGAGTACGTCGGCGCCATCATGGAGATAACGCAAGGCCGGCGCGGGACGCTGGACAACATGGAGTATTTGCACGACGGCCGCGTGATCATGACCTACGAAATGCCGCTGATCGAGGTAATCGTCGATTTCTTCGATGCGCTAAAATCGAGGACCAAGGGATACGCCTCGCTGGATTATGAGGTGATCGGTTATCGCGAGGGCGATCTCGCGAAGCTCGAGATTTTTCTCAATGGCGAGGTGGTGGACGCGCTCTCGTTTATCGTCGCGCGCGACAAAGCTATTGCCCGCGGACGCGCGATGGCTGAGAAGCTCAAGGAACTGATTCCGCGCCAGATGTTCGAGGTACCGATCCAGGCGGCGATCGGGGGAAAGATCGTCGCGCGCGAAACGGTCACGGCGATGCGCAAAAACGTGCTATCGAAGTGCTATGGCGGCGATATCTCGCGTAAGCGCAAACTTCTCGAGAAACAAAAAGTCGGCAAAGAGCGGATGAAGCGCGTCGGCAAGGTCGAGCTGCCACAGGAGGCGTTCATGGCCGTCTTGCGGCTCGGCTCGTGAAGACCTACGTCGCTACGCAGAACGCGGGAAAGCTTCACGAACTGCGGGCGATTTTTTCGGGGAGCCCGCTCGAACTCGCAAAGCCGCGGAAGTACGCCGCCGTCGTTGAGGATGCCGACACCTATGCCGGCAATGCGCTTATCAAGGCACGGGCGCTCGCGGCGACGCTACGGGAACGGGGCATTGAGGGAATGGTGCTCGCCGACGACAGCGGCTTAGAGGTCGATGCGCTCGAGGGCAAGCCCGGCATCTACTCGGCCCGCTACGGCGGAGCGGATATCGGATGGCCGGAGCGCCGCGCGGCGCTGCTGGCGGAAGTGCGGGGTGTCCCACCCTACCGTCGCGCGGCGCGGTTTGTCTGCGCGCTGGCCTTCATCGAACCGGGCCGAGAGCCGATCATCGCGACCGGTCAGGTGACCGGTTACCTCTTAGAGGTCGAAAGCGGGGCGGGCGGTTTTGGCTACGATCCTTTGTTCTTCCACCCGCCGTCCGGCCGCAGCTTCGCCGCCCTGACCGAAAAGGAGAAGAACGCCGTCAGCCACCGGCGTCGCGCTGCAGATGCATTGCTCGCAGCGTTGCGCAACCGTGTCTGATCTTGCGATCGGACTTGCGGGCGCCGATGAGGTTCGATCGCTCCAGCGACGGCGAAACTGCGACGACGCGGCGATCCGGCTGGCGGTAGCCTCCGCAGAGCGCGGGACCGTCTGGGTCGCGCGCGACGCCGGCGAAAGCGTGGGAATCGCCGTTGCGCACGACTCTGAGGACGAGCGATACCTGGGCGATATCTTCGTCGAGCCTTCGTATCGCGGCACCGGTGTGGGCGGCGAGCTTTTGGCCGACGCTTTTGGCGATGCGGGCGATCGCGCGCGCACGATGCGCGTCGACCCGGGTGATGCCGGGAGCCTAGTGCTGGGTCTGCGGCAGCGCATGATGCTGCGCGAGCCGATCGTGCGCCTCGCCGGCGCGATTCCGCGGGAGGAGGAGCTCGCGAAGATGGCCGCCGGCGACTACCGGTTTGAGGTCGATAGGGTCGATCCCGTGTCGCACGGTTTCGGCTTGCGGGGCCTGGACGCCCAGACGCGCGGTACGACGCGCGACGCGGATCACGAGCAGTTCGCGCGCAACGCCACGGGGCACGCGTTTTTCCTGCGCGGAGAGTTTATTGGGTATGGTTACGTCTGGCCCGACGGCCGCATTGGGCCGTTAGCCTGCGCGTCGCAAGCCTATCTCGTGCAGATCTTCGCTTATGCGCTGCTCTCGCTAACACGGACGTACGGGGCGTCTTGGTGCACGGCGTTGGTTCCGGGATCGAACGCGCGGATCGCGCGTGCCTCCGTTCGCGCCGGTTTGATGATCGAAGGGGTTTCGTTACTTGCCGCCGATGCATTTCAAGGCGATCTCTCAACGTACGTCGGCTATCATTCTCTTTTGTTTTAATATATTGAACAAGGACTTTTCCGAGTGCAATACTGTTGGCACTCTTGCGTGCTACGGTCTTCAATATGAAGAAATGTGGAGTTTGTCATCAGCTGCTTCCGTTCGAACATTTTGCTTAAACATCGCAACGGCCTCGCTTGCCGCTGCCGAGCATGTCAGAGCGAATACTGCAGGGCTCATTATCGCCGGAACAAGAAAGTTCATAACCAGCGGCGCATCATAAACACCGCGCGCTACCGGGCGCGCAATCGCCGCGGGGTTACTGTGCGTGTCCTTGAGTTCGATCACGTAAGGGGCATTAAAGAGTCAGATACTAGCACTTTGGTTCGGGTGGGAGCGGCATGGCAGAGGATAGTTCGAGAAATCGCGAAGTGTGAGGTCCGCTGCGCGAACTGTCACCGCCGGAGAACGGTGGAAACCCTTCGATGGCCACAGGCGTCGGGACGTAGCTCAGCTTGGTAGAGCGTCCGGTTTGGGTCCGGAAGGCCGCAGGTTCAACTCCTGTCGTCCCGACCACTTGCGCCCGTAGTCTAACAGGATAAGGCACGAGTCTTCTAAACTCGAAGATGGGGGTTCGAGTCCCTCCGGGCGCAGGATGCTTCGCGGCTCAAGCGTGAATGCTGGGCAACCGAAAGGAAAGAAGCTTCTCGTATGGTGACTGTAGCTCAATAGGTTAGAGCGCCGGTCTGTGGCACCGGAGGTTGCGAGTTCGATCCTCGTCAGTCACCCCAAAACGACGTGAGCGCCTTTAGCTCAGTTGGTAGAGCAGCGGCCTTTTAAGCCGTTGGTCCCGGGTTCGAGTCCCGGAGGGCGCACGTTTTTCATCCCCGAAGAATTGACAAACGCACCGCTAGCTCAATTGGTAGAGCAGGTGACTCTTAATCACTTGGTTGGGGGTTCAAGTCCCTCGCGGTGTAAGAACTCGAAACCCCCGGAACAAAGTTTTCGGGGGTTTTCCTTTGGGCAGCGGTTGCCAGTTAGGATTGGGCGCAACGGGTACATTGAGGGAGCCTTGTCAAAGGCCAAAGTGCGTCCGGCCGAATTTTCTCTGGGAACTATCGGTCGGATTCATGATGTTTGGGTGATCGTCGTGGTGAGAGCGTCGACGTCACCACCGCCGCGGGAGGCCAACCCAGAGTACGCGCAACCGCCGGCACCGCAAAACCACTGCGGACTCAGAGTAACGAGAAACAGCCTTCACATGGCCTCGCGGAATTGCGAGGCCGTCTTGCTCAGCGGAAAATATTCTTCCGCGACGCTGCGCTGGGTGCGAGAAGGCAATGCATTCAAGGCGTTGGTGAGCCGAGATTGGCGATTTTGGAGCACAAGTTCGCCGGCGGCAAGAGGGGGGAATAACCAACCTTGTTAAGCAAGCGTTAAGGTGCTAGGATAGTCGCCTAGCCCACTATTGCTACAGTCGAGCGTCCTTGAAATATGCAGGTGTGCGACGCCAGGGCGCTTTTTAACCGGAGGGAAGATCGTTCGTGCGCACTTTAATCCGAACCTCGTACGCGTTCGTCGCAGCAGCAGCGGTCATTACTGCGGTGGCATGCAACAGCTCTCAACAGGTCCCCGCAATAGGCAACGTCACGGGCCAGGCGAGCGTGCATCATGACAAAACTAAAGGGAATCGGCCGGCGGAGCTGTGGAATGAGATCCTGCCGTATCCCTGCTATTCGGGACAGAAGTGTCCAACGGATTTCGAGATCATCTTTAAAGGCAACGTAACCGCCGACATCCCTTCAAATATTCCGCTGAGCACGCATGAGAATGCGTTCTGTCCGGCATCAGGCTCCGGTTGCGACCCGAGCGTTACGTACAACGCTTCGAATAACACGACGACGGTAGAGTATTCAGGCTCGACGCTCTATCACAATCGCGTAGGAGGGGCGGCCGGCGTTCATTTTGGCATGATGGCGGCTCGAAACTACACGACGAACATCAAAGGGCTGGCGCAGAGCACTGAATGGACCTACCCGTCGTCACAAGCGGCGCCCGAGCCGGTCGTGAGCATTAACTCCACCCAGCCCACAACCAGCAAGAGTTGGAAGTACGCGGTCGTTTACGTCGCCGGCACGACGTCAAAGTCCGGCGGCGCCGAGTATGCGACGTGGAACGAGATTGCGTACGTTCCCAAGACGACGCCCGGCTCGAGCGGCCAACAGCCGAAGTTCTCGTTTACGAACTACGGATCGCAGCCGATTTACGTCACGAGCTCGGGCGGCGTTTTCGATCTCCCGGTGCCGACCGATCCAGAATGTTTGAAGACTCCCGCATGCAAAGAGAATCTAACGCTGCTTTCTGAACTCGAGCAAGTCAGCTACCCGCCGCCATTTTACAGCGGCTCTCCGTTCGTTGCGCTGCAGCATCCGCCGAAGCGGATGCTGCCCCCCGCCAAATAAAGCGCGAGAAGCGCTGCGCTAGAGTGCGAGGAGGAAAAGCACCCGGCGCGTTCTATCTATCGGGTCGCCGGGCAAGTGGCGGAACTGGCAGACGCGCTGGACTTAGAATCCAGTGGGGCGACCCGTCAGAGTTCGAGTCTCTGCTTGCCCACGTGCCGCGCGCCCCCCACCGGCATATTCCGGCGGGGTCCCCCCCAGGAGGTCGGACGCGGAAGTAGCTCAGTGGTAGAGCATCGCCTTGCCAAGGCGAGGGTCGCGAGTTCGAATCTCGTCTTCCGCTAATTTTCTCATTATGACCAGCTCGACATTGACGCGCCTCGCCCCAACCCAAGTGGCACTCGAATTCTCGATCACCGGCCAGGAGCTTGCTGAGGCGGAGGATCGTGCCTTTCGAAAGCTGGTGAGGGAGGCCCGCCTGCCGGGGTTCCGCAAGGGGAAGGTGCCGCGGAAAATTTTTGAACAGGCCTACGGTAGTGAGACCGTTACGAGTCAAGCCGTCGAGGACGTTGTGCCCGAAGCGTACGCGAAGGCGGTTCGCGAGCACGATCTGGACCCGGTCGACCGGCCGAAGCTGGAGGTTATTGAAGAGAGCGAGGGGCGCCCGACGCGTTTGAAGGCGACGGTTGAAGTGCGTCCCAGCATCGAGTTGCGGCCTTATAAGGGCATCTCAGTCAGCGGCCCTCCGGTCGAAGTGACCGAAGGCGATGTCGAGCAGAGTCTGCAGGCGCTGGCCAAAGAGCGGGCCATCCTCGTCCCGGTCTCACGTCCCGGTCAGCTCGGCGACGTAGCCACGATCGACTACGAGGGCACGATCGACGGGGTGCCTTTTGAGGGGGGGCAGGCCGCTGGCCAGACGGTCGAGCTTTCCGAGGGCCGATTCGTTCCGGGATTTGTCGCCGGCATCGTCGGCATGACTCCGGGTGAAAGCAAGAACGTCGAGCTTCGCTTTCCCGATGACTATCCGTCTGCGGCCGTCGCCGGAAAGCCGGCCGTCTTCGCCGTGAATCTGCACGATCTCAAAGAGTTCGAGCTTCCGCCGCTCGACGACGAACTCGCCAAAGCCGTCTCGAACAATCAGACCCTCGACGAGCTACGAGCGGATTTACACCGGCGGCTTACGGCCATCGCAACGGGACGCGCCCGCCGCATAATCGGTAATACGATACTAGAACGCCTGCTGGCGGAACACGATTTTGAACTGCCGCCGTCGATGGTTGAGGGCGAAATCGACCGTTTGATGGAGGACGCCACGACTGCGGCTATCGGGAAGACCGAAGCGGAACCACGCGAGAGTTATCGCGGCGAGGCCGAGTCGCGAGTAAAGACGACCCTGCTGATCGAGCAAATCGCCAAAGCAGAAAAGATTACGGCGACGCCGGGCGATATCGCCGCCGAACTCGAGGTTCTCTCGCGGCGCTACGGTCAGCCCGCCGCCCGAATACGCAAGGCGCTGGGCAATAATTTACTCTCTCTGATGGATGGCATCGTGCGGAGTAAGACGCTCGAATTGCTAATTGATAACGCCGAGGTCGTGCCAAACGAAGAATCCCCGCCGCCGGCGTCGTAGTTAAGCCACGTGAGAATGCAACATTTAGTACCGATGGTCGTCGAGCAAACGGCCCGCGGCGAACGAGCGTACGACATCTTTTCGAGGCTCCTCAAGGACCGCATCGTCTTCGTGGGTGGGGCTATCGAGGACCACCTCGCGAGCCTCGTGATCGCTCAACTGCTGTTTTTGGAGAAGGAAGACCCCGATAAAGATATTGATATGTATTTGAACAGCCCTGGCGGGAGCGTTACCGCGGGCCTGGCCGTTTACGATGCGATGCGCTTTATCAAGCCCGACGTAGCGACCATCTGCATGGGGTTCGCCGCGTCGATGGGCTCGATTCTGTTAACGGGAGGCGCTCCTGGCAAGCGGTTCGCCCTGCCGAACTCCAAGGTCGTCATCCATCAGCCGTGGGTCTCGCAGATCGGCGGGCAGGCTACCGATGTCGAAATTGCGGCCCGGGACCTTATCGCGACCCGCCGTACCGTGGCGCTAATTTATGAGGAAACCACCAAGAAGCCCCTCGAACAGGTTCTCAAAGACATCGAGCGGGATTACTATATGACTGCCCAAGAGGCCAAGGATTACGGTATAATCGACCAGATCATCTCAAACCGTACGAGCTTGCCGGTGCCGGCGTAGAAGGAGTGGAGGAGCCCCCGGGCGCGCGATGTTCCGATTCGGAGACGATAAGGGTCAGCTAAAGTGTAGTTTCTGCGGCAAGTCGCAGGAGCAGGTCCGCAAACTCATTGCTGGGCCCGGCGTTTATATTTGCGACGAGTGCATCGAGCTTTGCAACGAGATCATCGAAGAGGAGCTCTACAAGAACGTCGACGAGAATCTGAAGCTTCGGAACATTCCGAAGCCCAAAGAGATCAATCACATCCTCAATCAATATGTGATCGGGCAGGAACGCGCGAAGAAATCTTTAGCCGTCGCCGTCTACAACCACTATAAGCGGATTAATGCCGGCGCAGCCGCCGACGACGTCGAGCTGCAAAAGTCCAACATCATGCTGGTTGGCCCGACCGGCTCCGGCAAAACCTATCTGGCGCAGACGCTCGCAAAGATTTTGGACGTCCCCTTAGCGATGGCGGATGCTACATCGTTGACCGAAGCCGGCTACGTCGGCGAAGACGTAGAGAACATCTTGCTCAAGCTCATCCAAGCCGCCGATTACGACGTGAAGCGGGCGGAGAAGGGCATCGTCTATATCGACGAGATCGACAAGATCGCACGCAAGAGCGAGAACCCGTCAATCACCCGCGATGTCTCCGGCGAAGGCGTGCAGCAGGCTCTGCTCAAAATCTTGGAAGGCACGACAGCCAACGTGCCGCCGCAGGGCGGTCGCAAGCATCCGCACCAAGAGTTCATTCAGATCGATACGACCAACGTGCTTTTCATTTGCGGCGGAGCCTTCGACGGGCTCGAGCGTATCATCGAATCGCGCGTCGCCGCCAACAACATGGGATTCCGCGCGAACCCCGAGGGTAAGCGCGACCTGCACGTCGGGAAGCTCTTCCAGCAACTGATGCCCGAGGATTTGCTCAAGTTCGGGTTGATTCCCGAGTTCATCGGTCGTTTGCCGATCGTCGTGACGCTCGACGCGCTCGACGAGTTGGCGCTACGCCGAATCCTCACCGAACCGCGTAACGCGCTCGTTCGTCAGTTTCAAAAGATCCTCAGCATGGACGGCGTCGACTTGCAGTTCACGAAAGAAGCGCTGGTCGCGATTGCGCACAAAGCTCAAAGCCGTAAGACCGGCGCCCGCGGGCTACGCTCGATCCTCGAAGAGACGATGCTCGAGGTCATGTACGATCTCCCGTCGCTCCAAGGCGTTAAGAAGTGCGTCGTCAACAAAGACGTGATCGAGAAGAAGGAAGCGCCGGCGCTGATCTACCACGAACAAAAGAAAGACATGCCTGCCTAGGGGCCATCCTTCGACTGCGCTCAGGATGACAAGCGGCTCACCCTTTGTCTGGGGTGACCGCAACAATCGATTGTAAATTTCGGGACGACGCCGCTTCAGTTTGTCATCCTGAGCGCAGTCGAAGGATGGGGCAAATCTGACCCCTAAGCCCCTACGCAGAATTTGAAAGGCGGCGTTGCCCGTCGTGCGGAACGCAGGGGCTCCGATGGAACTCCCTAAGCACTACGATCCGCAGGCGGTCGAGCCGCGTCTGTACGAGCAATGGGAGCGCAACGGCTACTTTCACGAAGAGCCCGATCCGGCGCGGCCGCCGTTCATCATCTGCATGCCCCCACCCAACGTAACCGCGCGCGCACATTTGGGGCATGGTTCGACGTATCTACCGATGGACGTGCTCACGCGCTATCACCGGATGCTGGGCGACAATGCCGACTGGCTACCCGGTACGGATCACGCCGCAATCGCCACCGAGGCCGTCCTCGTCAAAGCCCTGGCGAAGGAAGGCCGCCGCCGGGACGATCTCGGCCGGGAAGCCTTCATCGCGCGTGCGTGGGAATGGTCGCGCACTTATGGCGGCGAGATCGACGCGCAGTTTCGGCGGCTCGGCTTTGGGCCCGATTGGGAGCGGTCGCGCTTCACCATGGACGAGGGCCTCTCCGCCGCGGTGCGCCGGGTTTTTGTCACGCTCTATCGCGAAGGGTTGATCTATCGCGGAACGCGTCTGGTGAACTGGGATCCGACGGGCAAAACGACCGTTTCGGACGCGGAGCTCGAGTACGTCGAGCGCGACGGCACGCTCTGGCGCATTCGCTATCCATTTTCAAACGAGGATCGCCGCGACGGCATTGAGATCGCAACCACGAGGCCGGAGACGATGCTCGCCGACGTAGCCATCGCAGTTCACCCGCAGGACCCACGTTACTCGGCCATCGTCGGGCGGAGCGTCTGGTTGCCGCCGCTCTTCGACCGGGCGATTCCGATCGTGGCCGACGAAGCCGTCGACATGGGGTTCGGCACCGGAGCCGTCAAGGTAACGCCGGCGCACGACCAAGTCGATTACGAGATCGGCTTGCGGCATGGCTTGGAAATGCCGTCGGTTATCGGGCTCGACGCTCGAATCGCCGGCACCGGCGTCAATGTCGGCCCATACGCAGGGCTCGATCGCTTCGAGGCGCGCGAACGAATCGTCACCGACTTGGAACGCTGCGGCGTGCTTCTCGAGGCGCAGCCGCATCGGCATTCGGTTGCGACGAGCGAACGCAGCGGCGACGTGGTCGAGCCGTTACTTTCTCTGCAGTGGTTCGTCAAGATGGCGCCGCTGGCAAAGCCGGCGTTGGACGCGTATCGCGACGGTCGCGTCCGGTTCGTGCCCGAGCGCCATGGGCGCACGTACGATCACTGGCTGGAGAACATTCGCGATTGGAACATCTCTCGCCAGCTCTGGTGGGGGCACCAACTGCCGGTCTGGTACACGCCTGACGGCCGCGAAGTCGTCGCCGAGAGCGAAGAAGAGGCGCTCGACATCGCGCTCGCAGTCTACGGAACCAACGAACTAACGCGCGATTTAGATACCCTCGACACCTGGTTCTCCAGCGGCATTTGGCCCTTCTCGATTCTCGGTTGGCCGCAGTCGACGCAAGAGCTGCGCTGTTGGTATCCATCGCAAACGATGATCACCGGCGGAGAGATCATCTTTCTATGGGTGGCGCGGATGGTGATGCTGGGACTGCACTTCATGGATGGCGTTCCATTCCGCGACGTCGTCATTACGCCGTTGGTCTTCGATGCGGCCGGGCGAAAGATGTCGAAATCGCTCGGAAACACAATCGATCCGATGACGCTGGCGCAAACCTACGGCGCCGACGCGTTCCGCCTCTCGATCCTGCGGCAGATGCGGCTCGAAAGCCAGGAGATTCGCTATCAGGAGTCGCGCTGCGAAGAGGCGCGCAACTTCAATAACAAGATTTGGAATGCGACGCGGTACATGCTTTCGCTGCCGGAAGGTTTGCCTCCGGCGATGGCGCTACCGGAGGCGAGCACGCTCACGCCGGCCGACCGGTGGATCCTCACCCGGCTTCGCGAGACGGTCGTGCGCATCCGCGAGTTGCTAGACGCGTACGACTTCGGCAATGCGGCCGAGGCCGTCTGGCGCTTCCTCTGGTACGAAATCTGCGATTGGTACCTCGAAGCGACGAAGGCGCAGGGAAACCGGTCGAGCCGGGCAGCCGTGCTCTCCTTCGTTTGGAATAACGCCATGCGGCTGCTACATCCGGTCGCGCCCTTCATCAGCGAAGAGATTTGGCTGGCATTACCGCACGACGGACCGACGATCGTGACCGCGACCTGGCCCGATCCGCTCGAGATTCCGGCGTTTGAAGCCGAGGCGCAAAGCTTTGAAACGCTCAGACGAACGGTCGAGCGAGTCCGCAATATGCGAGCGGAGTTGGCGCTGCCTCCCAAGGAACGAGTGGTACTCGAGGTTCCGGCGAACGTGCCGGAGGAAATGGCGGAGTTGCTCGCTCTCTTCTGCATGGCCACCATCGAGCGATCCGCCAGGAGCGGTGAAACGGTGGACGAGGCGCTTGGCTGCGTCAGCGTGCATGCACCGCACGGCATGCTCGAAGAACGCTATCGCAAGGAGGTCGCGCATTTGCTCTCGGAAATCGACCGGGGCGAGAAAAAGCTCGGGAACGAAGCCTTTGTTTCGAGGGCGGCTCCGGAGATCGTCACCAAAGAGCGTGAAAAGTTGGAAGCGTATCGCAGCGAGTTGGCGCGAGTCGAAACGGCGTTGCGAGCCTTGAAGGAACCGGCATGACGGCCACGGCAGCGCACGGCGTTTTGGCTCGCACCGATGAGATTGCGAGAATCATCGCGCGGCTCGCCCACGAGATCGTCGAACCCAACGAGGCCCAAGAGGGGCTCGTGGTTCTGGGCGTGCGCCGCGGCGGGGAGGCGCTGGCCATACGGCTCGCGGCCGAGATCGAGCGCATCAGCGGGCGCAAACCGGCACTGGGCTTTCTGAACATCAATCTTTACCGCGACGACCGCGTCATGCACGAACTGCCGGAGTCCCAAATCCCCGTCGACGTCTCGGGCCGGATCGTCATCGTCGTCGATGACGTCTTATATACGGGTCGAACGATTCGCTCCGCGCTGGACGCCGTGACCGATCTTGGGCGCCCGTCGGCGATCAGGCTCTGCGTTCTGGTGGATCGCGGCTTGCGGGAACTGCCGATTCAACCAGATTACGTTGGCCGCTTTACCCCGACGTCGCCGAATCAACGAGTGAAGGTCGTGCTCTCGCCCCAACCCAGCGCTTCCGACGAAGTGACGATATTAGGACACGCCGATGCGGATTCGTCGTAGCCTGATCGATCTAGACGATCTGACTGGCGAAGAGATCGCTGCGATATTCGAGCAGACCGCGAAGTTCGAAGCAACCGCGCCGGGCCGCCGGCTGGCCGGCAAAACCTGCGTCAACATGTTCTTTGAGGAGAGCACGCGGACGTTCACCTCATTCAACATGGCCGAGCTGCGATTGGGGGCCGACGTCGTCAACCTCGCGCCAAGCAATCTCAGCCTGGCCAGCAAGGGCGAAACGCTCGAGGATACCGCGATGACGTTGGGCGCGATGGGAATCTCGGTCTTGGTCGTGCGCCACCCGGAAGCGGGTTTTCCGCAGCGCCTCGCCTTGGGCTTCGACGGCCACGTCGTCAACGCCGGCGACGGCGTGCACGCCCACCCGACGCAAGCGCTGCTCGATATCTACACGCTCATCGAAGAGTTCGACGATGTCAGAGGGCGCGCGGTTGCCATTGTCGGCGACGTTCTTCACAGCCGCGTCGCGCATTCGGCGATCCGCGGCCTTTCGCGGCTCGGAGCGACCGTTATTCTGGTCGGACCTGAAGCCTTCTTGCCGAGCACCTATGCCGGCGACGGGGTCCGCGTCGAGCGAGACTTCGACGCAATCTTGCCAAACGTCGACGCGGTCGTCTTGCTGCGAATTCAACGAGAGCGCTTCGTCGAGATGCCGATCTCGGATCAAGAGTACGTCTCGGCCTACCGCCTCGACCACCGCAGGCTGCGTTTACTGCGGAAGGAGGCCATCGTTATGCATCCGGGCCCGTACAATCGCGGAATGGAACTGGACGATTCCGTACTGGACTTTGCGGGCTGGCGCTACGCGCGTCAAGTACACCATGGCGTGGCCATTCGCATGGCCGTTTTGGACCTGCTCGTCAACGCGAGGAGTCTGTAAGCGCTTTCATGACGGCTCTTCTCATTACGGGCGGCAGAGTCGTCGATCCCGTCGCGTCCGTCGATGCCGTTCGCGACGTGCGAATCCGAAACGGCATCGTTGCGGAGATCGGCGAGCATCTCGAATCCGATGAAAGCGAGCGCGTACTCGACGCCGCGGGTGCGGTGGTCGCGCCCGGCTTCGTCGACATGCACGTGCACCTGCGCGAGCCCGGCTTTCCGGAAAAAGAGACGATCGCTACCGGAACGGAGGCCGCGGTCCGTGGTGGGTTTAGCAGCGTGGCGTGCATGCCGAACACCAACCCGGCACTGGATTCCCCCGCGGCGCTGCAATGGCTACGCGAGCAGGCCCAACGTTTTGGGCGTTGCCGAGTCTATCCGATCGGCGCGATCACGGTGGAACGTAAAGGCCGCGAGCCGTGCGACTTTACGGCGCTGGCCGAAGGCGGCGCCGTCGGCTTTTCGGACGACGGCGACACCGTGGCGGACGCAGGCGTGCTGCGCGACGCTGCGTTGCGTGCACGCTACGTCGCGGGCGTTTTTATCTCGCACTGCGAACCCGAGGACCTCATCGTTGCGCGAGATCTCCTGATCGCTGCGGAGACCGGTAAGGGCTGGCACATCGCACACATCTCAACGCGCGATGCCTTGGAACTTGTACGCGGCGCGCGCGCGCGCGGCACGCAAGTCACGTGCGAGGCGACGCCCCACCATCTCACGTTTACGGCTGCCGATGCGAGCGAGATCGGCCTCGCAGCGCGGGTGAATCCGCCGCTGCGTTGGGAGGAGGACGTTGCTGCGTTGCGCCAGGGCGTGCGCGACGGAACGATCGATGCCCTTGCGACCGATCACGCGCCGCATACGGAAGCGCAGAAGAACGATGCGGTCAGTCCGGCCCCAGGGTTTACCGGACTGGAGATCGCCCTGGGCGCCTACGCAGACGCGCTGCCGGACCTTCCGCTGACGCGCTTCGTAGAGCTGCTGTCGACGAATCCCGCGCGAATTCTCGGCATCGCCGGCGGAACGCTGCGGCCGGGAGCGGCGGCCGACGTGACGATCTTTGCGCAACGCTCGTGGCTTGTCGATCCGCAGACGTTTGCATCGAAAGGTAAATCGACGCCCTTTGCGGGACGCCGCCTACCGTGCAAAGTGCTCGCGACGATCGTCGGCGGAGAGCTACGCTACTGCGTGCCCGAGCTAGGGAACCTGGTCGCGTGACGGCGTCCACGACTCCGGCGGCGTTGTTTTTGGCCGACGGCAGCCGCTTCGACGGCGACGCACTCGGGGTAGAAGGCACTGCGCTGGGTGAGGCGGTCTTTTATACCGGCATGACCGGCTACGAAGAGGCTTTGACCGACCCTTCGTACGCCGGTCAAATCCTGACGTTTACGTATCCGATGATCGGCAACTACGGAATCTCCGGCACCGCCGCCCAGTACCGGCGTCCGTGTGCTGCGGGAACCGTGATCAAGCAGATAGCGCACCATCCGTCGCACTATCGCTCTAAGCAGAGCCTCCCGTCGTGGCTCGACGAGTGCGGCGTGCCGGCATTGATCGGCGCGGATACCCGCGCGATCACGATTGCGCTGCGCGAGCATGGAACGATTTGGGCCGCTCTCGCCACCGGCGAAGCCGCGCTCGAGGATGCCGAACGCAAGCTCGCCGAATTCGTGCGGAGCGCGAATACGAAGGCGCTCGTGCCGAGCGTGGCGACGCAAGAAGTCTTCTCGGAAGGATCGGGAAAGAACGTCCGCATCGTGCTCATTGACTGCGGCGTAAAGCGCGCCATTCTTGCGCAACTTCAAGAGCTCGGCGCGCAACTTACCATCGTTCCCTACAACGTAACTGCCGAAGAAGTATTGGCGTACGACCCCGATGCCGTCGTTGTCTCGCCCGGACCCGGCGACCCCACGGATTTGGGAGAGACGATCGAAGTGCTGCGCGGCCTGCTCGGACAAAAACCACTCTTCGGCGTTTGCCTCGGCCACCAACTTCTCGCCATCGCATGCGGCGCCAAAACCTATAAGTTGCCTTACGGTCACCGGGGAGGGAATCAACCGGTGATGCAGTTACGAACAGGCACCGTGATGGTGACCGCGCACAATCATGGTTATGCCGTGGACGCGCGCTCGCTGCCGGACTCGCTGGAAGCGACGATGACCAATCTCAACGACGGTACCAACGAGGGGTTCCGCCACCGGACACTGCCCGTCGAGGCGGTCCAGTTCCATCCCGAGGCCTCTCCGGGGCCCTTCGACGCTCGCTATCTCTTCGCGCAATGGCTCGAAAACTTAGCGCGCCGCTAGTTCTCGTCGCCGCCGCGTGGTTCGCCGCTATGGGAACCGCGCGGCCGCAGACGCTGCAGCGACTGGCGGTCGAGTCGTTCGCGCTCTCGGCGGACACGACGCAGCCGCAAGTCGAAGTGCCTTTCCATGTGATCGTTACGCTGCACGTCCGCGAGAACGTCAGCGAAATCAACAATCTCCAGCTTCCAATGCTCGCGCAGCTCGAGCTGCTCGGCGACGAACGCAAAACGGCCAGCGGTCCGAATGGAACGCAGTACCAGGAGCTCGTGACCGTCGTCGCCCATACCGACGGCCGGATCGTAATTGCGCCCGCGACCCTTCAAGCGATCGATGCGCGCGACGGTAAACCCAAGCAGTGGTTTACCAACGACCTGCCGCTCTCGGTCCACTCGTCGGCGGCGCGCATTGCCAACGGCGTGGCCGTCGGGCTGTTCGCTCACGTCGTCCGGATCCTTGCGGCGCTTCTTTGGCTCGCACTGCTGGTCGGCGCTGCGGTTCTTACAATATTCCTTCTCCGGCGCCGCGCGCCGGTTGCCTCACCGCCGGGGGTGCCGGTCTCCTATCAGCAAGCACCGCTCGTAAGCGAAGCGGAGCGAAGGCGGCACCAAATCGAGGACGCGCTTCTGGTCCTTCGCGCCGAGCGTACGAGATCGGCTGCGGTCCGCGTTCGCGCCGCGATCTGGCGGGTTATCGGTGCGCCCGAAGGCGAAACCCTCGCCGATGTGCTGCGCCGGCCCGGCTGCGCTGAAGGGGATCTACACGACCTGCTCGTTGCGCTCGAACGGAGCGCCTTCACGTACGATGAGGATCTGCCCAGCTCCATTAACGATGCCTGCGCCGCGCTCGAACGCTATGCCGGGTCGCTGACGTGACCGTCGAGCGGCAACCCGGCGATCTGCACGACGCACTCGCCAAGACCATCGTCGGGCAAGAGAACGTACTCGAGGCGCTGCTGCTGGCGCTCCTTTGCAACGGGCACGTGCTTTTGGAAGGGCCGCCCGGGCTGGCAAAAACGTTGGCGTGCCGTTCGCTGGCCGCCGCGCTGGAAGGCGAATTCAAACGAATACAATTTACGCCGGACCTCTTACCAAGCGATATTGTGGGGACGCGAATCTTCGATCAGCGGGAAAGCAGCTTCGCCACGGTGCTCGGTCCCATTTTTGCCAACGTCGTGCTCGCCGACGAGATCAATCGCGCCCCCGCGAAGGTGCAGTCCGCCTTGCTCGAAGCGATGCAGGAGCGTCAAGTAACCATTGGTCCGGAATCGCACGCGCTTCCCGATCCGTTCGTGGTCATGGCGACGATGAATCCGCTCGATTCCGAAGGAACCTACGCGCTGCCGATCGCGCAGATGGACCGCTTCCTGATGAAGATCAACGTCGGCTACCCGACGCGGGAAGAAGAGCTGCAGATTCTCGACCGCTTCGCGATGGCCGATACGCAGCCGGTCCGTTGCGTTGCCACGCTCGACGACGTTCGCTCCTGGCGCGCGGCGGCGCATGCGGTGCACGTGGACGAAAAACTCAAGCGTTATATCGTGGATCTGGTCGCGATCACGCGAGCCGCCGACCGCGTCAGCGTGAAATCCGTCGGGGGCGCCACCTTGAAGGCAGCGGAGCTGATCGATTACGGCGCGAGCCCGCGAGCGACGCTTGCGCTGGCTTTCTTGGCGCGCGGGCGTGCGCTTTTGGTCGGACGGGATTTTGCCCTGCCCGACGACGTTAGAGCGGTCGCCGCATCGGCATTGCGCCATCGCATCGGCTTCAACTATCGCCTCGCGACGGAGAACGTGAGCGCCGATGCCGTCATCGACGCGATGATCGCCGCCATCCCCGCGCCGTGACGATTCGTGACGCGCTGCTGCGAGCGCGCCGGCGACCGCGTCACTTCGGGGCCGGGTCGCCAACGGTCTATCGCGGCGATGGTTACGAGTTCGTCGAGTTGCGCGCGTACGTTCCCGGCGACGACGTGCGCCGGATCGATTGGGCCTCGACCGCCCGTTCCGGCGAGTTGCAGACGCGCGTGGTGCTCGAAGACGTCACCCTGACGTTGGCAGCGATCCTCGACGCCTCGCCCTCGATGAGTGTCGGCAGAAAGCGGCCGCTATTAACGGCGGCACGCGAGGCACTCGCCGACTGGTTCGGGGCCGCAACCGCGGAGGATCGCTGCATTCGCATCGCCGGCGGTTCGATTACGCCCGCGGCGCTGCAGCGAGGCTCGCGCCGCGCGATAGCGCTGCGCGACGATGCCGGCGTGTTCGACTTAACGAAAACGCTGCGCACGGCCTACGCCGCGCTGCCGCGAGGAACGGCGCTGCTGGCAATCTCGGATTGGTACGATCTCGATGCGAGCGTCGATCGCGAGTTGGCCGGCCTCGGAGCGCGGTTCGATTGCACCGCATTGATCGCACGGGATCCGTGGTACGAGCAACTTCCACTGGCTGGGATCGTGCGTTTGCGCGGAGCCGAAGGCGGAACGCTGCGAGGCTACATCGGCCCGCGCGAGCGCGCGGCGTATCTTGCGGCCGTCCGGGCACGAGAAGCTTCCCTGTTACGGCGCTTCGAAGCGGCGAACTGGCGAACGGGGCTGTTGCGAGAGGAAGACGGCGGCGCATCGCTGGCGGCTGCCTTTGGATTGCGCGCGTGACGATCGACCATCCGCTGCGCCTTGGGCTCGGCATCGTCGCGCTCGTCGTTTTCGCGGCTCTTTATGCGGTGCTGCAGCGGCGCGCGACGACGAACGACCTGGCCTACTCAAACATTGCCTTCTTCAGCGATGCGGCCAAGCCGAGAACATGGATTCCGCGCGCATTGCAGGGTCTCTGGCTCGTTGCTTTCGCGGCGCTCGTTCTTGGCGTGGCGGGGCCGCATCTGCAGCTTATGCTTCCAGCTCACGACGGCAGTGTCTTCATCTGCATCGACACCTCCGGATCGATGGCCGCGACCGACGTCTTCCCGACGCGCGCGGAGGCCTCAAAAGCCGCCGCGCGGGCATTTATCTCCGAGAGCCCATCGGGTACGAAGATCGGAATCATCTCGTTCGCGGGCGCTGCAGGAGTCGTTGTGCCGCTGAGCGCCGACCATCAAGCGGTGCTCTCAGGACTCGATGAGATTCCCTCGCCGAATGGCGCCACCGCGATCGGCGACGCCCTCGCACTTGCCGCGCGAATGCTGCCGCGCACGGGCCATCGCGTGATCGTTCTTATTACCGACGGAGTCAACAATACCGGGACCGATCCGATGGAGGTTGCGCAACGGCTGGGGGCCCAGCGCATCCCGGTCTATACCGTCGGCATCGGCACCCAGAACGGCGGCCTGATTCCCGGAACGAACGAGGAGGCCACCATCGACGAGGACGCGTTACGCGGTTACGCAGAAGCCAGCGGCGGCGCCTACGCGCGAGTCGAGAATGCCACGGAGCTTCGAGACGCGCTCTCCACGCTCGGGCGAACGACCTCGCTCCAACCCAAACGCATCGATGCATCGTTGCAGTTTGCAATCGCGGGCGCCCTGGGAATGGTCTGCGCGTTTCTGGCCGGCTTGGGATTGGGGCGCTATCCGTGAACGGCGATCCGATTACGCGGTTGACCGAGTGGATTGAAGAAGCCGGCGGCGCAAACCGTATCGAGGCAATTGCGATGTGTTTGGCGACCGTCGGCGCAAACGATCGTCCTGCCGCCCGTATGGTGCTGTTGCGCGGCCTCGACGGTCGCGGCCTGCGGTTCTTTACGTCCTACGAGAGTCGCAAGGCCCGCGAACTTGCCGAGCATCCTTTCGCCGCTGCGCTGCTCTATTGGCCGTGGCTGGAGCGCCAAGCGCGGATTGAAGGCGTCATCTCGATGCTTCCCGAGAGCGAATCGGACGAATACTTTGATTCGCGCCCCCGCGGGCATCAGTTGGCCGCCTGGGCATCCGATCAAAGCGCGCCCGTCGAATCGCACGCAGTTCTTGAAGAACGCTTCGCGCATTTCGAGCAGCGTTTCGAAGGCGAAGCGGTTCCACGCCCCCATTCATGGGGCGGCTACCTGCTGGCACCGTCGTATTTCGAGTTCTGGCAAGGTCGCCCAAACCGCATGCACGAGCGCATTGAATACAAACGCAGTGGCAACGAATGGAAGGTTACCCGGCTCCAACCCTGAGCGAGGCCGGTCCGAGGTAAACGGAGCGCCTGAGGGAAGAGCTCACGCGAAAGGGGGCTTGATGAAGACGTACGGTGCTTCCCGCTCGACGACCGCGTCTCCCGAGAAGGTCTGGAGCGTTTGGTGCGATCCGAACAACTGGAGCCGCTGGAACTCAGGAATTTCGTCCGCGCAAGTCGACGGCCCGATCGCCGACGGCGCCAAAGGCAAGATGACAACCAACCGCGGCAGCTCGCACGACGTAACCTTCTCAAACGTCGTCGAAGGGCGCGGCTTCAACATGTCGATGGCGGGTCCCCCGATGACGACGTTCACGTTCAGTTGTGAAATTACGCCCGACGGAGCTGGAACCGAAATCGCGCAGAGCGTTTCGATCTCGGGGCCCTTAGCTCCGATTCTCGGTGCGATGATGGGAAAGGAGATGGCCAAACACTTCATTCCCGTGCTCGACGACCTCGCGCGCGCCGCCGAGGCTTAAAGTGCCGCGAGACAGTCGGTTTTCAATGCCGGCTGATCGTCAAGCCGCTGGGGGTATCGAGCTCCTGAGTAATAGTGGCTATTGCTTGCCCACCCGGAGGATAGCTCCAAATGCCGACGCTATCAGAAGTTGGCTGCGGGCCAACTATCCTGTTGCCTTCTACCCAGTACTGCACAACGTCGGAGCCAGAGAGGGAAGTCGTTCCTATGACCTCCGCCGCGCTTCCCTTTACGACAAATCGGTACACGACGGATGGCTGAAGTCCGGAATCGGCCACCGTCATGTAGCGGCCATCCCACATAATCCCGCCAGGAATGTTGATAGCTTGCTGCAGGCTGAGATTTGTAAATGTCTTATGACCAGCCGGCAATACCGCAAGAACCACCGTGCCGTCATAGGCAGTGTAGCCGTCGACGAAAAGATTTCCTCGATTATCGTAACCGCAGAAGTACATGTAGAAAAAGCTTGAGTCCGAGTAAGTCTCCGGAAACGACCACCCATGTTTCCGCGTGTAACGGTACAAAGAAATGCTGCCAGGCTGGTTGCTGACGGTATACGCATTGTTTACGGCAAGGTCGCCGGTGATGGGATCGATCGAGCAACCTGCGGGGTGCTCGCCGGCGTCGCTTATAGTAGCTATCGGGCTCGAGCTGCCGTGCGGATATTCGAGGACGCTCGAAGCATTATCGTTCGTGATAAAGACATCGCCGCTCTTATCGACGCACTCGCCATAAGGTTGCGTAAAACCGGTCAGCGTGCCTACGAGACTCCCTTCCGGATACGTGTAGACCGTGACCGCACCGCTGTTCCAGTTTGAAACGTAGAGGAGATCCCGCTGCCGCGCTTCCGGTAGCATCCACGACTGGCCACGATGGGCGGCCCTTGGCTGAACGACGGCAATCTGCGGGGCGATTGCGCCCGGCGCGCCGCACCCGCCAAGCACTGCCGAAATCGCACAACCGATCAGCACGCAACGGCTAGGACTTGAAATCATCATGCTCTGCCTCTCAAGCGTGAGTAATTGCGCCCCTTCGGCGCTTCGGCACGGTTCAACTGTCGCTGTTATTGAAGACTACCGCGGTCTGGCAATCGCGCTTACGCCGGCTCTGTAGAGGGACTGACCGGCCAATCCGATAAACCAACGGCCCGAGCATGTCGCGCCGGAATGTCATGGTCATCGGGTCGGGACCGATCGTCATCGGCCAGGCTGCCGAGTTCGACTACGCAGGCGTCCAGGCGTGCCGCGCGCTCCGTGAGGAAGGCCATCGGGTCGTCCTCGTCAACTCGAATCCGGCGACGATTATGACGGATCCGGAGATGGCCGACGCGGTCTATTTGGAGCCGCTCACGGTGCAGTCCATCGAAGAGATCATCGCTCGCGAGAGGCCCGATGCGTTGCTGCCAACGTTAGGCGGCCAGACCGGCCTCAATCTGGCAGTCGAACTCGACGAGGCCGGCATCCTGGAGCGCTACGGCATCCAGCTGCTCGGCACACCGATCGACACGATCCGGCTGGCGGAAGACCGCGAGCGCTTCAAACTCAAAATGCAAGAGATCGGCGAACCGGTCGCGGAGAGCGCGATCGTCACTGATATCGAGCAGGGCGTCGCGTTTGCGCGAACGGCCGGCTATCCCCTCGTCGTGCGCCCGGCTTATACGCTCGCCGGCACCGGCGGCGGCATCGTCGCAAATGAAACAGAGCTGCGCGCGACGCTCGACGCGGGACTTAACGCGAGCCTGATCCATCAAGTGCTTCTCGAAACGTCGCTCCTTGGATGGAAGGAGATCGAGTACGAAGTCTTACGCGACGGCAGCGATAACTGCATCGTCGTTTGTAACATGGAAAACTTCGACCCGGTCGGCGTTCACACCGGGGATTCGATCGTCGTCGCGCCGTCGCAAACGCTTTCCGATCTCGACTATCAAATGCTTCGCAGCTCGAGCATCAACGTCATTCGCGCGCTCGACGTTCAAGGCGGCTGCAACATCCAGTTCGCGCTCGACCCCCACAGTAGCCAGTATGCGATCATCGAGGTCAACCCGCGCGTCTCGCGCAGCTCCGCTCTAGCCTCGAAAGCGACGGGCTATCCGATCGCCAAGATTTCGACGCGCATCGCCTTGGGTCAGCGGCTCGACCAAATCGAAAACCCCGTCACGGGCGTTACGAAGGCTGCGTTCGAGCCCGCACTCGACTACGTCGTCGTGAAGATACCGCGCTGGCCTTTCGACAAGTTTCCCTTCGCCGACACGGCCATCGGCACGCAGATGAAGTCGACCGGCGAGGCGATGGGCATCGGCCGAACGTTTCAGGCGGCGCTGCTCAAAGCGGTGCGAGGGCTCGATTTAGGCCGCGAAACGTTGACCGGTCCGCTGGTCGAATGGAGCGACGCGGAGCTCGAAGCGATCGTCGAACGTCCGACGCACGAGCGTCTCTTTGCAATATGCGAACTGTTGCGACGCAGCGCCGGCGATCCAACCCCGGTGATCGAACGAGTGCACGAACTGTCGGCGATCGACCCGTTTTGGCTCTACGAACTCGCCGAGATCGTCGCGGCAGAGTCCAGTGTCATGCTGAGCGCAGTCGAAGCACGAAGCGTCGGCGCCGTTGCATTTCGAATGGTGGATACGGCGGCGGCAGAGTTTCCAGCCAAATCGCCCTACTATTACCTCTCGCGCGGCGAACAAAACGAGATCCGCCCGACTCCTGCCGAGGCCGTCGTTGTGGTGGGAAGCGGTCCCATTCGCATCGGCCAGGGCATCGAGTTCGATTACAGTTGCGTCCACGCCGCTTGGGCCCTCAAGGATGCGGGCCGTTCGCCGGTCGTCATTAACAATAATCCGGAGACCGTCTCGACGGACTTTGACATTTCGGACACGCTCGTCTTCGAGCCGCCCGGGCCGGATGAAGTCGAGGCCACGTATCGCGCGACGAATGCCCGCGGAGTTATGCTCGCCTTCGGCGGACAGACGGCGATCAATCTTGCGGGCGAGCTGACCCGGCGCGGCGTGCGGATCGTAGGGAGCGACCGGAAGTCGCTCGATATGGCCGAGAATCGCGAGCAGTTCGATGCGGCGTTATCTCGGCTAGGCGTTGCGCGACCGCAAGGAAAGGCAGCGCGAAGCTTTCGTGAAGCCAGAGCGATTGCTCGCGAGCTCGGCTTCCCGGTCCTCGTTCGCCCATCGTTCGTTCTTGGCGGCCGCGCGATGGAGATCGTCTACAACGAGGCGCAGCTTGCCGCGTACGCGGAATCCGCGCCGCCCATACTTCCACAGGCGCCGCTCCTAGTCGACCGGTATCTGCCCGGCCTCGAGCTCGAGGTGGATGCGGTCTTTGACGGTGAGGACGTGCTCATTCCCGGGATTTTCGAGCACGTCGAGCGCGCGGGCGTCCACTCCGGCGATTCGATCAGCGTCTATCCCGTGCAAATCATTGGTCCCGAAATGGAACGGCGCATCGCTGCCGTCACGCAAGCCGTCGCACAGGAGCTCGGCATTCGAGGCTTGATCAATATCCAGTTCGTCTTGCACGACGAGCAACTCTATATCATCGAAGCCAACCCGCGTGCGAGCCGCACCGTTCCGATCATCCAAAAGGCCACCGGGATCAACATCGTCGCCGCCGCGACGCGCATCGCGCTCGGCGAACGGCTGCGCGATATGGAGTATGGTATCGGGCTCGTTCCCCACGTGCCGTACGTCGTCGTAAAGGTGCCGGTCTTTTCGTTTTCAAAAATGCGCGGTGTCGAAACCATCCTAGGCCCCGAAATGAAGTCGACCGGAGAGGTGCTCGGAATCGACGACTCTTTCGGTGGAGCGCTCCGGAAGGGTTTTCTCGCGGCCGGTATTCGGCTGCCGGGCACCGGCGCCCGGATTCTGGCTTCCATCGCCGACGAGAACAAGGAAGAATCCATTGCAGTGCTTCGCAGCTATTCCGCGCTGGGACATACCCTGGTCGCGACTCCCGGGACGCACGCGCTGCTCCGGGCAGCCGGCATCGCGAGCGAGCGCATCAACAAGATTGCCGACGGGTCGCCGCACGTCTTGGATATCATCGGTTCGCGCACCGTCGACTTGGTTATCAACGATGCCAAAGGACCTCGAGAAATCTCCGATGCTTACAAGATTCGCCGGGCTGCGGTCGAAGCGAGCATTGCGTGTTTGACGAGTTTAGACACCGCGCGGGGACTGGCGGAGGCGCTCGCAAGCAAAGCCGGCCCGCCGCGGAGCCTGCAGGAGTATCTGAGCCGCGTGTCTTTATCCTCGGCGGCAACGCCAACACGCTAGCCTGCACCAGCAGCTTTCGGGCGGCGGCGGAATCCCGAAAGGGTACGCTCGTGACGGCCAGCCTGATCCCGTTGGCGTGGACCCCGCGCGGCGTTTGCGTCGGCAACGGCCGGCAGGACGTCGCTATTCCGGCCGCCGGCATCCCGGAGTGGATCGATCGCACGTTTCCGGCCGAGGACGATCACGCTTTCGTCGCCTCGATGCGCGACCTCGAAATGCTCGTGCGCGTCGGATGGGAGACTCCTTTTCCGGAGACGATCGAGCAGCGCAGCGTGCTCAATATCGAGGATCTTCCGGATGAAATCATCGAAGGGCTCGGGCATCCGCACGGCGACCTCGTCGCCTGCGCGGCGTGCCGCTCGTTGTGCGTCCGCGACGAGTTTTTCTGGAAGGAGCGCCAGCTTTGCGCTTGGGATTACCACGCTCAAGCCTTCGGTAAACGCGGTCCGTGGCATGAAGGCGTTTATGAGGAGCGGCATTTCGAGAGCGTGCCGTCGTGCGCGTACGTCGCGCCACCGCTGCTCGAAGAGCTCGGCGTGCAAGAACTGCTTGCGATCGGCGCCGTTCCGCAAAGTCTCGCGCTGTCGCTCGTAAATACGATCATTTCGACCGAAGGCTCGCGGGCCTACATGGCCGTCAAAACGGAGTTGGGCTTCTCAGTGCTCCGCGAAGCATGACGAACCGTGGAATCCGCGATCTGGCGACGTTCTTCGTCATTCTCTTCGGCATTCTGGTGATCCGCCAAGCGTACGTGCAACTGATTATCGCTTCGGCCATCTCGGAACGTCCGGGCAATCCGCGCCACGCGTTGCTCGACGCAAACCGGGGACGCATCGTGGCTAGCGACGGAACGGTGCTCGCGCAGACTCAAGGCGGGAAGCGCGAGTATCCATTGGGCGCGCAGACCGCGGCAGTGGTCGGCTACGTCTCGCAACGCTACGGCGCCAGCGGCATCGAAGAGGCCTTCGACCGGGCGCTCACGCCGCCCGACTCGAGTGGCGATCCGCTGGCGCAGCTCGAGCAAATTGCCGGCGCGTTACGAGGTTCGACGAACGTCGAGGCGGGCGCCGACGTCGTCACGACGATCGTGCCGGGGGTCCAAGAAGAGCTCTATTCGTTGCTCTCGCGCTACGATCGCGCGGCGGGTGTCGTCCTGGATCCGCAGACCGGCGCCGTCCTGGCGCTCGGGAGCGTACCGAGCTACGATCCCAACGACCTCGACGCAGAGTTTCCGGAGCTGCGCAACGATCCGCGCGCCCCGTTGCTCGATCGCGCGCTCGACGGCCTCTATCCGCCCGGGTCAACGTTCAAGATCTTTACGGCCTCCGCCGCGCTCGACAGTGGAACGGTCACGTTGGATTCTCGTTTCGAGGATCCGGGGTACTTGCAGATCGGCGATTTTACGCTGCACGACAACGAAAGCGAGGCGACGGGCGATGCCAACCTTACGACGGCGTTTGCCCTCTCGAGCAACGTAGATTTCGCGCAGATTGCGCTGAAAATGGGTGTCGACACATTCTATGCGTATCTGGACCGCTGGGGAATCGGCAGCCCGCTGGATTTTCAACTACCGGCGGAGCCCGCTCGAATACCCCCGAAGGCCGGGATCGTGCCCGGTGAGTTGGCGCAAATGGGTTTTGGTCAGGGCGCGCTGCTGGTATCACCCCTACAGATGGCGCTGATCGGCGCGACGATTGCAAATGCGGGACAGGAACCGCGCCCATACGTCGTCCGCCAAGTGGTGCGCGACGGCATCCCAGCGAGCGTCTCCGCAACGGCAACCCTCACAAACCCGGTATCGAGCGATACGGCCGCGAAGGTGACGGGCATGATGATCGCGGTGGTCGAGCGTGGAACCGGTACGCCGGCCCAACTGCCGCACGTGATCGTTGCCGGAAAGACCGGGACTGCGACCAATCCACTCGGCCGATCGCACGCGTGGTTCGTCGCCTTCGCGCCCGCGCAGCGTCCTCGCGTTGCCGTCGCGATCGTCGTTGAGAATGTCGGCTACGGCGCCACCTACGCCGCGCCGATCGCGCGCGACGTGCTCAAAACGGCGCTGGAGAACTCGGGGAATTGATCGAAGAGCGGATATTCAATAACCGCTACCGGCTCGATCGAAAGCTCGGCGAAGGCGGCATGGCGATCGTCTACTGCGGCACGGATATCTTGCTTCGCCGGCGCGTTGCGATCAAGGTCCTTCGCGAACAGTATGCCGCCGACGGAGAGTTCGTTCGCCGGTTTTACCAGGAAGCCGAGTCGGCGGCGAAGTTGTCGCACCCCAACATCGTCAACACGTTCGACGTGGGCCACGAGGGCGAGACCTATTTCATCGTCATGGAGCTGGTTGACGGCCCGACGCTGGCCGAGATCATCGCCGCAGACGGGTGCCTACCCGAACCGGTCGCGATCGACTACGCGGCGCAAATCGCCAGTGGATTGGCCTACGCGCATCGTCAAGGCATTCTCCATCGCGACATCAAGCCCGCGAACATCCTCGTGACCAAAGACGACGTCGTGAAGCTTTCCGATTTCGGAATCGCGCGCGCAGTCTCGCAGCAAACGATGGCGTTGACCAGACCAGGACTCGTGATGGGAAGCGTCTACTACATCTCGCCGGAACAAGCGCAGGAACACGAGCTCCACGAGACGTCCGATCTCTATAGCCTCGGCATCGTGCTCTATCAGATGCTCACCGGCAAGCTGCCGTATACCGGCGAGTCGGCGGTAACCGTCGCGCTCAAGCACATCGGCGATCCAGTCCCCGTGATCGACGTTCATTCGAGCGGCATCAGCCCGGCGTTGGCCGCCATCGTCAATCGGTTGCTACAGAAGAACCCGCAGCGGCGGTTTCAATCGGCGAGCGAGCTTGCCACGGCGCTGCGCGAAGCTCGCGAGCGCCCCAGCATTGCGGGTTTTCGGATCGCCGACGACGCCCCGGGCCATCCGCCGGGCGCGCGCAGCTCGCTGCCGCCGCGACGTTCGCCAATGCCCGATCGTCCGCATCTTTCGCAAGAGGAAGAAGAGCCGCGGCGTTCGGCCCAAGGGGCCTGGATCGCCGCCGCACTGCTGCTGGCGTTGATCGGCGCGACGGCACTCGGCTACTTCCTGTTCGCTCGCCCGTTGCCGTCGTTCGGAGCAGGCGTCGTCGTTGATGACTACACCGGCATGACGCAAGCGGAGGCGCAGCAAGCCGTCGTGAACGCCGGCCTGCGAACGCGCTTTACCAAGAGCGCAAGCGAGACGGTTCCGCCGGATCATGTAATTCGCCAGTCGCCGCGGGCCGGAACGAAGGTCGAAAAGAACCAGGTCGTCGAGCTGGTCATCAGCAATGGAAAGCCGTTGCTGGGGCTCGACGACGTTCGCGGTTACAGCGCCAACGACGCCGCGAGAACCTTGCAGCAAGACGGTTTTGCGGTCACGCTGGTTCGCCGCTTCGACAACACGATTAAGGACAACGTGATCGATCAGGCGCCAAAACCTGGAGCGAAAGTTCCTGAAGGCAGCCGCATCACGCTGGTCGTGTCGGATGGTCCGGCACCAGTGGTCGTTCCAAACTTCGTCGGAATGAAGGTCGAAAGCGCGCAATCACGAGCAAGCGCCCTGGGGATGACGTTGGACACATCGCAGACCGTAGCGGGAATGCCACCCGATACCGTCGCATCGCAAAGTATCGCGGCCGGCACGAAGCTCGATCGAAACGCGACGGTTCACGTCGTCGTCAACAGCGGCATGCCGGTCAGCACCGTGCCGCCGGCGGGCACCGGGCCGCTGACGGACCTCCCGAGCGTGGCCGGAATGGAATACAACACCGCGGTTGCGGCGCTTACCGCGGCCGGCCTTCAATACAGCGTGCGCTACGTGCAACAGAGCACGAACAACGGCACGGTGGTTGCACAAGCCCCGCCACCGGGTCAGATTCCGCAAGGAACGACCGTGGCAATAACGCTTTCGGTCCCGGGTGAAGTCCCCGACACGAACGGGATGTATAAAGCCGAAGCAATCAAGACGCTGTCGGAAGCCGGCTACTCCGTCGGAAAATGGGAGTATACAACCAGTCTCGGTGCGGACGGCAAGGTCGTAGGAACCGAGCCGGCGGCCGGGACGGCGCTCGCCCCGGGCTCGCCGGTCGGCGTCACCGTCAACGGAACGCCGCCGCCTTAAGTGCCGGCCAGTTCGCTGCGCATCCTCGGCATCGATCCGGCTTTGCGCATTACCGGTTACGGCGCGATCGAGCGCCGCAACGGCACGGTGCATCTGATCGAAGCGGGCGTCGTCGTGCCGCGTGTCCGCGGCACGCTCGAGCAGCGTCTCCACGAGCTGCATGCCGGGATCACGGAAGTCATCTCGCAGGTTGAGCCGGCCTCGATCGTCATCGAAGAGCTGTACACCAGTTATAAGAATCCTCGTTCGGCACTTCTGATGGGGCACGCGCGAGGGGTTCTCTGTTTGGCCGGCGCGCAAGCCGGGATCGCCGTGCACACGCTCGGTCACGCGCGGGTGAAGCGAGCGCTCGTGGGTTCCGGAAGCGCGCGAAAGGAGCAAATCAATGCGATGGTGACGCGCCTGCTTCGGCTGCGCCATGCGCCCGAACCGCACGACGTCTCCGACGCTCTGGCCCTGGCGCTGGCGTTCTTAAACGTACTCGAAAGCCGCATCGAACTAACTCGTGTTCGCTAGAATCTCGGGCGCGCTGATCGAGCGAAGCGGTGACACCGCGATCGTGGAGGCGGGCGGCCTCGGATACGAGATCGTGCTGCCCCCCTGCATCGCACAAAAGATTCCAACCAAGGCCGGCGAGCGCGTGATCCTCGAGATTTACGCCGTCATCAACCTCGAGGGCAATAGCGGCCGATTCACGTATTACGGATTCACCAACGCAATCGAACGCGAGTTTTTCGAAGCCTTGCTGACCGTCGCATCCATCGGCCCGCGCTCCGCCGCGCGGGCATTTTCGTTGCCGATGTCGACGATCGCCGCCGCTATCGATCGAGGCGATTACAACCTGCTCAAAACGCTTCCCGGCATCGGGCAGCAAAAGGCGCGCGATATCGTCGCAAAGCTGCAGGGAAAGGTCGCGAAGTTCCTACTGATCCAAGATGCTCCAGCCCCAGCGGCGGTCTCCATCCCGGATTTCGCGGACGAAGCGCTCGCGGTTCTCGTTCAGCTCGGCTACAAACGCGTTGAAGGGGAGGCGATGATTCGCCAGACGCTCGAGCGCGAACCACAGCTCGATCAGGCCGAGCAACTCTTGGCGGAGATATACCGTTCCAAGTCGGCGAAGCAGACTCCATGAGCGAGCCGAAGGCACGCAAGCGGCTATTGGGTCCGGCGGATGTTTCGCCGGAACCCGCGATGGAGCGCGTGGTCGATCCAACGGACACGTTGGAAGATGAGGTATTTGGTGCGAGCTTGCGGCCGCGCTCGTTCGAAGAGTATGTTGGGCAAGAGCGCGTCGTAGAGAATCTCCGGATCGCAATCGACGCCGCGAAGCAGCGCAACGAACCACTGGAGCACGTGCTCTTTTACGGACCGCCCGGCCTTGGCAAAACGACGCTGGCCGGATTGATTGCGCGGGAGCTTGGCGCGAACTTTCGACCAACCAGCGGCCCCACGCTCGAAAAGCCGAAGGATCTCGTGGGGATCCTTACCTCGCTCGAGCATGGTGACGTCTTTTTCGTCGACGAAGTTCATCGCCTGGGCCGCGTCGTCGAGGAGTTTCTCTATCCGGCGATGGAGGATTTTCAGATCGACTTTATCGTCGATCGCGGCGCGTACGCCAAGACATTGAAGCTTCCGCTCAAACGCTTTACGCTCGTCGGCGCAACGACGCGTGCCGGCATGCTGACCGCGCCGCTGCGCGAGCGCTTCGGCATCGTGCACCATCTCGATTATTATGAGGTCGCCGAACTCGAGCGCATTATTCTGCGCTCGGCCGGCGTCTTGGGCGTACCGATCGACGTCGATGCCACGTCGATGATCGCGGCGCGCAGCCGCGGCACCCCGCGTGTCGCGAACCGGCTGTTACGGCGCGTCCGCGACTTTGCCGAAGTGCGCGCAGATGGACGGATCACGGCGGAGGTTGCCGACGACGCGTTACGGCGGGAGGGCGTAGACGAACTCGGTCTGGACCGGCTCGATCGCGCGTTTCTCCAAACTCTGGTGAAGCAGTATCGCGGGGGCCCGGCGGGCATCGCCGCAATCGCGGCTTCGCTCACGGAAGACGCGGAGACGCTGGAGGACGTAGTCGAGCCGTATCTGCTCAAAGCGGGCTTTATCACGCGAACGGCGAGCGGGCGCCGCGCGACGGCTCATGCCTACCATCACCTCGGGCTCGCCGGAGGCCCCCCCGCGCAGGAGCGACTGCTCTAACCCGTGCAGCGCAAAACGTTTTTGATGCTTGCTGCCGTGCCGCTGTTCGTCGCGCGGCGAGTGCGCGCACAAAGCGATGCGGATCCGGCGATGAGCTCCACTCGGCCCGCGTTGCGCGTCTTGCTCGGTCCGGGCGATGCCTCGCCGGCCGCGGGCGGAACGTTTGCATTCCAGGGGCGACTCTATCGCGGAAGCTTCACGCGCTTGGACGACGGCCAGATCGTGAACCTCGTGGACATCGAGGCGTACGTCAGCAGCGTCGTTCCGGCGGAGATGTCGCCGCGCTGGCCCGCGGCAGCGCTGGAAGCACAGTCGATCTGCGCGCGCACCTACGTTTTGCAGCGCAGCAATCCACGCCGCGCCTACGATCTGGTGCCCTCGGAGCTGGACCAGGTCTACCGCGGCATCGAGGGCGAGTCGCCGAACGCGACTGCGGCGGTGAGCGCCACCACCGGCAAAGTGCTGCGCTTTAGCGCGGGATTCGCACAGGTCGCCTATTCGTCGTGCTGCGGCGGACACACCGAAGCATCATCGGATGCCTGGGGTGGTGTTCCGTTTCCCTACCTCGGAGGGGTCGTCTGCACGTCGTGCAGCGACTCACCGTACTTTCGCTGGAGCTCGTCCCTTACGCTGGAGAGCATTGCGGCAAGCCTCCCGGCCTCACTCGCCTCGATCGGCGATCTCGTCGATCTCCGCGTTGCCGATCGTGACGCAAGCGGGCGCGCCCGCGTCTTCGAACTCGTCGGACGCAACGACAGCGTTACCGTACCAGGGAGCGCGTTTCGGCGCGCCATCGGGCCCCGCACGCTACGCAGCTTGCTCATCACCGCGGTGCAGCATTGGCCGGACTCACCGGACATCGATATTGAAGGCGGTGGATTGGGGCACGGCGTCGGTTTGTGCCAGTGGGGCGCCCGTGGAATGGGGGTCGCGGGAGCCGGCGCTGCGGCGATCCTAGCGCATTACTTCCCGGGGACGGTCGTCAACGCTCTCGAGCGATGAGCGGTACGCGGCGGCGTACGATTACGAGCTGCCCAAAGAACTGATCGCGCAGCAGCCGGCGCTCCGGCGCGACGAAAGCCGCTTGCTGGTACTCGACGACGACGGCACGCACGACCGTGTTTTTCGCGACCTGCCGAAGCTTCTTCGCACCGATGACCTTCTGGTCCTCAACGAAACCCGCGTTATCGCTGCGCGCCTCTTTGGCGAGCATACGCGCGGGCCGGCACGCGTGGAACTGCTCCTGCTTCATCCGGCCGGCTCCCTGCGCTACGATCGCGAAGCGCTGACCTGGATCGCGTTGGCGCGGCCGGCACGGCGGCTGCGTGAGGGAGACCACGTCTGCTTCGGTGAGTTCGGTGAGGCGAGGGTAACAAAGCTGCTGCCAGACGGTATGCGCGAGATCGAGTTCTCGCTGGCGTTGCCGTTGGAAGCGTTTCTCGACCGGGCTGGGAAGATGCCGCTGCCTCCGTACATTCATAACGAGACGGCCGAGGCAGCGCAGCGATACCAGACGGTCTTCGCCCGCGTTCCCGGCAGCGTTGCGGCACCGACGGCGTCGCTCCACTTTTCGCCCGAACTGCTGCTCGAAATCCAGGAGAACGGCATCGAGATCGCGCGTCTGACGCTCGACGTAGGGCTCGGCACGTTCCGGCCGGTGACCGCCGAGCGGCTCGACGAGCACGTGATGCACGCCGAAGCGTACGCGATCGACGAACAAGCGGCGGCGGCGATCGAAGCGGCTCGGGTTGCGCGACGCCGGATCGTCGCGGTAGGAACGACGGTGGTGCGCGCGCTTGAGGGAAACTTTCAGCGTTATGGTTGCGTTAAGCCGGGCGAGCACGTCACCGACATTTTCATTCGTCCCGGCTTTCGCTTTGAAGTTGCCGGAGCGATGGTTACCAACTTCCACCTGCCGCGCTCGACGCTGCTCGCGCTGGTCAGCGCCTTTGCAGGGCGCGAACGTGTGTTGCATGCCTATCGAGAAGCGATCGCGCGCGGGTACCGGTTTTACTCGTTCGGTGACGCCATGTTCCTAGCGCGATCGCCATGATTAATAGCGCCGGAAGCAGAAGATGCGTGTGATGAGGATTTCGCAGCTCTGCCGCAACGCGGCATGGATATGGACGGGCGCTGCACCCGGCGGAAAGATCTTGGATTACCTCTACCAGCGATCAGCGCGCCGGCGAAGTCGAAGTCTTCGCAAAAGGCTCCTACCAAAAGGTCGGCACGATCTCTCGTGGGGTCGAATGGCCGTCAGGCCTATTCCTCGACAAAACGGACAATCTTTACGTTGCGAACTTTCTGGGCGGTGATATCACGGAGTACGCGCACGGTTCCGCTCGTCCGACCTTTAAATACGACCGCGGCATGGAAGAGCCGGTCAACGTCAGCGTCGACCGCGACGGCAACGTGTACGAGGCCGACTTCGACGGGAAGTTCGTCAATGAGTATCAGCAGGCGAGCAACAAAGTCATGAACTCGTGTGCCGAGTCGGGCTATGTGTCCAGCGTCGCGGTTGATGCGGCCGGCGATGTGTTTCTTGCCGTCGACTCCAGTGGGGGCGGACGCATCGACGAGTTCGCCGGCGGCCTAAATGGTTGCCATGGAAAGCGACTTGGGGTGAGGTTAGGCTACGCCGGCGGTATCGTACTCGACAAACATGGTAACCTGATCGTCTGCGACTCCTCCGACCCCGGTGCAGTCGACGTCATCAAGCCGCCCTATGACAAGGTTGCGAGAAGGCTCGGATCGCACTGGTCGTCGCCCTCTCGCTTGGCGATCGACAAAACGAACTCACTGGTTTTCGTGGCCGACAAAGACTCGGACTTGCTAGCCGTCATCAACTACGGAACCGGAAAGATCGTCTCGTCGCTTGGGAGCATGAGCGGCCTTTCCAAACCTGCCGGCGTCGTCGACGAACCCAACGCGGTCTATTAGAACGATGCGCTTCGTTGCCTTCGACGTTCCAGGCGGACCGGAGGTACTGAAGATTGCGCAGATGCCGGCGCCCCAGGCGGACGCAGATGACGCATTGATTGCCGTCGAAGCGGCAGGCGTCACGCATGCCGATGTCATGCAGCGGCAAGGAAGCTATCCGCCGCCGCCCGGCGCGTCGCCGATTCTCGGCCTCGAAGTAGCGGGGACCGTCGCAGCGGTTGGCGAGCGCGTTACGCGCTGGCACGTCGGAGACCGCGTCTGCGCGCTGACCAATGGCGGCGGCTATGCGGAGTACGTCGTGGTCCCGCAAGGGCAGATTCTTCCGGTGCCGGAGGGTTGGAGTGCGGTGGAGGCGGCATCGCTTCCGGAAAACGCCTTTACCGTCTACGACAACCTGTTCACGCGCGCGAGATTGCGCGCGGGTGAATCCGTTTTAGTACACGGTGGTACCAGTGGAATTGGAACGACCGCGATCATGTTTGCGACGGCGCTGGGAGCGCGAGTGTTTGCGACCGCGGGCAGCCCAGAGAAATGCGGGGCGTGCGTGCAGCTGGGAGCCACGGCCGCCATCGACTATCGCACGACCGATTTCGTCGTGGAAATCGAGCGACTGACGATCGGCCACGGCGTGAACGTCGTCGTCGACATCGTCGGCGGCGACTATATCGCACGGGATCTCGAATGCCTGGCGCTGGACGGCCGAATCGCCTGCGTGGCGATGCCCGGCGGGCAACGCGTCGAACTCGATCTGCGCCGGCTCTTTGCCCGGCGCGCGGCGATCCTTGCGTCGAGCCTGCGTCCCCGCACGGCGCAAGAGAAGGCCGCAATCGCGCGCGAACTCGAGCAGCACATTTGGCCGCTGCTGCCCAAACGCGATCCAATCGTTCCGGTGATCGACCGGGTCTATCCCTTCGAACGCGCCGCCGGCGCGCACGCGCGATTGGAGTCCAGCGCCCACATCGGCAAACTCATACTAACGTGGAAGGACGCTTAGTGGTAGATTCCTTGGGACATTGACGAGGGCCCCGTCGCCATAAAGAAGAGCATCGGAATGGAAAGCATGGTGTTTACGCGCGAGGCGAGGAAGGCGGCGCGCCGGGCTTTAGCCTTTTCTTCATCGGTGGCCGGAACGATGCCCAAGATCTTCTTTTGGTTTGGCCAGATCACGCCCCAGACGTTGAGCAGCATGATCGTTCCGAGCCACGCTCCAAAACCGATCGGGGCCATCACGCCCTGGAAGGTGAAGGCGGCGACGAATCCGTTCGTGCCCGCCGGTCCGGGAAAGTTCGCCAACAACGCGGCGCCGAAGATCCACGTAACGACCGCTCCCCAGCGGAAGTAGAGAAGGGCTCGCGGCATGATGTATTTTGCGATCGGGCCCGCTTCGCCCGCGGCCGTCGCCTCTTTTACCGCGGCGGCGTTGACGAAGTTGAAGAAGTAAAGCAAGCCGATCCACATGATGCCGGCCATGATGTGAATCCAGCGAAATATCCAATCGTTCGAGCTGCTCATGCGCCCGCTCCAATTGCGTGAGAAACGATCGCTCTGGCGATGACCCAGAGAACCGCGGTTAAAATGAAGCCGCTGATGACGGTGCCCCAGAGCGAGTCCAATGGATTTTTCAAAGTACCCCTCCTCGGATTCGTGGTGCGATTTGCGTCCAGGTTGCGCGTTATGCCGCCGTGTCCTTCTGGCGAAACCCTAGGCGCGCTGGAGGCCTTCGATGGACTGCGGTTGCGTGACGATCGTTTTCGCGTGGGTATACCAGACCAGGCCGGGCGGCGCGGCGCGCTGTTTACGTACGTGCTTGCGCAGCGTATAGTCCACAGCGGTCGATGCGGCTGCCTGAGCCTTTGAATAAAAGGCCGCCAGCGACGCCGCAGCCTGGAGGTCTTCGTCGGGGACTCGGCCGCGATCGTCGCGCGAAAGAATCACGTGCGCGCCCGGAACCCCTTGGGCGTGAAACCAGAGATCGTCGGGCCGCGCTACGTGAAATGTCAGTTCGGCATTCTCGACCGGAGACCGGCCGACGACGATGCGCGAGCCCAGCAGCGTACGCAACTCGAGCATCCGCCGTTTTCGTTTGCGTGCCGCGGGACGCGGCGCAACGCGCCGGCGGCGTTGCATCTCGTCAACCGCCGTCTCGACGTCCTGGAGGTCCTCGCTTCCGGCACGTTCGGCTTCCCATCGCAAGGTGTCGACAATGTGCAAAGCGCCCGCGACAACGCGTTCGCGCTCGGCGATATGCGGCAGGCTGTTGCCGAGCTTTTTATATTCGGCAAAGAGCTTCCCGGCGAGTTTCTTCGCGGCTTCGCGCTCGTCCGGCGCCAGCGTATGCAGCGTTGCGAAAATGCCCTCACCTTGAGCGCGCAGATCCTCGCGCCGCGCTGCGCCGGCGCGCTTGGCGGAGAGCCCCGCGAGTTCGTCACGCAGCTTGCGCTCGCGGTCGCTCAAGCGACGTAACAACGCATCGCGGCGTCGAACGTCGCGCGCGTTCTGCGCATGGCGCGTTTGCTCGTCCCGAGCGCGAGCCAAAAGGTCCAGCACCGAACCTTCCGGCGGATCTTCGATCGTACGCGGATTCTCGGGCAGCGGCGGTAGGGCGTACGGTGAGCCCCCGGCAATCGCGCGCCGCGGGTTCTCCGCCGGGGTAAACTCCTTGTGGGCGCCAACGACGGTCTCGCCCTTCACCAACACGATGTTTCCGAAACGCGGAACCAGCTCGAGAAAGAGGTCGATCTCCTCGCCGACTCCAAAACGCGAGCGCGCTGAAAAGCGGAAGCGCAGGAGGCGGTCAAAACGGCGCGAGGCAACGCTCGCGAGCGTCATCCCCTTTAGCGAGCGCGCCAGCGTTCGCACGAACCCCGGCTCTTCCAGGATGCCCAGCTCGCCCTCTTCGAGCGTTACCAGCGGCGGCGAGGAGAAGAGGTCGATCGCCAAGACGTAACGTTCGCTGCCATGCCGAAATAGCAATGCCGTTCGGCCGTCGGGCAGTAGCCCCACATCTTGAACGCGGTCGCCGCGCAGGCGACCTTCGAGCTCGCGCGCCAGCCGGGCGATAAGGACCCAATCGGTCTGCATCAAACGTTTCCCGGTGTGAATAAGAGAATCGCTCTCATCGCCATCGTTCTAACGGCTTGCAGCGGTGCGTCGCCTGCGCCCAAGGGCTGGACGGCGATTCCAGGCTCAAGCGATGCGTGGTCCCGCGGCAGCGGCGCCGCTCGCGAGAAGTACTCATACACCCGAAAAGCCTTTCCGGGGACGTTGCAAGATCTCGCATCGGCGGTTGCGATCGACGCCCTGCTGCACAACCCCGGTGGGAAGCTGCGCGGCAGCGACCCCTTTCCGCCCTGTCCTGGTGCAGCCGGAGTCGCGACCATTGCATTACGAGGCGGTTCGGCATTAAAGGAGGGGTTCGCCGTGCACGACGGCTTGGCCGTGCGGACCGAATATGCGATCCCGGCCGGCGCGCAGCCCGACCCCAACGTTATCGCGGCGATGCAGAACGTGCTCTGCTAACCGATACCGAGGTCAAAACGGCGCCCGGCGTGAAGGGGGTCCTGCGTTGATCACGGGTCCGGGTCTCCTGTTTGTGGTCTCGGGGCCGTCCGGGGCCGGGAAGGACACGCTCGTCGCGGCCCTTCGAGGGCGCCGGCCGAGCCTGCGGTATTCGGTTTCGGCGACAACGCGCGAGCCTCGCCCCGAGGAACAGGCCGGGGAGCATTACTTCTTCATGTCGCGGCAGGAGTTCGGGCGGCTGCGCGACGGCGGGGGTCTTTTGGAGTCGCGCGAGTATAACGGCAACCTTTACGGGACTCCGCGTGATTACATCGAGCGGAGTCTGACCGAGGGCTACGACGTCATCATGAAGCCCGAGGTCAACGGCGCGCTGACCATTCGGGCGGCGTTTCCGGACGCAGTGCTGATCTTCGTCGTTCCGGATCGTTTCTCGAATCTCCGCGAGCGGCTGCTCGCACGGCGAACCGAGACGAACGAGGAGATCGCTCGGCGGCTCGAAATCGCGACTCGCGAGATGAAGTTCATCCGCCAGTTCGATTATATCGTCGTTAACGAGCAGGATCGCCCAGAACAGGCGGTTCGCGATCTCGAGGCAATCTTGCAGGCGGAGCGCTTTCGCATCCACCGCTACCCCGACGACTCGATACGGCGCGTCGAGTCGTCATAACGAAAGGCATCATGACGAAGTCCGTATTCGGCGACCTCGACAAACTGTTAGAGCACGCAGACTCGAAGTTTAGCCTGGTTAATATCGTTACCAAGCGCGCTCGGCAGTTGAACAACTGGATTCGCGTGCAGCAGCTTCCCGCGACCGATCGCCGCGAATATTTTGCGAGCGAGCCGCTCGTCGACCGCGAAACGATCAACCCCAACAAGCCAGTCTCGATCGCGCTCGACGAAATCGCCGACGGAAAGATCGAGTACCGGCGAACCCGCGAGGGAATCAAATAGGCTGACATGTGCGGGATTGTCGGATACATCGGCCAACGCGACAGCGTCCCAATCATCCTCGATTCGCTGCGGCGCCTCGAGTATCGAGGTTATGACAGCGCCGGCATCGCGGTCATCGATGCCTCGGGCAGACTGGCAGGCACCAAGGCGGAGGGAAAGCTCTCGCGTCTTGCCGAGCGCCTGAGCAACGGCGAAGCGCTCTCGGGTGCCGTCGGCATCGGCCACACTCGCTGGGCGACGCACGGCCCTCCGTCGGATGCCAACGCGCACCCGCATTTGGATTGCACGGAGCGGATCGCCGTCGTCCACAACGGCATCATCGAAAACTACGCTTCGCTGCGAGCGCGCCTCGCCGAGCGCGGTCACGTCTTTCGAAGCCAAACGGACACCGAGGTACTGGCTCACCTCATCGAGCTGCACTACGACGGCAATCTGGAAGAGGCCGTGCGCCGCACGCTTCGGGAAGTTCGCGGAGCCTACGCCCTTGGCGTGATCTCCAGCGACGATCCGGAGCATTTGGTCTTTGCGCGCAACGGTGCGAGCCCGCTGGTGATCGGCATCGGCGAGGGCGAGATGTACGTCGCCTCCGACACCCCGGCGATTCTGCCCTACACGCGGCGCGAGGTCATCCTGCAAGAGGGCGAGATCGCTGTCGTGGGACGTGATGGATTCCGCTTGACCGACTATGCCGGAGCGCGCATCGAGCGCGACCCGATTGCGGTTACCTGGGACCCAGGCTCGGCCGAGAAGAGCGGCTTCAAGCATTTCATGCTCAAAGAAATTTTCGAGCAGCCGCAGGTCATCAAAGAGACGCTGAGCGGCCGGATCGACGACATCGGCGACGTTCACCTCGGCGCCGAGCTGGGCACGATCACGCCGGAGCGACTCAAGGGGCTCAGCAAGATCGCCATCACCGGCTGCGGCACCGCCTATCACGCGGGTTTGGTCGGCATGTATCTGTTGCGATCGCTCGTGCATCTGCCCGTCGAAATGGAACTGGCCAGCGAGTTTCGTTACGGCGATCCGGTCATCGATCCGACGACGCTGGTCATTGCGATGTCGCAATCGGGCGAGACCGCAGACACCATCGAAGCCGTGCGGATTGCAAAACAGTCGGGCTGTGGCGTTTTGGGAATCTGCAACGTGCTTGGATCCCATTTGACTCGGCTGGCGGACGGAATGCTCTATACACGAGGCGGCCCGGAAATCGGCGTGGCCGCTACCAAGACGTACGTCTCCCAAGTAGCCGCATTGACGCTCTTCGCGCTCTATCTCGCGCGCTTGCGCGGCACCGCAGACGAGGCAAGCCTGCGCGCCATCGCCGACGGGACGAAGCTGCTTCCGGCAGCCGTCGACGTCGTTCTCAACACCTCGGATGAAATTCGCCGCGTGGCTCGCGAACTGCGCAAATCGCAAAGCGTGCTGTTCATCGGTCGCTACGTCAACTTTCCAACCGCGCTCGAAGGCGCCCTAAAGCTGAAGGAAATTTCGTACATTCACGCTGAGGGCTATCCGGCCGGCGAGATGAAACACGGTCCGATCGCATTGCTCGATTCGAGCGTTCCCGTGGTCGGCATCGTGACCGAGGACCGCGTTCGAGAGAAGATGCTTTCAAATCTTATGGAGTCGAAGGCTCGCGAAGCCCCCGTGATCGTCGTCGCGAATAGGGGAGACGCCGACGCGAAGAGCGTGGCCGATCACGTCTTTTGGGTCCCGAGGGTTCACGAGCTCCTCTCGCCGATCGTCAACGTGATTCCGCTGCAGTTGCTGGCGTACCACATCGCCGACATCGAGGGCAAAGACGTCGACCAGCCGCGCAATCTGGCCAAAACCGTCACGGTCGAGTAGCCGGAGCCACTCGTGATTCGCTCCGACCGACGAGCGCCCGATGAGCTGCGGCCAGTCTCGATCGAACCCGGCTTCCTGAAATACGCTGAAGGCAGCGCGCTAATCAGCCTGGGGAACACGCGCGTCCTCTGCGCCGCCTCGGTCGAAGATCGCGTTCCGGTTTGGATGAAAGGGCGCGGACTCGGCTGGGTGACGGCCGAGTACGCGATGCTGCCGCGCGCCACGCAAGAGCGCACGCAGCGCGAATCCTCCAAAGGACGGCTGGGCGGCCGAACGCACGAAATCCAGCGCATTATTGGGCGTGCTCTACGCGCCGTAACCGATACGGCGAAGCTTGGCGAGCGGACGGTCTGGCTGGACTGCGACGTGATTCAGGCCGACGGCGGAACGCGGACCGCGGCGGTAACCGGAGCGTACGTGGCGCTCGAGTTGGCGTTGCGCACCCGTTTCGATCCCGCCGCGCGCGCGCGCTGGCCTCTGCAAGCGATGGTAGCGGCGACCAGCGTCGGGATTGTGGGCGGCCGTCCGTTGCTCGACCTCGCCTACGACGAGGATAGTGCGGCGTTAGTAGATATGAACGTCTTTATGACCGACGCCGGTCGTTTCGTCGAGCTGCAGGGGACCGCCGAAGCCGCGCCGTTCGACCGGCACGAGCTCGACGCGTTGCTGGCGCTTGCAGAGGGCGGCATTCGCCGGCTCTTGAGGTGCAGCGCACGGCGCTGGCCGCTTCGTCCGTTGATGCCGGCTGATCCGGCGCTGCGCGATCTGGTGGCGCGCGTGGCGGCGTTCCACATTACCGATGCCGCGATGAAACGCGCCCAGCACGCGATCGAAACTGCGTTGGAAAAGGGCGGCGTCGACGCCGGCGCGCAGCAAGCATATCATAACGCCGTGCGCCGCTATTTTGAGGGCTTCGATCGGGAAGCGCGCGCGCACCTGCGCGATGTGGATCGCCGCCTCGAGCATAGCAATCAGGTTGTCTTCAACCTCACCGCCGAACGCGGGGTCGCGGTCAAGCGCATCGAGGCGACGCAGTCCGTGTTAAGCGCTCTAGCCGGCGCGGAGGCTTCGACACCGTGAGAATTCTCGCTCGGGTCGGGCGCGCGACGAACGACTTTTTCGAGTACGCCGGCGGCGTGACGTTACTCACCACGGAGTCCCTCGGCTTCCTGGTACGCTTGCGCATTCGCGTCGCCGAGACGGTGTCGCAATGCGCCTTGCTCGGCGTGCAGTCGCTGGTCATCGTCCTGCTGACGTCGCTCTTTACCGGCATGGTCATTTCGCTCGAATCCGCGCAGCAAGCCGTCGCGTACGGCTTTTCGAGCTTCGTCGGCGGGGCGGTCGCGTATGGCGCGGTGCGCGAGCTCGGGCCGATGCTCACGGCCGTGGTCGTAGCTGGACGCGTCGGTGCGGCGATCGCCGCCGAGATCGGTTCGATGGTCGTAACCGAACAAGTTGAGGCGTTACGTTCGATGGGCCTGGAGCCGTCCCGCTTCCTGGTCGTGCCGCGGCTGCTGGCGCTGCTGCTGATGCTGCCGCTTCTGACGATCTTCGCCGACGTCGTCTCGATTCTCGGAGGCGCCTGGATCGCTCGCGAATACGCCCACATCCCGTACCACGAGTTCATGCAGTCCGTCCGTCAAGCAATCGACTTTACCGACGTGGTCAAAGGCTTGCTCAAGACCTTCGTTTTTGCGACGATCATCGCAATGGTCGGCGCGTATCAAGGTCTCTCCACTCGGGGCGGCGCGGCGGGCGTCGGGCAATCCACGACGTTCTCGGTCGTACTGGCGATCATTCTGATCTTCATCTCCAACTTCGTCCTCTCGCTACTGCTTTTCGGCACCCGATGAACTCGAACGGCCGCAGTCTCATCGCGCGAGTCGACGGCGTGTCGCTATCATTCGGCGAGCGGATCGTCTTGAAGAACTGCAGCCTGGACATCGTCGAGGGCGCCATTACCTGCGTCATCGGGCTCTCGGGAGCCGGCAAATCGACGATTCTCCGGCTCCTCGACGGCCTGCTTCTGCCTGGCGAAGGGCACATCTACGTGCTCGGCCGCGATCTGTGCCACATGTCCGAAGAGCAGATCAACGTCATGCGGCAAAAGATCGGTCTCTCGTTTCAGTTCGCCGCGCTGCTCGATAGCCTCAGCGTCGGCGACAACGTCGCCCTTCCGCTGCGCGAGCACACGAAGCTCTCGAATGCGGAGATTCGGAAGACCGTCTTCGATGCGCTCGATAGCGTGGGCCTGGCTCACGCGTACGACGATCTGCCGGCGGAACTTTCGGGGGGCATGCTCAAGCGCGCGGGTTTCGCGCGCGCCATCGTTACCCGGCCGGCGCTGGTGCTCTACGACGAGCCCACGACCGGCCTCGATCCCATCGTCAGCAAGCTGATTACCGAGACGATTCTCAAACTGCGCTCGAAGCTGAATGGAACCGCCGTGGTGATCTCACACGACCTGCCCTCGATCTTCATGATGGCCGACTATATCGCAATGCTCTTCGAAGGAGCGATCATCGCCTACGATACCGCGGACCGCATCCGCAACTCCCCCAACCCAATCGTTCAGCAGTTCCTCCAAGGCTCCGAGGCGGGGCCGATTCAAATATAGGGAGCCCTTGAGGCCCCCGAGGCTCTTTGCGCCGGGAGACTAATAAGGAGAAGTATGACGAAGCAGGCCCAGGTCGGTGCGTTCGCGATTCTCGCGCTGCTCCTGCTCTTCGGAGTCTTTTATGTGGTGACCGATTTCGGCACTCGGCATTCTGGATATCGCGTCGGGGTACGCTTTGAGTCAGCGTCCGGCTTGACGCCGGGGGCCCAAGTCTACTTTAGCGGTGTCGACGCGGGTGCGGTCGAGTCGGTGCAGCTCCTGCCGGATAACACGGTTGACGTAATTCTAGCGATGAACCACGAGATCAACGTACCGCTCAACTCGCGCTTTCTCATCGAAGCTCCGCTCACCGGAACCCCCGCGGTGGTGATCATTCCACCGAAGCAGAATCCCCCGATCGCATTGCTCCCCCGCGAAGTCTTGCCCATCGACGAGCAGCCACGCGGCACCAATGCCGCGACCATCGGTGATTTGCTGCTTGAAGGGCAGGGAGAGATCAAGCGCCTCGACTCGGTGATGGCATTGCTGGCCAAACGTACGCCGCGATTGCTGGACACGCTTCAAACGACGCTCGACAACGCCAACCAGCTGACGATCACGACGAGAGGCACGGTGAGGCAGCTTTCAAACGAGTTGCTGGCGTTCGGGGCAAACTTACAGAGCAGTCTCACGACCGCCAGCACCAACGTCGAGCAGCTCTCTGCGACGCTCAACACCGCCGCTGCCAGCGATTCCAAGAAGGTCGGGGTCTTACTCGATCAGTTTAACTCAACCGCGACTTCGCTCAACCGCTCGATGGCCGCGCTGCAGGATCTAGCTACCGACCCGCGGCTAAAAGCGAATATCCTAGCGACGACGCAGAGCATCGCGGACACGACCGCAACCCTCGCCGCCCTCACCAAAGATTTGCGAACCGTAACGGGCAATCCGCAAACCCAGGCGCAAGTACGCAGCACGGTCGCGAATCTCGACGCCGTTATGCAGAAGGCTAACTCGCTCTTGGGGCAGCTCGGGGGGACGAGCAACGTTTACGGCGTTGACACCGGGGCGACGCCGATCCCGGCCGTCCTGCCGAGCGTCTCGCCATATCCGGAGGCGCTTCCGACCGGTGCTACGCCCCAGGGCACTGGGATCTCGCCCGAGGCGCGCGCGCACCTTCAAGGCCAGCTCAACAAGCTGGCTAGCAATCTCATCGCAATTCAGGTACGGCTGAGCGGACTCTCGCCGCAACACAACCCCGGCTTGAATCCGGTGCTAACCAGCAGCCAAGGTCCGCTGGGAGATCTCAATCTCGTGCTGCTCCCGCACGGCAGCACCAGCATTATCGCGGGCGCCAACGCAATCGGAAACAATACGACGTGGAACGCGCTGCTCGAGGGAAATAAGGGCGACTTTCATTTCGCCGGTGGCGTCCTCTACTCACAGATGGGCCTGCTCGGGCAGTATCAGCCGCTGCACGGCTTCGGCCTCGAAACGCGCATCTACGATCTCACCTACCCCATGATCGACGTGTACGGAAATCTCAAGATCGCGCCTGGCGCGCAGCTCTTCTTCGGGCAGCGCGACATCACGCACGCGTCGCGGCGAAATACGTTCGGCTTGCAGTATCAGTTCTAATGGTCTCGTGAATATCGGCATCATCGGCGCGGGCGCGATGGGGACCCTTTTCGGGTTTCATCTCGCCGGCCGTTGCAACGTGACGATCCTCGACGACAATGCCGAGGTCGCTCGTGCGGTCGAACGCGATGGCCTGCGGGTTGACGACGAGCCCGCGCGTTTCGTTGCGATTGCGGACCGGCCTCGCGATTTATATGGCTCGGAGATGCTCTTCCTGTTCGTCAAGGCGGTGGATACGCTGCGCGCGCTGCGAGCCTTCGCCGGTGAGCTCAATCCCACGGCCCCCGTCATCTCGCTGCAGAACGGAGTCGGCAACGAAGATGCCATCAAGACGGCGTTGGGTGGAGCGGTTCCGGTAATCTTGGGCATCACCACCGAATCGTCGCAGACGATCGAACCAGGGCACGTCCACAGCTCTCAGGCGGGCAATACGATCATCGGATCGACGAGCGCGTCGTCCACGATTGCGCGCACCGTTACCGAACTGCTCAATAGCAGCGGCCTGCGCGCGACGGTGGTCTACGACATCCGGCCGCACCTTTGGGGAAAGCTCGTCGTCAATGCTTCGATCAACGCACTGTCTGCGATTCTCGATTGCGACGCCGGAGATATCCCCAAGGATCCCAGCGCGGCGCATCTCGCCGAAGCACTTGCCGAAGAGACGGCCGGCGTTGCCGCCGCGCTGAAGATCAATCTTCCGTTCGTCAATCCGTGGCAGTACGTCACCGAAGTCGTCGCACTCGGTGCCGATTCGAAAAGCTCGATGGCCTACGATCTTGCATCGGGCCATCCCAGCGAGATCGATCATATCAATGGAGCCGTAGTAGCGTTCGGGCGCCGCACGGCGACGCCGACACCGTACAACGACGCCATGGTCCGGCTCGTCAAAGCGCGAGAGGCCCTTCGACTGCGCTCAGGATAAACTACTGCTCGCGCGCTCACGGTTGCGGCTGCAAACGTAGGAGCTGAATTCCGCCCGAGCCCGTCTCGACGTCAATGCGGCGCGCCCCTCCGCCGTTGACGCTGCCATCGATGGTCTCGGAGTGACCGCTCGAGACGCCGCTTAGCCCAAAATCGGTAAAAAGCGCGCCGTCGTCGGTATGCAGGTGGACGGTGAACCCGACGGTAGCGCGGACACGCAGTTCCACGTCACCATTCTGCGTCGAAAAATGCAGCGTCCCGGGCCAATCGCTCGCGCCCATGGTGACCTTTAGATTTCCCTGGCCGACCGCGGCTTGCGCGTAACCCGGCAACATGAGCGTGACGTTACCATTGCCCGCTACGATACGCGCATTACCGCTAATGTCGGTGACGCTCACGTCGCCGCGCTGCGAATCGATGACGAGGTCCACCCGATCGGGCACGCGGACCAGAAGCGCAGCTAGCGGCCTGGGCGCGCTTACGAGCAGGCCGTGCGCCGCGGGCCTCAGCAGCGGCGCGGGCGGGACAGCGCCCTTTGGAAGCGCAGTTGCCGTGACTGTGTAGAGGTCGGGCCGCTGCCGGACTTCGGGGGCAAACGCGCTAAATTGCGCGCCGGCGACTCGCACCGTGAGCGTGTTCCCGGCTTTGAGAACTCCGACGGTGGTGACGTAGGGGGACGGGGCATTGCAAGCGCCCAGCCCAAGACCGACGAGCAGTAGGAGAAGAAGGCGCCGGCTCACGTTGGGCGCTCTTCGATGCGCCGGAGGTGGTATACTTGCCACAAATGATACGCCTGATTTATTGCGCGCTCGCGTGCTCGCTCGTCCTGGCGGGCTGCGGTGCATCCGCCCCGTTCTCACCTGGTGCGCCATCGGCCCAGGGCAGCCTTTCGCTTACTTCGTCGCGTTGGATTCCTACCGCCGGCGAGAGCTATCAAATCCAATACGACGGCAAGCTCGACCTCAGCGTCGACGCGCAGATCTACGACCTGGACATGTTCGATACGAAGGCGTCCGTCGTCAGCGAGCTTCACGCGATGAATCGCAAAGTGATGTGCTACATCTCCGTCGGAACGTGGGAACGCTGGCGACCCGATGCAAAGGAGTTCCCCAAAAGCGTACTGGGACATAAAGACGGCCACTGGAAGGGCGAGCGCTGGCTCGACATTCGCCAAACGTCAGTCTTAGAACCCATCATGGCCGCTCGCCTGGCGCTCTGCAAGAAGAAGGGGTTTGATGGCGTCGATCCCGACAATCTCGACGGCTATCAAAACAAGACCGGGTTTCCGCTGACGTACGCCGAGCAGCTAAAGTACGACACGTGGGTTGCTGACCAAGCTCACGCCGACGGCCTAACGGCCGATCAAAAAGGCGATAACGGCCAAGTGAAAGACCTCGTCAAGGTGTATGACTTCGCGGTCGTCGAGCAATGCTTTGCGCAGGGCTGGTGCAAGCAGTTTACGCTGTACACCAATCAGAACCGCCTCGTCGTCGACGTCGAGTACTTCGCAAACAAACAGCGCTTCTTGACGAAGACGTGCCCGAGCGACGCGAAATACAACGAGACCGCCATCCTCAAGAAGCTCGAGCTAACTGCGTGGATCGTTAGCTGCCCGGGCTCTTGAATTAGTTACGGCGGGCGTCGATCAGAAAGGCGCTGTTGGCGAGACGGCTACACCGACAGGCAGCCAATTACGCACTCGAAGCGTCCAGAGCCGCCTCCCGCTCCCGTAATCGAGCGCGACAACCGTGTTCGGCTCTTTGGGGCCCGATCGTAAGCCGCGTGCAGCATCGGTTTCGTACGGATAGGATACGTAGATCTTGTTGCCACCCCGATCGAAGGCGAAGCAGCAGGGATAAGACTGTCCGGTACTTATCACGCGCGACGGCCGCTTACGCACGCCGGTAAAAACATCGATGGTTCCGCGAGTCTGGTCGGCGACCAGCAGCGCACCATGGTTGTCGATGGCAACGCCGGCGATTCCGGGAATGGCCGTAGGAAGGAGCATGTCGATGCCCTTGGTGGCGCCGGGACGGTAGCGCTTTACTTGCCCCCAGCCCGTTTTATTGCTGACCATGCCAACGTACAAATTGTTCTGAGCATCCACGGTGACGGAGCCGGGAGCTCCGTTGGGATAGAGAATCCGGGTTTGCTTCGTGCCTTTCGGCCCGAACACGTGTACGCGGCCGTTGTAGCCACCCCCGCAAGGATCCGCGACATAAACCGTGCCGTCCGACGCGACGGCGACGTCCGCCGCGCACAAGATGTGCCCCTTATAGACACGAATCGGCTTATGACCGCCTTTTGCGTAAACGGTCACGCGATCGTTCAAACTCTCGTCCTCGTTAGCCACATAAAGATCCCCGGTCGAATCGACCCATATCCCGTCAGGAGCGGAGACGCCGTTACTAATCGAGTCAACGACGCCCTTCGAGGGATCGTTTCGAAGAAAGACGTCGATTGTATACGCCGCTTGATCGGCCACGTAAAGGTACTGCGGCTGTCGACTAGTATGCGTGATGACCGGCAACCTTTGCGGTATCGCTCCGGCCCCACCGACCGGCGCCGGCGATGCGCAGCCTGCGAGGAATGCCGAAGCCATCCAGCCTAGCGCGTAGCGGCGGAAATCGAAGGTCTTCATGCGCCTCCTCTCCGTGAGCCGCCGCTCGGGCGGCTTGCGGCCCCTCGATGGTAGTCTAGGCTAGTTCCCAGGGCAAGAAGGGGGCATAGCCGGGTCTTGACTTTCTTCTGCTCGAATGCGATAAAAGATTTATTATGTCGCATTCAGAGGCAGAAGGTTGCGTTCGAGACCTAGCCGCGTACCTGCTGACCGAGCGCCAGCGCAGCCCTTTGACGGTCGCCGCCTACGAGCGGGATCTCCAAGAATTTGCAGCCTTCGTAAAGCGCGGCCACGAGGAACGGCCCGAGGAGTTTCCCGACGCCTCGCTGCGCGCCGTAAAATCTACGCAGGTTCGGCGCTACATCGCCTATATGTTCGATGCTCGTAAGTACGATAGCCGGACCGTCTGCCGCAAGCTGTCGTCCATCAAGGCGCTCTATCGCTTTTTGAAGATTACCGGCGAGCTTCCGGACGACCCGGCGGCCGCGATTCCGGGACCCTCGGTCGCGAAGCGCAAGCCGGCGCCGCTGAAGGTCGACGAGGTCGGGCGACTCCTACGGACCTCGCTCGCCGGCCGTTCCGATACCGCTCGGCTGCGCGATGCCGCAATCATGGAGCTTTTTTATGCCAGCGGCATGCGCCGCGCCGAACTTGCCGGCGCTCGGCTCGCCAACGTCGACCTCGCCGAACGGACGATCCGCGTCACTGGCAAGGGGAACAAAGAACGAACCGTGCTGATCAACCACACCGCTGCCGAAGCGATCGAGGCGTACCTCCGCGTGCGGCCTCGCAGCTCCGATTCGGCGCTGTTTTTGGGACGCGGGGGCAAAGCGCTTACGCCGCAGCACGTCTGGCGAATCTTCACCAACATCTATCGCGTGAGCGGCATTCAAAAACATGCGAGCCCGCACACGCTGCGCCATTCGTTTGCCACGCATCTCGTCGAAAACGGTGTCGACCTGGAAACCGTTCGCGAGCTGCTCGGCCACGAAAGCCTGGCGACGACGGGCATCTACTTGCAGCTCGCAATGGGGCACAAACGCCGCGCCTACGACGAAGCGCACCCCCGCGACCGCATGCCCGATCGGTAAGCGACCTCTTCTCCTTCCTCTGCGCCACGCCGATTTGGGTATACTCCGGCCATCGAAGGGGGGTCCGCACAGTTGCTGAGCCAGATCGTCGCCCGTTATCCCGTCGCCGTTGCCGTCGTCTTATTGATTTGCTCCAACGCGTTCATGACGATAGCCTGGTACGGTCACCTGAAGCATACCAAGAGCCCATTGGTCATCGCGATTCTTGCAAGCTGGGGAATCGCGTTCTTCGAGTACTGCTTTCAGGTTCCGGCAAATCGAGTTGGATACACGGCGCTCACCCTCACGCAGTTAAAGATCTTACAAGAGGTAATCACTCTCGTAGTCTTTACGATCTTCGCGCTTCTCGTCTTCGGTCAAATCCCGAAATGGAACTACCTCGTCAGCTACGCCTTAATCGTGGGAGCGGTCTACTTTGCATTCAAGGGATAACGACGCGCAGCAGAGTCCCATCCGCGCGGTTGGCATTTTGCGGAAACGTTGACGAATGTTACTTGCTTCGTAACGAATCGGGTATTAGCTCCGTTTTATCCTCGGTATCCCCGCTATTCGCAAGCAAAACAAGTTTGCCGGCATATTGACGAATGGGGGGGGGGGGGGTCTAAA
>Ga0187863_10000207_pt1 | contig 51978 bp, 51 predicted proteins | sample June2016WEW_11_1_FD_132975 | JGI IMG/M metagenome (GOLD analysis project Ga0187863, IMG submission 132975) | Peatland microbial communities from SPRUCE experiment site at the Marcell Experimental Forest, Minnesota, USA - June2016WEW_11_10 | ecosystem: Environmental > Terrestrial > Soil >...
CGGCGACGGTCGCCCAAAGCATTGCCGAGGCAGGCAGCGTACCGCTCGCCAGCGCGCGCCGGGCGGTGCGCGGATTGCGGGCGTCGATTTTGCGATCGAGGAAGCGGTTGGCCGCCATCGCCGCCGTTCGAGCGCCAAGCACAGCCAGCGTAATCCATCCGAGTTGCGCGGGCGTTGGGAGGCCGCGCGCCGCCAGAATGGCGCCGACGTAGGCAAAGGGCAGCGCAAAGAGGGTGTGCTCGATGCGAATCTCGCGAAAGAAAAGGCCGACGGCTCTCATTTCATCAGCCGTGCGTAGGCTGCCGGCCCCTGTCCCGACCAATCGTTTGGCGAGAGCGCGCGTGCGATGGTATCGAGCCCGTAGTCGCGCCAACGTTCGCTCACGAGGCGACGCGTCTGGGCGTCCATGATCATGTCGGGCGGCCACTCGCGCGTATAACCTTCCGACGCGTCCTTGCGGGTGGCGTCGACGCCGATCTTCGTGCCGTACGCGATGCTGTAGGAGCCATGATCGAGGTCGTCGACCGGACCGGGCATCATTACGATATCGCGTTCCGGCGCGAGATTGTTGAGAACGTACCAGGCGACCTCGCGCGGATCCGCAACGTCGATATCGGCATCGACGATGACGAGAGTTCGCGTCAGCATCATCATGTGACCGAGTCCCCAGAGCGCGTTCATGACCTTTTTTGCTTGGCCCGGATAGGATTTGCGAATCGAGACGATCGCAAGATTGTGAAATCCGCCCTCGACCGGCAGATTCATGTCGACAACCTCGGGAAGCATCGCTTGCAGCAACGGCAAGAAGATACGCTCCGTCGCTTTGCCAAGCCACGCGTCCTCCATCGGCGGCCTTCCGACGACGGTCGCGGGATAAATTGGATTGCGGCGATGCGTGATGCAGGTTACGTGAAAGGTTGGATAACGGTCCGCCAAACTATAGACGCCGGTATGGTCGCCGAACGGTCCTTCCATCCGAAGGTCCTCGTTGTCGACGAATCCCTCGAGCACGAACTCGGCGTCGGCCGGAACCATCAGTTCGACGGTTTTTGCCGGCGTTAGCTCGACCGGCTTTCCGCGCAAGAAACCCGCGAATGCGAACTCGTCGAGCACGGGCGGAAGCGGTGCGGTCGCGGCGTACGTGAGCGCCGGATCGCTGCCGATCGCGACGGCAACCGGAACCGATCTGCCCCACGCGTCGGCATGCGCGCGCCCGTGTTTGTGACGTTGCCAGTGCATCCCGGTCTGCGTCGCGTTATAGACCTGCATCCGGTACATCCCGACGTTGGTACGCCCGCTTCGCGGATCTTTGGTAATCACTAGCGGCAGCGTGATGAACGGTCCGGCATCCAACGGCCACGTCGTCAAGACCGGCAACTTCGTGAGATCCGGTTGCTCGATTACGACTTCATGAACGCTGCCGTCGCGAACGATTTTCGGAATCGCGCTCGCCAGCGGGGCGAAGTGCAGCGCGCCGGTGAGTTTTTCCAACGCGGATCCAGACGGTGGTTTGAAGTCGAGGAGGGCGCGCAGGCGGTCCGCCACTTCGTCGAGGCTCTGGGCCCCTAAAGCCATCGCCATCCGCCGATGCGTGCCGAACTGGTTGGTTAGCACGGGGAACTCCGAACCTTGGACGTCGGTAAAGAGCAAGGCCGGTCCGCCGGCCTTGACGACGCGGTTGGTGATTTCGCTAACTTCTAGCCGGGGGTCGACGCTGGCCGAAATGACGTGGAGCTCACCGGCTTTGCGCAACGCGTCGACGAACGCGCGAAGCGATCGGAATGGCATAGCGCCGTCCTTATGCGCACGGTGGGCGGTATCCGCCTAGGACTAGCGCGCGGGAAAGGCTGCGACAAAACGCGCCCCGCCGTTAGAAGAGCGGTCGACCTCGACGGCGCCGCCGTGGGCGTATGCGATCCAGCGCACGATCGGGAGGCCGAGGCCCGTGCCCGAGCCGTCATTCGCACGGCGATAAAAGCGCTCGAAGACCCGTTCGCGCTCGCTGGGAGGGATGCCGTCGCCATCGTCTTCCACGACGATCTCGCAGAGGCGGCCGGCGCGGCGAGAACTGATGCGCACGCCGTGATGGGCGTGACGAATCGCGTTGTCGAGCAAGTTCACGCAGAGCTCGCGCAGACGCCGTTCGTCGCCGTCGACGATCGCACTGGCCGGCGCGACGTCGAGGCGCACGTTGCGCGCATCGGCGACCGGCTGCGTATCGCGCGACGCGAGCGTGACGATCGCCGCCAAATCGACCGGTTCGCATTGCAGCGCGCGCGGTGCCGGATCGCGGGCCAGCGTCAGCAGGTCGGTAACGACGGCCGACGCTTCCAGCGCGCTGCGTGCAATCGCTTCGAACGAAGCGCGACTCCGATCCGTAGCGTCCGCACGTGCGGCCTGCGCGACGGCCGCAATTGCCGTCAACGGAGACCGCAGCTCGTGCGCGGCATCGGCTGAGAAGCGACGCTCTCGTTCGCGCGCAGCTTCGAGCGGTGCGATGGCGGCGCGGGCCAAAAAGTACGATGCGATTGCGACGATGACGACGAGCGGCGCGTCGATTTCGGCGATCGTGAGGGCGACGCGATGCATCGCCGCCCTCAGAGCGCCGGTTCCTTCGGGCGTACCGAGCGCAGGTGCGAGCAACGACGCGTACTCGCGCGCTACAAATTCATAGGCGCCGATACTAAGGGCGGCCAAGACGCAGATGAAAACGCAGAGGTAGAGGGCAGCCGTGCGGGCGATCAAGCTTTTACGCGGTAACCGATTCCCCATACAGTCTCGATGATACCGCGTGCGCCGAGTTTTCCCAACTTTCGCCGTAACTGGCTGACGTAGACGTCGACGATGTTGCTCGAGCCGTCGAAATCGTAATCCCAGATACGCTCGACGATATGCGCGCGGGAGAGCGCAATGCCCGCGTTGCGGGCCAGGAACTCCAAGAGCCGAAACTCCGTCGCTCCCAACGCCACCGGCTTGCCCTCGTAGGTTACGCTGCGGGCGGCGAGATCCACGTGCAGCCCCCCGGCTTCGAGCACTCCGACCAGCGGGCGGTCGGCGCGGCGAAGTATCGCGCCGACGCGAGCGATAAGCTCCTCTTCGACGAACGGCTTGGCCAAATAATCGTCGGCGCCGCACTCGAGCCCGGCCACTCGGTCCTCGACTGCGTCGCGCGCAGTGAGCATGAGAATCGGCGTCTGAACTCCGGCCGCTCGAGCGTTTCGTGCAAGCGTGAAGCCGTCGATGCCGGGCAGCCCCACGTCGACGACCGCCACGTCGTAGCTGCGGCTGACCAAGTGATCGAGACCCGTTTCACCATCGGTGACGACGTTGGCCGCATAGCGTCGCGCTTCCAGCATCCGCGCAATTGAGTCTCCCACGGCGGGGTTATCTTCGACGACGAGCACTCGCATCTTCAGAGCCTCCTTAGTTCTTCAACGGTGGCGGAATCGCGATCGTGAACGCGCCGCTGAGGTACGGGTGCTGGCCCGGCGACTGAACCTCTTGCATCAGGACGCGGCACGGCGCGATCTGCACGGCCGCGTAGTAGACGAAATCGCGAGTGATATATGGATTGGCATACGCATCGTAGCGGAGGCCGAAATATGCGTGCGGGATCGGATAGTATTTTAACCGCACGTAGCCGCCTTTGGAAGACTGATTGGTCAGCAGCCCGTCGGCGTCGTGGTCGTCACCGTACCATTGCTCGGCCTGAAGATCGAAATTGTCGTAGGTGCCGTGCGCGAGCAGGCCGTAGCGTTCGTAAAGGTCGGCGAACGGCAGACGCCCCGTCGGCAAGACGCCGAGCGTTCCGCCCATGGCGGTTCCTCCGATGTCGAATTCGCCGTTGCGGCCTTGGACGAGCGTGTCCTTTAGCCACGCACTCAGTTCCGGCGTGCGCATCCAGGTCGTCTCGCCGGTCGCGACGGGTTTCCCGCCGTACGCCGCGCCCTGATAGGCCCCTACGGCCGCGACGCCGTCCACCGTCAGGTGCCCGAAGGTGCGCTCGATTTGCAAGCCCCACCGGTTTGAGGAGAGCGGCAAGTTGTTAAGTCCCACGTGCGCGCCGTAATAGCCGTATTGCTGCAGATCGTCGAGGCGTTCACCCGGCGATTGCGCGAGCGGAAGCTCGATCAGCCCGCCGCGAACGAGGGTCTGCGTGTGCGCATCGTAGCCGGCCGCAAAGAGCAAGAATACGCCGCCCGGTCCGCCGCCGGCCCCCAAGCCATAGTGGAGATACGCGGTGATCGGTCCGACGTTCGCGCTGCCCAAAATGATGCCGCCAGGTGTGAACTCGCGCGACCCCGCCGCCGGCTCCTTGTCGTATTCCATCTGATAGCGCAGTGCAAAGATCGTCGTTCCGTGCTCTGGCAACGGCAGCCGGTAGCCGTGCGAGCGAAAATAACGCCCGAACGCATTGAGTTCGGGCAGCACGCTGTGGCATTGGCCGCACTTGAAGTGGTAACGCTGCGCGAAAATCGGAATCGCTCGCGCCGGCGCACAGGCCAACACGAGGAAGAGCGCCGCAAGCCCAGCGGCCGCGACGCTACTGCGCAATGATCGCCCCCCGCATCGGCGCGCCGTAGTGGAAGTAGCAGCCGAACAAATAGGTTCCAGCCCGGTCGGCCGTAATCGTCTGCGACGACGTGCCCGCCTGGAGGGCCCCGCTGGTGAATCCGCCCGAGAGGGTACTGCCGCTCTGCGTTGTCGCGCTCTGCCCGAACGGGGAGCCGGGGGGGAACTGCGTGGGAACTCCGGGGGGCGTGATCTCGGTCCCCGTGTGCGCGAAGCTATCGGTGTTCGTGAAGTGAAACTGCGAGCCGACGGGCACGGTCGTGATCGCCGGCGTAAAGCCGCCGCTTAAACCATACGGCGTCTGCACGGGCTGACTCAGCGTCAGGTTGATGTCGATCGTTACTCCGCCGGAGCCGCCGGAGGATGTCGGAATGCCTCCCGCGGTGCAGGCGGCGAGCAGCATCAGGGCAAGCGTCGTCCAGGCCCGTCGTTTCATGCGTGCGTCCTCCAACGTCCCGTACGAAGTCCGTCCAGGATGTCGTCCTGCGTTGCGCTCGAGGCCAAGAGCGTTTGCGCGAGATTGCCTTCGGGACTGAGGGCGTAGATGAACGTCGTGTGACGATCGTCGGAATCGTGCTTTCCTTCAATCGAGATGACGCCGAACACGCGCATCACAGCGTGTACGTCCGAGCGCGAACCTCCCGCGATGATCCAATGGCGTGGGTCCGCATTGAATCTTCGCGCCAGCTGGCGCATCGTTTGCGGCGAATCGTGCTCCGGATCCAAAGTAATCGTCAGCAGTCTTGCCGCAAGACGGTCGTGCTCGATGCCCTGCGCGGCCTCCGCGAACTGCGCGTTGATCAACGGGCAGGCGTCGGTGCAGTGCGCCGAGACGAACGTCACTATCAACGGTTCTCCACGCAGCGACGAGAGCGTAAAGCGATGCCCGCGTTGGTCGATCAGCTGCGGCTCGCGTTGCGTCAGAGCGGGGCGCGCCTTTCTTACGGGGGGCGTGTATCCGCCGGGGCCCGGAGATGCCGTCGGCCCTGGCGTTGCGCCGGCCACGACCTGGATGATGTCGCGCATACTGAACTCAATGTAGTGGTATGCGCAGCCGATGAGATAGATGCCCGGATTGCTCAGCTTGACTTTAACGCTGCTGCCGGGATTGAGCGAGCCGCTCGCATAGTCCGCGCCGAGGACTCCGTTTCCGCTTGGGGAGAACGAAAGGCTGGGATTTTGCGGCCAGTTCGGCGGCGGCGTACCGCCTACTCCGATAACGTTGAGCGTATGCGGACTCGTCGTCGACAGATTGGTAATCGTCACCGTTGCACCGGGCGGAAACGCCATGATTTGCGACGTCTGCTCTTGCGTGTATCCGCTGACGCTTCCCCAGACGGGATCGTTTTCAACGCCGATCTTCCCGGTTGGGATGCCGACCCCGATTCCGCCTGAAGGGAACGGTGAAGGCTTCCCGCCTCCACCGCTCATGCTTTCGAGCCCTCCGCCGTTGGTACACGCCGCAGCTGCGGCGAGCGCGACGAACGCGAGAGCGATCGAGAGTTTTGGCGACTTCACCGAGGCGGCGCCGTGCCTTCTGGGCCCGGCGTTGCGTTCGTCTTGACGACTAGCACGGTGTGCATACCTGAACTGTAGTGGAAAGCGCAGCCAATCAAATAGATGCCGGCTTTCCCCAACTTTACGGTCACCGATTTGCCCGGTGAAATGGCGCCGCTGGCATAACCTTTTCCGAATTTGCCGCCTGAAGCAGCGACCGGGAGGTTTGGATTCTGCGGGAAGTTTGCCGGTGGCTTCTTAATTTTTTCAACGTAGTCGAGCGTGTGCGAGACGGAATTCGAAAGGTTCATCAGCGTAATTTTGGTACCGGGCGGGAAGCCGAGGGCTTGGGCATAGTTCGATTGCGTGAATCCGCCCAGCGTAGCTGTCCAATAGGTATCGTCGACCGTTCCGACGCCTTCGCCCGGCAGTTCTTCGCCGATGGTGTCCTTCGGCAGCGTTGCGGTGATCGCTATGCTTTTGCTGAAGGAAGGAAGCGCGAAAGAGTTTCCGCCGGCCTGGCTCGCGTCGCGTCCGGCGCAGGCGGCGAGTGCGGCGGCGGCAACCGCCAATGAGAGAGCGGCAATTCGTTTTGACATGGAACCTCCAAAAAGCTTGCTTTGTGCTGGTATCCTAACGGGGCCTGATGAAGAAAGTCTAAAGGCCGTCGCTCGCTCCTAGGGAGCCGGGATCGAATCGCGGGCGGCCGCAGCAATATTTTGCAGGGCGGGGTCGCCCGCTGCATCGACCGTCGCTTGCTGGAACTCGTTTCTTGCCGCGCCGTGCTCTCCTTCCCGCAGCAGAACGACGCCGAGCGCGAATCTCGCGCGGGCGTAGGCCGGCGCGAGCGAAAGCGCCGTACGCAGCTCGCGTTCCGCGGAGTCGTAGCGCCCGAGACGTTCTTCCGCCAAAGCGAGATCGTAATGCGCAACCGCATAGGACGGGTTGTTGCGAAGAAGCTTTCCGAAGTCTTCGCGAGCGGTGACGGCATCGCCGCTGCGCAGCGCGACGATGCCGCGTGAGTAGAGCGCGCGCGCCGAGTCCGGGTCCAGCGCTACGTAGCGATCGGCGACCTGGCGCGCTTGCGCAAGATCGCCGCGAGCGATCTCGACGGAGACAAGATTCGCCATCGCCGCCAGGAAGGCGGGATCGAGCGCGATAGCGGCGCGCAGTTCCACTGCGGCGTCGTCATACTGGGCGAGGTTAGCGTAGGCGATTGCAAGATCGTAGCGCGCGGTCGAACCTTTTGGTTCGGGTGGACTTAGGGCGACGATGCGTTTGAATTCGGAAACGGCAGAGGTCCAGTCGCCGCGAGCTTCGGCATCGATTCCGAGTCTAAAGCGCTCCTCGACCTCGCGTTGCGTGGCCAAAGCGCGCAGCGAAGGCATGGAGGTGGTTCTCGGAAGCGGCCGTTGCGGCGAATAGGTCTGTGCCGCTGCTGCAGCCGCCATGAGTCCCCAGATGATGGTGACGGCCAACAGCGCACGCATCGGTCACGGACTACCGGAGCCGCGAGGTAACCCGGCTTCATGCCAGCCGGCGGATGCGGCCGACCGCTCCGGCTTGCATTCCCAGCCGACGCGGCCCGCCGAAGTAATTGGCCCGAGCAACGAGGGGGCCACTGAAGGCACGAGCGCTCCGGTGAGCGCATCTTCCAGCGAGGCGGCGCCGGCCACGGCGAAGCGCCCGCAAATCAAGAGAAGGGCGAGCAGCGCTGCGACGAGGACTGGGCGGACGAGGCTTCTTGACACTACTCCTATCATAGCCGAAAGTCTAAAGAATCCGTGAATCGCCGGCTGATGTGCGCGACGGCGCTCCTGATGACCACGTTGGTTGCGCGACCGGCGCTAGCTCAAATGCCGTTGGTCGTCGGCGCCGTGAGGGATCAGCGCGGGGTTGCCGTAGCCGGAGCCGCGGTCCTCGGGAATCGAGGTAACCAAGCGCCTCTCCGCACGACGACGGACGCGCAGGGTACCTTCGTGCTCGCGGCCTCGGGGGTCGGTTCGGTCCTCGTTACGTGCCGCTACTGCAGCCCGGCGGCCGTCGCCGTACGCTCCGGAGAGCCGGTCGTCGTGATCGTCCAGCGTTACGACGCGCTGGCCGCGGACTCGCCCTCCCCGAGCGATCTCGAAAACCTGCCGTACGCCCACATCGAGTCGGCATTGGCGCTCCGCCCGTTTACCCTGCTCCAACAGAGCGTCGACCCTTACCCCGGTTCCCGCTTGAGCGATCGAGGACTTTCGCCAAGCGGCTCGCTGCTGCTCGACGACGGGGCCGCCAACTACGATATCGTCAATGGGAGTTCGCCGTACGAACTCGTGCCGGCGCAGTACGAACGAACCGCAACGCTGAGCGACGCCAGCAATGCGTATCTCTATGGGGACCAGGCCGGCGGCGGCACGGTGACTGCAAATCCTTTCGGAAGCGACGCGAACTGGCAGGTGGCGACGCTTGGAAGCGATGCGATCGCGCGCGCGCAGGCCGGGTCGGATGATCTCGGGGCCGTCCTCGGATCGTTTAGCAACGACGAGGAGTCGCGCCAACGCGCAGATCTTTCGGCGAGCTTCTCCCCGAGTGCCGGTCAATCGCTGGCAATCGCGGCCGGCAGCGAACAAGGGCGAACGTTTACATCGGGGACATCGCAATATGCCGGCAGTTTTTCCTTTGCCGACGCGACGTTCGCCGATCCGCAACTCGCGAACTTGTACGTTTCGGCGGTACTCGATCGCGGCAACTACGCGGTCGGCACGGGCGTAAATGCGTCGACGGCGGCTTGGTCGGACTCGGGGTTCAATATCGGCGTTCGCTCTGCCGGCGCGGTCTCGGCGTTTGCGGATCTCGGCATTCGCTCCTCGACCGGATTCTATTCCCAGCCGGGGTTGTACTACCCGCTGTACGTCGGCGCGGACCTGACGCAGACGCGAGCCGACGCCGGAGTGAATGCCAGCGGTCGAGATTACGACGTGACTGCCGGCGTCGGAACGTTTTGGATCGATTATGCCGGCGGCACGACCGGAGTTTCGGAGCCTGCAAAAGCCACGCTCGCGCTCCCTTCAATCCAGGTGCAGCTCTTTCCGAATCAAAGGTGGAGCGTCGATCTCCAGGACAGCGGTTCTTTCACGCTCCCGACCTTCGTCGATGAATATGCGTACTCCGGAGCGGTGAACGGGGTCGAGTACGACCGCAACGCGCTGCTCGCGGAGGCGGTCACGTATACCGACCAATCGCGCTTACGAGTATCGCTCGAGCAGGCGACACAGCGCGTGGGCGGCGCATCGTCGGGCACGATTAGCTCCGCGGGTCTTTCCGCGATCTGGCAGGTGGCGCCGGCAATCGTGCTTCGCGCCTGGACGATGCACGTGACCGACACCGTCCCGGCCTACGCAGAGACGACGGCGTACGACGGAAACATGGCTCCCACCGTCAACGCGTTTTGGTTAACCTACAACCTCAACGGCGGGATCCGGCTCGATACGATTTACCGGCGAGACTTGCTCGATGGGGCGCCGTTCTATCACGTGGATGGCGATCTCTCAGGGCCGATCGTGAATTCGCTTCGCTGGTATTCCGGCGTTGAGGACCGGATGCGGCGAACCTTCCTCGACGTGGGTCTGCGCTTCGGCGGTCAGTGACGGCTAGGCGGCGTTGTCGCCGCCTGCCGTCATTGCGTTTTACTCCTCGTCGTGCCGTCCATGGGGGCGGCGGCGCCGGCGCATCGGCGGAGCGCCTGGTGCATCGGCGGCAGGAGGCCCTGCGGGAGCCGCAACCGGGGTGGGAGCATCGCGCGGGGTCGGAGCATCGCGCGGAGCGCGAGGCGCGCGCGGCGTGAACTCACCGTTGCCCGAACCGCCTCCCAGAAGCGCCTTTCGCGACAGGTTGACGCGGCCTTGGCCGTCGATCTCCATGACCTTCACCATGATCTCGTCGCCGAGCTTGACGACGTCTTCGACTTTATCGACGCGATTGTGAGCGAGCTGACTGATGTGCACGAGCCCGTCCTTACCGGGCAGGATCTGCACGAACGCGCCGATCGGGATGATGCGCACGACCGTGCCGAGATAGGTTTCGCCGACCACGATCTCTTTCGTGAGATTTTCGACGATCTGCCTGGCTTTGTCGCCGGAAGCGCCGTCGAGCGAGGTGATGAAGACGCTGCCGTCGTCCTCGATATCGATCTTCTCGACGCCCGTGTCGGCGATGATCTTGTTGATGATCTTGCCGCCGGGTCCGATGACGTCTTTGATCTTGGCAGGGTCGATCTTAACCACGATCATGCGCGGCGCGTACTGCGAGAGTTCCTCGCGCGGACCGGCGATCGTTTCGGCGAGTTTGTCGATGATGAAGTGGCGGGACTTTCGCGCCTGCTCCATGGCCTCGCGCATGATCGCAATCGTGATGCCCTGCACTTTGATGTCCATTTGAATCGCGGTGATGCCCTTCTTGGTCCCCGCGACTTTGAAGTCCATCTCGCCGAGGGCATCTTCGAGCCCCTGGATATCCGTGAGCACGGCGTACTTGTCGCCTTTGAGGATCAACCCCATCGCCACGCCGGCGACGTGCTCGCGAATCGGCACGCCTGCATCCATCAGCGCGAGCGTCGAGCCGCAGACTGAGGCCATCGACGAGGAACCGTTGGACTCGAGCACTTCGCTCATCAGGCGTAACGTGTACGGAAAGTCTTCCTTGGCCGGAAGAACGGCTGCAAGCGCGCGTTCGGCAAGGTAGCCGTGACCGATCTCGCGCCGGCCGGGACCGCGCATCGGCCGTGTCTCGCCGACCGAATACGGCGGAAAGTTGTAGAAGTGCATGTAGCGCTTGTTTTCCAACGCCATGATGCCGTCGAGACGTTGCGCGTCGCTAGTCGACCCGAGCGTTGCCGCGGTAAAGACCTGCGTCTGACCTCGGGTGAAAATGCCCGAGCCGTGGACGCGCGGCACGTAGTGAACTTTGCACCAGATGGGACGAATCTCGTCGGGCTTGCGTCCGTCGGGACGGATGTGCTCGTCAACGACCATGGTGCGAAGCTCCTCTTCTTCCATCGTCTTGACGATCTTCGCAAACTCTTTGCCGGCCGTCGGCAGCTCGAGCAGCGCCTTAACGGCTTCGTCTTTCTTGCCGCAACGCTCCAGCGCTTCGTTAACCGTAATCGCCGCGAAGGCCGTTTCACGCTTCTGCTTGTCGACGACGCGCATCGCGGAGGCAACGTCTTTGGCAAACGCCTTGCGCACCCACTTGTCGAGCGCCGGATCGAGTTTTGCCACGGGAAACTCGCGCTTGGCCTTCCCGGCTTTTTTCGCGAGTTGGTCGATCGCCTTGACGATCTTGCGAATCTCGGCATGCGCGAACTCAACGGCGCCCAGGAAGTCTTCCTCAGCGATCTCCTTGCCCTCGCCCTCGACCATCATGACGGCGTCGGCCGTCCCGGCGATCACGATGTCCATGCCGCCGGTTTCGTACTCGGGAAGCGTTGGATTGCAGACGTAGTTGCCGCTCTCGTCGCGTCCGACGCGAACCGCCGCAACGGTCTTATCGAAGGGAATATCGCTTAGCGCGAGCGCCGCGCCCGCGGCGCATACGCCCAGCACGTCCGCATCGAGCTCCGGATCGACCGAGAGCACGGTGGCGACGATTTGGATGTCGTTTCGGAAGCCGTCGGGAAAGAGAGGGCGGATTGGGCGATCGATCTGTCGCGAGCTGATCACCGCATGCTCTGAGGGACGCCCTTCGCGCTTGATGTAGCCCCCCGGAATCTTTCCGGCGGCGTACATTTTCTCTTCGAAGTCACAGGTGAGGGGGAAGAAATCGATCCCTTCGCGGGGCTTTTCGGAAGCGGTCACGGCACAGAGCACGACGTTTTGGTCACCATAACGAATCAGCGCGGAGCCGTTTGCTTGCTTCGCAAGTTCGCCGGTTTCTATGACCATCGTGCGCCCGCCGACCGTCAAAGTAACGGATTCGGGCACAGTTTCTCCTAATTTTCTATCTTAATTGTTTTTGATTAACCGCGCCGGATTCGGTTTTTGCCCTGGGGCGCCCTGCCCGGGCAGGCTCTGCGGGCCGTAGGGTCCGGCACGCTACGGCTGGTATAACGGCTCCCATGCATAGCCTTACCGCCGAGAACTTGACCGATTTAAAGCTCAAGGCCAACGACGTCCGCCAGGGCATCATTCGCTCGCTGCTGGCGGCCGGTTCGGGGCATTCGGCCGGCCCGCTGGACATGTCGGACGTCTTTACAGCGCTCTACGGGCATTTGATGCGGCACGATCCGTCCAATCCGGAGTGGCCCGACCGCGATCGGCTGCTCCTCTCGTGCGGACATATTGCGCCCGTCCGTTACTCGGCGATGGCGAACTTCGGGTATTTTCCGGTTGAGGAACTGCTGACGCTGCGTAAGTTCGGTTCGCGCCTGCAGGGGCACCCGGAACGCGTAACGCTTCCGTCGGTCGAGACGACGTCCGGTCCGCTGGGTGAAGGCCTCGCACAGGGCGTCGGAATGGCGCTCGGAGCGAAGATGGACGGCAAGGACTTTCACGTCTGGGTCGTTACGTCGGATGCCGAGCACCAGTGTGGACTGCATTGGGAAGCCGTGCTGACCGGCGCGAAGTTCAAACTGGACAACCTGACCGCAATCGTCGATCGCAACTTCATTCAAATCGACGGCAGCACGGAGGACGTCATGCCGCTCGAGCCCTTTGCGCAAAAATATCGCGCATTCAACTGGGAAGTCTTCGAATGCGACGGCAACGATATCGCGGAGTTCATCGCGACGGCGCAGCGCGCGCGGAGCTACAAAGGCAAGCCACAAGTCATCATCGCCAACACGATTCCGGGAAAGGGCGTGTCCTACATGGAGGGCGACTATCTCTGGCACGGCAAGCCGCCCAACGCGGCGCAGGCCGACGAGGCTTTGCGTGAGCTGGCGGCCGAGCGCGAACGGATTCTCGCCCATGAGTAGCGGAGCGCCGGTTCTCGACGCGGCCGCGCAACGCATGCACTTGGCCGACTATCGCGCCAGCGATCTCAAGATGGTCCCGACGCGCAACGGCTTCGGCGAAGGGTTGATCGAGGCCGGCTCGCGCAGTCGCGAGGTGCTCGGCATCTGCGCCGACCTCTCCGAATCGACGCGATTCGAAGGCTTCAAGAAGGCGCATCCCGAGCAGTATATCGAGATCGGCGTCTCCGAGCAGATGCTCGTCGCGATGGCGGGCGGGCTTGCGGCGGTCGGAAAAACTCCGTGGATCGCGAGCTACGCAATGTTCAATCCGGGACGCTCGTGGGAGCAAGTGCGCACGATCATGGCGCTCAACGAAACCAACGTCAAGATCGCAGGCGCGCATGCCGGCGTTTCCGTGGGTCCCGACGGCGCGACGCATCAAGCGATCGAAGACATCGCCATCATGCGCGTCATCCCGCACATGACCGTCGTCGTGCCGTGCGATTCAGTTCAAACGAAAAAAGCGACGATCGCGCTATCCGAGATGTGGGGGCCGGTGTATTTGCGCTTCGGCCGCGAGAAGTCGGCCGTCATCACGACCGGCGAAACGCCGTTTGAAATCGGCAAGGCGCAGATCTTCCGCGAAGGCGGCGACGTCGCCATCGTTGCCTGCGGCATTCTGGTATACAATGCGTTGATTGCCGCCGATCGGCTTTCCGCGCAGCATGGCATCGAATGCCGCGTCGTCAACAACCACACCGTCAAGCCGATGGACGAGGGCGCAATCGTCGACGCTGCGCGCAGCTGCGGCACGATCGTCACCGTCGAAGAGCACCAGCGCCAGGCCGGCATGGGATCGCGCGTCGCCGAGATTCTCGCGCAGCACCATCCGGTGCCGATCGAGTTCATCGGCGTCGACGACCGTTTCGGACAATCCGGCGATCCCTTCGAGCTGGTCGAGTATTACGGGATGGGGGCGGACTCGATCGCCGAAGCCGCCCGTCGCGCTCACTCGCGCAAGAAGTAGTCCGAACGCTGCTAGCGGCGGAGTCCTAGGTCTGCGATAAGCGAGCGATAGCGCTCGAGGTCCGTCGTGTGCAGATAGTTCAATAAGCGGCGACGTTGCCCGACCTGTAAGAGGAGGCCGCGCCGGCTGTGATGATCCTTTTTGTGAATCTTGAGATGCTCGGTGAGCGAGTTGATCGATGCGGTCAGGACTGCGATCTGCACCTCGGCCGATCCGGTGTCGTTGGACCCGCGGCCGTACTTGGCGGCTATCTCCGCCTTGCGTTCCTTGCTGAGAGGCACGAATGAAACTCCTTTTACAGGATAGTCTCGCTCGGGTACAGAGTGGTAACCGTCCCGGCGACCGGCTTAGGATAGCAAAGGCTCGAGGGCAGCGCAAGGTGAGAAGCCGCGGGCGGAAAAGCCGCTACTGCATGGATTTAGGGATTAAAGGACGCTGCGCGCTCGTATTGGGCGCTAGCTCTGGGCTCGGCGAGGCAATCGCCCTGTCGCTCGCGCGCGAGGGGGTAAGGCTTGGTCTGGCGGCGCGCCGGCTCGATCGGCTCGACGAGGTCGCGGCACGAGCGAAGGAGCTGGGCGCCCCCGAAGCGCGTGGATTTGCGCTCGACCTGCATGACGCCGGGTCGATCTCCGCGATGCACGCGGCTTTCCGCGACGCCTTCGGCGATGCCGACATCGCAATTCTCAACGGAGGGGGCCCCAAAGCGGGACGGTTGACGGAGCTTCCCTTGGGCGACTGGGACGCCGCCTACGGTCTGTTGCTGCGCGGAATGTTGCAGCTGCTCGATGCGATCGTGCCGCCGATGCGTGCCCGCGGCTGGGGCCGCATCGTGGCGCTGACGTCCACTTCCGTGAAGCAGCCGATCGATTCGCTCGCACTCTCCAACGCCTTTCGCAGCGCGCTAGTCTCGGCGTTGCGAACGCTTGCCGTCGAGGTTGCGCGCGATGGCGTGACGGTCAACTCCATCGCGACCGGACGCATCGAAACGGCGCGCCTCCGGGCGCTTTACGGCAATGACGAGGCGAAGTTGCTCGCGGCGGCGAGCGAGGTGCCGATGGGCCGTATCGCTTCACCGGAGGAGTTCGCGCCAATGGCCGTCTTCCTATGCTGTGCCCCGGCAAGCTACGTGACGGGGCAAACCATCTCGGTCGATGGCGGCCTCACCCGCGGCCTCTTCGGGTAACCTCGACCAAAGGTAGGCTTCGGGACGGCGCGAATCAACCGGCCGATATGCAGGGAGTGGATGGAAAGCGGGTAGCCGCACTGATCGGCGACGGGTTTGAAGAGGTCGAGCTGGCGGAACCGCGGCGCGCGCTCGAGGAGGCAGGCGCCATCGTAACGATCGTCGGCATCGACGAGCGGGCGCGGCAGCGCATCCGCGGTAAGCGGGGGCTCGACGACGGTGCGAGCCTAAAGGCCGAGGAGCTGATCGGGGATTGCACCGGCGAGGATTTCGACGCGCTGCTCATCCCGGGCGGGACGTCGCCCGACCGTATACGCATGGACCGCGAAGTGCAGCGCTTCGTGCGAGAGTTCGACGTACTCAAGAAACCGACGTTCTCGATCGGCCACGGGGCGCAAGTGCTCATTTCGTCGCAGCTGGTTCGTGGCCGGCAGGTCACCGGCGTCCACTCGATCGCCGACGACATCCGCAACGCCGGCGGTCTCTACCGCGATCAGCCGACCGTCACGGACTCCAACTGGGTCTCGACGCGCGGCGCCGAGGATCTGCCGCAGTTCAATCGTGCGATGCTCGAAAAGCTCGCGACGGCAGTCCCCGCGCAACCCGTCGTCTAGATTCCCTAAATCGGGTCGAATCTCGCGAGCGTTTCGCCGTACTGGCGAAGTGCGAGGAAGGCGACGATAACGCAAAACGCTAGTTCTGCCGCGTAGCTGTGCGCGACGACCGCGAGAGCGTACGCGCCGCCGCTGGTTGCAAACGCCAGCAGCACGTACAACGCTCGCGTCGCGCCGCGGCGAGTTGTCGCGGAAAGGGCCGTTAGCGCGCAGGCGATAGCCGCGGGAGGCACCACGAGCAGGGTGGCCGCGACGTCCGGCGCGCCGCGCGCGAACTGCGTGGCCGCGAAGAGCAGCGTTGCGAGCGTGGCGGCGATGCAGGGAACCAGCGCCTTTGCGCGTGCGAGTTCGCGCCCAAACAGCGGCGCGCTCTGCTCGCAGCGATCGAGATGCCGATGGCGCCCAGGAGTCTGATCCAACGCAATGACAATTCCCACCAGCGAGCAGAGGAAGAGCGGCGCGGTCAGGCCGGCGGGCGCAGCGAGCGCGACCAGCACCGCACAACCGCACGAGTACGCAACGAGACGGCGCGAAACGTAGAGCCGCGCCTCCAACATGCCGGCAAATGCGCGTCCCGTCATGTAAAGGCCGCGGCGTTTGAAGGCTGCGCGTGCGTCGAAAACAGCGCGCGCCCTTCGACGGCGCGCAGAATCTGCACGGCGTAGGCCGGTTGCGGCCGATCAAGGACGATCAGCTGCGGCGATGCGACCAGCGCGCCGATCAAGGGATAAGAAAAGGCTTCGTGCATGCCTTCGAGACGCTCGCAGAGGAGGCGCGCGTCGGCCTGCGCCGCGGTCGCGTCGATATTCCACAGTGCCGCTCGATAGGCGATGTAGCGGGGAAACTCTCCCTCGTCGAGCTGGAGTGGTTCGTGCGGCACGAAGCCGGCGAGCCGCTTGCAGTGGACCGATTGCACCCGGGGATCGTAATCGCCGATGAGCACGCTTCCGGTCGTCGCCTTTGCGATGCCGGCGGCCATCAGTGCGACGATTGTCGCCTCTTGCGAAGTTGAGAAGGCCAACGCGACCCGCCCGCCTGCCTCGAGATCGAGCGTCAGCGGCCCGGCGCGCGCCGTGGCATTGGCGAAGGACGCATCCCTCATGCGTAAGAGCGGCATCGCGGCAAGAGCATTCCACGCTTTGCGCCAACACCACTACTCCGTCGTGCTTTCCAACACTGCCGTCGCGCAAAAGCTTCTCGAAATTCGCACGCTCATGGAGCTGGCGGGAGAGTCTTTCTATAAGTACACCGCCTACGAAAGGGCGGCCGCTTCGGTCGAGAACGCTGCGCCGCTTTCCGACTTGGTCGCCGCGGACGAACACCTCAAGCTGCCCGGAGTCGGTAAGACGATCGGGGGAGTCATCGAGCAACTGGTCCAAACCGGAACGGCCGATCAGTTAGAGGAGCTCTTCGCTCGCTTTCCCCCGACGCTGCTCGAAGTGCTCGGCGTTAGCGGGATCGGTACCAAAACGGCCGGCCTGCTCTTTTCAGATTATGGAATTGCTTCCCTGGCCGACCTGGAGGCGGCGATCGCGGCCGGAACGCTGCTTGGGGTGCCGCGCTTAGGAAGTAAGACGATCGAGAAATGGAAGCGCGGCATCCTCGCCTACCGCGGCCGCCAGCGCCGCACGCCGCTTCCGCAGGCCTTGACCATCGCCAACGAGGCCGTTGCCTACCTGCAAAAGGGACCGCCGCTCGAGCGTCTCTCCTTCGCCGGGAGTCTGCGCCGCTGCGAGGTGACCGTCGGCGATGTCGATATCGTCTGCACGTCGCATCATGCCGGCGACGTCGTTGCGCATTTCGCCCGCTGGGCGCGGGCCGAAGCGGTTCTTGCCGAGGGCCCGACCAAGGCCAGCATTTGGTTGAGCGGCGGCCTGCAAATCGATCTGCGCGTGCTGCCCGACCACCTTTATGGAAACCTCTTGCAACATTTCACCGGATCTCGCGAGCACAACATCAAGCTGCGCGAATACGCGGTCCGCAAGAGTCTGCGCGTGAGCGAGAACGGCATCCTGAATCTCGAGACCGGCGACGTGACGGCCTGTGGCGACGAACCGTGCGTCTACGCGACGCTGGGCATGCAGTACATTCCGCCCGAGCTGCGCAGCGGGCTCGACGAAATCGACATGGCGCTCGACAACGCGATTCCGGTGCTGGTCGAGAGCGGCGATCTGCGAGGCGACTTTCACATGCACACGACGTACAGCGACGGCGATGACACGCTCGCAGCGATGATTGCGGCTGCCGCCGCGCGCGGGTACGAATATCACGCGATCAGCGACCATTCCGGCGGACGCGGCCGCTTCGGCATGGATCCTGAAGCCGTGCGTGCTCAACGTAAAGAGATCCGCGCTTTGAGCGAGCGCTATGGCATCCAGACGCTCTGCGGCAGTGAGGTCGACATTCTGCCCGACGGTTCGCTCGACTACGACGATGCCGTGCTCGCGGAGCTCGACATCGTGATCGGTTCGGTGCATAGCGCCGTTCGACAGGGTCGCGAGGAGATGACGGCACGCCTCATTCGCGCCTGCGAAAACCCGTATGTGAATATCATCGGCCATCCGACCGGGCGGCGGTTCGATGGTTTTCCCGGTTACGAGTTCGATTACGATGCCGTCTTCGCAGCCGCGGCGCGCACGGGCACGGCGATGGAAATCGACGGGCAGGCAGCTCGGCTCGATCTTCCGGCGGCGCTGGCACGAAGGGCCAAAAGCTTCGGCGTAACGTTCTCGCTCGATAGCGACGCGCATCGCACGGGCGACCTTGCGGCAACGCAGTTCGCCGTCGGGCAGGCGCGCCGCGCAGGCCTGGTTGCCGCGGACGTTCTCAATGCGCAACCGTTAGACGACGTGCGCGCGTTCGTCGCTCGAAAGCGCCTGGCCGGGTGATCGAAAGCCTTCGCTTCACCACTCCCGACGGAGCGATCGCCGGCGCCCGCGTCGCTGGGGCGCGCGCGCTCTCGACCTCGACTGCACTGGTTTTTGTGCACGGTGTCGGTTCGACTGCTGCGATCTGGGACCGGCAGCTCGAAGCATTTGGATGCGAGTTGGCGTGCGTCGCGATCGAACTGCGCGGCAACGGCGCCGTCAAACCGGATCCCGAACCGTCGGTGATTACCCGCGCCGGCTTTGCGCAGGACGTTATCACGGTGCTCGACGCGCTGCAGATCGAGCACTTCACGCTGGTTGGCTGCAGCCTCGGCGGCGTCGTTGCGCTCGAGCTGTATACGCGCGTGGGGACACGCTTCGACGCCATGGTTACACTCGGGAGTTTTGCACGGTATCCCGACGGCGAGCGGGTGGCCGAGGGCATCATTGCGGCGGTCAGCGACGCCGGCAGCATGCCGGTCTTCGCGCAGCGGCGCGCCGCGCAACTCGGTTTGCCGCCGCAGCGAATGGAAGAAACTATCGAACAAATGGCCTGCAAGTCGGTACCGTCGTACATTGCATCGACGAAGGCGACGTGGACGGGCGATTACACCGGGATGCTTTCGTCCATTGTCGTCCCGGCGCTGGTCGCATACGGCGACCGCGACCCGGTGGTGCCGCTCCCGCTCTCCGAGGAGCTGGCCGCGGGAATCCCCAGCGCGCAGTTGGCGGCCGTCGAAAATGCCGGCCACGTCGCCAATGCCGACAATCCGGCGGCCTTCGACGAGATTCTCAGGGATTTTCTGACTCGGCTCGATTTCATTTGATGAGGCGAGCGCGTTATCTCTGGGCGATCGCCCTGCTCGTTACTCTCGGCGCCGCCTCCGAACCGCAACCCGGCGGCGCGCCCTGGACCGACGCGAAGATCGCACGCTTGCGCGAAAAGGTTGATGCGGCACTCGAAGCGCCGGCGTTACGGGGCGCCTACGTCGGGCTGCTTGCAATCGACACCCTTCGCGGTACACTGCTGTATTCGCGCAACGCGGATGACGAGTTTACGCCGGGTTCGACCTTCAAGCTGCTCGTGGGATCGGCGGCGTTGCAGGATCTCGGTCCGGATTTTCGATTCGTAACGACGCTCTCGAGCGACGTGCCGCCGAAGGACGGCGTCGTCTCTGGCAATCTGTACCTGCACGGCGGCGGCGATGCGCATTTGAGGGTCGCCGGTCTGCGCGCGGCGGCGCTCGCCGCTTACCAGACCGGCATCCGGCGCGTGGACGGCGCGATCATCGTGGACGACTCGCACTACGATACCCAACATTTTGCACCGGGGTGGACGGTGGACGACCTTCCTTATGAATATGGCGCACTCGTAAGCGCGCTCGAGCTGGAAGACGGTGTGGTGCACGTGTACGTCTCTCCAGGCGCCGTTGTGGGGGCACCGGTGAAACTGCGCGTCGAGCCTGCGAGCGGCGCTTTCACGGTCGAGGACCGCGCGGTCACGGGAGTCGCGCGCTCCGAGGACACGACCGATGTTGTCCGGTCGCTCGGCTCGCAAAGGATCGAAATCGTCGGAAGCTATCCGGCCGGGGCGCCGGAATCGGACGATCTCGAACCGAGCGTCCCGGACCCCGAGCTGTATGCGGGCGACGTGCTGCTGCGCGCGTTGGGCGATGTGGGAATAACCGTTGCAGGCGGGGTCCGCGATGGCGTCGCCCCGCGCAGCGCTCGACTTCTTTGGAGACTCGAGTCCGCGGCGATGCCGCAGCTGCTCTCGGAGTTTTGGCTGCCCAGCGATAATCTGATGGGCGAGCTCTTCCTAAAAGAACTCGGCGCCGCTCGTTCGGGCGAGCCGGGTAGCTTCGCAAGCGGCATCGCCGTCGAGCGCGAGTACCTGCAGTCGATCGGTATCGACCCGGCCACGCTATCGATCGTGGATGGCTCCGGACATTCGGCTTACGATCGCATCACGCCGCGCGATCTCGTTACGATTCTGCAGAGCGATTGGAACGGCGCGCACCGTTCGACAATAATTGATGCGCTGCCCGAAGCCGGCGTCCGCGGCACCTTGAAGAACGCCTTCCCGGGAACTTCCCTCGACGGAAAAGTTTTCGCTAAGACCGGAACGCACCGGCATGCGCGCACGCTCTCCGGTTTCCTCCAGACGGGCGATCACGGCCCGGTAACGTTTTCGTTGCTCATCAACGATTGGCTCGGGGACGATCGTCCTGGTGGCTCCCCGCAACTGCGCCAGGCGCAAGCTGCGCTGTTGTCGGCGTTCGTTGGAGGACCGCTATAACTCGTTATCGCGTAGGCAGCGCAGTGGGAAGGGTAGCCGTAACCGCATTCGATTGGATCGCGGCCCTGTCTGCGCAGTGCGAAACGGGCGCAGGGTCGGGGCTTATTTGTCCGGGGATGGCATGGAGCGCCCAGCAGCTGCCGTTGAGCGAACAATAGCAGAAGTCGAGCGCGATGGCATGCTTGGCCATTGCTCCTAAGGGCACGGTAAAGGGCAATGAGATCTTCAGCAGCGTCCGCGATTCGCCAGGACGAAGCGTCGACGAGGGCGCTATCGAGCTCATCGTAATCGTCGCGTTGGCGGCCGATCCGGCCTCGACGGCGGCCTTCGCGCGAAAAAAGAGTCCTCGTAAGTCCGGATCGCGCTCGATCGCATCGAGGTAGTCGTTCCAAGCGCGGACCTTCCGGCCGTCGACGGAGAGTTGAGCCGACCGGACCAATGCGGGACCGACCCCGTCATTAGAGACTTCGATCGTTTCGCCACTCGCACTGTAGGTCGTCCCCACGCTCAAATACGGCCAGATCGCTGCGGCAAACTCGTCCCCAATGACGCGCGTTTGATAGATCAGCGCTGCCGCGGTGACGGCGCTGATCACCACGGCGGCGATCGCCATGAAGAAGTCTAAGCGAAAGGCTCGGTCGTTCATAGAACTCTCTCCGGCGCGGTGTAGACATTCGCGCGGGTGCCGCGTAAGAATCCCACCAGCGTTACGTTGAATTCGCGCGCCAGATCGACCGCGAGACTGCTCGGCGCCGAGACTGAAGCGACGATTGGAATCCCGGCCATCACGCTCTTTTGCAAGACTTCGTAGCTCGCGCGGCCGCTGACGACGAGCACGCATCCTGCAAACGGTAAGCGCCCATTGAGCAAGCCCCAGCCGACGATCTTGTCGACGGCGTTGTGGCGCCCGACGTCTTCGCGGACGACGAGCGCTTCGCCACGCTCGTCGAAGAGCGCGGCCGCGTGCAGGCCGCCGGTTGACGCGAAGACGCGCTGCGCTTCCTGCATTCGCGCCGGCAACTGGTAGAGCAGGCTCGCGGTTACGTGCACTGCGTCGGCGATCGGCGTCACTCCCAAATCGCGCAAAGAATCGAGTTGCGTCCGGCCGCAGACGCCGCAGGCGCTTCCGATCGTGAAGTGGCGTTCGAAGCGTGCGCGATCGGCGGCGGCTGCGCCCGCGCGGCACTCCACGGTGACGATGTTGTAGCGCTGCGGTGGCTCGATGGCCGAATCGAGGCAATAACTCATGCCGATGATGTCGTCGCGCGAGCGCACGACGGCTTCGTCGAAGAGAAAGCCGGCGGCCAGCTCGAAGTCGTTGCCGGGCGTGCGCATCGTGATCGCCAGCGTGCTCGCCGCGCCGCCGTCGCTCAGCCGAAGCTCCAGCGGCTCCTCGGTCACGATCTCGTCGCGCTTGCGCGTTTGGCGCTCGCCTTCGAGTGCGACGACCTCGGCCTCGACGCTGCGCCCCGGGCGTCCTTCGACCGCGCTCAGGATGACATTACTGCGCTCAGGATGATACATCGTCGTCCTCCTCCGGGCGATTCTGCACGTAGGTGAAGCCGAAGCGCCCTTTGATGCAGAGGTGGCCGCTGGTAACCGCGTTTTCGATCGGCGACGTAACTTTGACGATCTCGTTCTCCTGGACGTGCAGCGTGAGCGTGCATCCCACGCCGCAATACGAGCAGATCGTGTCGGTTGCCTTTTGCTCCGCCTCGTTCCATTGGTCAAGCTCGCGCAGCTCGTATTCGGAGGAGAACATCAGCGCGCCGGTGGGACAAACACCGATGCAGTTGCCGCAATAAACGCAAGCCGAATCGGGAAGCGGGACGTCGTACTCGGTCGAGATGCGGGCGTCGAACCCGCGCCCGGCGACGGCGATGGCAAAGGTGTTTTGCGCGTCCGTACCGCAGGCTTCGACGCACTTATAGCAGAGAATGCACTTCGCATAATCGCGAACGTAGAGGGCATTGTCGATTTTGATGGGCTGGGCGACCGTCGCCGGCTGCGCGCCGTAGCGTTGCGGTTGCGCGCCGTACTGGGCGCAGTACTCCTGCATCGCCGGCGCGGTTGAGATGTCGACGGTCGATGCGAGAAACTCGAGCACCATCTTTCGGCTGTGGCGCACCCGCTCCGTGTTCGTTTTGACCTTCATGCCGGCATCGGCGCGGCGCGCACAGGCCGGAACGAGCACCCGCGCGCCCTCGAGCTCGACGACGCAGACGCGGCACGCGTTGACCGGTGTGAGCGATTGTAAGAAACAGAGCGTCGGGGTTTCGATGCCGGCTTGCGTCACCGCATCGAGAATCGTCGCGCCCTGCGCGACCGTGATTTCGACGCCGTCGATGGTCAGCGCGAGCTTCTCCGCGCTCATGCAGGCCGCTCCGCGAACAGCCCGAGGTTGGCCCGCGCGGACTCGACGACGCTCGAGGCCGTCTGTCCCAGTCCGCAGATCGACGCATCGCGCATCACGCCGGCGATTTCGCCAAGCAGCGAAACGTCGCGACGCGCCAGGGTTTCCTCCTGGCGGACCGTACCGACGCGGCACGGTACGCATTGCCCGCACGACTCCTCGCGAAAGAATCGCGCGATGCGCAGGACGATTGCCTCGAGATCGGCGCTCTCGTCGAAAAGCATGACGACCCCGGAGCCGAGCGTAGCACCGGCGGCGCGCGCGTCTTCAAAACTCAACGGCAAATCCAGCGTTTGCGGACCGAGCAGCACCCCCGCCGCGCCGCCAAGTAAAATCGCCGTCAGTTTTGACCCCGAGCGCACGCCGCCCGCAAATTCGATCAGCGCGCGCAGCGTCGTTCCGTGCGCGACCTCATAGACGCCCGTTCGAGCGATTGCACCGGATAGCGAGAAGAGCCGCGTGCCGGTCGACTGTGCCGTTCCGGTTCGAGCGTAGGCTGCGCCGCCTTCGATCAGAATCGGCAGCAAATTCGCGAGCGTCTCGACGTTGTTGATCAACGTCGGCTTGCTAAAGAGGCCGGCTTGCGCGGGAAAAGGCGGCTTGTTGCGCGGTTCGCCGCGTTTGCCTTCGATCGAGTTGAAGAGCGCGGTCTCCTCGCCGCAGATATAGGCGCCGGCACCGCGACGAAGGTCGATCTCGAGATTCCCGAGCAGTCCGGCCGCTCGCGCCTGCGCGATCGCGCCTTCGAGACGGCGCGCGGCTAGCGGATACTCGCCACGCACGTACACGTAGGCATGCTCGCAACCGGCGGCGTAGGCCGCAATCGTCATGGCCTCGATCAGGGCGAACGGATCGCCTTCCATCAGCACCCTGTCTTTGAACGTTCCGGGTTCCGATTCATCCGCATTGCAAACCAGATAGTGCGGCCGGGCCGGCGCCGCCGCGACCGCCTGCATCTTTTGAGCCGCTGGAAAGGCCGCACCGCCGCGCCCGAGCAGTTTTGCTTCCGCGATCTCGGCAATCGTCTTCTCGGGGCCCAGCTCGTGCGCGCGCGCCAGCGCCGCATAGCCGCCGTGCGCGCGGTAAGCGTCCAGGCTTTCCGGATCGACACGACCCACTCGGCGCAGCAGCCGTTGCTCCGACCCTCCGACGTGCGTCGTTGCAGAGTTTGGTTCCAGCGCTGCATTCACCGGGGCCAACGCCGTCGCGGACGGCGACTCGCCCGCGGCAATCACCAGCGCCGCCGGCGCTCGATCGCATAGCCCAAGGCACGGACTGCGTTCCCACGTTATGCCACTGGCCTCGAGCTGCGCGCAGATTTGTTCTGCGCCGGCGCCGACGCACGCAATATCGTCGCAGACGTGAACGACCGTGGGGTCGCGCGGCTTCGTGGAAAAGAGTGCGTAAAACGTCGCAACGCCGTAGATGTCCGCCGGCGCAACCATGAGGCGTTCGCCGATATAGTTCACGGCGCCGGCGCTAATCCAACCCACTCGCTCCTGCACCGCGTGCAGCGCCGGCAATAGCAGGTGCCGGCGACCCCGCGCGTCGGCGCCGCGCTGCTCGGATCGAGCGCCGAGCAATGCATCAACGGCACCGCGTTCGGCGTCACTCGGCGCAGCCGAGTTAAAATGCAGATCCACTACGCCTCGTCATCCTGAGCGCCGTCGAAGGACTCCACTCTCACCGCGCAGGCTTTGAACTCGGCGGTTCCCGATTGCGGATCGGTTGCGTCGATCGTCAAGAGATTGGTCGCGACCTCGTCGTTGAAATGGAACGTTGTAAAGACCAGGCCCGGGCGCAGTCCGGCGTCGATATGAATCGGCACCACGACCGAGCCGCGGCGCGAGCTGACCCGCGCGCGATCGCCTTCGCGCAAGCCGTAGCTGCCCGCGTCCTGCGGCGACATGTCGAGCCGCTCTCCCCGCCGCATCGGCGAACGATAGCCGCCGCTTTGCACGCCGGTGTTGAAGGAATCGAGTCGGCGGCCGGTCGTGAGGCGCAGCGGATACTCGTCGTCGAGCGCTTCAACCGGCGGATCGTGTGCGACCGCCGCGAACGGCGCCCGCGGGCCGCCCACCGGATTCTCCCACAGACGCGCGTGCAAAAAGCGTTCGCCCGGGTGCTGCTCGTCATAACACGGCCAGGGAATGCCGTCGAGCTCGTCAAGCCGTGCGTAACTCATGCCGGCGTGCCAGGGTGAAAGGGAGCGGCACTCGTTCCATACCTGTTCAGCCGAGTAGTTCGGCCACGGCGAACCCAGACGCCGCGCCAGCTCGCACATGATGGCGATATCGTCGCGTGCCTCTCCGGGCGGCTCCAACGCTTTGCGGCATCGCTGTACGCGGCGTTCGCTGCTGGTAACGGTTCCCTCCGACTCGCACCAGCCGGCCGATGCCGGGAAGACGACCTCTGCCAGCTCGCCGGTCTTCGTGAGAAAGATGTCTTGCACGATCAAATGGCGCAGGCCGCGCAGGAGTTCGTTGGCATGCTTCTGATCGGCCTCCGACTGTGCCGGGTTCTCTCCGATAATGTACAAGGTGTCGAGTTCGCTGCGCTCCATCGCGGCAAACATGTCGCTGAGATGCCAGCCGCGCTCGTGCGGAAGCGTCACGTTCCAAGCCGACTCAAACTTGGCAATCGAGGCGGGATCTTCGACGTCTTGTCCGCCGGGAAGCTTGTTGGGAATCGCTCCCATGTCGCCGCCGCCTTGCACGTTGTTCTGCCCTCGCAACGGATTGACGCCAGAGCCATATCGTCCGACATGGCCGCAAAGCAGCGCGAGATTGATCAGCGCCCGGACGTTGTCGACGGCGTTATGATGCTCGGTTATTCCCAGCGTCCAGCAGATCTCGGCCCTCGGCGCGCTCGCATAGGCGTGCGCGAGTTCGCGAATCAGGTGCGCCGGGACCCGCGTCGTCTTTTCGGCATATTCGAGCGTGTACGGCTCGACGGAAGCTCGATACTCCTCGAAGCCGTCGGTCGCTCGAGCCACGAACTCGCGGTTCTCCAATCCGGCTGCGAGGATCTCGCGGCCCACGGCGTTGGCCAGAGCGATATCGGAACCGACGTCGAGCCCGAGCCAACCGTCGGCCCAACGTGCGCTCGACGTTTGCCGCGGATCGACGACATAAAGCTTCGCGCCGTTGTGGATGCCGCGCAGGACGTGATGAAAAAAGATCGGGTGCGTCTCGCGCGCATTCGATCCCCACAAGACGATCGCGTCGGTATGCTCGATCTCCTCGTACGAGCTGGTACCGCCGCCTGCCCCGAAGACCGCCGTCAGACCGACGACGCTAGGGGCGTGTCAAGTTCGATTGCAGCTGTCGATGTTGTTGCTGCCGATGACGCAACGAGCGAACTTCTGCGCGATGTAGTTCATCTCGTTGGTGGCCTTCGAGCAGCTGAACATCCCGTACGTGCGGGTCGGCCCTCGATCGCGGGCGTCCCGCAAGGCCGATGCGGCCCGGTCGAGCGCCTCGTCCCAGGTGGCCCGCCGAAGATCGCGGCCTTCACGTACGAGCGGGTGCGTCAATCGAACGTAGTTTATGCTCACGCCCGCTGAATTCGCGGGCGGTGGGCGAGTCCCCACCGTGACGCCGCCGTACGACCGATGGCCAAAGGAGCCGGCGAGCGCCGAGGTCAACTTCGGTGGACCGAAAGGAGCCGATTGGAATGGAGCTGTCTGAGGTCACGGTCTATGCGAAGGACGGCTTCGCGCGCTACGGGGATGCCAAAGTCGGGCTGCTGACGCACGGCCTGCAGTACGGCACCGGTTGCTTTGAGGGAATCCGCGGCTATTGGGTGCCCGAAGAAGGCGAGCTCTTTCTGGTGCTCCTCCGCGACCATTACGAGCGGCTCGAACAGTCGGCAAAGATTCTCACGATGACCCTGCCCAAGAGCGTCGACGAGTTGATCGACATCACCGTCGAGCTCGCTTTGCGCAATGGCTATAAGACCGACATCTACATTCGGCCGTTTGTCTACAAGGCGGCCGAAGACGTAGGCGTGCGGCTGCATAACGTTCCCGACGCGTTTGCAATCGTTCCGATTCCTTTCACGCACTATCTCGACCCGACCCGCGGGCTGCACGTCTGCGTTAGCTCGTGGCGGCGGACGGACGACACGATGGCTCCCCCGCGCGCGAAGATAACCGGGCTTTACGTCAACTCGGCGTTGGCCAAGAGCGAAGCCGTGCAGAACGGCTTCGACGAGGCGATTCTGCTATCGCACGACGGCCACGTCTCCGAGGGTTCCGCGGAAAACATTTTTATCGTGCGTCGGGGCGTGCTCTACACGCCCGATCCGTCGCAAAACGTGCTCGAGGGCGTCACGCGCAGGGCAATCATGGCGATCGCGCACCACGAGCTCGGGCTAGAGGTCGTGGAGCGCGCGATCGATCGCGGCGAGCTATACTGCGCGCAGGAAGTATTCTTAACGGGGACGGCCGTCGGCATTGCGTCCGTGGCGTCGGTCGATCGCCGCCTCGTCGGTGACGGTGAAATGGGACCGATTACCAAGCTGCTGAGCAGCCTCTACACAAGAATCGTGATGGGGCGGGAGCCGCGCTATCTGGAGTGGCTGACGCCGGCTTACGCCTCGGAGCGGATCAAGGTATAGGCGAACCGGGCGCGACCGGCTCCGAGTCGCCAGTCCAGTACATCAAATCCGGCGAGCTGCCGTAACCGGGGTGTGCTTCGCGCCAGCGCGCGAGCCGCAACTCATCTGAATAGGCGAGTCGAGAGATGCGGTGGATGAACTGCCGGCCGAGGTTTTGGGATTGCAGGGCCGTCGTCATGACGGCGATCACGTAGGGCGAATCGCTTGCATAAACGATTCCGGCATCGTTGAGCGTGTCGAAGAACGAGCCGGTCTTATGCGCGATCTGAATGTCCGCGGGAAGCGGCTCCGGCAACAGCGTGTTGTACTGATCGGCTTCCAAGATCGTGATCATTTCGTTTGACGACCACTGATCGACCAGCTCACCTCTAGCCATCAACGAGAGAAGGTGCACGAGATCGGCCGGCGAGGTCCGCAGCGTCGCGCGAATCGACCACGCGTCGGTGCGCACGTCGCCCAAGAGATGCGTCGTCGCCAATCCGAGCCGTTCCATCTCCAGGTTGATTTGGCGCCGCCCTACGAGCCGGATCAGCATGTTTGTGGCGGTGTTGTCGCTGACGTCGATCATCTTGTCGAGCAGTTCGGAGACCGGATAGGCGCTGCCGTCGGGCGCATCGCAGAGATCTCCCGATCCCGCATCCTTATCTTGTGCCTCCAGCGTCACGCGATGGTTCAAATCGAAGCGACCCGTTGCAAGCTGCTCGAAGACCGCAACCATCACCGGAAGCTTGATCGTCGAGGCCGCCGGCATGCTCTTGCGCGCATTGAAGCCTGCATCGAACCCGGTATCGAGGTCGAGGACGTCCAGCGCGATCGCGCCGCCCACGTGACGCGCCAAGAAGCGAGCGTCGTGATTGAGGCCAGCGAGCGGCGGCGGAAGATATGCCAGCGCTGGGGCGGCCGAGGCGCACGCGGCAGCAAGCACAAGAGCGCAAAGCAATGCCGCACGGCTGAGCATGGCCGACGTTTCGCATGCCGTGCGACGGCATTCCTCCCCGGGGCTTGCTACGGGGCTGGGTCGAGGGCACGGTGAAAGGCAAGGTCGTGAGCCCGATTCTTTCTCCCGCGCGGCGCGTGGACATCGTGGGGGTCCCGATGGACCTCGGCGCGAGCCGTCGCGGCGTCGACATGGGTCCTTCAGCAATCCGCTATGCCAAACTCCACGAGAAGTTGAGAACGCTTGGCATCGCTGAAATCGTGGATCACGGAAACCTGCAGGTCCCCATTCGCGAATCGGCCGACTCCCAAGATTCCGCCGCGAAGTTCTTCGACGTCATCACCGAGGTCTGCGACGACCTCGCCGTACTAGTCAAAGAGGCGATCGATGCCGGCGGGTTGCCGATCGTTCTGGGCGGAGATCATTCGATCGCAATGGGCACGCTCGACGGGCTGACGCGCGCCTACGGCGAGCCGCCCGGGCTGGTCTGGATCGACGCGCACGCCGACATCAACAGCCCCGACAGCTCCGCATCGGGCAACGTGCACGGCATGCCGCTCTACTTTGCTCTCCGAAAGGGGCTTGCGGCACCGGAACGCTCGGTTCAGATCGGCCTGCGCGACGTCGACCCCGATGAGAAGCGACTGCTCCGCGAGTTCGGCGTCAAGGCGTTCACGATGACCGACGTCGACAAGCTCGGCATGGTGCACGTCATGAACGAAGCGCGAAACATCGCGGGCACGCAAGGGCGGCCGATTCACGTCTCGTTCGACATGGATGCAATCGACCCGAGTGAAGCACCCGGAACCGGAACGCCGGTCAAAGGCGGCTTGAGCTACCGCGAAGCCCATCTCATCATGGAGATGCTCTACGATAGCGGCCAGCTTGGCTCGATCGAGATGGTGGAGATCAATCCGATCTTCGACGACCGCAATCAAACCGCGTCACTGGCGGTCGGTTTGATTTGCTCGGCGCTCGGAAAGTCGATTTTGTAAATCAGAGCTTGATTGTGGCTTGCGCTTCGCAAGAAACGCCGCCCCCGCAAACGGCGGGATCCCAGCTCGCATCGGCGAGCAGCGAGCGGATGCGGCTTTCGTTCTGCGAATCGAGCGGCGGCTGAAAGACGACGTTCGTCGTGCGGCCGTCGTCGCCGACGGTAACGATCAAGGTCACGTGAACGCCGAGGCCGTCGAGTGCCTTGCGAACGGCCGGATCGAGAACCGGAACCGGTTGCTCGGCGCCAAACGGTAGATATCCGCCGGCATGATTATTGTCAACGCTCGCAACCGCGCGGATCGTAGGCGTTGGGCTCGATGCCGGCGCGGCATCACCGTTCGCGTTTGAATCGCCCGCTTGGGCGACGGCCGCGACTGCCGGTGCTGCAGGAGCGTTGGTTGCGAGCGGGGCTCGTGTGGCTTGGCGCCGCTGCGGCAGCTTCACGAGCACGACTCGATGCGCGAAGTTCATCGAAGGCGAGACGTTATAATGCGGGGCGACGGCGCGCGGGCGCGGGAGTACTGCTTTTGGCCGAACGATCTGGACCCGAAGAATATGGGTGAAGCTGACCGTCTCTACCGGCGCCCCAGATGCGGTCCAGGCCAATGCCGGGATTGAGATCGCGGCAAGCACATGAATTGCGAGCGAGCCGAGCGTCGCCCGCTCCATGCGTATCCGAGCGCCGATTGCCGCAGTCATTTCGTTATCGTCCCTTGCCTCCAACGTCCCGTGGCCCGCTTTCGTGACCCCTTGCTCTGTCGAGCTTCCCTACCTCGGCGCCCCAACTGTCCCAGCCCGCAGCGCTGGATCGCGCGAAAAGTTCGATCCTGGGGCGATCGCCGCACAGCTGCTCGATTCGCCGGCGGAAGATCTCCGGCTTCTCGCTGTGCGCACCTCTTGAATGAAGAACGACCTGCGGCTGCGCGAGATCTAGGATCGGGAAGGGACGCCCGGTCGGCTTGGTCGTGGCGGCAAGCACGAGCTCAGTCGTCGGCTTAGTGAATGTCGGTGGCACGCCTTGGCCCGAGATTATTTCACCTCGGCGGTTGGTCTTTACCCACACGTAGGCCACGCCTCGATAGGTAAGGCCCCACGCTTCGATCAACTTCAGCGCGAAGTCGAGCCGCGGGCACGTCGCCCACATAAACACGGCAGCGTCCTTGCTAAGGATTTTCCGGACGTCTATGTTTGCGAGTTGATCCACCGTCATCAGTGGATAGTGTTTTCCTGCGGCGGCATCCTTAATGGCGCTGCCGTAGTAGTACCAAGGCGGATCCAAATACACGATGTCGTATCGCGAATTTGGAAGCGGAGGAAGAACTGCGTGCGGCATGGCGACCGACCGCTGTGCGAGGCGCCGTAACTGCGCGGCATTCTTAGCTGAAGGTTCTCGTGCGATCATGTTTTAGCAGAGCGCTTCCCTGGCGCCAAAAGTTGTTTGATTACCGGTGACAAGTTTGGCATCTCCGAAGGATTATATACTATTCCTACGGGGAGGACGCCTCGTGAATCATCGCAGGAGCAATGCTGCTGCCACAATCGCTCCGCCGAGCGTCGCCATCAGGTTAACGGCGTCATTTTGAATCCATCGCACGCCTCGCCGGAGCGTCGTCGGTGTTCCGCAGTAATGCTGCGGCGTTTCGCATTCGCACGAGCAAGCCGGACACCATTGACGGGCCTGAAGGCCTGCACCGACAATCGAGTCGAGCAGTGCGCCCGCGACGCCGGCGACCGCAACCGGCCAGAACGGCGCAACGCGCAGCAACGATGCGACGACGGCGACGCAGAGCGCGCCGCCGATCGTCGCGATGGTTCCGAGCAGCGACACGCCGCCGGAGAGCCCCGGTTCGATCGGGCGAAAGGTCAGAATCGAAATCGGCCGGCGCCGCGCGAGCGTACCGATCTCCGTGCCCCACGTATCCGCCGACGCGGCCGCAAACGCGCCCGCGAAGGCCGCGCTGAACGGAACGCTCGCACTCACGGCCGCGATCGCGCAGAGCGCAGCGACGCCGCCGTTTGCGAGCACCTGCCATGCGTTGCGAGGCGCCGGCTTGTGCGTGCCGCGCAGCGAACGCTTTCGCTCGCGCCCCAATCGCGTCAGCAGCGCCGAAGGGATGAAGAACGCCAGCAGAACCGCCGCGCTGCTCCATCCCCCCGCGTCGACGACGATCGTGCCGACGACGAACGCCGCGATCGCGCCGTCGAGCGAGAGCGCGCGCGCACGATACGCCGCCAGCGCGACGGCCGCGGCGAGTGCCGCACCGATGGCGAGCCGGATCACGTCAGGGTCGCGTAGTAGATCTCGAGCGCGTCGAGCAGTCCGGCCGTCGTGTGAACGGGCGCGACCACGTCGACGTTTAATCCGGCTTGCACTGCGGCGTTCGCAGTGATCGGTCCGATGCAGGCGACGCACTTGCCGCTCGCGGCCTGCGACGCCGGGACATCGCCGAGCAGCGCGACGAAGCCGCGAACCGTGCTAGCGCTCGTGAACGTGAGGACGTCGACCTCAGAGACCTTTCGCGCGAACTGCGCATCCGGCGGAATGACCGTCGAATACGCCGGGACGATGGTGACGATCAGTCCCGCATCTTGCAAGGTTTGCGGCAGCACGTCACGCGCGCCTTGCGCGCGGTAGAGCAGCACGCGGTCACAGGGAGAACTTCGGGCGATAAGCTCCGGCGCGATCTCCTCGCTGATGAACTCTGCTGGCACGAGATCGGCGATAATGCCGTGCGCGCGTAAGCGTCCCGCCGTGCGTTCGCCGATTGCGGCGACTTTCGCAGCCCCGATCGCTCGGGCGTCGGCCTTTTTCGCGGCCAGCCGGGCAAAGAATGCGTCGACGCCGTTTTGTGAGGTGAAGATCAGCCACCGATACGATGCGAGATCCTCGATCGCGCGATCGGCATCGCTCGTGTCGTCGACCGGCACGATGGCAATCGTCGGCGCAACGACCGGTTGCGCACCCCGCGCGAGCAGAGCGCCTGCAAACTCGCTCGACTGTTCGCCGGCGCGCGTGATCAAGACGCGCTTGCCGAAGAGCGCGCCGGTGTCGAACCAACGCAGCTGGGAGCGCAGCCCCGCGACGCCTCCAACGACGACGACGGCAGGGGCGCCGATCTTTGCAGCCACGACGTCGTCGGCAATCGAGTCGAGCCGGCCCAGCACGGTTCGCTGACTGGGACGCGTCCCATCCTGCACGACCGCGACGGGCGTCTGCGGCGCCAAGCCATGCGCGATCAACTCGTTTGCAATTTCCCGCAAGTTTGCGGTGGCCATCAAGAGCACGAGCGTGCGCTCCGGATCGGCAAGCTTTGCCCAATCCAGGCTCGAGACGGCTTTGGTCGGATCTTCGTGTCCGGTGGCGACCGTGAACGACGCGGCAAAGTCGCGATGTGTTACCGGGATTCCCGCGTAAGCCGGCGCCGCGTATGCCGAGCTTACTCCTGGAACGATTTCGAAGGCGACGCCGGCTGCCGCAAACGCCTGCGCCTCTTCCCCGCCTCGTCCAAAGATAAATGGATCGCCGCCCTTGAGGCGGACGACGCGAGATCCCGCTCGCGCCCGCTCGATTGCGAGCCGCTCGATCTCGCCTTGAGGCATCGCATGATCTCCCGCGCGCTTTCCGACGTAGATTCGCTCGCAGGTCGCGGGTGCGAGGGCGACGATCGCATCGCTCGCAAGCGCATCGTAGAGCAATACCTCCGCCGACTCGAGAACCTCGGCGGCCCGTAAAGTCAGCAGGCCCGGATCACCCGGGCCTGCGCCGACTAAGAACACGCGTCCTCCGGCGCTAGTGCCCATCGGGGGTCATTGCAACCAGGGAGTCGGCGATGTCGCCGGCGATATTCAGCTCGAAAAGTTCGTCGAGCACGCGCGCGTGCGAGAGAGCCCCAGCGCGATCGACGATCGCCTTGTTGCGAATCTTCAGAATCACCGAATGCAGCAGCTTCGATACGATCGTCATGCTCATGCCCACGACCAGCGTGCGTTCCCGTTCGCTCAAGTCGGGGCAGCGTGCCAAAAGTCGTTCGACCTCTCTCGCGCGAACCGCCTCCGCCTTTTGCGTCAACCGCGCAATGACCGGCAACGTCGCGCGCGAACGGTACCAGCTTTCGAAGCGCTCGACGTGTTCGCCGACGATCTTCTCGACGGCCGGGATCGCCTCACGCCGCGACTCGAGCCGCTCGTTCACAACCGATTTGAGGCCGTCGACGTCGACGAGGGCGACGTTGTCGACTTGCGCGACCGCCGGATCTACGTCGCGCGGAACCGCGATATCTACGATAAAGAGCGGGCGTTGCGGGCGTAGCGCCATCGCCTCGGCTACGCGTTTTTCGTCGAGGACGAAATCGGATGCACCGGTCGAAGCGACGACGACGTCGGCAACGGCGAGCGCGTCGGAAAGTTCGGGCATCTCAAGCGCTTCACCGAAGCCGGCCTCCTCGATAAGCTCGCGAGAGCGCGCCATCGTCCGGTTCGTGACGATGACTCGGGCCGCGCCTTCTTGGCGCAGCCGCTTGACCGCTGCGCGCCCCATTTTACCCGCGCCGACGACGAGAACGGACCTCCCCTCCAACGTGCCCAGACGAACGCGCGCCGCTTCGACCGCCGCCGTGGCGATTGAGACCGACTCGCTTCCGATGTGCGTCTTTGCCCGAGCGATTTTGCCGGCGGCGATCGCTTCGCGGAAGAGACGGTGCAGCGTTCTGCCAAGCGAACCGGCTTGCGTCGCCGCGACGTAGGCCTCTTTGACTTGCCCGAGAATTTCGGCTTCGCCGATCAACATCGAGTCTAGGCCCGTGCAAACCCGGAAAAGATGTTCGACGGCCTGGTGACCGAGCCGGGTATAGAGATAGGACTCGATATCGTAGCCCGTCGTGCCGTGGCGGAAGTTGGTCAAGAACGATTTGATCTGCGCGACGCCGCTTTCGTAGTCGGACAGCTCTGCATAGATCTCCAAGCGACCGCAGGTCTGGAGCATGACGGCTTCGGTGACGGCTTCGTAGTCGCGCAGCGCGACCAAGGCCTCGGCCATCCGCGCTGCCGGAAAGGCGTGCCGCTCCCGGACTTCTACCGGCGCCGTGTGGTGCGAAAGGCCGATGCAGGTCAGGGGCATGATGCAATTCTACGGCCCAAACGAGCCGCCCGACAAGTGCATCGCTCGCATCGGGCGCTCAAGGCGTCGCCCGCAGGTCTGCCAGCGCCGAGTCCGAGGCCGCAACCGTGCGGTCGATCTCTGCCGGAGTGTGGGCCGAGCACAGAAAGTTCGACTCGAAGGGCGACGGTGCGAAGTAGACGCCGCGCTCGAGCATGGCGCCGAAGTATCTGGCAAAGAGGCGGCGGTCGCTGGCCTGGGCTCCACGCAAGTCGCGCACCTCGTCGGGCGTGAAGAAGATGGAAAACATCGCCCCCACGCAGTGGACGAAGCCTGGGACGCCATTCCGGTCTAGGCCGGCCTTGAGACCTTGAGTGAGCCGAAGCCCGAGCGTTTCGAGGCGTTCGTAGAGCGTCTCGTCTTGCGCGACCACTCCCAGCGTGGCGATGCCTGCGGCCATCGCGATTGGGTTGCCCGAAAGCGTCCCCGCCTGGTAGACCGGCCCGTCCGGGGCAAGAGCCGCCATGATCTCGACTCTGCCGCCGAACGCCGCGGCCGGCAGACCGCCGCCGATCACTTTGCCCAGGGTCGTTAGGTCGGGCCGAATGCCTTCGCGTGCTTGCGCACCGCCGCGAGCCACGCGAAAGCCGGTCATCACTTCGTCGAAGATCAACACCGTGCCGTGCTGAGTGCACAGCTCGCGAAGCGTGGCGAGATATCCCGGTCGCGGCAAAACCAGCCCCATGTTTCCCGGATACGGCTCGACGATCAGCGCGGCGATCGCTCCGGGATTTGCGTCGAACGCCGTTTCGACGGCCGCGACGTCGTTGAACGGCAAGACGATCGTGTCCGCAGCGACACCGTCGGTGACGCCGGGCGAGTTCGGCACGCCCGCGGTCAGCGCCCCCGATCCGGCTTCAATCAGAAACGAGTCGCCGTGACCGTGATAGCAACCCGCAAACTTGACGATTTTCGAACGCCCAGTGTAACCGCGCGCCAGCCGGACGGCGCTCATCGTCGCTTCGGTGCCGCTCGAAACGAAGCGAAGGCGTTCGATTGACGGCATCATCGAAACGATGAGCTCTGCGAGCTGGCTCTCCAACTCGGTCGGCGCTCCAAACGAAGTTCCGCTCGCCGCGGCGTTGGCAATCGCGCGCGTTACCGCCGGATGCGCGTGACCCAAGAGCAGCGCGCCCCACGACATGAGGTAATCGAGATACTCGTGACCGTCCAGGTCGTAGAGCATGGCGCCGGCGCCGCTTTTCATGAAGATCGGCGAGAGGCCGACCGAACCTAGCGCACGGACCGGCGAGTTCACGCCGCCGGCGATGACGTTGCGCGCGCGTGCAAATGCGGCGATCGAGCGTTCCAGCTTCACGTTGGTTCCAATCCACGTTCGAGGTCGGAGCGCGTGTTGACGTTGTGAAAGTAACGGCTCTCCACCTGCACGAAGCGCGTCGCAATCGCGGCGATCAGATCGCGCATCGCCGCGCGGCCCGCCCTGCGCAGGCGCGGACCCTCCCGGAGAACCGCGAAGCGATCGTAGAGCGCGGCAAGGGGTTCGATGCCGCCTGCATGTTCGGGCACGACGGCTTCGTCGCCCGGCCGCCACGCCGCGGCCAAACGTTCGAGTACCTCGGGCTCGAGCTGGGGCTGATCCGCCGCGACGGCAAAGATGCGATCGGCCGCGATAAAGGGACAAGCGGAGAGCAGTGCGTGGAGTGGACCGCGCGGCGACCAGCGGTCGACCAGCAGCGGCGCGCCTAATGCTGCCTCCACTTCCGGAGCGAAGCTCCCCTTCCCGGCTATAAAGACCGGCCACCGGCCCCGGGCCAATTTCTCAAAGACGCTCACGATCATTGGCTGACCCTCGATATCATGCTCGAGTTTTCCTGGAAAGCGGGTCGCGTAGCCGCCGGCCAGAAGCAGGATCGCCTCAGCCATGGCGCTGCGCGTAAGCCTTGGCGAAATAGGAGATGACGATGTCGGCGCCGGCTCGTACGAACGACGTCAAGATCTCGTCGACGGCGCGGTCGCCGTCGAGCCAGCCGTTGCGAATTGCGGCTTGAAGCATCGCATACTCACCGCTGACGTTGTACACGGCGATCGGCACGTCGAACCGGTCGCGCGCGGCGCGCACCACGTCGAGATAGGGCAGCCCCGGCTTGACCATCACGATGTCGGCGCCCTCGGCAATGTCCAGCGCGATCTCACGCATCGCTTCACGCGCGTTTGGCGCGTCCATCTGATAGCCGCGGCGATCTCCTTGCTGCGGCGTCGAACCGGCCGCATCGCGAAACGGTCCGTAGAAGGCCGACGCATACTTTGCGCTATAGGCCATGATGGCGATGCTCGTGCGGCCGTGCGCGTCAAGCGCGCTACGAATCGCTTTGACGCGGCCGTCCATCATATCGGATGGAGCGACGACGTCGGCTCCAACGTCCGCGTACGTTAGGGCGATGCGGCAGAGCAGTTCCAACGTCGCATCGTTGTCGACCTCGCCCTCCGAATCGAGAACTCCGCAGTGGCCGTGGTCGGTGTACTCACACGCGCACAGGTCGGCGATCACCAGCATTTCCGGCAGGGCCGCCTTGATGGCGGCAATCGCGCGCTGGACGATGCCGTTGGCGTCGTAACTGCTCGACGCGGCGGCATCTTTGGATGCGGGAATGCCGAAGAGGAGCACGCTCTTGATGCCGAGCGCGAAGAGTTCGCGTGCCTCGGCGACCGCCGCATCGAGCGAGTGCCGCGAGATTCCGGGCATCGACTCGATCGGGCCCGTGTCTTCCTCGCGTTCCGCAACGAAGAGCGGTTGCACGAGATGCTCGACGCCGATGCGATGCTCCGCGACCAGTTCGCGCATGACCTGGCTGCGGCGCAGGCGTCGCGGACGCAAGACGATCATGCCGCGCTCAACTCGGAGGCGAGCGCAGTTCCCAGCGCCTCCGCTTCTTCTACCGTCGAAACGGCCCGTTGGAGGCGATGACGGAGTAGAACGTCGGGCTGCGTCTCCACTGCGGCGTCGACCACCATGCCCGCCGCGCCGAGACGGGCGTGGATTCCGATCGGCGCGCTGCAGCCCGCGTGCATCGCCGCAAGCGCGGCGCGCTCGCAGACCACGCAGAGCTCACTGTCGCCATCGTTGGCGGCCGATCGCAGTACGCCGGTCAGCCATTCGTCTCCGGCACGCGTCTCGACGGCGAGCGCACCTTGACCGACCGCGGGAACGATGCGTTCGACTTCAAAGGGCACGAGATGCGTTGCGCGCACGCCCAATCGATTCAAGCCCGCCATCGCCAGCACGATTGCATCGTAGCGGCCGTCGCGTAACTTCGCAAGCCGCGTGCCGACGTTACCCCGCAGCGTTTCGTATCGTAGGTCGGGACGAATGGCCGCGAGCTGCGCGCGCCGTCTCGGGCTGGACGTTCCCACGACCGAGCCTGCCGGGAGGCTTTCGAAATCGGGATATCGCTCGCTGCAGAAAGCGTCGCGCGCATCTTGCCGAGGTGAGATCGCTGCGAGCTGCAGATCGCCGGGCAGCGTACTGGGGAGATCCTTACAGGAGTGAACGGCGTAATCGGCGCGCCGCTCGCGCAGCGCATTCTCCAGCTCCGTGATGAAGACGTTGACGGAGCCGAGCCGATCGATCGCGCGCTCCTCATCGCGATCGCCGCTCGTTGTGATGCCAAGTATCGTCGTCGCAATGCCGCGCTCGGCCAAGCGCGCCGCAATCGCGCGGCTTTGAATCATCGCGAGCGGGCTACGCCGCGAAGCGCAGACGACGGTCGCGTCCTGCATCGCCGCAAGCTCGGAGACCGGTCGCTCCGCGAGCGCGCGTAAGATGGCGGTGCCTTCCTCTCGCGGGAAGGCGTCTTTGATATGCGTGCGCATGCGCCGCAGCGCCAGCAGCGCGTCTGCGTACTCCGGTCCGAACTGTTCGGAGAGCTCGCGCACGATGCGTTTTGAAAAGGCCGGCGAGCTTCCTGCGGAGTCGGCGCTGATCGTCAGATCGCCGACGCGATACGTCGCCGGCATCGTAAAGTCTCCTCGATCCGGATGGGACGCATCGCAAGCGAGTATTTGCGCCGCGCGGGCATCGGAAACGACGCGAGTGTTGACGGCATCGTCGTCGGTCGCAGCGACCACGAGCGCCACCCCGGCGAGGTCTCCCGGTTCGTAACGACGTTGCGTGCACGTTCCCGCATTTGCGCGCAAAAAATCGCGCAAACGATCGCCGATCCGATCCGCGACGACCGAAACTGCAAAACCGGCCTCGGCAAGCGATTCCGCCTTTCGAGCCGCGACGATTCCTCCGCCGACTATGAGCGCTCGGTGGCCGTTGGGCCGCAATGAGATGGTCAACATGGAAACATAAAAGACTTCAGCGCCCGGCAGCCAAAAGCCGCCTTTCGTCATGAAGAGAACCGCGGACGGAGCCGTTCGTGCCGCCGCCGTGGGTGCGGTCGTTGCAGCGCTCATAACCCTTCCGGGTTTGGGTGTCGGGACGCTCTGGGACAACAGCGAAACGGCGTACGGCGAGGTTGCTAAAGAAATTCTCCTCACCCATGACTGGGTGGTCATGCACCTCAATAACGTGCCGTATTTCGTTCAGCCGCCGTTATATTTTTGGTTGGGCGCTTTCTTTTCGCTGCTGGCGGGCCCAACGTCGCTCGCGCTGCGACTGCCCTCGGCGCTTGCGACCATCGCCCTATCCGCCTTCACCGGCTACGCGGTTGCGCGGCAAGCGGGAGCCCGCGTCGGCATTTACGCCGCCGTCATTCTCTCGACGTGCTTGATGCAGGCCGTGATCGGCCGGCTGGCGATCATGGACGCGCTGCTCGACCTGGCGGTCGCAATGACGATCTTCTGGTGGTTTCGTGGTCTCGAGAGCGGGCGCGACCGGTACACGATTTTCGGGTGGATTGCCGCGGGCTTCGGATTCTTGGCCAAGGGGCTCGTTGCGCCGGTCGTGGCGTTATTGGTCGTCGTGCCGTTCTTCTTTTGGAACCGGCGTTTCGAAGCGACGCAGGCGCCGTCGCCGCGAGCTTGGATCGTGGGGCTTCTGGCTTTCTCCGCGATCGCTGCGCCATGGCCGATCGCCTTAGTGCTGCACTATCACTTCTTTCCGCTTCAAAAACTCATCGGAGAGTACACGATCGGCCGTTACACCGCCGTCGTTGAGAACCAAGCCGGGCCGTTCTGGTATTATGTGCCGGTCGTTATCCTGGGATTTTTCCCCTGGATTGCGTTTCTCCCGATGGCCGTAGCCTATGGCATTCGACGGCTGCGCGCCGCGGCGTCAGTGGATCCGGGATCGTCGCGTCTCGTGCGGCTCGCATTTGCCTGGATCGTCATGCCGCTGATCTTTTTCAGCTTCGCTCGCACGAAGCTTCCAAACTATATCGCGCTGGAGTTTCCCGCCCTCGCGTTGATCACGGCGCTGTACTTCGAAGCGGTCGTGCGCCGCGGCGGCACGCGGTCGGCGGTCTTCTCCGCGGCGACGGTTCCGGTGACGATCGGGGCATTGGCGATTGCGATCGCGCTCTTCACGCGCAACAATCGCCTGACGGCCGAAATAGCGATCGCGGTTCCACCCTTGCTGGCAATGGGCGCGGCGATCTTCGCCGGTTCGTTGTTGACCGCGCTGCTCGTCGCGCGGCGCAGCAACGTGGGCGCGGCTCCCTACGCGCTGGCTTTCGCCGCAGTCGTCGCGACCGACGTGCTCGCCGTGACGGTCTTACCGCACACCGAGGCGTTCAAGCCAGTGCCGCGGTTGGCCGCGGTCATCGAGCGAGAGCAGCGGCCGGGTGACGTCGTCGCCATTCAGAACGTTTCGGGCGGCAACGCGTTGCTTTTTTATACGCAGCCCGTCGTTCGCGTGCTGGCTTCGCCTAGCGACGGCGATCCGCAAGGCGACGACGTCGACCCACGAACGATTCTCTGCGCGGCATCGCGCGCTTGGGTGATCGTCCCGGCTTCGAGCGTGACCACGGATCCCGCGTACGGTCGCGTGCGGCGTCTCGTTACCGTCGACCGCAAAGCAGCGCTATTGCTGTACGAGGGACCCCGTTGCCGTTAGGCCCCCCAGTCACGTTACCCTAAGGTTTGTAGCCCGTCACTTGCGCTTCGGTAACGGCGGATGCGTGATTGCTTCCCAGTCCGCCGCGAATGTACGTTACGACGTCGGCGATGTCTTTATTCGAAAGCTGACTCTTCCACGCCGGCATCTGTCCGTTGTAACTCATTCCTCCGACGGATATCTGTCCGTGGAGGCCGGCGGCCACGATTCCAACGACCTTATTCGGATCGCCGGTAACGACCGGGTTGTTGGCAAGCGGGGGGAACGCTCCCGGCATGCCCTGACCCTGCGCGCCATGGCAGCTCGCGCAGTTGGCAGCGAAGACTTTGACGCCGTTGGCGTTGGTTGTGGCGGGCGCGGCGGCACTCGATGTGGTCGAAGCCTCTTCTGAGCTCAACACCACCGACTCCGGCGGGGACGCGGGCGCTGCGGCTTGTTTGGCCATCGTCGTGACTTGCGCGAAGATCGACAAGCCGACGATCGTGCAGACGACGAGCGTGGTCGTCCATAAAACGCCCGAACGTGCCGCAAAACTGCGCGTCCGGCTGCGATCCAGCCAAGGAAGCAGCAGAACCACTACCAGGAAGAGGGTCGGAACGACGATCGTTGCGATCAGCTCCGTGCCGATCGTTAGCGGGCCGAGGTGAATCTCCGGCGGCACTAGTCCCAGTAGACCGAAGAGCGACAAGAAATACCAGGCGGGATAAGGGACGAAGAACTTGGTCGGATCGGCTTTGGCGTCCAAATACGGCGGGAACGCGAACGCTAGAAAGCAGATGATGACGAAGATGATGAACGAGAAGGCGCCGTCCATGAACATCTGATCCGGCCAGAACCGGCCGGTTTTGAGCTTGCGCGGATCGTCGACGACGGGTCCGGCCGCGCCGTTATGGCGGAAGATTGCCAGATGCGCGCCGACGAGCAAGACGAGTACGGCCGGCATGAGCCAGACGTGCAGCCCGAAGAAGCGGTTGATCGTGGCCGTGCCCATTCCACCGCCGCCCTGCGCGATATGCTGGATGACGGGACCGAGACCCGGGGCGAGGCCGGTGATGTTAAGCGAGACCTGCGAAGCGAAGTAGGCGTCCATGTCCCACGGGAGCAGATAGCCCGTGAGGCCGAGCACCAACGTGACGAGTAGTAAGAGCACGCCGACGACCCATTGGAGTTCGCGCGGCGACTTATACGCGCCCCAAATAAGCACTTGCAGCAAGTGCAAGAAGACCAGCGCGATCATCGCCGAGGAGCCCCAATAGTGGAGCGACAGAAGAAAGTGCGTGTACGGGTTGAGATAGATCGCGCGCGTCGATTCCCACGCGGTTGCCGCCGACGGCGCATAGAAGAACGTCAAGAAGATCCCGGTGGTGATCTGGATGATCATCGTAAAGAGCGTCGCGCTCCCGAAGACGTACCAGTAGCTCGCGCCGCCGGGCACGTCCTCGGTGAGAAACTCTTTCGCCATCGAGACGAAGCCGGTTCGTTTTTCGATCCAGTTCAGCATCAGCGATTCCCTATGCCTGATACGAGACGACGATACGTTGGGGCGTATTGGACTGATAAACGATCCACGTTACCTCGGCCGCGCCGCTTTGTTCGCGGAGCGGCAACGGGTCCAACCCGCGTGGCGCCGGGCCGGCAACGTGCGTTCCGTCGAAGGTGTATTGCGATCCGTGGCAGGGGCACATGAACCGGTTCTGCGCGTCGTTCCAGTTGTAGTAGCAGCCCAAATGCGGGCAGATCGGGCTGAAGATCACAAAGCCCATGGTGACGACGTCGAACGGGACGTCAGCCGCTCCGCCCGAGCCGTTGAAGATGTCGGGGCGCGCGGCCTTAAACTTTGCCGGATCGATCTTGATGCCCCAAACCGACTCGGGGGCGCTCTGTTCGGGCAGATACGCGTCTTTATACTTGAGGGTGAAGGTCAGCTTGACTGGCTTGTTGGTCGCCTTCTGTAAGGCCGCGAGCTCGTCGGAGCTCAGCGGTGACCAACTGCCGCTCGAGGCGTTCTTGGGCGGCAGCAGCGACCCCACGATCGGTACGGCCAGCACGAGCCCGACGATCCCGCCGATGGTCACCGTGGCGTTGGCCATAAAGGTGCGGCGGCTGACTTCGTCGGCGCTTTGCGCCGTAGCGTCGCCGGCCGCGCCGGCATTCGAGTCAGACAAAGTAGCTTCTCCCCAAGGGCGTAGGTACGGGTGGCAGGCTCATTTGGCCACATTGTAAGCTCCGCCTGCAGCGGCCCGCCAGGACTTCAATCACATCTTGTAGCTGTGCAATCCCGAGATCCAGATGTTTACCCCGAGATAGCAGAAGATGATCGACGCGAAGCCGATGACGCTGACCCAGTTCGTGCGCAGCCCCCGCCACGCGTGGCGAGTATGCAGATGCATGTATGCGAGATAGACGATCCAGGAGAACAAGGCTGCCGTCTCCTTGGGATCCCACTGCCAATAGGCGCCCCACGCTTCATGCGCCCACATCGCGCCGGTGATGATTCCGATGGAGATCAGCGGCAGACCGATCGCGACGGCCCGATAGACGATCGCGTCGAGCTGCGGGAGACTCGGAAGGGAGGTCAGCCAGCGCGCGATCGAGCTCTGGCTGGAGCGCCCCGCGTAGTACTTCAACAAATAGATGCACGAGAAGACGAAGGCGACCAAAAACGCGGCGTACGACGAAACGACGATCGGCACGTGAATCTTGGCCCAGTAGGACTGTAGCGACGGCACCGGCGGCATCGTGCCTTCGTACCAGGTGACCCCGTAGGCCAGAAAGATCGCCGCCAGTGCGAGCACGAAACCGCCCGCGAACCAAAGCCGGTAGCGAAACGCAAAGCCGATGTAGATCGCGACCGACATCGCGGAGAAGAGCGAGAGCGACCCGTACAAGTTGAGCAGCGGCCAGACGTGGGACGTTTCAAAGCGCACCGCGAGCTGGGCGAACTGTGCGGCACATCCGAGAATTGCCAGCGGAACGCCGGCCTTGCGGAACGAGTCGTCTTGCGAAAAGAAATAGATTACCAGCGAGAGCGCGCCCAGCGTGTAGGCGCCCAGGGCAACACCGATGAGGATTTCGTCCCAGGGAAGATTCATAAACCGTTTGCCTTCAATGCTACCACCAATCGCGCAAACTCGCTCTCGAAAACGTCGTAGCCTTTCACGGTGGTCGCCGCCAGACCGACGCTCGAGCCGTGCTCCCCGGCGTCGTCGACCCGGACGTACAAACGGGCTGGGACGAAGTAAAAAGAGATGATCAAGCCCGCCAGCAGCACGAATGCGCCGATGCCGACGAGCGGCACGCCAGGATCGTGGCGATACTGAAATCCGCTGTACATTACGTATTTCTGGGGCACCAACCGCCAGCCGTCACCGAGGTCGATCCAAGTCCGCAGCGGCACGAGCGCCTCCCCGACCGGCGCGCCGCCCTGCGAAACTCCCAACACGACCGCGGGATTGTTGACCCGAGGATCGGCGGTGGGCATGCCGCTTTGCTTGTCGACGGTAGGCGCGAAGCGCTCGTAGAGAACGCTGCGCTGCGTTCCGGGAATGTCGAACGAATCGCCTTCCAGCAGCGTGCGGCCGGAGAGCGCGGCGTCGCGCCGTCCGTCATGCGTTATCGCAAAGCGCATCCCAAAGCCGTAGCTGGCCTGGTAATAGAGCGTGTCGTCGATGTCGATCGGATGGTTGACTCGCACGGTCATGTTCTTGCGAACTCCGTCCTTGCCGCTGACCGTAACGTGCGAAACGTAATCGATGGGTTGGTAGACCATTCCGCTCTTGGTTTGCGTGGGCGCGATACGATAGGCAAAATCGTCGAGCCGAATGACGGCACCCGTCTTTGGGACCTGCGAGGTTTGCCCGTCGAGCAGCGCGAGTTCGCCCGAGAAGCCGCGGGCCCAATAGAGCGTCGTGCCCGCCGCGAGAATCACGAAGCCGGCATGCGCGACCAGCACGCCGCGCCGCGCCCAGTTGTGTTTATCGGCAAAGCTCCACTCGGTGCCGCCGAAGATTCTCTCCCGAACGCGCCAGCCGCGCGATGTAAAGAAGGCGGCGAGGCGGCTTCGCACGGTATCGGCATCGGCCACGGTTTCGAAGCGCGCGTGGAGCGGAATGGCGTCGATCTTGACCGGGCGCAATGCGGGCAGCCGCGCGGGAATGACTCGCTTAAACGTGCAGACCGCCAGCGACGTAAGGATCAACCCGATGATGCCGACGTACCACGGCGAGTGGTAGACGTTGTCGAGGTTGAGGCGCAAGATTGCGCGGGCGGTGGGAGCGGCGTACGACGCAAAATAGTCGCTCGGATCCCGCCCCTGATCGATGACGACGCCGAGCAGCGTGAGCACGCCCCAAACCAGAAAGAGACAGACGGCGAAGAGTACGCTGCCGAAGGTGCGCACAAAATCGGCATAGAGCCCTCGCACCGCAGCCGTCACGACCGTCTCCAGCGCCGTTCCAGCGGCACGATGATCCAGATCGAGATCTCGTAGAGCGCGTACATCGGTACGGCCAACAGCGCCATCGTAACCGGATTGCCGTCGGGCGCTGCGAGCCCGCCGGCGACGAAGAATCCGAAGATCGCATGCCGGCGGTAATGCATCAGCGTGGAAGCGCTCACGATGCCGAGGCGCGCCATCCCAATCAAAACGATCGGGGTTTGAAAGATGATGGCGAAGAGCGCCAGCAGCACGATGACGAAGTTCAGCGTCGATGCAACGCCGAAGGTCGGCGTCGCCACGGCGTCGGTGATTTGCAACAGCGCCGCAATCACGCGCGGAATCACGACGAAGTGCGCGAACGCCAGACCCAGCGCGGCCAGCAGCACCGACGGAACCACGAATGAATAGACCATCCGCCGCGTACGCGGATGGACCGCCGGCACGACGAAGAGCCAGAGCTGCGTCAACAGCACCGGCAGGCCGATGACGATTCCGCCGACGACCGAGAACTTGAGCTCCGTGAGAATGACGTCGGCCGGCCCGAACGCGTGGAGCTGCAATCCGCCGAAATAGTGGCGCATCATCGACCGAATGACGAACTGCGAGGGCCAGAAGAGCACTACGGCGATGACCCCGACGGTTGCCATCGAGATCAAGAGACGATTACGGAGCTCCCTCAGGTGCTCCGTAATCGGCATCTCCTTTTGATCCCACATCGCCTCCTCCACGGAGCTCGTCCTGAGCGCAGTCGAAGGGCTGGGCATTTCGCCTTGGCTACGAACTGGGCGTCCCTTTACCGGGCGTCGGCGGTGGAATGGCTCCGCCGGAGAACGAGCCGGCCTCGACGTTATCCATGACGTCGGCCTGCGCCGTAGCCGCGCGAATGCGCGCCTCCTCGCGCGCCTTTGCGGCCGCCTCGTCGGCCTCGACTTGGCCCATCAGAAACTCTTTCTTTGCCTGCCCCGCGCTTCGCGCGAGCTTCGGCAGCTTATCGGCTCCAAAGAGCAGCGCTCCAACGACGAGGATGCCGATGATGATCGGTGCGTCGATGATGGCGAGAAGCGGATGTAACGTCATGTCGATTCCTTTTCACCCTTTAGTATAGAAGGGCGTCGGTAAGCTGTGCCAGGTCTTTTTTCGCCGCGCTCGGGGCAATCGGCTCCAGCGCTTGCTTGGCGAGCTCGACGTACAGAGCGATCTGCGCGCGGGTCGCGCGCAGCCCGCCTTCGCGCTCGATCCCGAGCACGACCGCGGGAATAGCGTCGTTGCGGCCTTCCTCGTAGAAGCGGCGTACTTCCGCGCGAAAATCGCCGTCCCCCGATGCCAACGCGGCGATGAGCGGAATGGTCGTTTTGCGCTCGACCAAATCGTTTGCGGCCGGCTTGCCGAGCGATCGTTCGTCCGCCGTCACGTCTAAGAGGTCGTCCTTCATCTGAAACGCGATTCCGAACGCTTCGCCGAATGCGCGCAGCGCGCTGATGTCGGCCGCACCGGCGCCGCCCATGATCGCGCCGCACTGGGCGGAAGCGGCAAAGAGCGACGCGGTCTTCTTGCGCGCGATCTCAACGTACGTCTCCAGCGTAAGGTCGAGATTGCCCAGGGCCTGCAACTGCAACACTTCTCCGTCGCAGATTTCGGCCAGCGTTGCCGAGAGCACATGCGGGACGGGATGAGGGTAGTTGAGCGTCACGTTCTTGAAGATCCACGCAAAGAGATAATCCCCGGCCAACACGCTCACCCGATTGCCGTAATCTACCGCCGTGGCGTTGACCCCGCGCCTAGTCTGCGCGTTGTCGACGACGTCGTCGTGAATCAGCGTCGCGACGTGAATGAGCTCCATGTACGCCGCCAGGTGAAGATGGTCCACCGGGTTTCCGCCGCCTACCGCCGCCGCAAGCAGCGTGATGCGCGGACGCAATCGCTTTCCACCGGCGCGGAGCATTCGTTTCACCGCTTCGGTGATGATCGGGTTGTCGGTCGAGAAGCGTTCGCGAAAGAAAAGCTCGACGAGCGCTTCCAAATCCTCGTCGGTGCTGGAAGACGAACGGACGAGACTCATGGCCGCCGACCGTAATGAATGGCGATCGTGCCCCCCACGAGCGGCAGGTAGCCGGCGTCGACAAACCCGGCGCGAAGAAACCGGTCCCGCAGCTCCGGAGCGTTGGGATGGTGAATCAGCGAGTTCGGCAGATAACGGTATGCCTCACGTGAGCCTCCCACGATTCCGCCCAGAACCGGGACGACGCGGTAGAAGTACAGGTCGAAAAGCTGCTTGAAGCGTTTGTTCGGTGCTTTGCTGACATCGAGGTTGACGAAGCGCGCGCCAGGCCGAAGAACCCGAAGGATCTCTCGGAGCGTCGCATCGACGTCCACGACGTTGCGGAGCGAAAAGCCCATGGTCGCGCCGTCGAACGTTTCGTCGGGGAAGGACATTGCCATGACGTCGCCTTCGACGAATCGCGCGTTGCCGCGGGCCTCCCTTGAGGCACGCGCCTCCGCCCGGTCGAGCATTGGACGGCAGAAGTCGATGCCGGTGACCTCTAATGTCGGGTCGCTCCGCAGCAGCCCGAAAACCAAATCGCCCGTTCCACAGCAGAGATCGAGAATTCGCGCGCCAGGGGGCGGTGCAAGAAGTTTGATGGCCCGGCGGCGCCAGCGCTCGTCGAGACCCCCGGTCATCATTCGATTTGCTAGATCGTAGCGCGGCGCGATGCGAGCGAACATTTCGCGAACGAAGGCGCCCTTTGCGGTGGAGTTCATTGCAGATACGGCTGCTTCCAAGTGTCGCGCCGCTCTCCCCCTGCGGAGCGTTACGGGCCACTAGCCATCGACCGCCGCCGTCGTGATGGCCTGCGCCGTGGCGGAATTGAGTTCGATGGGGGAAGTTTGCCGGGCACTCAGCGGAGCCCGCCAGATCGATCTCCAGGCATACACGGTTTGGGGGCCGGCTCTGTGGGCCGTTAAAGCTGCGGCGCGCCGCGGGGCCGAGGTAACCGTTCACCTCGAGGGCCAGCCATTCCACAACCCGCATTTGGCGAAGGAAAACCGGAACGTCGCCGCCCAGCTTCGCGCCGCCGGCGCCGCGGTAACGCTGGGGCATCCGCTTCACGCCAAGGCGCTTACCGTGGACGGAACGCTCTATCTAGACGAGAAGAACTGGCATCCCCGCGATCTCGTGCTGCGGGTCGACGACCCGGCCGAGGCCGCGACGATTCCGATGATCAAGCACGCAGCGCTGGCGATCGAAGGTCAACTAGTCGGCAGCGCGAGGAGCGCCGACCGCGTGATCGTCGAAAGCGAGTCGTTCGGCTGCTTCAACAAGGTTTACAGCGAGCTTCGCCAAGCCGCCCTCGCCGGAGTCGCTCCGCGGCTGCTCGTGTCGTCGCGCGACCTCTCCGGAAACGTGCGCGAGCGTGAGGTCATCGAGGCGTTGGTGCGAGACGGCGTTACGGTGCGCGTCTGTGACGACTCGGAGAAACTCGCGGTCGCCGGCGATTCCGCCTGGCTCGGCTCGGCCAACGCGACGATTGCGGCGCCTGGTTCGGACAGCACCGATTGGGGGCTCGATACGCACGACGCCCAGATCGTCGCCGCAGTCCGCTCGCGCCTCGAGACGCAATGGCAGAACGCGCGGGCTTTTAGATACCGAACAACGTGAGGGCGTTGGCATCGGTGGCGGAGGCAACTTCATCGAGCGAAAGCACGAGCAGCTCCGCCAGCTTGGCGGCGCTATGCGTAACATACGCCGGCTCGTTGCGTTTGCCGCGCTTGGGGACCGGTGCCAAGTACGGGCAGTCGGTCTCTAGAACGAGCGCTCCAATGCCAACGTCGCGTACCGCGTCGCGCACGGACTCCGCCTTGGGAAACGTCAAGACGCCGCCAATGCCCAGATACAAGCCGAACTCCTCACAGTAGACGCGTGCTTGAGAGGGCGTGCCCGTAAAGCAGTGCACGACTCCGCGCATCGCCGGCGTCCACTCTTCGCGGAGGATTCGCGTGAAATCGTCGAACGCGTCGCGCTGATGAAAGACCACGGGAATCGAGCGCTCACGTGCAATGCGCAGCTGTTCGCGCATTACGCCGATCTGAACGTCGCGAGGGCTGCGCTCGTAGTAGTAGTCCAGGCCGATCTCGCCCACCGCGACGACGCCGTCTTCCAGCAAGAGCGGCGTGAGTTCAGTTGCGAGATCGGGTGGCGCGCTCGCAGCTTCGTGCGGATGAAGGCCTACGGCCGCGAAAAGGCCATAGCGCCGCGCGGTTTCGACGGCAGCGCGGCTGTCGGCCAAATCCACGCCCACGGTCACCATAGTCCCAACCCCGGCCTCCCGCGCGCGTTCGACGACCTCCCCACGATCGTCGCCGAAGGCGCGATCCTGCAGGTGGCAGTGCGTGTCGATCACGTTTGTGCGAGCAGTTCGATGCGCGGAAAGAGCGGCGCGGCCAATGCCGTCGGCGTACGCGGCGCGAGGCCGCCCCACGACTGCAGCGACGACGACCAATCCTCATCGAGGCGGCCGGGTTTGCCGAGCTGCTGCCACATCTCGCTCGTGCGCTCCGGCATGAAGGGATGGAGCAGAATTGCAATCCAGCGCAGCCCTTCACAGAGATCGTAGAGCACGCCATCGAGCTCGCCGGCACGCCCCTCTTTATGCAGCACCCAAGGTTTACGCTCGTCGATCGTGCGGTTGAGCGCCGTAACCAGCTCCCAAACGCCCTCGAGCGCCTCGCGAAAGCGCAGGTCGAGAATGCGTTCCCGAACGGCCATCGGCAACGGCGCGAAGCGGCCGGCGAGCTGCGCGTCCGAGCCACCGGCCGGCTCCGGCACGATGCCGTAGCGGTAGCGTTGCAACATCGAGAGCGTGCGCTGCAAAAGGTTGCCGAAATCGTTGGCGAGGTCGCTGTTGTACCGCTGCGCGATCTTCTCTTCCGAATACGAAAAGTCGCTGCCGAAAGGCGCCTCGCGCAAGAGGAAATAGCGGAGCGAGTCGGCGCCGAAACGCTGCGCCAGGTCAAACGGATCGACGGCGTTTCCGAGACTTTTGCCCATCTTCTGTCCGTCGACTGTGATCCAACCGTGCGCGAAGACGAGATTGGGAGCGCTTTCCCCAAGGGCCCACAAGATCGCGGGCCAGATGATCGTGTGAAAGCGAGCGATCTCTTTGCCGACCAACTGGGTCTGCGCGGGCCACCAGGTATTGAAACGCGCGTCGTCCTCGCTCCAGCCGATCGCCGTGATGTAGTTGAGCAACGCGTCCAGCCAGACGTAGATCACGCCGCCGCCGTCGATCGGAACGCCCCAATCGAAACTCGTTCGCGAGATCGACAGATCGTCGAGGCCTTCGTTGAGGATCGACATCATTTCGTTATAAACGCTGCGCGGCCCAACCCACTGCGGGTTCGCCACGAAATGCTCCAGCAACCGGTCGCGATACGCGGAGAGCCGAAAGAACCAGTCATCTTCGGAAATCCACTGCACCTCGCGGCCACACGTGGGGCAGCGTCCTTCGACCAGCTTCGATTCGAGCCAGAACGTCTCGTCGTTGATGCAATACCAGCCTTCGTACTTGCCAAGATAGACGTCGCCGCTGCGCCGCAGCCGCTCGAAGACGCGCCGAACCTTTTCGACGTGGCGGGGCTCCGTGGTTCGAATGAAATCGTCGTAGCTCACGTGATAGGCGGCAAACAGCTCTTTCCAGCGCGGCACCAGTTCGTCGCACCACTCCTGCGGCGTCTTGCCGGCAGCGGCGGCCGCGTTGGCGACTTTTTGGCCGTGCTCGTCGGTCCCCGTCAAAAAGAACGTCGGGCGAAACGTGCGCGCCGTGCGCGCCAATACGTCCGCGACGACCGTCGTATAAGCGTGGCCGATGTGCGGGTTTCCGCTGATGTAGTAGATCGGCGTCGTGACGTAATATGGGCGTTCCATAGGTTTCACTGCTGTTTTAACGGCGTTTTGCGGCCGGCCTTCCGCGCCGCGGCCGCTGCGTAGAGTCCGCGCCGGTCGCCAAAGCCGTGTGCCGCCAGCTCCTTGGCCACGTCGCCGACACGTTGACCGCGTTCGAGCAGGGCGTCGATGGCGCCGCTTATATCTTCACGCGGGTCGCGCTGCGCGGTCGCAACGCGATATGGGGCGATCGCAAATGCCACCTCACCGCGCGGTGGATCGGCGATTTGCGCCGCCACGCTTTCCGGCGTTCCCCAATAGTGTTGCTCGTGAAGCTTGGTGTATTCCCGGACGACGAATACCCGCGCGTCGGGGGCCACTGCGGCGAGATCGGCCAGCGTAGCGCGAATCCGCTGCGGCGATTCGTACCAGATTGAGGTGGCATCCGGCTGCAATGCGGCCGCAAAGCGCGCTCGCCGCGCCGCGGCGGTGCGCGGCGGAAATCCCTCGAACGCAAAGCGGCGCA